>Ga0068860_100001104_pt1 | contig 29706 bp, 24 predicted proteins | sample KBSSwiS32_FD_66597 | JGI IMG/M metagenome (GOLD analysis project Ga0068860, IMG submission 66597) | Switchgrass rhizosphere microbial communities from Kellogg Biological Station, Michigan, USA - KBS Switchgrass S3-2 | ecosystem: Host-associated > Plants > Roots > Rhizosphere > Soil ... | reverse complement strand
CGCAACAGCCGGATCACGCCGCCGTCGCACGCGACGATCGTCGATTCGATCCCGACCGCGGTCGGCCCGTCGTCGACGATCATCGCGATCCGCCCGCCGAGTCCCGCCATCACATGCTCGGCCCGCGTCGCGCTGATCGCACCGCTCGGATTGGCCGACGGCGCCGCCAGCGGCCGGCCGGTGGCCGCCAGCAACGCGCGCATCGCACGATGCGCCGGGCAGCGGATCGCGACCGTCGCCAGCCCGGCGGTGACCAGCGACGCGATCGGCCCGTTCGCTACCAGCGGCAGCACCAATGTCAGCGGCCCGGGCCAGAACGCCGCCGCTAGTCGCGCCGACAGCGGGTCGACCGTCGCCAGCGCAACGACGTCGGCCAGGTCGCGGACATGGACGATCAAAGGGTTGAACGATGGCCGGCCCTTGGCGGCATAGATTCGCGCCACGGCCGCGCCATTGGTCGCATCCGCCGCGAGTCCATAGACCGTCTCGGTCGGCACCGCGACGGTCTCGCCCGCCAGAATCAGGGCCGTCGCCTCGCCGATCGCGGCCTCGCCGTAGCGGCAGATTTTTGTCGAAAAAGGGGTGTTTGAGCCGGTCATCCGGCAGCGCTATAGCCCGCGAAAACCCCGGAACGAAGAGCGGATACCGACATGAATTACACCCCCCCGATCGCCGAGCAGCGCTTCGTGCTCGACCATGTCGTCCGCATCGCTGAACTGGCCGCCGACGATCGCTACGCGGCCGCCTCGCCCGACATGGTCGATGCGATCCTCGATGGCGCCGGCGCGTTCGCGGCGGGCGAATATGCGCCGCTCAACCGCGCCGGCGACCAGATCGGCGCGCGTTGGAACGATGGCACGGTGACGATGCCGCCGGGCTTCCGCGACGCCTATCGCGCGTTCGTCGAAGGCGGCTGGGGCTCGATCAACGGCCCCGAAGCCTATGGCGGGCAGGGGCTGCCCTATGCGCTGGCGACGATCGTGATGGAGGATCTCGGCAGCGCGAACATGGGCTTCTCGCTGGTCAACATGCTGACCCCCGGCGCGATCGAATCCCTGATCGCCTATGGCAGCGACGCGCAGAAGGACAAATTTCTGCCGAGGCTGATCACCGGCGAATGGACCGGCACGATGAACCTGACCGAGTCGCAGGCGGGTTCCGACGTCGGCGCGCTCAGGACGATGGCAACGCCGATCGGCGACGGCAACTTCCGCATCAAGGGCACCAAGATCTTCATTACCTTCGGCGAACATGATCTCGCCGACAACATCGTCCATCTCGTGCTCGCGCGCACGCCCGGCGCGCCCGCCGGCACGCGCGGCATCTCGCTGTTCCTCGTTCCCAAGCTGCGCGACGACGGCAGTTCGAACGACGTCCGCTGCGTCTCGATCGAGCACAAGCTCGGCATCCACGCCTCGCCCACCTGCGTGATGAGCTATGGCGACCATGACGATTGCATCGGCCAGCTGATCGGCGCCGAATATGGCGGCATGGCCGCGATGTTCGTGATGATGAACAATGCCCGGCTCAATGTCGGCCTGCAGGGCGTCCAGATCGCCGAGCGCGCGACGCAGCAGGCGGTGGCCTATGCCCGGGAGCGCGTGCAGTCGGCGAAAGCGGGCGGGCCGGGCCGCGAGCCGGTGGCGATCATCGAACATCCCGACGTGCGGCGGATGCTGATGCGGATGAAGGCGCTGACGCAGGCGGCGCGGGCCCTGATCTATTATGCGGTCGGCCAGCTCGACCGCGCGCATCTGGGTGACGCCGCCGCGCGCGACCGCCTCGAACTGCTGACGCCGCTCGCCAAATCCTGGGGCACCGATGTCGGCTGCGAGGTCGCCTCGCTCGGCGTGCAGGTCCATGGCGGCATGGGCTTCATCGAGGAGACCGGCGCCGCGCAGCATTATCGCGATATCCGCATCGCGCCGATCTACGAGGGCACCAACGGCATCCAGGCCGCCGACCTCGTCGGGCGCAAGCTCGGGCTGGGCGGCGGTGCGCCGTTCGCCAGCCTGATCGCCGACATGCGCGCCGAAGCCGAAGATGCCGGCCTGCGCGGGCTGATCGAGGATGTCGAAACCGTCGGCCGGCAGCTGGCGACGGCCAGCGCCGACGACCGCCTCGCCGCGAGCGCGCCGTTCCTGACGATGCTCTCGGTCGCCGTCGCCGGCTGGCTGATGGAGCGGCAAGGCCGGATCGCCGCCGGCGCGGATGGCGACCCCGCGTTCCTGGCGATGAAGCAGGCCGCCGCGCGCTTTTTCGTTGGGCAGGTCGTGCCCGAAGCGGCGGGGCTCAAGGCCGCCGCCACCGCCGGTGCCGCGATGCTCTATGCGGTCGACGCGGAGGCCTTCGCGGCCTGATCGACCGGCGGCAGAGCGTTGTGCATCAAATTAAAACCGTTCGTCCTGAGTGGCGGGACGAACGTGATGAGCATCAATCGCCCGATGCCCCATAGCCTCATCAGCGTCGCTCAGTTTCTAACCGATCCATCGGCCAGCAGGACATTGATGCCTGACGTCTGGCTGGCCGCCTCGCGGATCTTCTGGACGGCGGGCAGCAGCAGCGCAATGCCGCCGGTGGCCTCATCCAGCACTTCGTCCTCGATCAGTTCGGGGGTGTTGGTCGCTTCGGTCATCGTTCGACTCCCAAGCCGCCGACATGCGGCTCATCGGCCGATCATCGACGATCGGGAGACAAGCGTCTGTGACCGCCGCCACAGGTCCCGATCTTTTTCGAAACTCAGCTGTCGGCGCGTTCCAGCAGATCCTCGGGCGCCAGCCCGAGCCGCGACATCTGCGCCCTGATCCTGGGCCATGTACGGGCCAGGAACACGGTCCGCTCCGACACCCGCAGCCGCTCGATCGCACCCGGCGCGACGAACATGCCCACGCCGCGCTTGACGGTGACATAGCCGTCTTCCTGGAAGGTCTGATAGGCCTTGGCGACGGTCAACGGGTTGGCGCCATGCTCGGCCGCGAACGCGCGGACCGACGGGAGCTGGTCGCCCTCATCGAACTCGCCTTCGAGGATCGCCGCCGCAATCATGCCACGCAGGCGCAGATAGACCGGGGTGTCGTCGCTCTCGATCGCTGTCATGCTTCCCTAATACAGCAAGGCAGCAAAAAGTCGAGTCCGATCAGCCGCCCCAGTGGCTGACCACCGCATCGAGATCGGGCCGCGGCCGCTCTTCCTGCGGTCGCGACGGGGTGCCGATGAAGATGAAGCCGGCGATCCGCTCCTGCTGCCCGCCGAACGCGTCGCGGACGGTGCGGTTATAGGCCGGCCAGCCGGTCAGCCAGCCGGCGACGAAGCCCTCGGCATGCGTGGCGGTCAGCAAATTCATGCAGGCCGCGCCGGTCGACAGCTCCTGCTCCCACAGCGGAATCTTGCTCTCGCGCTTGGCCGAGAACAGCACGACCACCAAAGTCGGCGCCTGCCGCGCGAACTGGTCCATCGCCTCGATCTCGAGCCGGCCCGCCTCGGGCTTCTCGGCGCGATAGGCCGAGGTCAGCAGCGCGGACAGCGCGTCGCGGCGATCGGCGCCGACCACCACGAACCGCCACGGCGCGAGCTTGCCATGATCGGGCACCCGGCTCGCGGCGGCGAGGATGCGGCGCAGCTGCGCGTCGTCGGGTCCGGGCGCGACCATGTCGCGCGGCTTGCCCGATCGGCGGGTGGCGAGAAGGGTGGCGGGGGTGGCGGTGTCGTTGAACATCGGGTCGCCCTAACAAGATTGGCCGACGATCACTATCCCCCAGCCGTTTGGCGGCGTGAGAGCCAGATCGGAGGCCGGGATTGACCGGGAGTTCGATGCCTAACGCGTCACCGCAGCGGACAGTCCCAGACTGGCGCTCATTTTGACGAGTTCGGCCAGTGACCGTGCGTGCATCTTGTCCATCACCCGGCCGCGGTGTTTCTTCACGGTGATCTCGGTGATGCCGAGGTCACCGCCCACCTGCTTGTTCATCCGGCCCGCGACCACGCCGGCCATCACCTGGCGCTCGCGCGGACTGAGATCCGCATAACGGTCGCGCAGCGCTTGCAAGGCCGCCTGATCGCCGACAGCCGCCTGGCTGCGCGCGAGCGCCGCGCGGATGGCGTCCAGCATGACTTCCTCGCTGAAAGGTTTGGTCAGGAACTCCGCCGCACCGGCCTTCATCGCCCGCACCGACATCGGTATGTCGCCGAAGCCGGTGATGAAGATGATCGGCATGTCGCCCCGTTCGCCGGCGATGGCCGCCTGAAGATCGAGGCCGTTGAGACCCGGCAGGTTGACGTCGAGGACGAGACAATTTGCCCCGGTCGCCGGCGGGCATGCCAGAAACAGATCGGCCGACGCGAAACTGCGCGCACGCCAGCCGGCCACCTCGATCAGGGTCTCGAGCGCCTCGCGCACGAATTCGTCGTCGTCGACGACGAAGACGGTCGGCGTGGCATCCGGCTGGACTGACTGTGTTGCCATGATAGGGGACCGTTGCTGGCGATCTGTATCCGAGGTCAATCGCATAGCACATCCGTGCCCGAATCCAGCGCGGCGTTCACGGCCGCGATCATCGCCGCCTCGCTGAACGGCTTCTTCAGATACGCCACGGCGCCCCGCCGCAACAATTTCGGACCCAGGCCTTCGTCAGCATCCGCGGTAATGAAGACGATCGGAATGTCGCAGCGCCGCGCGGCAAGCTCCAGCTGTAGCTCGGGGCCGGTCATGCCGGGCATGGTCACGTCGAGGACGAGGCATCCGGTTCGATCGAGGCTTTCCGACGCGAGGAATTCGGCGGCCGAGGAAAAGGGCTGCGCCTCCAGATCGAACGACCTCAGCAGATCGGGCAAGGCCTCGCGGACGAACGCATCATCGTCGACGACCGACACGAGCTTACGCTTCACCATCATCCATCCTTCGAAACGGCTTCAGTCGATCCCGCGACGTCGCAGGGAATCGAGACCGAAAATGTCGCACCCGGCCCATCCTCGTTGGACGCCGCCCAGAGCCGGCCCTCGTGCGCCTCGACGATCGAACGGCTGATCGAGAGACCGATGCCCATACCCTCGCTTTTCGTGGTGTAGAAGGCGTCGAACAACCGGCCCAGAATCTCCGGCGCGATCCCGCTGCCCGCGTCGCGCACCGAGAGTCGGATCTGGCCCGGTCCGCCCGGGGCCGTCGTGATCCACAGGGTCCGCGGCCGGTCATCGACATTGAGCATCGCGTCCCTGGCGTTGAGGATCAGGTTCAGGATGACCTGCTGGAGCTGGATACGATCGCCACGCACGACTGGCAGGCCGTGCGCATAATCGGTTTGCACGTCGATCCGCGCGCTCCGCAACTCGCTCGAGGAGAGGGCGAGAACTTCGGCCGTCGCCGCGTTCAAATCGACCTTTTCGGCCGCCGGTTCCTTCCGGACGAACATGGCCCTCAGCCGCGAAATCACATCCGCCGCGCGATTGGCATCGCGAATGCTCCGCTGCGCCGTGGTCCGGGCAAGATCGAGGTTCGGCGGATCGGCCGCCAGCACGCGCAGGCAGGTGCTGGCGTTGGTGACGAGCGACGTCAGCGGCTGATTGACCTCGTGGGCGATCGAGGCGGTCAGCGCGCTCAGCGTCGCGATCCGCGCGACATGGGCGAGGTCCGCGCGCGCCTTGTTCAACGCTTCCTCGGCGACCTTCCGCTCCGTCACGTCCTGAACCGCGCCGATGATCACGGGTCGCTCGGCGGCGTGCGCGATGCGATGGCCCACGGCATGCAGATGCTTCAGCGTACCGCTGGCGGTCACGATCCGATAAGGCAGATCGACGTCCCCGCCGGCGGCGGCGCCCTCCAGCGTGGCCACGAACGCCGGCAGATCCGCCGGATGCACATATTGTCCGACCAGGTCCGTGGTGATGGTGGTGGCGGGATCGAACTCGAAGATGCGGCAGAGCTCCTCGGACCAGAGCAGTTCGCCCCGGTCGAAGTCCCAGGTGAAGCTGCCGGTCTGGCTCAGCCGCTGGGCTTCGGCCAGATGGACATAGGCGCGCCTGAGGTCCGTATCGTCCGACTGACGGCTGGGCTGGATTTCCATTTCGGTCCTCGCGGTGGCTTCGGCGTTGCACGATGCCATCGTCGACCGGTTTCCGTCGATGGTCCATAGGTGTCCCTCCCGGGCAATCGCATCTGGCGTGCGCTGGACGACGGAGGGGCGGATACGACAATCCGTCCATTTTACTGTAACATTCAAGCTGCGATTATTGCGACAGGTAGGGTATACTTAGGTGTACCGCACCCTTTCGTACCATTTTTTTTCGTCATGATTTGTCGAAAATGCTCCTTGTCAGTCGAACATCTCGCTGATCAGCGCCGAGGCGCAAAGGAGAACTGCCATGACTTCGCAATCTTCCAGCAAAATTTCGCAGGACATTCTTGCCCCCTTCAGCAGCGACGGCGTCGCCATCCGTCCGTTTCGGGTCGACGTTCCCGAAGCCGACCTCACCGACCTGCGGCAGCGCCTGGCGAACGCCCGGCTTCCCGAAAAGGAAACCGTCACCGACTTCAGCCAGGGCGTGCCGCTCAAGACCATCGAACAAATGCTCGCCTATTGGCGCGACAGCTATGACTGGCGCAAAGTCGAGACCCGGCTGAACAGCTATCCGCAGTTCATCACCGAGATCGACGGGCTGGACATCCACTTCGTCCATGTGCGGTCCAGGCACGAAAATGCGCTTCCGGTGATCGTGACGCACGGGTGGCCCGGTTCAATCCTCGAGCAGCTCAAGATCATCGATCCGCTGGTCAACCCCACCGCCCACGGCGGCAAGGCCGAGGACGCCTTCCACGTCGTCATCCCGTCGATGCCCGGCTACGGCTTCTCGGGCAAGCCGACCTCGACCGGCTGGGGTCCGGAGCGGATCGCAAGCGCCTGGACCATTTTGATGCGGCGCCTGGGCTACAAGGAATTCGTTGCGCAGGGCGGCGACTGGGGTGCCGTGGTCACCGATCTGATGGGCGTTCAGGCGCCGGTCGAACTGCTGGGCATCCATACCAACATGGCCGGCGCGATCCCGGCGGACATCGACGGGGCCGCCTTCGGTGGAGCGCCGGCGCCGGACGGTCTCTCGGCCGAGGAGAAGCGGGTCTATGACGAGCTCGTGTTCGTCTACAAGAACGTCTATTACGCCTTCTGGCTGGCATCACGCCCGCAATCCGCGGCTGCATTCGCGGATTCGCCGATCGGGCTCGCGACCTTCCTGATCGACCACGACGCGCGCAGTCTCGAACTGATCGCGCGGTCATTCGACGGACATGCCGAAGGCCTGACTCCGGACGACGTCCTCGACAATGTCACGCTCTTCTGGCTGACCAACACCGGCGTGTCCTCCGGCCGCCTCTATGCGGAAAACAAGGTCGGCTTCTTCAGTCCCAAGGGCGTGAAGGTCCCGGTGGCGGTGAGCGCATTCCCCGACGAGCTCTACCAGATCCCGCGCACCTGGGCGGAGCGGGCCTATCCCAATCTGATCTACTACAACAAGCCCGAGAAGGGCGGCCACTTCGCCGCCTGGGAACAGCCCGAGTTGCTGGTCCACGACCTGCGCGAAGGCTTCCGCTCGCTGCGCTCGGCCTAGCCCCGGCCAATCCCGCCCAGTCTCGGCGCGACGCCTGCATCTCCCCTGCAGGCGTCGCGCTCCCGGCATTGCGTGCCGGCGCCGATGCCGGCCTTGTCATGTGCGACGCGGAACCTACATCGTCGGCCACCCCATTCGAACACAGGCGGGAACACCGTTGACCAGCACCATCCAGACCGCCCCCGATATCTCCAGCGACATCGCGCGCGTTTTCGCCCTGCAGCAGGCGCATCAATGGGACGCCAAGGCCTCGACCGCGGAGCAGCGCAAGGCGAAACTCGCGAAGCTGAAAGCCGCGGTCGAAGCGCATGCCGACGACATCGTCGCGGCGGTGCTGGCGGATACCCGCAAGCCCGAAGGCGAAATCCGCGTCACCGAAGTGCTGAACGTCCTCGCCAACATCCAGCTCAACATCGACGGCCTGTCCGACTGGATGAGGCCCACCGAAGTCACGCCATCGAAGAACCCCGATGACAAGGCGCGGATCCTCTATGAGGCGCGCGGCCTGTGCCTGATCCTGGGACCATGGAATTTTCCGCTCGGGCTGACGCTGGGTCCGGTCGCGGCCGCCGTCGCCGCGGGCAATTGCTGCATGGTCAAGCTGACCGACCTGTGCCCCGCCACCGCGCGCATCGCCGGCGTGATCATCCGTGAAGCGTTCGACGAGACTGACGTGGCGCTGTTCGAAGGCGATGTCGGTGTCGCCACCGCGCTGCTCGAACTGCCATTCAACCACATCTTCTTCACCGGCAGCCCGCGGGTCGGCAGGATCGTGATGGCGGCCGCCGCCCGGCATCTGGCGACCGTGACGCTGGAACTGGGCGGCAAGTCGCCGGTGATCATCGACGACGGCGCCGATATCGACAAGGTCGCCGCCGATCTGGCGGGCGCCAAGCAGTTCAACGGCGGCCAGGCCTGCATCTGCCCGGACTATGTCTTCGTCAGGCAGGACCAGCAGGCGCGGCTGGTGGAAAGCTTCAAGGCGGCTGTCGCGAAGAACCTCTATGCGGAAGATGGGACGATCCGGAAGGACAGCATCGCACAGATCGTCAACGAGCCCAATTTCAACCGCGTCAAGGCGCTGTTCGACGATGCGGTCGCGCAGGGTGCGACGATTGCCGTCGGCGGCGAACTGGACGCGTCCGACCGCACCGTCCACCCGACGATGCTCACCGGCGTGACGCCGCAGATGAAGATCCTGCAGGAAGAGATTTTCGCGCCCGTGCTGCCGGTGATGACCTATGACACGCTCGATCAGGCGATCGGCTACATCGCCGCGCGCGACAAGCCGCTGGCGCTGTATATCTACAGCAATGATGATGCGCACGTTCAGACGGTGCTGGACCGGACATCGTCGGGCGGCGTGACCGTCAACGGCATCTTCTCACATTATCTCGAGAACCGGCTCCCGTTCGGCGGCGTCAATACGAGCGGCATGGGCAGCTATCACGGATATTTCGGCTTCAAGGCTTTCTCGCATGAGCGCGCGATTTACCTGCACCGGTAGGTCGCGGGGACATTATCCTCCGACGCGAGCGCGAAGGCGGGTTGCCTGGATATCGGTACCTTCCGCAGACGTGAGGGCGTCCTCTACGTCGACAGCCAGATGGCGCACGCCGCTCGGCGGTTGTCGGCTCGATCGAGAGGCTTGGAAGCGGAACGACGGAAAGGTGCCGGGCGGCAAGCGACCCAGTTGCGGACATTCCTCAATTCCACGAGAAGAGGTAATGAACGCCGAACTGAAAGCTCTACTGACCGTCGAGCACGAACCCATCGATGGTGTAAGACCGGAAAGCGACGCGTTCTGTGTTTCACTCCGGGCGCTTGTCGGCTCGGCTGGTTCGCCGGACCAGGAGTCCTTTGATTTCGACGTGTGTTCGCCGGCGTGGCTTGAGGCCGAGTTGAACAATCGTGCAATCATTGGAGGGAGGTTCCTCCTGATCATCCGAGACTTTGACGCTCGACGCATCGAAGACTACGTTAGCCAGCGCATCGCCCAAACGTCGGGCGACGACTGGTCCACGGTCGCTGGCAAGATTGCCCGCTGGACGCAGTGGGAGTTTGAGGATTATCGCCCTTGAACGGTACGAACACGGCAAATTTCGGTGACGCCTTACTTAACCGCTTTTCGGCCCGCGCTGGCTTGGAGTCCGGTAAGACGCGCGCTGATCCGTATCCATCAGCCGCGATCAACGCGACTATGGAGCGATGTGGGCGAGTCTCGGCCGGCTTACTGATCGCGAACCCTGACCCTCCTCGAGCGTTGGTTGAAGCAGGATGCGACGGGATGCGACTGTCTGGGATTCCCTCTCGCGAGGCTTCGTGATAGGGATTCCGCGACAGGGAAGGGGCGTTGAATTTAGGGCGATGGCGAGAAGTGATCTCCTTATATCCCTGGTGAAGGCAGGCGCTTCCGGCGATCGTTCGGCATTGACCTCAGCCGTCGAAGCAATGGTTGCCGAGGAACGGGCCAAGAGCCACCATGTTCTCGCCGACAGGCTGCACCGCGCCATGCAATCGGTGCCGGTCACCACATCGAGCGAGTTGAAACGGCCCCAGGCCGCCGGCCGCGATTTCGTGATCGAATCCGAGCCGCGCGCGACACTCGACAGCCTCATCCTGACGCTCCCCGCCGAACAGCTTTCACGCCAGCTGATCGAGGAACAGCGTCGCGCCGATCTGCTGCGAGCGCAAGGCATGCAGCCGCGGCACCGCGTGCTGCTGTCGGGCCCGCCGGGCAACGGCAAGACCTCGCTCGCCGAAGCCATCGCGGAATCGATCGCGGTGCCGCTCCTCACGGTACGCTACGACGCGCTGGTCGGCGCGTATCTCGGCGAGACGAACGCGCGCCTGGCAAGGCTGTTCGAATATGCGCGGGCGATGCCATGCGTGCTCTTCTTCGACGAATTCGACGCGGTCGGCAAAGAGCGCGGCGACGTTCATGAAACGGGCGAGATCAAGCGTGTCGTCTCGTTCCTCCTGATGCAGCTCGACCAGCTGCCAAGCTATGTCGTCGTCGTCGCGGCGACCAACCATGCCGAACTGCTCGACCGTGCCGTCTGGCGGCGCTTCCAGCTCCGCATCGAGATGCCGGCGCCGGCCAAGGATGCAACGGCGGTGCTGGTGTCGCGCTTTTTCGATGCCTGGCCCGAGGATGCCGGCATGGCCCCCGAAACGGTGGCGGCCCAGCTTGGCAAGACGAGCTTTGCAGAGACATTCGAGTTCTGCCAGAACATCCGGCGGCGGCACATTTTGTCGCAGGGGGGCGAGACGCTCAAAGGCGTCCTCGTGCAGGAGCTCAGGCTCTGGAAAACGCGGATAAGACCGGAGAGCGATGGCGAACCCACCGGACCAGCCGCTGCTGCGCCTCGACGCAGCGGTCGCGATACCAAGAAAGAAGGGCGGGGGACTTCCTCCCACCCGCAGGTTTGCGCCAGCCGATCAGGCGGGGACACCGCTATGGCTTGATCGTTCAGACGGCTTACTATTTTATCGACCGCTGGGCACTCGGCCTGGCCGTCCGCTTCGGCGGCGTAGCGCTGCCTACCGCCATTGCGACCACATACGGCGCAAATTGCTGTGGATAACTGCGCTTTCGATCTAAACGAAATGCCGCTGTTGTGATATCGGGGCATTCATCCCGACGTTGCGTTGAATGGTTCGGCGATACGTCGGTTAAAGCCTGCGATCTGTGCGGAGCCTGTAATGATCAACTATCGTCATGCTGATTGGCTCAATTTCAGGGCCGAAGTGATCAAGTTGCACGGCGAACAGTGCGCTAGGTGCAGCCGGTCGCGGGGCGATGGCATTGTTCTTCAAGTTCACCACAAGAACTACGCTTTCGGGCGCAAGCCCTGGGAGTATGGCCATACAGAGTGCGAAGCTTTGTGCAAGGGCTGCCACGCTGAAGAGCATGGCAAAGTAATGCCCCAAAGTGGTTGGGAGTGGATCGGGACCGACGATCTAGACGACCTTATGGGCAACTGCGAACTGTGCGGCACCGATATTCGATATGTGTACGCGATCACCCATCCGAAGTGGGGTTCTATGGCTGTTGGCACCGATTGTTGCGATAGGCTGACAGGTACGACGGAAGCCAGCGAGTATCACGACCGCTATATGAAGACGGTGGACATGCGAAAGCGGTTCGTCGGCTCGAAGCGTTGGAAGCCACTTCCAAACGGCGACATTCACATTCGGCAGAAGGGCATCGAAGTGTCCATCCGTGCGACCGGCGAAAAATTCGTTATCTTGATGGACAACGCGGTGGGCAAGGCGGAGTACGATAGCGTATTTGACGCCAAGATTAAGGTGTTTGATTCGATCAACTCCGGTGAAGCGGCGCAATATCTCGCTCGCCGTCGTCAACGCCAGATGAACCAGCTTCGCAAAGCGATGACGCGACGAAGCGGTGGCCGCTTGGTTTCCAGATATGCCGCCGCACGTCCGCTATCCTCAATTCGGCTGTTTACGCTTTGACCCAGTCGGTCGGCTCCCGGGCACGGTCAGCCGCCGAATAGGCATCTCGCGCCGCCGAGACGCCGTGCAGCATCGACTCGCGAATGCCCTTGAGCGTGGTCCTGCTCTCGTCGGTGAGCAGTTCCTCCTTCTCCAGAACGCGCCGCACCAAATCTATCGTCGCGAGGAAGCGCGGCGGCTGCTGCTTCACCAGACCCGTGATAATCATATTCATGTTCCCGCCGATCTCACTCGGCTCACCATACCGCGGAAAGTCCTCAGCGAAGGAGGGATCGTCGCAATCATCGGTGCCGACGCGCCGCGTCGTTTTGAGCAGCTGGGCCATCATTTCAAGCACCTTGAGGGCCAACCGGTCGTTCTCAAGCCGCTCTTCCACCGCAGCCCGATAAGCCGGGTCGGTTATCCAGGCATCGAGGCGCGCAAAATCTTTGACCACTTCGGGCGCTACCGCTGCCATTCGGTCGAACCATGCCGAACGATCGCCACCCGCCGGCCCGATGTCAAGCAGCGCTTGCCAATGCCCGGCATGCTGCAGGCCGCCGTCATAAATGCTGCGTTCGACCAGATGCTCAAATACCGCGTCGGCATTGACCTGGGCTGCGGCGCTGAGCGTCGGCATGAGATCGGCCTTATTGTATGCGCTTGCAAACATCGCGCGCGAGAAAGCGGCATCGAACAACGGGTCGCTGGGGTTTTCGACGGCCTGATCGAGCGCCGTCAGCCAGAGCGGCACCGATTCCAAGGAGCGCCATTCACTGAGCATACCGGGATACCCGGCCTGGATCCCAACAGACGCCGTGAACAGATTGTCTCCGATCGCGGCGCGGACCGCATCGACACCGTCGGCGAGGCGAACGTCGGGCGCGATAAGAGCTGCCTGCACCGCGTCGGGCACTTCGGCGCGGGTCAGCGCGACGGCCTTGCGCCAGCGCGTATCGACGGTATCGGCGGTCAGCGCACTGAGCACCGCTGCTTGTTCTTCGGGCGACATTCCGGGCCAGCGATCGACAGCATCCTTGAGGATGGTCAGAAGCGATGTCGTCAGATGGATCGACACGAGCCGCTCGACCATGTCGCCGCGCAGGTCCGGCCGGTGGCCAAGGAAGCGGAATAGGATGTCGGTCACGCCCAGCGCGAATTCGTCTAGCCACCGGTCGGCATGATCCATGCGCTCGACCCACGCGACCCATCGATCGCAGATATGGGCAAGATGTTCCGGCGCCAGGACGGGACCGGCCTCAAGCATGACATTGTGAAGACGTGCCTCGATGAAGGATGTGGCGGTCGGCAGCGCATCGAATACCAGCGGCATGAGTGTCGCGAATATGATCCAAGGCTTCTCGCCTTCGATCATATGATCGCGATCGAACAGCACGAGCCGCTCCAGGAACAGCGTCGCACTGGCGGACGAAACCGCGATACCGGATAGGCCGGCGAGAATTCTTTGCTGCCGGTCTGCGCTGTTGGCCTGATAGCCGGCAATGCCGCCGCCGAGCGCGTGTCGCGCCACGAGCGGATGCGAGTCCGCGAAGATCCGTGTCAGGATGTCGTCATCGCTGGTGCGCGGCTGTCGCAGCCATACCCGTACGGCTTCCGCGCGGATCACCGCCTCGTCATAGGCAAGCAGGTTGGCGATGTGGCCGTGCGTCATCTCGGAGGCATGGTGCTTAAAGTAGAGGACGGCTTCGGCGGCTGCTTCAGGCGCCAGCGCGGATCCGCCGGCCAAGCCGAGCGGTCCAAGGATGGCTGCGACCTCGGCAAGCTTCGGGCCGGCAAGGCTGCGGATCATGGCATCGTCGCGGATACGGCCGTCCGCCGGGAACATCGCCTCGCCGTTAATCCACTCGAGCGACTCAAGCTCTACAGAGGATACTGCATGAACGGCTTGCGCAAGACGGTCACCGAGCACGGAACCCGACTGGGCGGCATGCCGCAGGAGGAACTGGAAACAGAGATCGCGCACGGTCGGGAACAGCGATTCCAGCCCATCATGGGCGCGGTGGAACAGCGCATCGGCGACAACGGGACGCGTGCCGACATGGTCGAGCAGCCAGTCGAGGCTGCGCGCGGCAGCGCGTGCGGTGTTGAGGTCGCGCGCGAACAGTGCGCGTTCGTGCATTTTCAGCATCGCGTCGGCAGCACTGGGTCCAGGATTGCGGAATTGGGCCTCGGCGGCGGCACGATAGAAGGGATGGGTGAAGCCGCTGCGGCGAGCAGCATCGGTCGCGATGATGTGGCGGCGCTCAAGCCGGTCGAGATCTTCGGTTGCCGCCGTCGGAAGGACCGGCTTCGTGGTATAGGCCGGCAGGGGCGCAGCGGGACGGGACGGCCCACCCATTACAAGCATGAGGCTGAACTTGTCGGCCTTACTGGGCAAAGTGTCGCCGCCCTGGCCGCATACGAACGCGATTTCGGACCAGGCCGCCGGCGCCCGCGGTTCCGATGCCATCGCCAATGCCGGGAGGAGATCGCGCGATTGTGCCTCTCTGCTTAGTGCGTGCGACAGACTCACCGCATCGATAGATGCGGCTCGCTCGGCCTCGGCAACCGACATGGTGCCTACGGCAGTCAATGGGAGGTTGACGAGGTAGTCGAGACTTCCTGGCTCAAGCCAGACCGACCCGGTACGCACCGCTTCCGCCATAGCCGAGCGCAGGGGCTCAGAGACGCCGCGACGGTCAGCGAGTTCGAGCCAGAGATTGGCTAGAAAGTCGTACGAACGATTGCCGAGATCCACCCAACCATGACCGTGGTGAGTGAGCGCATCCAGGTCGGACGCCACTGCGGTTTCGAGCAAGCGCTCGCGGCCCTGCGCGACTATCAGCCGACGACTTGGCTTCAACCTTGGGAGCAGCGCCTCGAGCCGCTGCAGCTGGCGATTGGGGTCGCTGACGGGATGGGCGCCGCCGAGCGGATCGTCGACGATCGCCATACGGCCACCCTCTGCCGTGTCCAGGAGATAGCGTTCCGCCGCCTCTACCGTGCCGAATTCTTCAATCCGGAAGCCTGACGCTTCGAACTCCGCCGCTACCCACCTAGCCGCGACGCTCTTGCCCGATCGGGTGACGCCTGAGAGCAGCAGCGCGTGCTCGGTTTTTAGCCGCTCCACCCAGCGAGTCTCGTCGCCGCGAGGGAAATAATAGGGCGGGCGGACCGAGGCCGGCGAGTCCCGCTGGATTTGCGAAAACAGCGCCGAGGCAAGGTCGTTGGTGCCGCTTCGGCGCATGCTGACAATCGCCTTGAGCCGGTTCACGGCATTGTCGAGACTGTCGTCGGGGACGCCAAGTCGCCTGAGATGGCGGCCGATCCAGTCCTGCACGCTCGGCGTCGTCGCCCGCTCGATTATCACGATCCGCCGCAGGACATCGGCAACCTGATTCTTCTTGAGCGCGGAGGCGACGCTGGCGTGATGCGCGTGGCGCCGGGTCCCAAGGTCCTTTGCCGCCTGGCCTTCGACCGGGCTTGCGCGAAAGGCGTCGAGGAGCAGTTGGGCAAGCGATGCGGGCGACGCCGGCAAGGTCTCCCCGCGCCAGTCGGCCGGCGCGACCAGCGGATCGAGCGCGTCCGCTGCCCGGCCCGAGGCGACGACCACGAGGCGACGCGCGGGATCGACAATCAAGCGTTCCAGCAACATGTCGGTGTCGCAGCGTTCGGGAAAATGCGTCAGCCATAGCGCGAGCTCGGCAAGCGTCACCTTCCCCGCCGCGCCCTTGCCCTGGATCTCGTAGTGGGTCGGTGTGGCACCGGCGGTGAACAGCGCACCATCCTCGCCGCCCTTGGGCTCGACGACGAACCGGTCAACCGCGTCTTTGCCGAAGCGCAGGACGAGCTCGATGCAGACGAGGTCCTGAAGCTCGAATTTTCCGGGTGCTGTGCGCGCGATCGACATGGGTCTGCTTAACGGTGCCGGCCGGCGAGGAAAAGCGTCAGACCCAGATTCCCCTTCATGCGCCGTTACCTCTCCGCGTCATCCCGCGAATGTACTGTCCGTGCGGCTTTAACTTGTCGAGCGTCAACGCGCCCGGTGTGGCACGACATGCTTCAATTGCGGTATGCCACTCGGCGGCAAAGTCGGTCGCATAGAACTTTTTTCCCGGACATGACGGCGAATCCCTGCAGCGTCAGGAAAATGCGATCCTGCTAGTCGGTGGGCCAGCTTCGATACCACCAGTCGTAGTCGTGCACGAATTGATCGCAGCGGTAATCGGCGAGCGTGTCGAAATCGGCCTGCGCAAATTCCGGGGAAATGTTCCACACGATCTCGATCAGCCTCACGTTGAGCCAATTTCGACGCGGATTATAGCTGCCAATGACCGCAATCCACCCTTCTTTTTTTCTGCGAGCGCCGCCGAACCGATCAACCGGCCTGAGCCGACCACCGGGCCTCGAGAGAAAGGCGGTCTGGCGAAAGCAACCCACCCCCGCCTTCGAGACGATGAACGCGCCTTCCTGAAACCGGTCATTCGGGCTGGACGCGTCATCAACTTCGATTGCTCACGGATGTGCGGTTCCGAGCTGGCGCACCGGAGACATAAGCCCTATGAAACAGGCTCAGGAGCCTTCAACGTCGACCCGTCAATGTAGACGATTTGCTCTGGTTCAAAACGGAATTTCTTGGTGCTGTCGAGCGCCATGATTTTCTTGTGCTCGTCCATGAATTTGTTGATTTCCATACCCAATTCAATCTCCTTCTTCTCGCCCGGCTGAATGGTTTCCTCGAACTGCATGGGAACTGTCGTATATACATCACCGAACGTATCGATGAAGACAGCTCGCCCCTTCAATGCCTTGATTGCCTTCTGGCCGCTGTTGTGAACAGCAAATGAGAAATTCTCATAGTCGTCGTAGCGACCAGTTTCGAATGAGCTTGGCAAAAAGTGAGCGCCGAGAAACGCAACCGTTACCGTCTTAGCGATCTGATCCGAGACAGCTTTGCGCTTCTGCTCAACCTCAACCTTCAACGCCTCAGCCTTCTGCTGACTCTCGGTCATGTTAGCCATCCACTTGCGCTGTGAGTCCATGGCTTCACCAACGGTCGTGGCGTTGTCGGCAAGCTGCTGACCGCCAAAGGCTTTGGCCATCTCCCGGCGCATCAGATACCCAGCAAGCAGCTTCTTTTCTTCGTCGTCCAGTTTTTCGCCCACCTTGGCTAGGCTGGGGTCTTTAACGTCCGCAGGCAACGGCTCATTTTTGACCGAGTTACAAGCCGAAAGCAGCATAATTCCTGCCAGGCAAAGTACTTTCGCGCGATTCATGTATCCCTCCGTTACTTCCCATCGACCCAAGGGCGGCGCTTACCGCCACCCGTGTATTGCCACTTTGTAGTCGCTTAGGGATGGGATGAAAGCAAGATCGGGGATGAGGCAGCTATCGTCACCTGCCTCACCAAAAGCCGACCGTCGCAAATCCACCAGAGATCGCTATTCCTTCGGCTGATCGCCGCGTCGGCAGCTCGGCCCGATGTCCGCCATATGGGCTCGCTTTTCCCCGTTGCCTGAAGCAGCCATTCGCTGACGCTGTCCCACGACGCCGGCTCATCGCTTTCGGTACCTCGCCATCGAGCGCCTTTGCTTGCCAACCCGCCCACGGACGCCGCCATTCGCAAGGGAATTCCGCGTGGCAATTCCGGCTGCCGATCCGCCGGACAACATCATACATGACCCCATCCAGCGTCGAATTCGGATTCCATGAGCCTCGTCGCGGACCGCCATGACCGAACTGCTTTCCCACAATCGCCAGCACCGCGTGCCGCACTTCAGGGCGGATCGCGCTTCGCCTTCCGTCCTTTCGCCGCCTCGATCCGCTTCGCCTTACCGATCGCCTCGGCGAAATGGCGTTCGACCGGGCTGGGTTCGTTCAACGCGCGACTATGCCACGCGTCGAACTCGCCTTCAGCCTTGGCCTTCGCCGCCTCCGCGGAAATGCGCCCCGCGCCCTTCCAGGACGTCGCGGTCGCTGAGCTTCAGGAAGTCGTCAAGTTTGGCGATCCAGTCGACCATGTGCATCGGTCGCCGGTTCAGCGCCTGAAGCTCGGCAAACTCCAGATAGGCGGTGACGATGCGGTTGAGCGGTTCGAGTTCGCCACTGTCCAGATAATTTTTGGCGATCACTGCGTCGGTCTTGCGTGGCGATCCGCCGCTGGGCTGCGCTGCCCAACTCGTCAGCCCCATATGGTCCCTGGCCGCGTCAGCGCGCGCGTGGACGATCTCTGCCGCCGTATGTCCGTGTGCGGCGAAGTGCATCTTGTTCTGCACCGTCTTGAATAACAGTGTCGATGTCTCCGTGGCCGGGTCGTAATCGACGCTGGTCGCATAGATATCGAGCACCTTCTTGTAGAACTGCTTTTCCGATGACCGAATGTCGCGGATCCGCGCGAGCAGCTCGTCGAAATAGTCGGTGTCGGGGTTCTTCAGCCGGGCGTCGTCCATGACGAAGCCTTTGACCAGATACTCGCCGAGCGTCTCGGTAGCCCAGCGCCGGAACTGCTGGCCGCGCAGTGAGCGGACGCGGAAGCCGACAGCCAGCGTCATCGCCAGGCTGTAGTGGAGCGTGCGATAGGCCTTACCGTCGGCGGCAGTCGTCAAGTATATCTTGACGACTGCCGCCGCGTCCTGTTCGTCCTCGGTCAGGATATTCCGGATGTGCAGGCTGATGTTCTGCTTGGTCGCCTGGAACAGGTCCGCCATGTCCGCCTGCGACAGCCATATATTCCCGTCGCGCGCGCGAAGTCGGATGACGGTTGCGCCATCTTCCGTCTGATACTGGATGATCTCGCCGTTCATTCAACCATGTCCAGTTCGCGTCCGTAGCCCCGGTTGACCGTCTTTTGGAAATCAACGCTCACGCCGTGCGTCCCCGCAGTCAACGCCGAATCACACCGCTACCAAACTTGCCATTCCTTTATGTTCATGATATGTTCGCATCAACCCAAGCGGCGGAGGGAATGGAAAAATGTCCGAATCGACAGTGGAAACACAGGCGAATGGCCGCTTCAAACCCGGCGAATCGGGCAATCCCGCCGGCCGGCCCAGGGTCGCGAAAAATAAGACGACGCTCCTCGCCGAGGAGGCGATGGCGGAGAAGGTCGGCGCGGTCGTCGACAAGCTGGTCGAGCGCGCGCTAGCCGGCAGCACGTCCGCGATTCGCCAGTTCCTCGATCGCAACATGCCGGTGCCGCGCGGCTGCATCGGCTTCGACCTGCCCGATCTGCGCGGACCACGCGGGATCGCCGATGCCCAGGAGGCGCTGATCATCGCCGTTGCCGCCCGCCAGGTCCCGCCGCGCGATGCCGGGCTCGTCATGAACCTGATCGACAGGTTTAAGGAGACGCTGCAGGACGAGGCGAGGGACGCGCGGTACGCGGCGCTCGAGGCCGCGCGCCAACAGCCGGCGGCGGCCGAAGTCGCGCCGGTGTCGGCGGCCGCCGCGGAGGATCCGGTCATCGCCGCCCCGGACCTCTCCCGCTACGCCAGGATGGACTGGCCCCAACTGATCGACGCGATGTGGGATGCCGAGGAAGCGGAGCGGAAGGCGGCTTTGGTCGCGCCACCAGCCGAAGCCCGGGCGGCGGATGCTGGCGATCGGGCGCCGGACAGCGCTGTCCGCCAGGGCGAGACGGTGCCGATTGCCGTGGCGTCGGCCGGCGCGAAACCCGAAATTAACAGGAATATACAGCCCGGCGATGCGCGCCCGCCGGTCCCGTCATCCGATTGGGAACGGGCCGAACCGCCGGCCGGCGCCGACGCATGGTCACGCCCGGTTGTGCCCTTCGATGAAAACGGGCCGCCGCCCTATGTCGACATGTCCGAGCAGGCCACGAGCGAAAGGCTTCGCGCTGCCAGGGCGCGGTTCAGGGACCACGTCTACAGCCGGGCCGCGGGCTTCGCCTGACGTGGGGTGGGGGATGGTTCTTCTTCGTTTCTGGCGCACAGAAAGAAGGGGCTCGCTGCGCTCGCGACCACCCCCAGCCCCTCCACGAAGGCGTGGAGGGGAGCTGTTTCGGCGCAGCGTCGAACTATTGCACCCGACTCTTGCCCTGTTACGGTCTGGATCATGGCGTTGCGGCAGGCAGACTGGCCCCGCAAAACTGCCACAGAAACAGGAAAGAGCAGGTCGCCGGACCAGCGCCAGGCACCACCCCCACCACCGCCCCACCGCGCGATTCGACCAACCGTCCTTCACAGCGCCGTTTTCGCCGCTAGGCTGCGCGGCAATCGCGCCGGCGCCTGCCGGCCATCACAAGATGCTGACGGAGCATTCGGCCATATGGCTTCCACCCCTGATTCCATAGCGCCCGGCGGGGCGACCCTGCTCGGTCACCCGCGCGGCCTGTTCGTGCTGTTCTTCGCCGAGATGTGGGAGCGCTTCTCCTTCTACGGCATGCGCGCCATCCTGATCTTCTATCTGACCAAACATTTCCTGTTCGGCGACGAGCCCGCCTACGCGATCTACGGCGCCTACACCTCTTTGGTCTACATCACGCCGGTGCTCGGCGGCTATCTCGCCGATCGCTATCTCGGCGCGCGCAAGGCGGTGTTTGCCGGCGGCATCTTCATCGCGATCGGCCATCTGCTGATCGCGCTGGTCGAGGGTCCGGAAGGGGCGCAGGGCCTCTATCTGAACGGCTTCTACCTCGGCCTGGCCTCGATCATCGTCGGCACCGGCTTCCTCAAGGCCAACATCTCGGTGCTGGTCGGCCACCTCTACCCGCGCGACGACATCCGCCGCGATCCCGCCTTCTCGATCTTCTACATGGGCATCAATCTCGGCGGCTGGTTCGGCCCGATCGTCTGCGGCGTGCTCGGCGAAACCGTCGGCTGGGGCTGGGGCTTCGGCGCCGCCGGGATCGGCATGATCCTCGGCCTGATCGTGTTCGTGCTGTTCCGCAAGGATCTGCAGGGCGCGGGCGAGCCGGTTGCGCCCGCGCTGCTGCGCGCGCCGGTGGCGCTGGGCCTGTCGCGCGAATGGATGATCTATCTCGGCGCGGTCGCCGCCGTCGTCGTCGCCTGGTGGCTGATCCGTTTCCAGAACGCGGTCGGCGTGGCGCTGATCGGCTGCGCGATCGCCACCTTCGTCTACATCCTCTACCGCGCGGTCTGGACGCTGCCCGGCGTCGACCGAGACCGCATCTTCGCGTCCTTGTTCCTGATCATGCTGTGTCCGTTGTTCTGGGCGCTGTTCGAACAGACCGGATCGTCGCTCAACGTCTTTACCGATCGCGCCGTCGATCGCTCGCTGCTCGGCTGGGAGGTGCCCGCCTCGGTGTTCCAGTCGGTCAACTCGATCTTCATCATCCTGCTCGCGCCGATGTTCGCGGCGCTGTGGAGCTTCCTCGGCAAGCGCGGCCTCGAACCGAGCGCGCCGTTCAAGTTCGGCATCGGCCTCGTCATCGTCGGCGCCGGCTTCCTCGTGCTGGTCGCCGGCGCGGTCGCCAACAGCGGTCACCTGACGCCGGTGATCTTCATCTTCCTGATCTATCTGCTCCACACCATCGCCGAGCTCTGCTTCTCGCCGGTCGGCCTCTCCAGCATGACGCGGCTGTCGGTCGGCAGCATGGTCGGGCTGATGATGGGCACCTGGTTCCTCGCGACCGCGGCGGGCAATTTCATCGCCGGCCTGATCGCCCAGGCCACCGGCGGCGAGGGCGTCGGCCCCGAGCGCGTGCTCGAAGTCTATACGCGGATCGGCTGGTTCGCGATCGGCGTCGGCGCGGTCGTGCTCGTGCTGGCGCCGTTCGTCGCGCGGCTGATGCATCTCGATCTGCTCGGCAAGCCCGAGCATCCGCTGGCGGGCGATGGCAGTTTCGGCGAACCGGCCGCGGCCGGCATCGCCCTCGACAAGGAGCTGCGGCCATGATCCGCCGGTCCATCGTCATCGCGCTGGCGCTGGCCGCCTGCGCCTGCTCGGCCAGCTCCGCGCCGCCGAAATCTTCGTCGTCGGAGCCGGCGGCCAGCCGCGCGCCCAATCCCGATCCCTATCCGTCGACCTACCGGAAATATCCCGGCGCGACGACGCTCGTCACCCACGTCACGATCTTCGACGGCGAGGGCGGCAAGATCGTCGACGGATCGATCCTGTTCGCCGGCGGGGAGATCGTCGAGCTCGGCACCGGCGTGACGGCGCCGGCCGACGCGACCGTGATCGACGGCCATGGCAAGGTGCTGACCCCCGGCATCATCGACGTCCACAGCCATCTCGGCGACTATCCCAGCCCGGGCGTGAAGGCGCATTCGGACGGCAATGAGGCGACCGGTCCGGTCACCGCCGACGTCTGGGCGGAACACAGCGTCTGGCCGCAGGATCCGGGCTTCAGCCGCGCGCTCGCCAATGGCGGCGTCACCACGCTGCAGATCCTGCCCGGCTCGGCCAATCTGTTCGGTGGCCGCTCGGTCACGCTCAAGAACGTGCCGGCGCGGACGATGCAGGCGATGAAATTCCCCGGCGCGCCCTATGGCCTGAAGATGGCGTGCGGCGAGAATCCCAAGAATGTCTATGGATCGAAGGGCCGCCAGCCGTCGACGCGGATGGGCAATGTCGCAGTCGACCGCCAGACCTGGGCCAAGGCGGCCGAATATAAACGCAAATGGGACAAATATGTGAAGGACGGCGGTGAACCGCCGGCGCGCGACATCGGCATGGACACGCTGGCCGGCGTGCTGTCGGGCGACATCCTCGTCCACAACCATTGCTACCGCGCCGATGAGATGGCCATCGTCATGGATATGGCCAAGGAGTTCGGCTACCACGTCACCGCCTTCCACCATGCGGTCGAAGCCTACAAGATCGCCGACCTGCTCAAGGCCAACGACACCTGCGCGGCGGTGTGGGCCGACTGGTACGGCTTCAAGATGGAAAGCTATGACGGCATCCGCGAGAATCTCGCTTTGCTGCAGAACGCCGGCGCCTGCGCGATGATCCACTCGGACGACCAGGACGGCATCCAGCGCCTCAACCAGGAGGTTGCCAAGGCGCTGTTCGCCGGGCGACGCATGGGCATCGCGATCCCCGACGAGGTCGCGTGGGAATGGCTGACGATCAACCCGGCCAAAGCGCTGGGCGTCGACAAGCGCACCGGCAGCCTCAAGGTCGGCAAGATGGCCGATATCGTGCTGTGGAACGGCGATCCGTTCAGCGTCTATTCGCGGCCGGAGAAGGTCTGGATCGACGGCGCCCTGCTCTATGATTCGAGCGATCCGAAACGTCGGCCGGTGTCCGATTTCGAGCTGGGCATGCCCGGCGAGGGAGATGTGAAATGAGCGGTGTAAACCCAAACTCCGTTTCCCCCCGATTTGCGCCTCATCATTTTCACGCGTTGGTGGCGCGCCCCGGATTTAGCCCCTCCCCTTCAGGGGAGGGGTTGGGGTGGGGGCGAGCGAAGCGAGCATTTGCGCCTGCCATCGAGCGCCTCCGAGGATGTCGAGCGGTGCTCCGACTCCCCCACCCCAACCCCTCCCCTGAAGGGGAGGGGCTTAAGAGTCGGAAACTCGTGGCTTCGACCAGCCCAGCCCGAACGGGATTGCTGGCCGCCGCCGCACTCCTCGCAACCACCACCCCGCTCCACGCCCAGACCATCGCCTTCACCAACGGCACCGTCGCGATCGGGGACGGATCGCAGCCGATCGAACGCGGCACCGTCGTGATCAAGGACGGCCGCGTCGTCGCCGCCGGCAAGGACGTCGCCGTCCCCGCCGGCGCGCGCGTGATCGACGCCAGCGGCAAATGGATCGCCGCCGGCCTCGTCGCCGGCATGACCTCGCTCGGCATCGCCGAGGGCTATGGCATCGAGACCACCAACGATGCGTCGGCGCCCAAATCGCCCTTCTCCGCCGCGATCGACATCGTGCCGGCGATCAACCCGGCCTCGCCGCCGATCGCGATCGAGCGCAGCGGCGGCGTCACGCGGGCGATCGTCGCGCCATCGGTCGCCAATTCGATCTTCGCGGGGCAGGGCGCGGTGATCGACCTCGCCGCCGACGGCGACGCGGTCACCCGGCCGCGCGCGTTCCAGTTCGTCGAACTGGGCGAGGCCGGCCGCGACAGCGGCGGCGGCAGCCGCGCCTCCGCGCATCTGCAGTTCCGCAGCGCGCTGATCGAGGCGCAGGACTATGCCCGTGCGCCCGCCGCCTATGGCCAGAACGGGCAGATGCTGACGCGCGCCGACGCGGCCGCGCTGGTGCCGGTGGTGACCGGCCGGATGCTGCTGCTGGTCCACGCCGAGCGCGCCAGCGACATCCGCCAGACCTTGGCGCTCAGGAAGGAGTTCCCCAATCTGAAGCTGGTGCTGGTCGGCGCGACCGAGGGCTGGATGGTCGCGCCCGAGATCGCGGCCGCGGGCGTGCCGGTGATCGCCTCCGCGCTCGCCGACCTGCCGGCGGCGTTCGAGACCTTGGCCGCGACCGAATCCAATGTCGGCCGGCTGACCCGCGCCGGCATCGTCACCGGCATCTCGCTGATCGATCTCGGCCCGCCGCCGCAGCAGCGCAACCTGACCCAATATGCCGGCAATCTCGTCGCGCTGACGCGCGTGCCGGGCGCGAGCGGGCTCGATTGGGGCGCGGCCTTCGCCTCGATCACCTCGAAGCCCGCCGCCGCGATCGGCATGGACACCGAGATCGGCTCGCTCCGCCCCGGCCGCCGCGCCGACGTCGTGCTGTGGGACGGCGACCCGCTCGAATTCTCGTCCGAACCCGAAGCGGTGTTCATCGACGGCATCCAGCAGCCGATGGACAATCGCCAGACCAAATTGCGCAAGCGCTATGCGACGCCGGTGGAGGGCGATCTGCCGAAGGCGTATGAGCGGTAGGGCGCAATAGGGGCAAAAGTGCGGGCACCCGACTCAGCCGAAATCCTCCCCGGAACGGGGAGGGGGACCAGCCCTAGGCTGGTGGAGGGGCAGGGGACCCGCTCCGAGCTTGACGCCCTACCCCTCCACCGGCTTCGCCGGTCCCCCTCCCCGTTCCGGGGAGGAATTCTATTCGGCATTTCAATCCCCCAGAAACAGCTCCGCCACCGCGTCGATGATCGCATCGGCATCGAGCCGGTACTGGCCGTACAGATCGACGAGATCGCCGGTCTGGCCGAACCGGTCGGTGCCCAGCGGGCTGACGCGCATGCCCTTGACCGCGCCCAGCCACGACAGCGCCGATGGCGAACCGTCGATGATCGTGACCAGCCCGGCGCCCGGCGCCAGCGCCGAGAGCAGATGGTCGACATGGCTCGGCGCGCCGTCCCCGGTGCCGCGCGCCGCCTGTTTCGCCGACCAGCCGCGATGCAGGAGGTCGGGCGAGGTGATGGCGAGCAGGCCCAGCCCCGGCAGATCCTCGATCAGCGCTTCGTGCGCCGCCAGCACTTCCGGTGCGATCGCGCCGGTGAAGGCGATCGCGACGTCGGCGTCGCCCGACGGCCGCTTCAGCCAATAGCCGCCCTTGAGCATCTCGGCTTCCCAGTCCGCATCCGCGCGCACGATCTGTTGAATCGATCGCGTCGTCAGCCGCAGATAGACCGAGCCGCCATCCTCCGCCTGCATATGGTCGAACGACCAGCGCATCAGCGCCGCCAGTTCGTCGGCCCAGGCCGGCTCGAAATAGGTCAGGCCGGGCTGGCCGATCCCGATCAGCGGCGAATTGATCGACTGGTGCGCGCCGCCCTCGGGCCCGAGCGTCAGGCCCGATGGCGTCGCGACCAGCAGGAAGCGGGCGTCCTGGTAGCAGCCATAGTTGAGCGCATCGAGACCGCGGGCGATGAACGGGTCATAGACCGTCCCGATCGGCAGCAGCCGGCTGCCGAAGATCGGCGCCGACAGGCCGAGCGCCGCCAGCATCAGGAACAGATTGTTCTCGGCGATGCCGAGCTCGATATGCTGGCCCGCGGCATGGCCCGACCATTTCTGCGCCGACGGAATCTTCGCGCCCGCGAACACGTCCTTCAGTTCCTGCCGCCGGAACAGACCGCGCTGGTTGACGAACGCGCCGAGGTTGGTCGAGACCGTGACGTCGGGCGAGGTGGTGACGATCCGGTCGGCCAGCGGATGGCCGGACTTGGAGAGGTCGAGCAGGATCCGGCCGAACGCCGCCTGCGTCGATTGCTCGGCGCCGTCGGGCACGGGCAGGCGATCGGGCACCGCGATCGCGTCCGCTCTCGCGTCGGCCTTGCCGGCGGCGAGCGGACTGCGGTCGACGAACGCCTTCAGCTGCGCCGCCCTGTTGCCGCCGAGTCCGCCATAGGGTTCCCATTCGTCGCCCGCAGCGATGCCCAGGCTGTCGCGCAGACCCTCGATCTGCGTCGGGTTCATCAGCCCGGCATGATTGTCCTTGTGGCCGGCGAACGGCAGGCCGAAACCCTTGATCGTATAGGCGATGAACATCGTCGGCCGGTCGTCCGCCGCGGATTCGAACGCCTTGACCAGCGTCTCGATGCAATGGCCGCCGAGATTGGTCATCAGGGTGGCGAGCGCGTCGTCGTCATAGCCGTCGAGCAGCCTGGCGACGTTGGGCTTGCCGCCGATGTCGTTGAGCAGGCGCGTGCGCCAGGCGGCGCCGCCCTGATAGGTCAGCACCGCGAAATCGGCGTTCGGGCACTTGTCGATCCACTGCTCGAGGCTCTTGCCGCCCGGCCGCCGGAACGCCGCCTGCTGCAGCTTGCCATGCTTCAGCGTGATCACGCGCCAGCCGCAGGTCGCGAAGATGTCGTCGAACCGGTTGAACATCCGGTCGGCGGTCGTGTGGTCGAGCGACTGGCGGTTATAGTCGACGATCCACCAGCAATTGCGGATGTCGTGCTTGTAGCCCTCGATCAGGCATTCGTAGATATTGCCCTCGTCGAGCTCGGCATCGCCCATCAGCGCGATCATCCGGCCGGCCTCGGCTTCCGGGATCTGGCCGTGCGCGATCAGATAATCCTGCACCAGGCTGGCAAAGGCGGTGATCGCGACGCCGAGACCGACCGAGCCGGTCGAGAAGTCGACCGGGATGCGGTCCTTGGTGCGCGACGGATAGCTCTGTGCGCCGCCCAGCCCGCGAAAGCGCTGGAGCTGGTCGAGGCTCTGATTGCCCAGCAGATAATGGATCGCATGCAGCACCGGCCCGGCATGCGGCTTGACCGCCACCTTGTCCTGCGGGCGCAGCGCATGGAAATAGAGCGCCGCCATGATCGCCGTGATCGACGCGCAACTGGCCTGGTGCCCGCCGACCTTCAGGCCGTCGCGGCTGTCGCGCAGATGATTGGCGTTGTGAATCGTCCACGACGACAGCCAGCGCAGCCGCGTGTCGAGCGCCTGCAGGGCGTCGAGCGTGTCGAGTGACGATGATTCGATCGTTTCCAGCATGAACGCTCTCTTTCGGATGATGTGCCGATATAATCGAACTGGCCGGACCAGTCCTTGCGTAATTGCCCCCTAAATCCTATGATATTGGCAGATTCATTCAATATAGCCTTGAGAGACAGACGATTATGCCAGTCAGGCCCGTTGATGCGATCGATCGCCGGATTCTGACGGTGTTGCAGGCCGAGGGCCGCGCGACCAATCACGACATCGCCGCCAGCGTCGGCCTGTCGCCCAGTCCGTGCCTCCGCCGCATCCGCAATCTCGAACAGGACGGCATCATTCGCGGCTATGTCGCGCTCGTCGATCCCGAACCGCTCGGACTCGCCGTGACCGCGTTCGTGCGCGTGCGGCTGGGCGGGCAGGATGACCGGCACCTGACCGAATTCGAAGCCGCGATCAGCGGGTTCCCCGAGGTCATGGAATGTTATCTGATGTCCGGCGAAGCCGATTATCAGTTGCGCATCCTGGTCTCCTCGCTGGGCGAGTTCGAGAATTTCCTGCGGCAGAAGCTGACCCGAATCGCCGGCGTCCAGCAGGTCACGTCGAGTTTCGCGTTGCGGCCGATCGTCTACCGCACCGCCGTTCCGATCGAGCGCTGAGCGGCCGGTCAGCGGCCGACGACGTGGCGCAACAGCGCGGCCGGATCGTCGGGCAGCGCATCGCCGCGCCATGCCACGTGCTGGTCGGGCCTGACCAGCAGCAGGTTGCGCTGGTAGACCGGTCGCAGATCGGGGCGATCGAGGCTGACGATGTCGAGCGGAATGCCCAGGCTTGCGGCCGCTTGCGCGAACGCGGCACCGTCCGATCCGTCGAAGGCGATCAGCGTGAAATATAGCCCGAGCCGATCGTGGATCGAGACGCCGGGTTCGAGGAAGATATGCGGCAGGCGCGCGCCCGGCCAGCTGTTGGGACGGTAGATCAGCGGATCGACGTCGGGCGCGTCGGGCTCCGGTGCGATGATCGGAGACTCATCATAGCGATAGCCGAGTTCGACCCCCCAGCTCTCATTCTCGGCATTGCCGGCGGCGGCGATCCGGCGGCCCGTCTCCTCGCGGCGCGCGTCGGCATCGGCGCCCGCGCCGTCGAGATCGCCGGCTTCGGCGTAGATCGCGCCGATCTCGCCGCGGACGCCCATGTGGCGCCGTGCCGCTTCCAGATGCCACCACGCGGTCGGACGGCGTTCCGCCTCATGCGCGTCGAGCAGGGCAGGACCACCCCATCCGTGGAGCGACGCCGCCAGCATCCAGGACAGTCCCGCCGCATCGGCGATGCCCGAGTTCATGCCATAGCCGCCGGTGGGTACGAACTGATGCGCGCTGTCGCCGGCCAGCAGCACGCGGCCGCGGCGGAAGCGATGCGCGACGACGAAGTTCGCGGCCCAGGGATTGGCCTGGATGATCTCGTACTCGAACGCGCGGCCGACCCAGGCTTCGAGAACGGCCTCCGGCGTCATGCGATCGGGGTCCATGCCGGGCAGCAGCCACGCCTGGAGCGTGTAGATATCGTCGTCGTTCTGCGCGATGATCGTGCCGCTGCCGCTCTGATAATGCCAGGCGATCCCCCAGCGCTGGAGCAGATCGCGATCCCGGGTGCGGAAATGCACCATATAGGCGCCTGCCACCACCATCTCGCCGTCGAGCGTGATGCCGATCTGCCGCCGCACACGGCTGCCGCCGCCGTCGCAGCCGGCAAGGAAGCGGCATCGCAGCGCGGAGATGGTGCCCGTCGCCTCGTCGCGGATCTCGCAGGTGACGCCGTCGGCATCCTGATCGACGATGCGCTCGAACGCCGTGCCGAAGCGGACGTCGATCAGCGGGTTTTCGTCGACCGCCTGCTTGAGCACGGGTTCGATCACGATCTGGCTGACGCGCAACGGCGCCTCGCGCGGGTGGCGGCCATCATTGTCCTGCGCGATAATCCGCTGCGTCTCCTCGGCTGAGGGGTAGCGGAAACGGTGGAGTTCGTGGCCAGCGAGCGACGTGATCCAGGCAATGTCGAACGGACTCGTCCGCGGCACGCCGGCGTCGCGCAACCGTTCGACCAGCCCGAGCCGGCGGAACAATTCCATGCTGCGCCCATTGGTCAGGTCCATCTTGGGATGGCGCGTCGTTTCGGGATTGCGCTCGAGCAGCACCGAGCGGATCGCATAACGCGCCAGATTGAGCGCCAGGGTCATGCCGACCGGTCCGCCGCCGGCAATCAGCACCGGCGTTTCAGCAATCTCGCTCATCACGCATCCCACCCTGTTCGTCGTTCCGGCCGGCGCCCGATCGGGCCGCCTCCGATTGAACATACAAACCATATGGTCAGTA
>Ga0068860_100001096_pt1 | contig 29818 bp, 26 predicted proteins | sample KBSSwiS32_FD_66597 | JGI IMG/M metagenome (GOLD analysis project Ga0068860, IMG submission 66597) | Switchgrass rhizosphere microbial communities from Kellogg Biological Station, Michigan, USA - KBS Switchgrass S3-2 | ecosystem: Host-associated > Plants > Roots > Rhizosphere > Soil ... | reverse complement strand
TCCTGCTATTGATGATGCACCCAACCGCCCTTCTTCTATATCATATAAAAATGTGACAACACTACTGAGAAATGAACTCGGTTTTACCGGCCTCACATTTACCGATGCGCTGGAGATGAAGGGAGTGGCTAAATTCTTCCCTGACGGTGAAGCCTCAGCGCAATCGTTGATTGCCGGCAATGATATGCTTTGCCTGCCCGGCGATATCCCCGGTGCAATTGATAAGATAAAAGCAGCTATCACTGATAATAAACTCAGCTGGGCCGATATTGATCAGCATGTAAAAAAAGTGCTGTTGGCCAAATACCAGTATGGCCTCGCTAATAATAAACCGATAGAAACCTACCATCTTACAGCAGACCTGAACGAAAAAGTATCGGCCACCAAAAGATTAATTGCCGGGTATGCGCTCACCCTGCTGCGCAATGATGAACCGCTTCTTTTTCCTTTGCCAGTTACCACCAAAAAAAGAATTGCTTATGTGGGATTTGGTCTTACGCAAGACAATGCTTTTGCCCAGCGTATGAGAACCGACTACAAAGCACACACTTATTATTTTGATTATGCGCTGGACAGCAGTAAGGCTGCTGCGCTTTTACAAGTATTAAAAAACAGGTACGATGTGGTGGTGATCGGTCTTCACAATTATGCCCGGTATCCTGCCAACAACTTTGGGATCAGCGAAACCGCGCTATCTCTGCTATTACAGTTACAGCAGCAATTCAGTACCATTACACTTGCCTTTGGCAATCCCTATGCAATTAAAAACTTCTGCACTGCTAAAACATTGATCGCCTGTTATGAAGACGATGATATTGTGCAACAAACAGCGGCGGATTTGTTGAATGGCCGCTTTGCCGCGAAAGGCCGGCTACCCGTTACCGTTTGCCCTTCCCTTAGTTTCGGCGCAGGCATAACACCTGTCCATTTGATACCTGAGGTGGCACCGGCGCTGGTGCACCTGAATGCAGCCAAACTCAATATTATTGATTCTATTGTTGATGATGGAATAAAAAAACATGCTTTCCCGGGCGGCGTGGTGCTGGTGGCAAAAGACGGCAGGGTTGTATTTGACAAGTCTTATGGGTATTTAACTTATGACAGTACACAGCTGGTATACCCCGAAACCATTTATGATATGGCTTCCGTTACAAAAATACTGGCCACCCTGGTATCTGTCATGAAATTATATGACGACGGAAAGATCAACCTGGAAAAAACATTGGGTGATTATTTGCCCTGGACCAGGGGCACCAATAAAGAGCGGTTAAAAATCTGGGACATTTTATTACACCAGGCAGGCCTGAAAGCATTTATCCCTTTTTATAGGGAAACCATCGACAGCAACAGGATGGACCTTGTATTGGGGCAATTTTATTCAAACAAACCGGATTCTTTGCACAGTGTTCGAGTAGCGGAAAATATGTTTATGCGCAACGATTGGACCGATACTATCTACCAGCGCATTCTTAAAAGCCCGTTGGGACCCACAGGCGCGTATGTGTACAGCGACAATGATTTTATCTTCCTGGGAAAAATTGTAGAAGCATTGAGCGGACTAACCCTGGACCAATATGCAAAAGCAAATTTTTACGATAAACTTGGTTTAACCGCTACCGGTTTCAAGCCAAGAGCGCGTTTCCCGCTTAATTATATTGCTCCTACAGAGAAAGAAAAAGGATTCCGCAATCAGCAGTTGTGGGGCGATGTGCATGATCCGGGTTCGGCAATGTTTGGTGGCGTAGCAGGGCATGCCGGGCTATTCAGCAATGCTTACGACCTGGCGGTGTTGTGTCAAATGCTGTTAAATGGGGGAACTTTTAATGGCCAGCGATACATTAAAAAGAAAACAATCGATTATTTTTCCGAATACCATAGCACCAACAGCCGCCGTGGTTTAGGCTTTGATAAACCCGAAAAAGACAATGCCACCCGGAAGGAGCCCTATCCTGCTTTATCTGCATCGCCCCAAACCATTGGCCATACGGGTTATACAGGTACTTGTTTCTGGATAGACCCTGCCTCTAACCTGGTATTTATTTTCCTGTCGAACAGGGTATACCCCGACGGTGGCACCAATACAAAACTATTGAACATGAACATCCGCCCGAAAATTATGGAAGCTGTCTACCAGGCAATGGAAAAGTGATTATTGCTTAACTACAGAATCCGGCACTGCACCTTGGTTAAATAGTTTTCATATTTTTATTGAATAAAAATAGTGAAATGGAAATAGCCGAACTGTCGGCCAAACAGTCCTTAACTGAATTGGCCAATAAACTCTTTATGTATACCGATGCACAGCAATGGTCTTTGCTGGTACAGGAAGTTTTTGAAAACGATGTTTGGTTTGATATGAAAAGCGCGGGCGGTGGAGAACCCCAAAAATTACCGGCAATAGCTATCTGCGATATGTGGAAACAGGGATTTGAAGGATTAGATGCTGTGCATCACCAGGCAGGCCACTACCTTATTACATTACAAGGCCAAACAGCAAGTATTTACGCGTATGCCGTTGCCACGCATTATAAGAAAGCGGCTATCAAAGGACAAACACGCAGCATGGTAGGCAGTTACGATTTAAAAGCTCAGCAAACTCCGAATGGCTGGCGACTTATACAATTCAAGTACAACCTGAAATATGCAGATGGTAATCTTAGCCTGGAATAGCTATTCCAGAGAATAATTTTTATTACGGCCCACCAATACTGCCCTAACAAGTTTATATTTAGTTATAAAAATACCTGCGGTATGGAAAGTATTTTTGAACCCCGTTCTTCCGCTTCCATTCTCCGGCGAATCGAAAAACTGCAACCGGGCGCTGTTGCGCAATGGGGCAAAATGAATGTCTCACAAATGCTGGCGCACTGCCAGGTACCGCTGCAGGTTGGATTGGGCGAAAGACAATTAAAGCAAAACCTGGTTGGAAAACTATTCGGGCGAATAGCAAAAAAACAGATGCTGCAAGCAACTCCCATTAAAAAAAATCTTCCTACAGATGCCTCTTTTGTTGTAAAAGATGATCGGAATTTTGAAAAAGAAAAAGAGTTACTGAAAACATGGGTGCAGCGATTTGCAGAAGCAGATGCTGCGACGATGGCGCAGCACCGGCATCCATTTTTTGGCCTAAAGACCCCCGATGAATGGGGTATACTCACCTGGAAACATTTAGACCATCATCTCCGGCAGTTTGGAGCCTAAACCAACAATGGTTATGAATACCGATAGCAGCCAGATATTTCTTCCCGCTTGCCGGAGATATTTCGACAGCGGCGCTACGCGTACCTATGCTTTCCGGATCTTACAATTACAAAAATTAAAGAAGGGCATACTCGAAAATGAAGCAACCATTAATGCCGCATTATATAGCGATCTAAAAAAAAGTCCGGAAGAAGCCTATGCCAGTGAACTGGGTTTGCTGCTGGCGGAAATCAACCTAGCCCTGAAAAAACTGCAGCAATGGATGCGTCCTGTGCGGGCCGGAACCGATTTGGTAAACCTGCCCTCCTCCAGCAGGATATACCGCGATCCCCTGGGTGTGGTATTGATCATAGCCCCCTGGAATTATCCTTTGCAATTACTATTGATCCCATTGGTGGGTGCTATTGCCGGCGGTAATTGCGCCATTCTTAAACCATCAGAACTGGCGCCTGCTACTGCGGCGGTAATCGAAAAAATCATTACCGGAATTTTTCCGCCAGATTATGTAAAAGTGGCACAGGGCGATGGCGCGGTGATTATTCCCGCCATGATGAATGCATTCCGTTTTGATCATGTCTTTTATACCGGTAGCATTCCCGTAGGAAAAATTATCTACCAGCTCGCAGCAAAAGACCTGGTTCCGGTTACGCTGGAACTGGGCGGTAAAAGTCCGGTCATTGTGGAAGCCGATGCCGACCTGGAAGTAGCCGCCCGCAGAATTACGCTGGGCAAATTTTTAAATACGGGACAAACCTGTATTGCACCCGATTACTTGCTCGTGCATACTTCGGTAAAGGATAAGCTGGTTGAAAAAATTAAAAAATCCATACAGCAATTTTATGGTGCCGATGCTTCTACCAGTTACGATTATGGCAAGATTATTAATGAAAGGAGGTTTGATAAACTGATAAGTTATTTAGACCAGGGAAATATTATTTGTGGTGGCCAAAGCGATAAGGAAAAATTATTCATTGCGCCGACTTTAATAGAAAATGTTTCCATGGATTCAGCATTGATGAAAGAAGAGATCTTTGGTCCCCTGCTACCCGTACACAGTTTTACAACAACCGAAGAAGCCATGCAGATTGTACAGCAGAATGCCAACCCGCTTGCTTTTTATCTTTTCACGGCTTCAAAAAATAAAGAACGGGAATGGATTGATGCCATACCCTTTGGTGGTGGCTGCATTAACAATACCGACTGGCATTTTACCAATCATCACCTGCCGTTTGGTGGTGTGGGTGGCAGCGGGCTGGGTGTTTACCACGGCAAATTTAGTTTTGACACATTTACCCGGCAAAAGGCCGTATTAAAAACGCCTACCTGGTTTGACCCCAATATAAAGTACCCTTCGTTTAAAGGGAGGTTGGGTTTGTTTAAGAGGTTGATTAGGTAGAATTGAGCTATTAATGTCCGAACCCGGTAATTTATGATGATGTGCATCCTGTGAATCCAGGCAAGGCTTTGCTATAAATCGATAATCAATCAATGATAAAGCCTAACATTAACCTACCGGTCCATATTTCTTTTGCACGGAATTAAGAAAAAAACAAACACCGGAAGAAAAAATCATGCGGGACAAACTTAGGGGAAGAAGATTATTAGGTTACAAATTTCTTCGCCAGGATCCAATCATTGTGAACGAATTCAATGAAAGAGCTGCTTTTTTATATCGCCGACTTTTATTGTGCCGAAAAAAAACTGGTGATTGAAATTGATGGGTTGATCCATCCGTCACAAATAGACTATGACAAAGCAAGAGATGCTATAATGATCGAAATGGGATTAAAAATTATCAGGTTGCAAAACGAAGAAATCAATACAGATGGGTATGCAGTGTTGAGTAAAATAAAAGTATTGCTAAGATAGCAGGGTAAAACTCACACCCCTCTCTCTGCCATGCAGAGAGGGGAAGAACCGCGAAGCGGATCAGGGGTGCGTCAAAATAAGCAAGTTTAGAAGCCAAACAATCTTCCCAATCTCCTGTTTATTCATTAGGTTCGGATAGCAGCATCAATAATTGCTGATTTTGGAATGTTGCGATTTTGCAAATAAAGTATGCTACGGATAATCACCGAACTCAAAAGCTAATCAGGGGATAATTCTCATGCTTAAAAAACTAAAAAATATCTTTGTTGTTATTGCTATGCTGGCCCTGGCATTTTGGGGCTATGTAATGATCGTAAACAGAAATACAAACAATATGACAGGCAGGCAAAAGATATTAAAAACTGTATACCCCTTGCTGGCATGGGCAAACAAATTCAGTCATAAAAACAGCCATACAATAGCCCATGAAGCTATTGCAGCACCGGTATCCCTGTATTCGCTGAAAGTCATTTTAAACGATGGAACAACGCTGGACATGGCCTCCCTGAAAGGAAAAAAAATATTATTGGTCAATACGGCCTCCGATTGCGGCTATACATCGCAGTATGAACAATTGCAAAAACTATATAGTCAGTATACCAATAAACTGGTAATTATCGGCTTTCCGGCCAATGATTTTAAAGAACAGGAAAAAGGCAGCGACGAAGAAATTGCAAGCTTCTGTAAAAAAAACTTTGGCGTCAGCTTCCCGCTTGCGCAAAAATCAATAGTAATAAAAACGCCCGCTCAGAATACTATTTTCCAATGGCTAACCGATGCCGCCAAAAATGGCTGGAACAACCAGGCACCTACCTGGAATTTTTGTAAGTACCTGGTGAATGAAGAAGGTGCGTTGATTGATTACTTTGGACCGGCAGTAGAACCCACCAGTGAAGAAATTGTAAAAGCCATAAAGTAATTGCTGATTGCGGGATTTGGAGATTTTGAGATTTCTTAGTATGTGGCGCAGATGAAATCAACAAATCACGCAATCACAAAATCAGCAATATAATCTTACCTTTCTGCAAACCCATCCTGCATGTTCAGCAAGCAAGACATTGAAAAATATTTTCTGGAAGAAAAACAGCTGGGGCTATTGTTCATTATTATTGGTTCAGTGGCTGTTGTACTGGCAATTATTTTTTATTTTTTCATGAAAGCTCCTTTTTACAAAGGGGCCGCTGTCTCGCTGCTGCTGATGGGGCTGGTCCAATTGGTATTGGGTTTTACAGTATACAACAGGAGCGACGAAGATCGCGCCCGCAACGTGTATGCTTATGACATGAATCCCGGCCAGTTAAAAAACGAAGAGCTTCCCCGTATAAAAAAAGTACTTTCCAATTTTACCATCATCAAATGGGTGGAAATGGCATTGCTGGTAACCGGACTGGTTTTGATTCTTTATTACCGCAGCAATGCAGAAAAAACCTTTTGGTACGGACTGGCACTTGCTTTAACCGTCCAGGTGCTAATTTTATTTATTGGAGACGCTTCCGCAGAAAGAAGGGCGAAACTGTATACAACCGGTTTGGAAACCTTTGTAAACAAGAAGTAACCGCTATTGTATTTTGAGATTTCGGAATTCAGGTATTTTGTGGTTGCTGAAAGTTGCTGCAACCTACATCTCAAATCCCGCCTTCCCAACATCAGCCATCCTACACGGGGCATTTCTCGTGATAATTGATCAGTTCTATGGGTGTTTTTTCAAATTCAAAACCGGCGTAAGCTATCGCCACTTCATCCAGTACCGCATCAATTTCCTCCACTGTAGGCAAAGTAACCAGCCGCGCGCGGTATTCTTTTATATTGGGCAATCCTTTGAGGTAGTTGGCATAATGGCGCCGCATTTCAAAAATGCCCACTTTGGGACCCTTCCATTCAAATGATTTGTGCAAGTGCTTTTTACAGACGGCAATCCGGTCTTCCATAGAAGGCGAAGGCAGGTGCTCCCCCGTTTGCATGAAATGTTTGATTTCATCAAATATCCAGGGGTAGCCAATAGCAGCACGACCAATCATAATACCGTCCACACCATATTTGTTTTTGTATTCGAGCGCTTTTTCAGGAGAATCGATATCGCCGTTGCCAAAAATGGGTATTTTGATACGGGGATTGTTTTTCACCTTGCCGATAAGCGTCCAGTCGGCCTCCCCTTTATACATCTGGGTACGGGTGCGACCATGAATAGCCAGTGCCTGGATGCCTACATCCTGCAGGCGTTCTGCTACTTCCTCTATATTTCTGGTATTATCATCCCAGCCCAGCCGGGTTTTTACAGTAACCGGCAAGGAAGTGGATTTTACCACGGCGCTGGTTAAGCGCACCATTAAATCGATGTCTTTCAAAACACCGGCCCCCGCACCACGCATGGCCACTTTCTTGACCGGGCAACCGAAATTAATGTCCAGTAAGTCAGGGTTGGTAACATCTACGATTTTTGCCGCTAGCGAAAGGCTTTCCTCATCACCGCCGAAAATTTGTATGCCAACCGGCTTTTCATAGTCAAAAATGTCAAGTTTCTGGCGGCTTTTGATAGCGTCCCGTATCAGCCCTTCAGATGAAATGAATTCCGTATACATTAAATCTGCGCCCTTGTCTTTGCAAACGGCCCTGAACGGCGGATCGCTTACATCCTCCATGGGTGCCAGCAATAGCGGAAAGTCGGGAAGTTGTATCTTGCCTATTGTTATCATTCGCGTAAAAGAACCGCAAATTTAAAAATTTATCCGCAAAGTATATGATGGAATATGAATCAAAGGGACTATCGCCGGGAGCCGCTGTTGCTGTTTTGTTTGGCTTTTTAGCGGTGGGCTTGTTTATTGGATCGCTGGCCGGACTGGGCGTTTGGGTGGCCATGACGGGCAAGGGAGTATTAACGCTGGAAAAAGATATGCTCAATCCGCAGTTCGCCAACGCTGCCAGGATGATGCAAATGGTTTCCGTGTTAATTATGTTTTTTGTTCCGGCGGTGGTTACTGCAAGACTGATAAGCCGTCGTCCTTTTCAATACCTTGGCTACCAGCAAGGCTTTAACAGCAAACAGTTTTTGCTGGTGGTAGCCATCATATTGGTTTGCCTGCCGCTGGTGGGTGCGCTGGGAGAGCTAAACAAAGCCATTCCTATTGGCAAAACATTGACCGCTTTTTTCAAAAAACTGGAAGACAATTACAATTCACAAGTGGAAGCGCTGGCAATTATGCGTTCACCGGCAGAATTTATTTTTTCATTGCTGGTAATGGCGCTTTTCCCGGCATTGTTTGAAGAAACTTTGTTCAGGGGTGGCCTGCAGCAAATACTCATTGCATGGTTTAAAAAGCCGCTCGTAGCGATAACCGTGACCAGTATAATTTTCAGCGCGGTACATTTTTCTTACTATGGCTTTTTACCAAGGCTGGCGTTGGGTATGGTACTGGGCCTTATTTTTTATTATTCCAAAAGCATCTGGCTGAACGTAACAGCGCATTTTATCAATAATGCATTCGCCATCACTTATATGTATTATTTATATACTCATGGCAAACCGGTGCGGGATGTTACAGACGATAGCGCGCCTTTTTGGATGGGTGTGCCGGCGTTGATCGTCCTGGTTTTATTATTGCGCCTGTTCAAACAAATTTCTTTCAAACGGAACATTAATAGTATTCCGCCCATGGACGGCCCCTCTATGCAATCTACACTTGTCTAATTCTGCGAAGCATCAACCATTTTTATGGCATTAAACATAGCAACATTTAAAAAAAGGGCTGCCACTGCTGCGGTATTTGTGATTGTAATGCTGGCGGGGATGCTCTGGAACCACTGGAGTTTTTTTATCCTGTTTTCCATTATTCATTTTGGCTGCTGGATGGAATACCAGAAACTGGTTTGCCTGATTGATCCTGGTTATACTGCTATCAGCCCGTTTCATAAATACGGTGTGATGCTGGCCGGCTGGTGCCTGTTATTGTATTTTACCAACGATGCTTTTAGCGTTTTTGGGATACAGCTGCACGCCATTGGCTGGTGGTTGGGGTTGATTGCAGTGTTTGTGTTACCCATCTCGGAATTATTGTTTGCCAAACACCTGGAATTAAAAAACATTGGCCACTCTGTCTTCGGCCTGCTGTATATTTCATTGAGCCTCGCATTGCTGATGGATATGCGGTGCTTTGGCATGATAAAAAAAGCAGATCATTCTTATATTGATTCTTTTGGCTTTGTTCTTCCATTGGGTATTTTAGTTGCCTTGTGGATCAATGATACCATGGCCTATATTGTTGGCTCGTTCATAGGTAAGACACCCTTTTCAAAAATATCGCCCAAAAAGACCTGGGAAGGCACCCTTGGAGGCGCCATTCTTTGCATTGCGGTGGTTGGGCTACTGGGCTGGAGCATTTATCGCTATACCGTAAAAGACTGGATTGCGATTGCCGCCATTGTAGCAGTATTTGGTGTGCTGGGCGATTTGCTGGAAAGTAAATTAAAACGGCTGGCCGGCGTAAAAGACAGCGGCAGCATTATGCCTGGCCATGGTGGTTTCCTGGATCGTTTTGATTCGTTGCTGCTGGCCGCTCCATTTGTTTGGTTATATGTATTTCTTTTTATGAAATAGGTGAAAAGCAGTATAAACAACATTGGTTTCGCTATATATTGGTGTCCAGGTAAATATCTCTTTGTACGTTTTGCGGCAAGCCGGCAAGGCTTGGTACCCGCAACGCCGCTGCGTTTTCCTTTTAGGCTGTAATTCAACTGCAACAAGTGTTTCAGCCATTGCCGTTTTCAACTTTAAAATATAGCTGCGCGGAAACCGAAGGTTCATCAACACCTTTAAAAATCAATAATTATGCTGATAAAGCCGAGGCGGCTTTTGCAGGTACTGGTGTTGTTCAGTCAATGCCAGGCCTTTGTTGACCATTTAAAAGAACCAATGCGTTTTTCCCCTGGTGCCGGTGTTTTGCTATACTGTCGTGCGCATGAAGGCAAACCTTATTTACCTTATTTTTGCCGTTCAACATAGTAGCAGCATGTACATACACAAAGAAGGCTATAAACCAATTGCTATTGCCGTGATTATTTTTGCCGGACTTAATTTATTGTCGTTTTATTTTATCAGCTATAATTTACCGGCTCTTAGCTGGCTGATTTTTATTGTGCTGTTTGGTCTTCTGTTGTTTATTATTTCTTTTTTCCGCATACCGAACCGCCGGTTGACCAGAGACGAGAGTAAGGTAGTAGCCCCCGCAGATGGTAAGGTAGTAGTAATTGAAGAAATGTTTGATGAAGAATACTTCAAAGAAAAGCGTTTACAGATTTCTATTTTTATGAGCCCGGCCAACGTGCATGTTAACCGCAATCCATTAAGCGGCGAGGTAACCTATAACCAGTACCATAAGGGCAAGTACCTGGTGGCATGGAACCCCAAATCGTCAACAGAGAATGAACGGCATTCAGTTGTGATCCGGCACGCCAAAGGAGAAATCCTTGTAAAGCAGATTGCGGGTGCGCTGGCCAAACGCATCATTAATTACCTGCAGGTAGGTCAAAAAGTAACCCAGGCCAATGAACTCGGTTTTATACGTTTTGGCAGCCGTGTAGACGTGCTGTTGCCGGTTGGCACCAAGGTGGAGGTGCAGCTGAACCAGGTAGTACAGGGCGGTGTCACCGTGCTGGCTACGCTCTAAAAGCTGGTTTAACGCTTAATCCTTTTAAAGGCAGGCGCTACGCCTATGTTCATCAAATTTTAACAGCCGGCATTTAGTATTGTGCCGGCGGAAGAGTATATTTGATAGTCTGAATTCTAAACATCATTTAAAATATCGTTGTATGAAAAAAATATTGATGCTGGCCACCGCCGCCTTCCTGGTTTCTGGTGTTGCATTTGCGCACGAAGGCAAGGGAAAGGGCAAAGAAAAAGCAAAGAAAACCTGCACCAAGGGCGGTAAATGCTGTGGTAAAGGGGAGTCTAAAAAAGCTTAACGCGAATTTGCGCTAATTGTGCGAATAGTTGTTGATATTATTGAGACCTTTCATTTATGATGAGGGGTTTTTTTATTTACTGGCCTTCTTGGGTGGGTCGCCCTTTTGGTGGGCGGTTCACCCTTTAAAAAAAATATAGATCAACAGTTTTGAACTAAGCCCCATCGGATCTCATTGATTTTGTTTGGACGTAAATGATCTTATTTGACGGTGAGCCGCCCCCTCAGAAAATATTTTCCAGTTCTTTTAAAGAGCTTACGGTGTAGGTAGGTGGTATCAGGGGCAGTGGTTTGTTCAGGTGATTGATAAACACCTGGTCCATGCCTGCTTCACGCGCGCCGGTAATATCTGCGTCGATATCATCGCCCAACATAATGCTTTCAGCCAGCGATGCGTTTGTTCTATTCAGCGCATAATCAAAAATAGCCTTCTGTGGTTTCAGGCTATTGCTTCCTTCAGAAGTAATTACTTCTTTAAAAAATGTATCAAGCGCTGAATTCTTCAATTTAGCATGTTGCGTTTTCTCAAACCCGTTGGTAATAAGGTGCAGCACATAGTTCTTTTGAGTGAGGTAATTCAGTATTTCAATGGCATGCGGAAACAATATGTTGCGGGTGGGCAGCAGGTCAAGAAAAACAACTCCCATTTCACGGGCCAGTTTTTCATCACCTATTTTAAATTCCAGCAGGGTTAACCACATGCGTTTCCAGCGCAGTTCTTCTGTTTTAATAAAGCCTTTACGATACCGATCCCAAAGTTTTTCATTGTGCACCTGGTAATGCCGGTTAAATTTTTCAAAATCATCTACGCCGCGCTCCTGTAAGCGAAGATCAGTATACATGGTAGCCAGGGTTTGTTTGCTGTTGGCTTCAAAATCCCAAAGGGTATGGTCGAGATCAAAAAAAAGATGTTTGTACCGGTTCATACAGTAAAAGAACACAATTTTTTTTATATAGAAGTTTGATTCGATTTTAGCAAGCGAAGATCTTTTAGCGATGCCGGCCCGACGAAAACCGGATTCGAAAATTTTGCGGCACCACACGGCCATAGCCGGCACAAAGCGTTCCGATGGAACATATTATAATGTCGGGCATTCTATCGTCAATAGTGTAATAAACTCGACTTACCTTTAAAGAAGAGTACTGGAGCGCAGCCCAATCCGCGCGCAAGAAGTGGGTGTTAAACCGTTTATTTGTAATGATTGGAGAACGTTGATATATTTCTCCCAATATACACCAGGTATGAATATTGTTATCACCGGCGCATCAAAGGGTTTTGGCAGGGCCATTGCTGAAATATATGCCGCTCATGGCCACCATCTTTTTATCTGCTCACGCAATGAAATAGCGCTGTACAAAGCCATGGAGGAACTGCTCACCCGTTACCCCGATGCAAAGATAAAAGCAAAAGCAAGGGATCTCAGCAAGAAAGAAGAGGTAACCGATTTTGCGGAATGGCTACTGGCCAATGCCTATCATATTGATGTGCTGATTAACAATGCAGGGCGTTTTATACCCGGCAGTACTCATAATGAAGAGGATGGTGTACTGGAAAAAATGCTGCAAACCAACTTGTACAGCGCCTACCAGCTTACGCGGCTATTGCTGCCGTCTATGATCAAACGAAAAAGCGGCCATATCTTCAATATGTGTTCTATTGCTTCACTCAATGCATACCCGAACGGCGGCGCATACAGCATCAGCAAATTTGCGTTATATGGGTTCTCCAAAAACCTGCGCGAAGAACTTAAACCACACCAGATCAAGGTTACCTCCGTTTTGCCGGGAGCAGCCTATACAGATTCCTGGAGCGGCAGCGGCATCGATCCCAAACGTATTATGGAAGCGGGCGATATCGCGGCCATGATTTACGCCGCTTCACAATTATCTCCCCAGGCCTGCGTGGAAGATATTATTTTGAGACCCCAGCTGGGCGACTTATAAATGTGGAAATTGGTAATACATGCCTGAAGCCCCCTATCCGTGTTAACAGCCTTTTACAGCAAAAGCGCCCGCTAAACAATCGTGGAGGATTATATTTGCATTCCATCAATTTTGCTGAAACAGTCAACAATGCATAGCGGGAAGTTATTATTTTTCTTTTTTCTGATAACCGTTTTTTCTGTGCCGGCCATTGCCCAGGCAAAGTTTTCAACGGTGATTGACGAAAAGGAAGTAGGCAAGGGCGATTATATCCAGGTTCAATACATAGTGGAAAATGCTTCCACTGTAGAATCTCTAACACCACCTGCTTTTAAAGGTTTCACGGTTGTTTCAGGGCCGATGCAGCAGAACGGCATGAGTATTATCAATGGCGCTGTTTCAAAATATGAAGGCATTACCTATGTATTGAAACCTTTAGCAACCGGTAAGTTTGTCATTGGAGGTGCAACTGCTGTTGTAGATGGTAAGCAGGTTCGTTCCAGCAGCGTTACCGTTACAGTTACCAATGCTCCGCCAAAACCTTCCAATATTTCCAACAATCCTTTTTTTGGCCTCAGTGTACCGGAAGAAGCACCTGAGGTAAACGAAGAATACATTTTGAGAAAAGGCGAAAGCGCCGCTGAAAAAATAAAAAACAACTTATTGGTCAAACTGGATGTCAGTAAGACCAGCTGCTATGTAGGGGAACCCATTGTGGCCACCTATAAATTGTATTCTCGTGTCAGATCAGAATCAAGAGTAACCAAACGGCCTTCGCTCAGCCAGTTCAGTGTATATGATATGGTACAGCCCGAAGCCAACAACCCTTCAGTAGAAAAGTTAAACGGAAAATTATTTACCACGCATATCATCAGGAAAGTGCAGTTGTATCCGCTGCAGGATGGCAGTTTCGATTTGGACCCGCTTGAAGTAGACAATACCGTAAGTTTTTTGCGGATGGAAAATGACAACAGCAACAAAATTTCCATGCAGCAACTGATGAATGATTATATGAACGGTGTGAGTGATGGCAAACTGGAAGAGCAACAGGTATCGCTCGCGTCAAAACCGGTTACTATTACGGTAAAGCCATTGCCACTAACAGGCAAACCATTTTCTTTTGATGGGGCCGTTGGGAAATTTACGATTTCGGCCAGCATTCCGAAAATGCAGATTGCTGCCGGTGAAACAGCAGCTTTACAGGTGATATTAAAAGGACAGGGAAACATGACGCTGATTAACGCACCGCAGGTTCAATGGCCCACCGGAACAGAAGGATATGAGCCTACGGTTAAAGAAAGTCTTGACAAAACAATAGCCCCCATCAGCGGCAGTAAATTATTTGAGTATACTTTTACGGCCAAGCAAGCTGGCACGGTAGTTATTCCGCCCATAGAATTCTCTTATTTCGATCCTGCTGCCAATGCCTATAAGATCATTCACACAGATTCTATCGTGGCACAAATCAGCCAATCGCTGAAAAAAAGCAAACCATTCACCACTGACAAAAAACAGGATATCGACGGCGATGGTCTTCGCTTGTCAAAGTTATTATGGATACTGCCGGTGCTGGCCATTGCAGTACTGGTATTGTTGCTGACCGGTAAAAAAAAGAAGGCAGTAAAAAGGCCCTCCGGTATAATTCCTGTAGCACCTGTATCAGAACAAACAACACCGCATGCAGCCGACCCGTTTGAAGGCGCGCGGCATGCGCTGGCAGCCGTTAACAGCCAGCTTTTTTATAAAGAAACCGGTCGGGCCACCTGGCAGATATTGTCGGAAAAATTTCATCTTACCTCCAGCGAGCTTAGTAAGCCGGTGGTAGTTCGCTTGCTGCAGCAGTCGAACGCCCCGGTTGAAACCATACAATTGCTGGAAAAAGTTTTAAACGATTGCGAACTGGCTTTGTATACGCCGGTGCATACGGAGAATGATATGCGGATTACGCTGGAAAAAGCAGAGCAACTGGAAAGGCTGTTAGCTGGCAGCTAATAGCTTAGCTATTCACTATATTTATACCCAACACCTCTTACAGAATGAAAATACTGCGGGTTGCGGCTGTCTTCTTCAAAATATTTGCGAAAGCTAAGAATAAAATTGTCGATGGTGCGGGTGGTAGGATATACGTTGTAGCCCCATACGGTCTGCAATATTTTTTCCCTGGGCACCACTTCATTTTTATTTTCAAACAGCAATTTCAGCAGCATTGCTTCTTTTTTACTAAGCTGGATATGCTCCCCATTTTTATTGATGGCTTCCTGCGCTTTAAAATCAACCGAATTTTTTCCAAACCGGTACACGTCCCCAATGGTTTCCTTATCCAGCAGCCTTTTATTTTTTTCAATCAGTTTCTGCACGCGCAGCAATAGCTCTTCCAGGTTAAATGGCTTGGTAAGGTAATCATCTGCTCCTTTTTTTAACCCGAGTATGCGATCAGCCGAATTGTTTTTGGCACTCAGTATCAACACCGGCAATTCATTGTTTTGGATCCGGATGCTTTCCAATACTTCTATGCCATCCATTTCGGGCAGCATAATATCCAGTATCATCAAATCAAAATATTGGTTTTGCAATGCCTTTAGCGCCTGTGCGCCGTCCATGGCCGAAACAACGTGGTAGCCCTCCAGTTCGAGATTCAGCTTGAGCGCCTCGTGAAGATTTTCTTCGTCTTCCACCAATAGTATGGTGGTATCATGGTTACTCATACATTAAAATGAACGGTAAAAATACTGCCTGCCGGGTAATTGTTTGTCACGTAAATGCCAGCATGGTGATCTGCTGCTATTTTCTTACAGAGGTATAATCCAAGACCGGTTCCCTTGGTTCTTCTTACCTGTTCGTTGCCGATGCGGTAAAACCGATCAAAAATTTTCTTTTTTTCTTCGTCGGCGATACCGGGGCCTTCGTCAGATACTTTTAAAAAGATCGATTTGCCGGATTTTTGCAGCGCACAGTCGATGATAGACGAAGCAGGCGCATATTTAATGGCATTGTCGAGCAGGTTGTTGATCATAATCTGCAGTAACATGGTATCGCCATTTATGTCAATATCAGCATCAATATGGCCTGTTAATTTTCTATCGGGAAAGCGGCTGCGGAAATCCGACACACAGTTAGCGGCAAGCGAAGACAGGTCCAGTTCCTCTTTTAATAATTTATAATCGCCGCCTTCCAATTGCGATGAGATCAGGATATTATTAGTAAGTGTATTCAAACGATTGGTCTCCTGAAGTGTGGCAGCGATGAGTTTTTGTTGTTTATCTTCTTCCAGTTTATGTTTTTGAAGTGTCTCCAGGTTTAATTTGGCAACGGCAATCGGTGTTTTCAGTTCATGAGTGATGGCCATCATAAAATTTTGCTGCTGGCCGGCCATCTTAATTTGCCGGCGTACCACCCGGTAAACAAAGAGTGCACTCACCAGTATGAGCAGCAGAAAGGTTGCCCCCTCCCCAATGAATTGTGCATTTTTCCGGTCTTCCTCGGCTATCACAGCATGTGCTTTTTGCAGGTAGTCGGGGTCGCTAGCTTTCAATTCCTGCAACTGGTAAACGGCCATCTGGTGGCTTTGCCGGTTCAGGGCAATAAACCACCATACCAGTGCAGCAATAATGTAGAATAATAAAAACCAATACACCATGGTAGCCGCCGCCAGTCTTTTCTTTTTTACAATAGCCATAGCTAACCGGGAATCTGGATTTGAGTGAGGTTGAAATAAATGATGGTTCTAATTTATTTTTTCTACACGCAGCCCTGCATTTAATACATGCAGCAGGGGGTCTTGCCGCATAATTTGCTCCAGTGTAAATTCATAGGTACCACTTTTCCTGAAACGGGTAGGCACCTGGGTGATTGGAATACGGTGCTCCCAGATATCATCCATGCCGGTGCCCAGCCATCCCTGGCCATTGGTAGCCAGCGTTAGATCCACCTGTTGGGTATAGCTGGTATCGGGTCCTTTACGGGCGAATTTCATCCAGATATTATTATAGCTATAAGCATCTGTATGCCTAAGCACCAGGTAGATCTGGTAAGAAGCCACCGTGTCGGTTATAGTGAAACTAAAAGACGGCTTGTAACTGCCCGGCCATTCCTGTTTTTTAAACGCGATGTCTTTTTCGAAAACACCCAGGTTGGTACAAGCTGCCAGCCCCAGGCAGAAAAAAAATAGTAAAGCCCTGGTTTTTGATAATGCATTCATGCCGCAAAAATATATAAGAAAGAATGCCCGATTTTTATTCGAAGACCAAAATTAATTCATACAACCCTGCATTTTCCGGTATTGCAGGTCTTACACCTACAGCACGTTCAACACCTGTTCCTTCGCTTTCTCCAGTTCGTCCTTCATCATTACCACACATTTTTGAATGCTGGCATCGTATGCTTTGGCTCCTGTGGTATTGATTTCGCGGCCAATCTCCTGCAATATAAATGAAAGCTTTTTCCCTTTTTCATCTGTGCTTTCCTGCAATAGGGATACAAAGTACTCGCAGTGATTCTTCAGGCGTACCTGCTCTTCAGTGATATCAATTTTCTCTATGTAGTAAATGATTTCCTGCTCAAGGCGATTGGTATCATAATTTTCCTTACCAACATTTTCCTCCAGCATTTTAACCAGGCCATCTTTTATTTTTATTTTTCGTTGCGGTTCCAGTTGCAGGATGGTTTCCTGCTGGTCTTGTATATTGTTAATCCGGAGCAACAGTTCTTTTTCAAGTGATTTTCCTTCTTCCAGCCGGTGATCGTTAAGATCTGCAATAGCAGCTTCAATAATCTTTTCGAAGGTTTTCCATTCTTCGGGCGTAAGGGTTTCGCCGGTAGGTGTTATCACCTCAGGTAATTTAATCAGTGTACTTAAGATCGCAGACGGATCCAGGCCGAGTTCTGCCGATAAGGCCGCGATTGGTTTGTAATAGGCTTTTGCCAGCTCAGTATTAATACTTACCGGTTTGCTGGCGCCGCTTTCCTTCAGGTTAATACTGCAATCGATGCTGCCCCGGCCCAATTGCTTAGAAATAATTTTACGTATGTCAAATTCAAAAGGCTTCAGAAACGCCGGCATTTTCAGCATTAGTTCAAACTGTTTTCCGTTCAATGATTTGATATCTACCAAAAACGTTTTATCGCCTACCGCCTGTTCTGCCCTGCCAAAGCCTGTCATTGATTTTAACATGATTGCTGTTTTTAAGCAAGGTAAAGGAATTAGTTTATAAATAGTAGCGGTAAACGGCGTTTGTGCTGTATAGTGCAACCACCCATAAACGCAATGTATCCCTGTAGCTGCAGGCCGCAACCGCGCTGGCTTAGTTTCATTTTTTGAATGGGTTGAACCGGTCAGTAGGTCGGCTTTGCAACAAATTTCAGGATGTGAAACACAAAAAAGCCCCCGATAAATCGGGGGCTTTAATATTTGGATGGGTTAGTAAGTACCAGGAAATAAATTTCCCTACACAATATTAAAATATATTTTGCCGAATCAAAAAAAAAATCACATAAATTTTATGCACATTTTGTTTATTGCTGTGGATAATAGCAACCGTATATTCAGGCACCATCGTTCATAAAAATAATATTACTGTATTATTTATTGCAACTGTATCCGGATTCAATAAAAAGCGATCAGCTGAAACCATTGCTGCATCTGTGTTTCAGCTATCAATGTTTCTGCAACATACTTATCTCATCGAACATGCATGCGTGAATACAATCCTTATTCAACAGATCTCAGGGAGTAAATCCTGCTATCGGAACCCGAAAAAAAAATCGTTAAAACAGCAGCCGGGAACCGGGTCGGTGCTAAAACAGGCAATAAAGCTCCCGGTTTTTATTTTGATGTGCAGGCTGAAGCAACAGTATGTGGATGATCGGTTACCGACACCAGCTATAAAGAGTTGTTAAGCTGTTCCTGCGAAAAGAACTTATTGTTACAGCATCGACATCTTACTTTACTTTTGTTCAAATTCTATCGTATGCGATTTCCCAGTCCCGTGCCTGTACAATGGATGGCCGAATTTCTGCAGGCTGAAATGGTTGGTAATAAAGATGGCCAGGCCACCGGCATCAATGAATTGCATAAGGTTGAGAAAGGTGACCTGGCGTTCGTAGATCATCCAAAATACTATACTGCGTGCATTCATTCAGCAGCAGATTTCATTATTATCAATAAGCAGGTAGACGATATTCCGGAAGGAAAAGCGTTGCTGGTAGTGGATCAGCCTTTCGAAGCCTATCTCAAAATTGTGCGCCATTTCAAGCCATTTGAAAAAGCCGTTCAACTGGTTGCCGATAGTGCTGCTATTGGTAAAAACACGTACATCGCACCAGGCGCGTTTGTTGGCAATCATGTGCGCATTGGCGATAACTGTATTATTCATCCTAATGTCTCTATACTTGATCATACGGTTATTGGCAATAACGTAATAGTACAATCCGGAACCGTAATTGGTTCCGATGCGTTTTATTACAATACAAAAAAAGACCGCGGGCTCTGGTATAAGCGAATGGAAAGTTGCGGGCGTGTTGTGCTTGAAGATGATGCGGAGATTGGCGCCAACTGTACCATTGATCGTGGTGTAACGAGTGATACCATTATAGGCAAAGGCACCAAACTGGATAACCTGGTTCATATTGGCCATGATACCGTGATAGGAAAAAATTGCTTGCTGGCCGCGCAGGTAACAATTGCCGGCTGTGTTACCATCGAAGATGGTGTAACGCTTTGGGGACAGGTAGTTGTAAACAAAACACTCACCATTGGTGCCAATGCGGTGTTGCTGGGCAGAACCGGTGTGGCCGGAGATCTGAAAGGTAATACTACTTACTGGGGCGCACCTGCGCAGGAAGCCGGTGCCGTAAAACGGGAACTGGTATGGATAAAACGCATTCCGCAGCTATGGGAGAAAGTGATGAAGGATCGTGAGGGATCGTGAGACGTGAGACGTGAGGCGTGAGTCTCTGGCAACGCAAACGCACTCACGTCTGACGACTGACGACTGACGACTTTCGTCTCACGGCGTATAATCATACGGGAGTTCATCCGCCAGCTTTTCCCAGCTCCAATAGCCAATATTGATTACATCGTTCTGATCATAGAAATAGCCGTTCTGCTGTATTACAAAACCATCGCCGATATCCAGTATACTGATCTGCGCCCGGATGGATGACGACATCTTATTTTCACGCAAATACTGCGGGTCGGGCAATGCATTTTTATACAGAATGCGCATTCTGCCATTGTAGTTTACTTCAACGTCGTTGTTTTCAATTACCTGGTACAAGACCGAATCGTAAGGATTTTCAATGGGCGTTGTCTTCAATATTTTTGAAGTGGAGTCAACCTGTTCAAGTGAAAACCCATCCTTCTCGAGATTGCGGGCATACCAGCTTCGCATAAAATGCAGCCTCGAACCACGATACGCTTTTTGCCTGCTTTGTTTCCAGGAAGCTTTTTGTTCATCTGTGCCAGGTAATTCTTCATAGAAAGGGAAACCGGTATACACGCTTAAGCCGGTAGCGTAATCATGCGCAAAAGAATCCAGCTGGAATTTGATTTTATATCCCAATGCTTCATTTACGATGATTAAGTCTTCCTTTGATTTTACTTTCAGCCGGTTTCGTTTTTTACTGAAATAAAACTGCAATGCTTCGGGGTTTTGTATTTTGGACCGGGCCGCATTGGTATCATTACCAATAAAATTGTCTGTAAAAAATTTACCGTATTTGGCGAGACCATCGGGCACTTCATTACTGCCAACAATAGACACTTCCTGCAGGCTTTTATCTTTTGGCTTCAGCACAAAGGAAAGATTGGATGAATGGGTGATGCTGATGCGCACAACCTGTGTTTCATAACCGGTGTACGAAATAATAAGATCGTATCCGCCATTGGGCAATTTCAGGTTAAAAACGCCTTCACTGTTGGAAGTAGTACCGAAAGTTGTATTCTGGCAAAAAACAGAAGCGCCGGCCAGCGGCGTAACACCTGAAGAATCCGTGACTTTACCAGAAGCAGTGAATTCCTGCTGTGCCAATGAAGTAAGGCTAATGACCGTAAAGAAAAAAAACAATAATTTTTTCATCAGAGTTTAATTGAATTATAAAGCGCCGCCCTTTTATCGAAGACTGCTGCGGCCCATATCAAAACAAAAACGCTGCCGGATTACAGGTATTGCAGGTAATGATTGCAGGCGTTTTTTATGCAAGCTTCCAAAGGAGTGAAAACGAAGCCGGGTAAAGCCCTGCAGATTTTGCTGTTATCAAAATAAGTAGCCGTTTGCGCTATGCGCGCCGTTTCTTTGGTCAGCAACGATGGTGCCCCTGAAAAGAAATTTTTAACTTTTTCTATGCGCCACGCAATGGCTGCCAGTGCGGCTGTAGCTTCACGCTGGGGTCTTTTTTTTCCAAAACCATCTGCCATAGCGTTAAAGACCTGGCGAAAAGACCAGTTGTCGGCGTTCACGATAAAACGCTCATTGCTGATACCGGCTTCCAGTAACAGCAGTGTCGCTTTCGCCACATCCTCTACCGGTACAAAACCGTTAATGCCATTGGTATACCAAGGAAATTCGTTGTAGACAGTTTTAAAAATTGCGCAGCTCGAGCTGTTCCAATCGCCAAAACCCAATATAGTACTGGGGTTCAGGATAACCGTATCCAGCCCTTCACCTGCGCCCCGCCAGACTTCCATTTCCGCATGGTATTTACTAAGGGCATAACGGGTGTTGATATGATTGTCTTCCCATTGCTTTTTCTCTGTTACTGTTTCGCCGTTACTGGTACGGCCCAGCGCTGCTACTGAACTGATGTGCACCATACGACGGGTATTGGTAGCTAAAGCCGCATTCACCACATTAGCCGTTCCTTCAATATTGGTCAGCATCATTTCCCTGTGATCTTTTGCGGAAAAAGAAACTTTTGCGGCGCTATGGATCACCGCGTCCATTCCATGCATAGCATCTTCCAGTACCGATGTATCCAGCACGTCTCCTGCTACCCATTCTACTGTATCAAACACCGTTGCAGGCAAAAAATCCGGCAGTTTGTTTTGCCGTCGGATGGCCCTGACCCGGTATCCTTTTTCTGAAAGCGCTTTAATGATATACGCGCCAAGAAAACCGGTGCCGCCTGTAACGAATATTTTTGCTGAAGGATTAATGTAATAGCTTTTATGGATGCCGAAGTTAGGCAAAAGGCAGAAGCCGGCGATTATTGATCGCAGTTCTCCGATCATCAAAGACGGTCAGGCGTCCCCGTCTGACCGTTTGTGGATTACCAATAAAAATGGCGTAATGTTTCCATTACGCCCTTGCACACTGTTCTTAATTTATTGGGTTGGTCTTTCTTTAAATGGCATCCGACAAAGAAGAAAAAGTAAAATCACGAATCTTTAGAGGCGGTACCAGGTAACTGCGGTACGATTCTACACTGATGCTACGTTCCGGTTTACCCAGCGCTTCTATGTTATTCAATGCAATCACCGGGCTTTCATTGAACCTGAAATTTTTGATGGGATGTTTTATTTGTCCATTTTCGATATAGAAAGTTCCATCCCTGGTAAGTCCTGTCAGCAACAGGGTTTGCGGGTCCAGCATACGGATATACCATAGCCTCGACACCAGTACGCCCCGCTCTGTTGTTTTAATCATTTCTTCTACCGATTGGTTACCACCTTCCATAATAAAATTGGAACCGAATGGAACAGCCGCCTTATTTGTCTTTTGTGCCCAATAACGGGAGTAGGCTAGATTTTTTACCACGCCTTTTTCTATCCAGTTGATTTTTTCCAGTGCCTGTCCCTCACGGGTCCAAGTAGACGAGGGCAGCTCTTCATTGAAGGGATCTGAATAAATAGTCACTTTTTCGTCCATTAATTTTTCACCGAGCCGGCTGCCACCGCCGGGCTTACTCATAAAACTCCGGCCCTCATCGGCACTACGCGCATCAAACCCCCGAAACATGTTTTCCAAAAAATAAGTAACTGCTACCGGCTCCAGTATCACGGTATATTTACCCGGTTCGATGGCCTTCGCACTTACGGAACCATTTGCTTTTTGCGCTGCAATTTTTGTTGCCGACAATGTATCCAGTTTTGTAACATCATTAAAACCCCGGGCAGCGTACCCGGAGCCGGTACCTTCCTGGTTACGGGTAGTTACAGAGAAGGTAACATCGGTATCTGTATCGTAAGCAAATAATCCTTTTGAATTGAGTATGGCAGTAAAACTTGTGGTGTTTTCAATAAAACCGGCTGCTTCCAGTTTTGCTTCTTTGGAAACACCAATACTTTTGCCCACCGCTTCGGCCCGTGTATCGGGCGTAATAGCTGCGGTGCCCGGTATAAATGATTTGGATTCTTTAAATGTTTGCGGCCCCAGCAAAGGCATGTATTCAGGATTTTCAGGCGCCAGTTGTGCCAGCTCCTCCGCTCTCCTGACTACTTTCTCCAGCGACGCATCGTCAAATTCGTTGATAGTGGCGCTGCCGGATTTTTTTCCAAATGAAGAAGTAACGGCCAAACCAAGTGTACTGATCTCACCCGAAGTAGACACGCTATTTCTTGCATAGCGGATATTACCTCCTTCCGACCCGTTCAGCGAAACTTCACATTCATCTGCCTTCGAATAAGCCAGCACTTTTTTCAATAAAGCCTGTGCCTGTTCTTTATTTAAAATAGCCATAATAATTATTTGTTAGATTTTTCTTGCCGTGTTAATTACATTGACTCCGTTGAAACGGGTTGTAGCGCATCCGTGTGATACTGCATTCGACTGGGAAGGCTGACCCTTGCCATCGTTAAATGCACCGCCCAATCGGTAATCGCTTTCGTCTGCAATGGCCGTACACGAATTCCAGAATTCCTGGGTATTGGCCTGGTAGGCAACATCGTTCAGCATACCAACGATCTTACCATTTTTAATTTCGTAAAATGATTGTCCGCCAAACTGGAAATTATACCGTTGCTGATCAATAGAAAAAGAGCCGTCGCCGATGATGTAAATCCCTTTCTCTACATTTTTTATCATATCGTCAACCGATAATTTCTGTTTCCCCGGCTGCAGCGATACGTTCGGCATGCGCTGGAACTGTACATCTCTCCAGCTCTGCGAATAGCAGCATCCCTGCGACTCTTTCAATCCGAGGATATGCGCCTGGTCGCGAATGGCCTGAAAGTTTACCAGTACGCCCTCTTTAATCAAATCCCAGCTCTTGCATTTAACGCCTTCATCATCGTAGCCAACCGCACCCAGCGAACCCGGCTGCAATTTATCAGCCACAATATTTACCAGCTTGCTTCCGAAATGAAAATCTTTTGAATGCAGTTTTTCCAGCGAGAGAAAACTGGTTCCCGCATAATTGGCTTCATACCCCAATACCCGGTCGAGCTCTGTAGGATGAGCAACCGATTCGTGAATGGTAAGCCATAAATGAGAAGGATCGAGAACAAGATCATACTTACCCGGTTCTACTGATTTCGCTTTCAGTTTTTCATTCACATCAGCCGCAGCATTCTTGATATCTTCCAGCATATCGTACCGGTCTTTATAACGGGTTACCACACCCGGAATTTTTGAAGCAGGGTTGGCGCTGAGGTATTCATAACCCATACCTACCGGTGAGCTGAATGATCTCCTGGTTTGAAATTTGCCCGATGCTTTATCGATCCTGGTAACATTAAAAGTTGGGTATAAACGATGTATATCCTGATCAATATAGGAACCATCTGTAGAAGCAAAATATTTCTGTTCATTTACCGCAAACATAAGCGAGTTAACAAAACTGGCGCCTGCTGCCATAGCGGCCGCATTGCAGGAAAGCAGCAAATCTACTTTCTCTTTTACGGGTACTTCAAAAGCGTTTTTCTGAATAGGCGTTTTCCAGCTTACTTCGCCATAACCTTTTTGCGGAGCCAGTTGAACCGGTTCAGACAAAATTTTTGCATTGGCTTTTGCTACGGCCACTGCTTTTTCGGCCGTTTTCGCGATATCATCTTTTGTTACATTATTTGACGCAGCAAAACCCCATGCGCCATTGGCTATAACACGAATGCCTACTCCAAAAGATTCGGTATTGGCAATATTCTGAACGCGGTTCTCGCGTGTTATTACAAACTGGTTCAGGTAACGCCCGATACGCACATCTGCATAGGAAGCGCCTTTGCTTTTCGCCGCGTTGAGCGCAATATCTGCCATTTGCTTTTTTTGCGCGGTATCAATGGTTTGCTGCAGCGCCTGCAGCGGATCTATGGAATTTCCCAAAAGAGAAATATCCGGCAATACCATACCGCCAAAACCAAGAGCTGATAATTGAAGAAAGTCTTTTCGTTTCAAAATACAATAATTGAAGTGTGATGAAAAAGCAATTGCACTTGATTATTTAAGCATCAGCAATCTAAGGCTTTTTTAAAATAAACACTTCCACTCATCCTGTTTTTTGTTCCACCCATAAAAAAACACAACTGCCCAAAAACAGCAGCAGCATCAATAAATACCAGTTTTTTGTAAAAGAACCTATCGCACCTGATTCTTTTTTCGCAACCGGATGCCGTTTCACATACTGCCATGTTTGTTGCAAGGCGGGATATTGTGAGGTAGTTTTCCAATCATCCGCCTGGTAAGCGTACCAGGTATAAGCGGCATTGCCAGGCAATGGAATTGATTGCCATCCCGCCGCAGCTGGCCAGTACGTTCCGTTGTATTGAAATGGCAATCCCCGGTCTTGCTGCAAGTATATACGGGCGTTTTGCACAACGGTCGCTGGCAGCATCCCGTCATTGGCGATGGCTTGTAAATGAACAGGCCTATTGATATGCGGAATAAATGGATCTATCAGCCAGGAAGCCGCCGGAAATGTTTTTTTGGAAGCCTTGCTCAATAATAATGACCAGAGCCTCCGGTAAGCATCCATATTACCCGCCAGTGCCAGGCTATAAGTGCCCGACAAAGTGCTGGCAATTATTTTACCATTGCCGTATTGCATGGCAGAAGCAAATATATTGGATTGCTCATCCAGCAAAAGCGGTTGCGTGCCGCTGTTATAAACAATGCATGCAGGATCAGGAATTTTTATTTTGTACCTGTTGCTATCGGAAGCAACCTCGTGAAGCAAAAAAATGGACTGCTTTTGCTGCAATGTTTTCACCGGGAAAAATGAAGTATAAAAATCGCCCTGCCTTGCTGCTGTATCCGTCTTTATCAACAGGCCGGTGCCCATCGATTGCAGCGCCGAAGCAATAGCCGCCCGTTCTGGCTTACTCAATTTTCCCAGGGTTGCTGCATCCGTTAACAGCACATCGAATTGGGTAAGATAAGAAGATGAAAGCAAACTGCCTTTTTGAACAGTAGTGTTTATGAATTGCTGGTTGCTTCTGTTAGTGCTGATAACCGTACTGATGGCAACCGGGTAAGCCTGCTGTGATAAATAATTTTTCAAATACGTGTTTTCAAAATCAGGAGCAGCAGAGATAATGAGCAATTTTAACGGTGTTCTGATATCTACCGAAACAGGAACAGGCTCATGCCGGATAGTGTCATTTCCCCGGATCACCAGTAAAGAATAGGTTGCATTACCGGTATGCAATGGAATAGTATGGAGCGCAAAATCTTTTTCCTGCCCGGCGCCTATAACAACGGTATCTTTTATTGACCCAAAAGCTTGCAATGCCAGCCTTATTTTACCACCCGAATTATTCTCACAATGACCCTGAACATTCAATGGCTCTCCCGTTTGCAGGTGTTGCTTCCAGTACACATGGCTGATGGTAAACATTACTGGATTGGGATGAAAAACTATTGGTCGTGGATGAAGTGCCTCCAACGCTTCTTTGTCTAACCCGTTTCCAAATACCTCAACCGGTTGGCCCGGATAGAAAGCACCAAATGATTCCCAGGTAATAACCGGTAAAACAACCTGCCGGGGGAAGCTATTTTTTTTTACAGCGGTGGTTGAAAAAATAGCAACGCCCTGGTTGTTTTGTACAAACCGATCAACGCTATCCCTTATATAGCCATCGGTTAACAATACAATTTTTTTTACGTCCTTATTATTTTCTGCATAAGGATATGCCATCGCCAGTAAGCTGGTGATAGCCAGTAAAGATGCTACCAGCCTTGCAAACAAATGAGCGCGGCGCTTGCGCGTCCACTCTTTATACGAAAGGTATACACCTATTACACAACCGGCTACCAGCAGAAGGTTCCAGCTTATCATGGTTGCCGTTTTTGCAGGTTTTCAAAATATTGTTTGGAGAGTGCCTGCGCCGAATTGGCGGGTATTGCGCCGGGTGAACGGCGGGGAACCAATAGTAATTGCTGTAAGCCATATTCTGCTACGCTAAGGTCACTGGCGGCTATGGGCTTCCGGGAATCGATATTGCTGATTATCTGTTTTAAAGCGGTTACTGCTGCAAGGTAGACTCCCGGTTGCTGAACGGCTTTTTCGTGCAGGCTCAGGTTGGCCTGTTGCAATATTGCAGATAAAATAACCTGGTCTGCATTCCCTGTTTTTATAGATTCCAGTACGGCCAATGCGGAACGAACTCCTATTTGCGGATCATTTTCCTCCTTGCTATTTTTTTGAAGCACCGGGCCATTGATCTTACTTAATTCGCCTGTTAGTCTTTTTTTAAGATCCAATGGAGCTGTTTTAAAGCCCGCCTTGGCTACATAAACCCTTGATTGCTGTTGCAGGTCTTTTAACAACCGCAGCGCCTTGTATTCAAACGGTAATGCAGCCTGCGGTGCAAAAGTGCGCAGGCGCATTTCTGCCTTCCACATTTCTGCCAGTGTTGCCTGCAATTGCTTTTTTGTTCCAGGTTCAAAAAAAGTAGCGTCTTCGGCGTTATCGTGTTTATCTGTAAAAACATCTTTCAGCTTTTCGGCATTACTGAAATCGTTAATACCGGCTACTTCATCTATATTGGTTTCACCCGATCCCGCTTCATCTCCCAAAAACTTGCTGTATCGAAGCCGGAGCAATTTTTGATCGATGCCCAGGTTATTACTGCGATTCCTGAACGCCTCCTCACCGATGGTATCTTTATCTCTGATCAACTGCGCTGTTTCTATAATGATCTGTCGCTGGCTTCTGAAGTATTCGGGTTTCAGTGTAAGGCTGTTGGCAAGGCCCTCGAGGCTCATTAATTGTGCGGTATCCGGTAAGTGAACAATATAAATATCCGACCGGCTTTCCTGCTGATGGTTGTCTGTAGCCTGTATATAAAAATACAATTCATCGCCGGGCTGCATGCCAAGGGCCTGCAGCAAGAGGGATTGCTGCAAATGGTACTCGCTTTTGCCGGCTATAAAACCTGTCAACGGGATTTTCTGTTCTTTAAATTTTACCGCTTCCCCATTTCCGCTGGCGATGGTGGCCATAATGGCGGCACCTGCTATCCTGTAATCATCGCTGATAGTGCTGGCAAGCCTGACCTGCCGGGGTGCACCAATGTCAATACTGGTATATTGTTTGGGCCACTGAACCGTGATAACGGGTGATGCATCTTTTATGGTCTCAATTTTATAAAACTCAGAAACCTTTCCGTCGATGCTCAATTGATAAAAAGCGGTGCTGTCTATTTTTTTCGTGAACTGCCATTGGGTGCCACCCTGGTTTTTTGCCAATTCAACCCGGAGACTATCATTAAAAATAAGAAATACTTTTCCTGCGGCAAGGTTGGTTTGCAATTGCCAGTTTATTATTGAGCCCTGTTCTGCAGTGATGTTTAAGGCATGCTGTTGTCTTTCACTTTTCCCGGTATAGGCCGGTGGCTGAATAACAATCTTAATGCCGGCAACCTGCGGAAGCAATCTTTCCGGCTGGTTGGGAAACATGGCTGCACGGCCCGAACCCGGTTTAGCATTGCTGTGCTGCGATGGCAGCAACTGTGATGCCCGTCCTGCTATCAATGAAACCGCCAGTACCAAAAATGGTGTTAGCAGTTTCTTCCATGGTTGCAGTGGCGAAGAAATGGACAATAAGTTTTCATTGGTCTTTTTATATTGTAATGTTTCAAGTGAATTTAATGAAGAGAGGGGCTGCAATAGTAACCCGGTACTTTCTTCGAGCGCGGGGTACATTTGATCGAGCAATTGTACAATGCCGCTTTCTTTTAGTTTCCATACACGATGAACAAAAAACAATCCAGCAAATACCATCAAGAAAAACGCTATGAACCACCAGTAAGCGCTATTCATAAGCTGGTGAAACAATTTCGCCGGCAAAAAAGACAAGGCAGCAGCTACAAGTACATCTCCGGTAACAGAAACAAATACCCATTTGCTCCGCAATCGTTTTAATAAAGCAGCGCCCTTCATCTCATCCATTTGTTTTCGATTTAGAATAATAAAATGAAAGACTTCGTTCTGCGAACAACAATATGAATGCGATTAACCAGCATACAGCAGACAGTTGAGTCACGGCAGACAAAGCAGGCTTTGCATTATTTTCCTTTGAAGACTGCATCAACGGCATTGCCTGTGCGGGATCAATCAATGCCTTATCGAATGTCGCCGCCGCGCTGTTCGGGTACACCAGCGTATACAATATGGCAGGAAAATTATCGCTCCATGGCAATTCATTCCAATCGGGGTTAATGTGGGTGTACAATGCATAAAGAGTTCGCCCCGCTTGTTGTTGAGCAGTCAAAACAGGGTGACCGAAACCGTCCTGCCAGCGAACTTCGGGGAGTTGTTCAATGCTATCCCTTTCAATGATCAACTTGTTTACACCCACAGCAGCAAACAACGACCCATCGGCCGGCAATATAACCGAGGCCTCACGTTGCGGATGACCACCCGCGTACAATACTATATTGGCTGCATTGTACGAGTTAAGCGGCATAGCATCCTCCAGCCAGAATAACCAATCCTGCTGATCAG
>Ga0068860_100001095_pt1 | contig 29820 bp, 37 predicted proteins | sample KBSSwiS32_FD_66597 | JGI IMG/M metagenome (GOLD analysis project Ga0068860, IMG submission 66597) | Switchgrass rhizosphere microbial communities from Kellogg Biological Station, Michigan, USA - KBS Switchgrass S3-2 | ecosystem: Host-associated > Plants > Roots > Rhizosphere > Soil ... | reverse complement strand
TTCGGGTTGCGGCACAAAGATCGGAATTGGCGGAAAGGCTGACCATGGCGAAGAAGAAGACGGAAGACCGCGAGCTGTCGACGGTCGGGCCGACCGAGCGGCGCGAGGGGTACGCCCCCCGGCTCAAGCAGCAATACGAAGGCGAGGTCGTGGCGCGCCTGATGAAGGAGTTCGGGATCGAAAACCCCATGGCGGTTCCCCGCCTGGAGAAGATCTCGCTCAACATGGGCATGGGCGAGGCGATCCAGAACGTCAAAATCCTCGACGAGGCGGTCGAGGAGCTGCAGGCGCTCGCGGGCCAACGGCCGGTGGTCACCCGTGCCCGGAAATCGATCGCGGCTTTCAAACTGCGCGAGGGAATGCCGATCGGCTGCCGGGTCACCCTGCGCGGCGAGCGGATGTGGGAGTTCCTCGATCGCCTGATCGCGATCGCGCTCCCCCGGGTCCGCGACTTCCGCGGCATCCCGACCAAGAGCTTCGATGGCCGCGGCAATTACACGCTCGGCATCAAGGACCACCTGATCTTCCCGGAGGTCGACTACAACAAGGTCGAGAAGCCCAAGGGGATGAACATCACGATCACGACGACGGCCGGCAACGACGAGCGTGCGCTGTTTCTGCTGCGCGAGCTCGGCATGCCGTTCCCGCGCTAGGAGACCTCCGTGGCGACGACTGCGAAAATCGCAAAGAACCAAAAGAAGCCGAAGTTCTCGGTTCGCCACCGGAACCGGTGTAGAGTGTGTGGCCGCCCGCGTGGTGTCTACCGCAAGTTCGGGCTCTGCCGCATTCACCTCCGGGACCTGGCGCTCCAGGGATATCTGCCCGGCGTCATCAAGGCCAGCTGGTAGGCCCGCTTGGATCTAAGGAGAGCACGATGAGCATGACCGATCCGATTGCGGATCTTCTGGCGCGCGTGAAGAACGCGCATTTGGCCAAGCACGACCGGCTGGACATCCCGGCGTCGCGCCTCAAGGAAGAGCTGTGCAAGATCCTTGAGAACGAGGGCTTCATCCGCAGCGTCAAGCGTCTCCATGAAGAGGGTGCGTTGAACGATACGCTCCGCATCTATCTTCGCTACAGCGCGGACGGCCAGCCGGCGATCAACTATGTCGAACGTCTGAGCAAGCCCGGGCGCCGTCTGTACATGAGAGCCGACGAGATCACCGAGGTGAGGAACGGTCTCGGCATGGCGATCGTGTCGACGTCGCAGGGGTTGCTGTCGGACAAACAGGCGCGCGAGCGCCGCGTGGGGGGCGAGCTCCTCTGCCGTCTTTGGTAGAGAAACTCGTCTTTTTCGGAGAGGTCACCGATGTCGCGCATTGGTAGAAAAATCATCCCGATTCCCAAAGGGACGAAGGTCAATGTCCAAGACGGAGTCTTCACGGCCGAAGGTCCCAAGGGCAAGGTCAGCCAGGCGATCTTCCCCGGCTATCCGGTGACGATGGACGATGGCGGCGTGACGGTCGCGCGGCCCGGCGAAACCGGTCCCGAGCGGGCCAAGCACGGTCTGCTGCGCGCGCTTCTGGCGAACGCGGTCGAAGGCGCGTCGGCCGGCTTCGTCAAGAACCTGGAGATCGTCGGCGTCGGTTACCGCGCCGAGCTGAAAGGCACTCAGGTGCAGTTCGCGCTCGGCTACTCCCACCCGGTGATGTTCAACATTCCGGAAGGGATCAAGATCGACCTCGACGCCAAGGCGGGCAAGCTCGCCATCTCGGGCGCGGATCGTCAGATGGTCGGCCAGGTCGCCGCCGAGATCCGCTCCCTCAGGAAGCCCGACCCCTACAAGGGCAAGGGCGTCAAATTCGCCAACGAGGTCCTCCGCCGCAAGGTCGGCAAGGCCGGAGGCAAGTAGAGATGACCGAGCATCTGACGAAGCAGCTCTTGAAGAAGCGGGCGCGCCGCGAGCGGGCTCATCTGAGGGTACGCCAGCGGGTCCATGGCACCGCGGTTCGGCCGCGCCTGTCGGTCTACAAAAGTCTGCGCTTCATCTACGCGCAGGTCATCGACGACGATCGCGGCGTGACGCTCGCGCAGGCGAATTCCATGGACGCCGACTTGAAGGCGAAGCTCTCGGGCGGCACCGCCGGGATCGATGCCGCGAAGGTGGTGGGCGCGGCGGTCGCGGAACGCGCGAAAGCGAACGGCGTGGACAAAGTGGTCTTCGATCGTGGTGGTTACGTGTACCACGGCAAGGTCAAGGCGCTGGCCGACTCGGCCCGCGAGAACGGGCTTCAATTTTGAGGTCGGAGGCGAGCTGTGGCCAGGGAACGTGAGTTCGAGCGCGAAAGCGAGTTTTTCGAGCAGGTCGTCCACATCAACCGGGTGACCAAAGTCGTCAAGGGTGGCAAGAACTTCTCGTTCTCCGCCCTGGTGGTGATCGGCGACGGCAAGGGTCGGGTCGGGTACGGTGCGGGCAAGGCGAAAGAGGTCCCGGTTGCGATTCGCAAGGGGATCGAGATCGCCAAGCGTAATATGATCCAGGTACCGACGCGGGGCACCACCATCCCGCACGAGACCTTGGGGGTCTACGGCGCAGGACGGGTGCTGCTCAAACCGGCTTCGGAAGGCACGGGCGTGATCGCCGGCGGGCCGGTGCGGGCGGTGATCGAGACCGCGGGCATCCAGGACATCTTGACCAAGTCGCTGGGCACGACCAATCCGCACAACGTGGTGAAAGCCACGTTCCATGCGCTGCTCAGTCTGCGTCAGCCCGAAGACGTCTTCCGGCTGCGCGGCATCGAGCCGCCGCAGGCGGGCATGCCGACGGTCAAATTGGTGCGAGGCTAGGGAGCGCGCGATGGCTGCAAAGAAAACGAAAACGGCCCCGGCGGAAACGCCGGTCGCCGAGACGAAACGGCTGCGGATCCGTCAGATCCGCAGCACGATCAGCACGAAGCCAGGACACGAGGAGTCGGTCCGCGGGCTTGGACTTCGGCGCATGCATGACGTAGTCGAACGGCAGGACTCGCCGGCTCTGCGCGGCGTGTTGGCGAAGGTCGGCTATTTGCTCCAGGTGGAAGAGGTCTAGCCATGAAGCTGCACGCGATGTCCCCGGCGAAGGGGAGCAAGCACTCCAAGAAGCGGGTGGGCCGCGGCCCGGGATCCGGAATCGGCAAGACTTCGGGCAAGGGTGAAAAAGGCCAGCGCTCGCGAACCGGCTATCAAGGTCGTCTCGGATTCGAAGGCGGCCAGATGCCGCTCGTCCGGCGCGTGCCGAAGCGCGGGTTCACGAACATCTGGAAGACGGAATACGACATCGTGAATCTCGCCGCTCTCGCCGAGCTCGCGGAAGCGGCTCAAGGCTCGCTCAATGTGACCCCTGAGTCGCTCGTCGAGCTCGGGATGGTGCGCAAGGGCGAGCGGGTCAAGGTGCTCGGCGACGGCGAGATCGGCAAAGCGCTCAAGGTGACGGCTCACAAGTTCAGCAAGTCGGCCCGGGCCAAGATCGAGGCGGCGGGCGGGAGCTGCGAGGAACTGCGGTGATCGATAGTTTCCGTAACATTTTCGCCATTCCGGAGCTCCGCAAGCGAGTCCTGTTTACGTTCGGGCTGCTCGCGGTCTATCGGATCGGTTGCCATATCCCAACGCCCGGAGTGGATCCGCAGGCGTTGATCGAGCTGATGTCGCAGATGCAGAACAGCTTCTTGGGCTTCTTCAACACCTTCACGGGTGGCTCCTTGGGCAAGTTCACGGTCTTCGCGCTCGGGATCATGCCGTACATCACGGCGTCGATCATCCTGCAGCTGCTGACCGTGGTCTGGCCCTACCTGGAGAAGCTCTCCAAAGAGGGCGAGCTCGGACGGCGGAAGATCACCCAGTACACCCGCTACGGCGCGATGATCATCGCGGTCATCCAGTCGCTCGGCATCTCGACCTGGCTGCAGGCGCAGGTCACCTCGGGCCAGGCGCCCGTGGTGCCGCATCCGGGCTGGGGTTTCCGCCTGTTCACGGTGCTCACGCTCACGACCGGCACCGCGTTCATCATGTGGCTGGGCGAGCAGATCAGCGAACGGGGCATCGGCAACGGCATCTCGTTGATCATCTTCGCCGGCATCGTGGTGGGCCTGATTCCCGCGATCGGCAACTCGATCAACGGGATCAAGAACGAGACGCTGTCGCCGATCGGCATGATCCTCCTGCTCGGCTTCATGCTCTTGGTCGTCGCGTTCATCGTCTACATGGAACGGGCGCAGAGGCGCATTCCGGTCCAGTACGCGAAGCGGGTGGTCGGACGGAAGGTCTACGGCGGGCAGAGCACCTACCTGCCGCTGCGGGTGAACACCGGCGGCGTCATCCCGGTCATCTTCGCGAGCTCCGTGGTGATGATCCCGACGACGATCGCCCAGTTCGTCAAGAACGAGTGGGTCCTGAAGATCGTGAGCTACATCTCGTATGGCGCTCCTCTCTACTACCTGCTCCAAATCGTGACGATCGTGTTCTTCGCCTACTTCTACGTCTCGATCATCTTCAATCCGGCCGATCTTTCCGAAAACATGCGGAAATACGGCGGCTTCGTCCCGGGCATCCGGCCGGGCAAGCGGACCGCCGAGTACATCGATCGGATTCTCACGCGGTTGACCCTGGTCGGAGCGCTCTATCTCGCGGCGGTCACGGTGTTGCCGGAGTTCCTGCTCACCGGCATCCACGTGCAACAGATTCCGTGGGTGGGCGGCGCTCTCGACGGCGTGCTGCCGAACTGGTTCACCAACGGCATGGGGATCAACTTCTACTTCGGGGGCACTTCGCTGCTCATCGTCGTCGGCGTCGCGATGGACACGGTCCAACAGATCGAAAGCCAGCTCGTGATGCGCAACTACGAGGGCTTCATGAAGCGGGGAAGGATTCGTGGTCGAAGGGGATGACCATCGCGCCCGTCTTCGGGTGATTCTTTTAGGACCTCCGGGCTCAGGCAAGGGAACCCAGGGGGAGGTTCTTTCCAAGCAGTTCGGGGTACCGCAGATCTCGACCGGCGACATGCTTCGCAGCGCGATCGCCGCAGGCTCGGAGCTGGGCAAGAAGGTCCAGGACATCATGAGCGCGGGCGCTCTGGTGGACGACGAGACGATGCTCGAGGTCGTGACCGAGCGGTTGGGCCAAGCCGATACCGCGCGCGGTTTCCTGCTCGACGGCTATCCGCGAACGTTGCCTCAGGCGCGTTCGCTCGACCGGATCCTCGGCAATGACGGCGGTAGTGGCCTCGACCACGTCCTGCTGGTCGAGGTTCCGGAGGAAGAACTGGTGCGGCGGATGGTCGCCCGCGGCCGGGTGGACGACACGCCCGACGTGGCGCGCGACCGGCAGCGAATCTACCGGGAGACGACCGAGCCGCTGGTTGCGTACTACGGCGACCGAGGGCTGGTGCGGCGAATCTCCGGGTTCCAGCCGATTCCGGAGGTGACGCGCCAGATGATCGCGGCGCTCGCGGGGAGCGAGAGCTCGGAGGGGGCGGAATGACCGTCCTCAAGACGCCGGGCGAGATCGAGTTGATGGATCAGGCGAACCGGATCGTGCATGATGTGCTCGATCAGCTCGCCGAGCGGGTGGTGCCGGGGGCGATGACCGCCGACCTCGACCGTTTCGCCGAGCAGTTCATCCGCTCGCGCGGCGGCGTACCGGCGTTCTTGCACTACCGCGGCTACCCGGCGACGCTCTGCATCGCCAAGAACGACGTGATCGTTCACGGCATCCCGAACGAGCTGCCGCTGGCGACGGGCGACATCGTCGGGATCGACTGCGGGGTGCAGTACAAGGGTTATTTCGGCGACGCGGCGCGAACCTTCGCGGTGGGGCCGGTCTCGGCGGAGGCGGAACGCCTGCTCGCCGTGACGAGGAAGTCGCTGCTGCTCGGGATCGAGCAGGTGCGGCCGGGCGGACGATTGTCCGACATCGGCCACGCGGTTCAGGCGCACGCCGAGCGCAACGGCTACTCGGTGGTGCGGGAGTTTTCGGGGCACGGCATCGGGACCTCGCTCCATGAGGACCCGCAGGTGCCGAACTACGGCAAGCCGGGCAAAGGGCCGAAGCTCAAGCCCGGCATGGTGCTCGCGATCGAGCCGATGATCAACGCCGGTAGCGCCGGCGTGAAAATGGACGCGGACGGTTGGACCGCGCGGACCGAAGATGGGTCGCTGTCGGCTCATTTCGAGTTCTCGGTCGCGGTGACGCCGACCGGCTATCGGGTTTTGGGCGCCAGCCCGGCTTAAGAGCCGAGACGAGCGGGAGCGAAATTTGTCGAAGAAAGAAGAAGCGATCGAGGTCGAGGCGGTGGTCGTCGAACCGCTGCCGAACGCGATGTTTCGCGTCGAGCTCGAAAACAAACACCAGGTTCTGGCGCACATTTCGGGCAAAATGCGCAAGCATTTCATCCGGATTTTGCCCGGCGATCGAGTTCTGGTCGAGCTCTCGCCGTACGACTTGAACCGCGGTCGAATCGTGTACCGCTTGAAGTAGGCGCGGACGAAGGAGTGGGTGATGAAAGTACGGACGTCGGTCAAACGGATCTGCCCAAAGTGCAAGGTCGTCCGCCGCAAGGGCGTAGTGCGGGTGATCTGCGAGAACGCGAAACACAAGCAGCGCCAGGGATAGGTCAGGATAGGAACGAGCTATGGCACGCATCGCAGGAGTAGACCTGCCTCAGAACAAGCAGGTTTGGATCGGCTTGACCTACATCTACGGCATCGGCCGTACGCGCTCGAAGAGCATCCTCACCGAGGCCCAGGTCCCCGAGGTCACTCGGGTCAAGGATCTGACCGAGGACGAGGCACGCCGGATCCGTAAGGTGATCACGGACGAGGGGCGCGTCGAGGGTGATCTGCGCAAGGAGATCAGCCAGAACATCAAGCGGCTGATGGAGATCGGCTGTTACCGTGGGGTCCGTCACCGCAAGAACCTACCGGTTCGCGGGCAGCGGACCTCGACCAACGCGCGCACTCGCAAGGGTCCGCGGCGTGGCGCGGTCGCCGGCAAGAAGAAAGCGACGAAGAAGTAAGGACAGAGCGCTGCCCGCTTCTCGCAAGAGGAGCGGCTGCGCCCCCCAGGGAGAATCATGGCGAAGGCAGCTCCGAAGAAGGATCGCAAAGCGGGCAAGAAGAAGGAACGGCGCAACGTGCCCCACGGCGTGGTGCACATCCAAGCCACCTTCAACAACACGATCGTGTCGATCTCCGACCCGGAAGGACATGTCCTTTCCTGGTCGTCGGCCGGCCGCATCGGTTTCAAAGGCTCGCGCAAAGGCACGCCGTTCGCGGCGCAGGTCGCTGCGCAGAGCGCCGGCAACAGCGCCAAGGACTCGGGAGTCCGCACGGTCGACGTGCTGGTCAAGGGTCCGGGGGCCGGCCGCGAATCGGCGGTCCGGGCGCTCCAGGCTTCCGGCATCGAGGTCAAGTCGATCAAGGACGTGACGCCGATTCCGCACAACGGCTGCCGGCCGCGCAAGCGCCGCCGCGTTTAAAGGGCGCGCGAGAGGGACCGGCGGGTGAACCTCGGGCGTTCCGGGGTGCCTGCCCTCGTCTTCCTCAGATGAATTCCTCGTAGCGTCGAGGAGAGGACGTCAGGAGAAAACAACGTGGCAAGATATACCGGACCCGTTTGCCGGCTGTGCCGTCGCGAGCGGATCAAACTGTTCCTCAAAGGTGACCGCTGCTTCAAGGAAAAGTGCGCCATCGAGCGTCGGGCCTATCCGCCGGGCCAGCACGGCAATCGCCGCGGCCGCCGGATCCAGGGCTACGGCTTGCAGCTGCGCGAGAAGCAGAAGGTCAAGCGCATCTACGGCGTGTTGGAGAGCCAGTTCCGCACCTATTTCGAGGAGGCCGACCGGCGCAGGGGCATCACCGGCGAAAACCTCCTCATCATGCTGGAACGGCGTCTCGACAACGTCATCTTCAGCCTCGGCTTCGCCGGATCGCGCGCCCAGGCGCGGCAGTTGGTTCGGCACGGCCACGTCCTGATCGACGGCCGTAAAGTCTCGATACCTTCCTACCAGGTGAAAGCCAGCCAGGCGATCACGGTCAAGGAGGCGAGCAAAAAGAATCCGCTGGTCCGCTCGAGCGTCGAAACCGCCCGCGGCCGCGGCATTCCGGAGTGGCTGGAGCTGGACGCCGACAACGTGTCGGGCAAAGTCACGCGCCTTCCTGCGCGCGAAGACATCAAACTGCCGATCCAGGAGCAGTTGATCGTCGAGCTGTACAGCCGCTAAACGGTCGGCTAACTACGCGAAGGAGCCAGCGAGCATGCTTTGGAAGGGTTTTCAGCGCCCACGGCGCGTCGAAATAGAAAAAGAAACACTGACGGCGAGCTACGGCAAGTTCACTGCCCAGCCGTTCGAGCGCGGTTTTGCCACCACGATGGGCAACGCGCTGCGCCGTTGTCTGCTCTCCTCGATCGAGGGGGCGGCGATCACCGCGGTCCACATCGAAGGGGTGCTCCACGAGTTCTCCTCGGTACCGGGAGTGGTCGAGGACGTCACCGACATCATCCTGAACTTGAAGCAGGTGCCGATCCGGCTCCACAGCGAAGACGCCAAGGTTCTGGCGATCGACGTCGCGGGTCCGGGCAAGGTAACCGCCAAGCACATGGCCGATGATCCGCAAATCGAGATCATCGATCCGAACATCCACATCGCGACCTTGAACGAGGAGGCGCGGTTCAAGCTGCAGGTCAAGATCGAGCGCGGCCGAGGCTACGTCTCGGCCGACCGCAACTTCGACGAGTCGCTCGGCATCGGTTGGATTCCGGTCGACTCGGCGCACAGCCCGGTCCGCCGCGTGAACTTCCGGGTCGGCGCGGCGCGTCTCGGCCAGACCACCGACTACGAAAAGCTGGTGCTCGAAGTCTGGACCAACGGCACGGTCGCTCCGGAAGAGGCGGTGTCGCTCGCGGCGCTGCTGCTCAAGGAGCATCTCGGCGTCTACATCCAGACCGAAGAGAGCCTGCGCGAGATCGGCGGCGAAGGCGGCCGGGAAGATCTGGCGGGACTCGACCAGATTCTCGCCAAGACGATCGACGAGCTCGATCTCTCGGTGCGCTCTGCCAACTCGCTCAAGAACGCCAACATCCACAATCTGCGCGATCTGGTCCGGCGCACGGAAAAAGAGATGTTGGAGACCAAGAACTTCGGCCGTAAATCCCTCGAAGAGGTCCAAGAAGTCTTGGACAAGCTGGGCCTCTCGCTTGGGATGAACGTGTCGTCCAGCGGCGCGTCCGCCTAGGAGCAGTCATGCGTCACGCGTACAGAGGTTCGCGGCTCGGGCGGAGCACGGCGCACCGGCAGGCGATGTTCAAGAACCAGATCCAGTCCTTGATGCTGGCGGAGCGAATCATCACGACGCTGCCGAAAGCCAAGGAGATCCGGCCGCTCGCCGAGCGGGTGATCACCCGCGGCAAGCAGGGCACCATCCACGCGCGCCGTTGGGCGTTGCGTTGGCTGGGCAGCCGTGACCTGGTGAAGAAGGTGTTCGACGACATCGCCCCGCGGTTCGCCGAGCGTCCGGGCGGCTACCTCCGGATCGTCAAGCTCGGACCGCGCCCCGGCGACGGCGCCGAGATGGCGTTGATCGAGATGGTCGAGAAGGGTGCGGACGCCCCGGCTCCCGCCCCCCCGAAACCCGCGAAAGCGAAGAAACCGGCAGCCCCGAAGAAAAAGGCCGCCGACGAAGCGCCGAAGGAGCGGGTGAAGAAGGAGCCGAAAGCGACGCCTACCGGACGTTCCAAGCCGGCCGGAAAGGTCCCGAAGTCGTCGCCGCGGAAGATAGGCTCGTAAGCTCGATCCCAAGTTCCGGAAGTCGTTCAAGGGTCAGCGGTTTTGCCGCTGGCCCTTTTTGCGTTTGATACGCTACGGGGAAAACTCAACGGAGAGTCGAGCCTCCGGGTCTATCTTTAGAGCCTTGCCACGACTTGTTCGTGCCGATCACTTCGAGGACGTCCATGCGCAGAATCACTCCGATTGCCTTCCTTCTCGCTCTGGCGTTGCCTTCGTCCGCACTCTTGGCGCAAACACCCGCCGTCCCGGATCCGAAGGCCCTGCTCGCCGAGATCGACGCCTCGGCGCTCCAGCCGGAGAAGGCGGTGACGCTCAAGAAGGTGAAGCTCGCGGCCGGCCTCGCCACTTTGACGCTCGAAGGCAAGTTGATCCCCGTCTCACCGGTCGGGGGCCAGGTGCGGGAGCTGGTCTTCTTCGGCCAGGGGCGGATCGAGCTGCCGGCGCCGGACGAGGTCGAAGCCGGGCAGCTGGAATTGTTCACCGGCGCGCCCGCGATCGACGAATCGTTCGACCAGGCGGTCTTCGTCTTCGGTCTCGACCGGGCGGTCGAGGCATTGCTCAAGCGCCCGGCGGCCACGCTCGACGAGGCGGAGACCAAACGCGCTCGGGAGACTTACGCCAACTGGAAGAAGGGTCCGGAGCGGGAGCTTCTGGATATTCGCGGCGCGATCTGGTCCGACGCGCTGGGAGACGCGCCCTATCAGGGCCTGTTCGCCGGTCGCTTTCATGGGCTCGAACGGGGCGATTTTCTCTATCTCGTCGATCCGCAGACGGACGAGCAGGTGACGCTCGGTCAATTCGTGCCGATCGACGCGACCGAGAAAGAGAAGCGCAAGATCATCCGCCAGATCGCCCGCGAGCAGCGCCGCGGCCGGCTGATCGGCGTCGAGTTGGACGATCTCGGCCAGTGGGACACCTGGCTCTCTTCTTCCCTGCGCACCCAAGACGGAAGGCCGAGACCCGGGACCTCGGCTTTCGAACCGGAGCGCTATACGCTCGATGTTACGGTCGAGGATTCGATCGAAAAGATCAAAGGAGTCGCAAAGATCGAGCTGCGCCCGGTCCTGGCGGGCGTGCGCACGGTCGAGATTCGGTTGCCGCGCGATTTCGAGGTCCGATCGATCCGCGTGGGCGGGACCGGCGACCCATTGCCCTTCGAACGTTCGGGCGCGAGCCTGACGGCCGTCCTGCCCGCTGCCCCTTCGCCTACCGACAGGGTAACGCTTACGGTCGAGTACGACGGAGTCGCGATCTGGAAGGAGTCCCGATGGTACGCGCTGCGCGACACCTTGAACTGGTACCCCCACGTCGGTGAGGTCGATCGCGCGACCTATGAAGCGACTTTCCATTGGCCGCGTCGGCTCGAACTGCTCGCGCCCGGGCACCGGATCGAAGGGGGGGAGAAGGGCGGCCTGCAGTGGGCACGCCGCCGCCTCGACCTTCCAACCTTCGGCTACACGTTCGAGCTTGGAAAGTTCAGTTTCGAACAGCGGCTGGTCGGTCACGTTGCCGTGACTCTCGCGTTCGATCCGAGCGGCAGAGAGCTCAATAAAGACAGCCGCAAGGAAATCGGCGACACCGTGGCCGAGTCGCTCGAGTATTTCGAGACGGCATTCGGTCCTTACCCGCTCGACGAGTTGACCGTGTCGACGATCCCGCGCGACTTTTCCCAGTCGATGCTCGGCTTCATCACCCTCTCCGATCTGATGATGCTCGACGATTCGTTTTGGATCCAGATTCTCGGTCTCGAAGATCGCCGCACGGTGATTGCCCATGAGGTGGCGCACCAATGGTGGGGGCACCGCGTCACCTGGGCGAGCGACCGCGACGTCTGGCTCTCCGAAGCGATGGCCAGCTACTCGGCACTGCTCTATCGGGACGAAAAGATCGAACCTGCCACGGGCAAGAAAATCGATCGAAAGAACCGGCGCGAGGACGTCTTGGTGGGTCCGACCTCAGGCTGGCAGGCTGCCCTCACGAGAACGCTGCCAGACGAACGCTCGATCGACTCAATCGGCCCTGTGGTGCTGGGGAGCCGCCTCTTCTCCAGCCGCACGAGCCGCGCGTACGAGCCGATCGTTTACAAAAAAGGCGCCGTGATCCTCGACATGCTGGCGCGCAGCCTGGGCGAGGACAATTTCCCCAAAGTTCTGCATGAGGTGGTGCGCGCGGTCAAAGGGAACCTGCTCTCGACGCAGGAGTTTTTCGATCTGATCGAGCGGATCACGGAGACCGACCTCGACGCCTTCGTTTCGCGGTTCGTCTTCGGGACGGGTCTGCCCGAGGTCTACTACAGTTACCAGTACAAGAAGGAAGGAGAGGGCAAGTGGCGGGTCCAAGGCGAGGCGCGGATCGAGACACCGTACCGCTTTCGCTACCGGGCGGTGCCGATGGGCAACGGGTTCGACGTCGCGCGCGAGCGGCTCGATACGATCCGCGATCTCTCGGGGCTCGCCCTCGTCGTCCCGGTGCAGGTCTCGTTCTACGATCCGGCGCGCGACGAAGCCAAGCGGAGAAAAGAGTCGCCCGAGGCGAATTCGACGCTCAAAGGGCGGATGGTGTTTCGAGGAGAGAGGGTACCGATCGACATTCCGATCGACTACGAGCCGCGCCGATTCTGGCTCGATCACGACCAGCGCGTCTACGGTCGGTTTTTCGACGAGAACCGGCAACCGAAAGGAGCGCTCTGCCACCGCGGGAACGATCTTTCTGCATCCGGTCAGAACGATGAGGCGGTAAAGATGCTGAATCAGGCACTCTCCGCCGAGGTTTGGAGCGGCGACCCGAGCGACAAGCCCAGCAATCTCGAGCTGGCCAGCCGATCTCGGCTGTTCGATGGCCGGGCTCACTTGGCGCTCGCTCGCATCGCGCTCGATCGAGGGAAGCTCGATGAAGCGGCATCTGAGCTGGAGAAGGCGAAAAAGGGTCTCCGCTCGGTCATCGGCGGCTGGCTGGCCGAGGAACTGCGGGTCGTCGAAGCTCGGCTCGACGTGCGCCGCGGCGATTACGATCGGGCCTTCAAACGCCTGAACAAAGCCTTGCTCAAGCGCGAGGACATCGACAGCACGGAAGGCTTCGTTCTGCTCGCGATCGCGGCCCAAAAGACCGGCCACGCCGAAGAGCTGAAAAAAGCGAAAGACGCGGTCAAGGAGTCGGGCTCGGACCTCTCGGCGCTCGCGAACTGAGGGTTGTGGGAGAGCGGCTTCCTGATATTCTGGTCCAATGAGCGACGACCTGTCGGTGAAAATCCTGGAGGAGCTGGCTGCGCTGCGGCGCACCACCGAAGGTTTCGAGGCGAAACAGGAAGAGTTGCGCCTCAGCCTGCAATCGGAGATTCGCCAGTCCGGAGAAGAGCTGCGCCAAAGTCTGCGATCGGAGATTCGCCAGTCCGGAGATGATCTTCGCCAAAGTCTGCGATCGGAGATTCTCCAGTCCGGAGATGATCTTCGCCTAAGCCTGCAATCCGAGATCCGCCTGGTGGCTCAAGAATTAGGGGCCAAGGTGGACGATTCGCGCCGTGAGTTTGGTGTGATTACGGAAGGCCTCCGCTCGGAGATCCAGCAGGTCGCCGAAGGGGTGATCTTGAACGGCGAGAGGATCGACCGCTTCCAGGCCGAAACCGCGCGGGAGTTCGCCGAGGTGCGGTCGATGTTCCGATTCTCGCATGCCGAGCTGGAGCGCCGGCTCCGAACCGTAGAAGACTCCTCAGAGTCCCACGAGACCCGTCTGAGGCGCTTAGAGTCCGCCGCGTCGCACTGAGCCCGCCCCCAGTTGCCCCACCCGCCCGGGTCTGCCAGGATTCCCGCTCCTTACTCTGGGAGCACCTCATGCCGAGTTTTCCGCGCCGCGCCTTCGCGGTCCTTCCCGCCGCTCTGATCGCCTTCGGTCTTGCCGCATTTGCCGCACCACCGGCCGCCGAGAGTCCCAAGACTCCGGAGAAGAAGGCCGAGAAGAAGAAAGACGAATCGATTCTCCCCGCGCCCCCGCGCCGAGCGGACGAGGGAACGGGTCCCTATGATCGCCTGATCCTTCGCGGTGCCACGCTGATCGACGGCACGGGCGCTCCGCCGGTCGGTCCGGTGGACATCGTGATCGAGAAGAACCGGATCGCGGACGTGGAGATCGTCGGCAGCCCGGGCGTGGCGATCGATCCGGAGAAGCGGCCGAAGGCCAAGCCGGGCGACCAGGAGATGGATCTTTCCGGCATGTACATCCTGCCGGGGTTCGTCGACATGCATGGCCACATCGGTGGCGTGGAACAGGGCACGCCGGCCGAATACGTCTACAAGCTCTGGATGGGGCACGGGATCACGACGATCCGCGATCCGGGGAGCGGCAACGGGATCGACTGGGTTCTTTCCGAGAGGGCGCGGAGCGCCAAGAACGAGATCGTGGCGCCGCGCATCCACCCCTACGTGACGTTCGGCCAGGGGCACGACGAGCCATTCACTACGCCGGAGGAGGCGCGGGCCTGGGTCCGCTCGGTGGCGAAAAAAGGGGCCGAGGGGCTCAAGTTCTTCGGCGCCCGGCCGGACCTCATGCGCGCGGCGATCGAGGAAGCGAAGAAGCTCGGCCTCCGTTCCGCCTGCCACCATGCCCAGCTCTACGTCTCGCGGATCAACGTGCTCGACTCCGCCCGCTGGGGGCTGACCTCGATGGAGCATTGGTACGGCCTGCCCGAGGCGCTGTTCGTCGACCGGACGATCCAGAACTATCCCGTCGATTACAACTACGCCAATGAGGCCGACCGGTTCGGCGAAGCCGGCCGCCTCTGGCAGCAGGCCGCGCCGCGCGGCTCGGAGCGTTGGCAGGCGGTGATCGACGAACTGGTGAAGCTCGATTTCACCATCGATCCGACCCTCACGATCTACGAGGCGAACCGCGACCTGATGCGCGCCCGGCGCGCCGAGTGGCACGAGGAGTACACGCTGCCCTCGCTCTGGGACTTCTACGCGCCGAGCCGCAAATCCCACGGTTCCTACTGGTTCGCCTGGGGCACCGAGCAGGAGGTGGCCTGGAAGGAGAACTACCGGATCTGGATGTCCTTCCTGGTCGATTACAAAAACGCGGGCGGCCGGGTGACCACCGGGTCGGACAGCGGCTACATCTACAAGCTCTACGGTTTCGACTACATCCGCGAGCTGGAGCTGCTGCGCGAGGCGGGGTTCCACCCGCTCGAAGTGATCCGTTCCGCGACTCTGCTCGGCGCCCAGGCGCTCGGAGTGGCCGACCAGATCGGCAGCGTCGAGCCCGGCAAGCTCGCGGACCTGGTGGTGGTCGGCGCGAACCCGATCGAAAACCTCCAGGTGCTCTACGGCACCGGGGCGATCCGGCTGACGGAGAAGAACGAAGTGGTCCGCGAGGGAGGCGTCCGCTACACGATCAAGGACGGCATCGTCTACGACGCAAAGCAGTTGCTCGCCGACGTGCGCGCGATGGTCCGGAAGGCGAAGGACGACGCGAAGAAGGAGATCGTCCAGCCCGGAATGTTGAAGTAGGCGCGGCGAAAAAGCGGATCCTCACCTGAAACTCTCGGGCCTCGGTTGGGGCTTGAGACCCGCCTTTGACATCCGACCGCCCTCGTCTGCCACAATCGGCACCCAGGAGGACCACCGATGAAGACAGCCCAGAGCCTCTCGCTCGTTACGCTCGCCGCCCTTTCCTTCGCGTCCCTCTCGCAACCTTCCTTCGCCCTCGATCCCGTCCGCAGGATCACCGAAGAGTTCCAGATCGGCTCGGCGCCGAAAGTCCAGGCCAAGCTCAAGTCCGGCGATTTGATCGTCGAGGGATGGGACGGTCCGAACATTCAGGCGGTGATCAACCTCGGCTGCCTCGAAGGTACGCCTCCCGATGTCTGCAAGAAGGCGACCGACGGCGTGAGCCTCGCTTGGTCGCGAACCAAGAACCAGGTGTTGGTGCGGGTGAAGGGCGCCACCGGCTGGCGCGCGCGCAAGCTGTGGATCGAGGCCCGGTTCAAGGTGCCGGCAAAGGTTCCGCTCGAAGTCGAGTCGGTCAACGGCGAGGTCCAAGTCTCCGGCATGCTGAGCGACGTCGAGGCGGATTCCGGCAGCGGCGACATTACGATCACCCAGGCGAAGGCTTCGGTCGGGCCGCTCCACGTGGACGTTGGAGCCGGCAAGGCGGAGCTGTGGGTAAGCGGCGGCAAGATCGAAGGGAGCGGCCTGCTCCGCTCGATCAACTGGACGGGAACGGGGAGGGCCAAGATCGAGGTCGACATCGGCGCGGGCAACGCCGTGGTCCGTTTGGATTAGCGGGGACGAAGATGTTCGTCTTTGCCCGCGCGGTGACCTACTCGACGTTGTTCATCGGCCTGTTCCTGATCTTTCTGCCGGCGAGGGTTCTGTCCCGCTCGGGCCTCGTGGCCTCTCCGACGATCGGACCGACAGAGGTCGCTGGAATCGTCCTGGCGGTGGCCGGGGCGATCGTCGCCCTCTGGTGCATCTTCACTTTCGCGACCGTCGGGCGAGGCACCCCGGCGCCTTTCGATCCGCCCCGACGCCTGGTGGACCGGGGACCCTATCGCTGGATTCGCAATCCCATGTACCTCGGAGCCGGGCTCGCGATGGCCGGCGCGGCCCTCTACTATCGGTCGCTCGCGCTGCTCGCCTATATCGGAGCTTTCCTGCTGGCCACCCATCTTTTCGTCCTGGCCTACGAGGAGCCCACGCTCCGCCGAACCTTCGGAGCCGACTACGAAGCGTACTGCGCGCGAACCGGACGCTGGTGGCCCAAGGTCCGCCGCTCGTAGCCTCGGGGCGCTTCAGAACATCGTGTTGCCGTTGGCGGACTCGGTGGGCACCCGCTGTAGAACGTCCCAATGCTCGAGGATCTTGCCCGCGTCGTCCAAGCGGAAAATGTCGATGCCCGCCCAGTGGTCGTCGTTCGGCCATTCCTGATGGCAGTGGAGAACGACGTAGTCGCCCTCAGCGAGAGTCCGCTTGAAATGAACCTGCTTACCGGGGTACTCCCGCGCCATGCGCTCGAAGTAGGCGATGAACGCCTCCGGCCCGTCCGCGACCTCCGGGTTGTGCTGAATGTAGGTGGCACCCACGTACCGGGCCACGGCCTCGGCCGGCTGGCACTGGTTGAACATCAGATCGTAGAACGCCGTCACGTTCTGCTTGTTGCGTTCGAGTAGGTCGGTCATTGGTCGGTCCTTTCCTGCGGGTTGCTATCGGAACCCAGGAGTCCGGGCAGCAAATTCCGGATCGGGTCCGCGACCTGGTGTCGTTGTACTCTTTCAGTGAACCGGAGGGAGCCATGGCTGATCCGACGAACGCCATCGAAAGCCAAGACGACCGCCTCTCGGGTTGGGATTTCGAGGGAACCCGTCGCCATCATCTGGAGCTTGGCCTGCGCATGACGCCAGCCGAGCGCCTTCAGTGGCTCGAAGAGACGGTCGACGAAATGCGGCGACTTCAGGGGTTGGCCCGAGCGTCGCAGGTTGCACCGGCTGGCGTGGAGCGGAAATCGAGCTAGGGGAACCGCCGAGGCCGATTCGAGCGCCCGCATCGCGTAGTGCGCGGAGAAATCGTCGCCGGGCAGCGTTTTGAAGGCCGCGGTGAGGCGAAATAGGTCTCACGCGCCGCGCCCGGTGCTGATCGGCAGGCCGAAAGTCTCGGCAAACTGGACTGGGGTCATTCCCAGCCGCCGCAAGACCTTCACCCGCGAGGCCCGGCGTGTCCTGGCCAATTGCCTTGGGCTGAGCATCGGGATCGGCTAGAGCCGTTGCCATACTTCTTCTTCCGTCATTCCGAGCTTTCCGCGTTTTTAACAAACGTATGTAGTATAGTAGGGATCTGTCCAGCATACGCTAGACCGCAGAGGCCGAGGTGTAGGCTGGATAGAGAATCCTTTGTGGAGACTACGCATGGTTTGGGGCATCGTAGCGCTCATCTTCGGAGCTGGCCTGATCGGAGGTTTTGTCAACTCGCTGATCGCTGGCGAGCTTCAGCTCCCGTATAGAGATCTGCAAGCGAACGTATACCGTCCCGGGTGGGTTGGTAGTTGCCTCGTTGGAGGCATTGCCGCGGTCACGTTCTGGGGTCTGTACGGTCCGCTTGCAGACCTTGCGTTGATCGGAAGTAGTGCGGGCTCAACCGTTGCACTGAAGGTGGGGGAGCTGTTCGGATCATTGGTAACTGGTATAGGTGGCGGCAAGCTTCTTCTGGGAGCCGTCGAACGAAAAGGCCTTGAGAATCAGCGAGCCGCCTTGGTCGCGACCAAGCTCGAACTAGGGGAGTCTTTTCAGAAGCTGGCTGAGTTATTGGAGAAGCCGAAATGAGTACAGTCGTCCCTAGTCTCGCGGCGCTAGCCCAGAGCCTCAAGGAAGCCGGTCCCTTGGAGGCGCCAGCGCTTGCCAAGCAAATAAGTGCGCAGGTGGAGGCGCTACGTCCCCATTTGGCAGAGTGGCGGCGGTCGGCAGAGTCCTTAGAGACGTTGGCTCGGCAGCCGCAGCTTCACGAGGATCTTGCACGTGTCGCGGAAGCGGCGCGGCAGATTCATGTGGATCAAGCTGAGCTGGGACGGGTGGCCGCGCAGGTTCGGCAGTTACAGGAGTCTGGCATGCTAGCTGAGGTGCTCAGGTCCCAACAGCAGCTTGCCGAAGTTGTGGCCAACATTCGGAAAATCACCGAACCCAACCCGGCGCTTCTGGAAAGCGAATGGACGAGCGCGGCGCGGTCCGAGCTTCTCCAAGGGAACAAGATCAACGCGATCAAGATCGTCCGAGAAAACACGAGCTTGGGCTTGAAAGAAGCGAAAGACCTGGTCGAGTCATGGGGGTAGCGAGCCCCGAACCCGACCTTTCGGGCTGGGATTTCGCGGGAACCCGCCGCCATCATCTGGAGATTGGCCTGCGCATGACGCCAGCCGAGCGCCTTCAATGGCTCGAAGAGACGGTCGACGAGATGCGGCGACTTCAGGGGTTGGCCCGAGCGCCGCAGGCTGCACCGGCTGGCGTGGAGCGGAAATAGAGCTGGGGGAACCGCCGAGGCCGATTCGAGCGCCCGCATCGGGTAGTGCGCGAAGAAATCGCCGCCGCGCGACGTTCTGGAGGCCGGGGTGAAGCGAAATAGGTCTCTTCGGAATTCTACACGCCGCGCTAAGACGAGACGAACGGCGCGTCCGGATTTTCCAATTCCGGTCCGATAACTCGACGGGCGGTCCGATTTCTGCGCTTTCGGTCCGCGATAGCGCTATCCATTCGCCGAACTACGGCAATGCGTCCGATCTCAGCGAAATACGTCCGATAACTGTGTCGCAGGTCCGATAACTGCTGTGGGCGTCCGAGAACTGGCCCACGCGTCCGGTGATTGGGCTACAAGTCCGAGGATTTGGGTAGATTTGTGCCGCCACGCCAATCGGCCGGCCACCACCCGCAGGAAGGGAGTGCGGGCTTCTTCTCGCAACGATCCCACTAAAAATGGCTCTGTCGCTCGTAGGAACTCTCTTCCACGAGTCATTTCGAATGAGAGTCGGGAATCTGGGAGGGGGACCGAGGAGGATTTGAAATGAAGGGTTCGGACTTTCACCTGCTCGTTACGAGCATCAAACAGGCGGGCCAGATCAAGAGGGGCGAGATTGAGCCGGCGCGGAAAACGGGATTTCGTCCTGAAGAGGTGGAGACTCAGAACGCGCTACCCCCGCCGTCCTTTTTCCAAATCCGATAGCCCTCCAACTCTTCCTCCTTGACCTCGGCCTTTCCGGCGAGGACAGGCTCCCACGCCCGAAACGATTCTTCCCGTAGCGGCACGTGGCCGAGGGAGAAGCCTTCTTTGTCATCGGCTCCGCCGAGGGTGAGCTTCACTGGATCGAGAGTCGTGGGGCGGCTCGGGTACTCCTCGCGATACAGGCGCACGTGGCAGATGCCGTCCTCGTAGACGAGGATCTTCGCGGCGCCGAATTTTCCCGGCTCGCTTTCGACCGTATAGAGACCCCCGGCGACCAGCTCGGTCTCGGTCGACCGCGGCTTGCAGCCGTAGGCGAGGCTGAGGAGTAGGAGGACGAGGGTAACTCGCAGGCGCGGCTGTCTCATAAAGCCCTCATTCGGTCGACTCGCTTTCGGGCTCCTCAAGCCACGGTTTCACATGGACGATCTTTCCGTCCCGCACGACCACGATCGCGGTATCCGTCTGGCGAGCGATTTCGCGGGCGCGTTGTGCCGCTCTCTTCAGAGCGGCCATGGCGCCTTCCATGTCTGAGTCGGGCAGCCGAGGAGGTTTTCGCGGGTCGCTCATAGGTTCTCCGAAAAGGCGGCGATAGGCCTAGGTTCCCACCGGTTCCCGATGCCGGTCCAGCCAATATCCCCACAGCACGAGCAGCCAGACGGATTGGGCTCCCCAGGCGATGGCTTTGACGTCGGTGGGCGCCGGGCTGAAGATCGCCGCGAGGTGGGCGACGAGCAGGAAGGCGACGAGACCCCAGAATCCTAGGCGGCCGGCGCGGTCTCGGGCTCTAGTCGTCCGGGCGTAGAAGGCGACGGCGGCGAGGAAGATCAGGCCTTCCACTGCGAGGGTGGCCGGCAGCGATCGCCAGAGCCGAGGCCGACTTTCGTCGTGCCGTGGATCGTTACGGGTAAGTCGGGGATGTGGGTTACGTAGTCGAGCGCCCAGTGGCTCAAGACGGCCAGGGCGAGCACCAAGGCGTTTCCCGCCCGGCGGCGGATCAGCCAGTAGATAGCTGCGAAAGCGATCGACCAGCCGAGGGCGGCGACCAGGCTGTGGCTGTAGGGATAGGAGGTGAAATCGAACGGGTTGACCGCCGTGATCCCCGGCACGATCCGCACCTGCTCCCAGCCGAGGAGGAGAAACGTCGGCCAGAGCAGGTCGAGGAACTGCACGGCGAGAAAGAGCGTTCCGAGGGAGACCGTCTTCGCCTGCCGTTTGGCTGCGAAACCGACGGCGAAGTGTCCGATGAACATGGGCTTCCCCCCAATCGAAGTAGAGAATCAAGACTCCGCCAAGCCCACCGGCTCGCGGTGCCACTCCAGTCCATAGCCTAAGAGGATATACAGCCAGACGGTTTGGGTTCCCAAGGCGATGGCCTCGACGCTGGTCGGCACCGAGGGTTTGATCGAGGCGAGGTGGGCGATCAGGAGAAAGGCCACGAACGCCCAAAGCCCGATGCGGCCGGTGGCGTCGCGAGCCTTCGTCGTCCGGGCGTAGATCAGAACGCCCGCGAGGAAGAGGAGGCCTTCAACCACGAGGGTGGCCGGCAGCGACCTCCAGAGTCCGAGGCCGACCTTCGTCGTGCCGCCGACCGTAAGCGGCAGGTCGGGGATGTGGGTAATGAAATCGAGCACCCAATGGCTGAAAACGGCCAGGCCGACCACCAAGGCGCTTCCCGCCTGTCGGCGGATCAGCCCGTAGACGGCCCCGAACGCGACCGACCAGCCGAGCGCCGCGACCAGGCTGTGGCTGTAGGGATAGAAGGCGAAGTCGAAGGAGTTGCGCGCTGTGATGCCCGGCACGATCCGGACCTGCTCCCGGCCGAGCAGAAGAAACGCCGACCAGAGGAGGTCGAGAAACTGCATCGCGAGGAACAGCGTGCCGAGCGAAACCGCCTTCGCCTGCCGTTTGGCGGCTAAACCGACCGCCAGGCGACCGATGAGCATGGACGCGCCCTCACCAATCAAGTGAACGTTCCCTGTCAAACCCGCGACTGCCCCCGAACCCTTCGCGTAACGGTTGCAGGATGCCCAGCTCCGAGAGCGGTTTGCCCGTGGCGCGGAGGAGATTGAAGACTTCGATCACCGCGAGCAGCGGATAGTCGGCGTAGAAATGGTCGCGGAAGTAGTGCCGGCGCGCTCAGTCAGGAACATCACGGACTACATACGGGCCGCCATTAATAATAGCAGAGAAGGCGCTGCTGAAAATACCGTTTTGCTCGTAATTGGCAGCCTGGCACTCCCCGAGCTCGTTGACACTTACCCCGTAAAGCGTCGCCTTGCAGAATGGTTCCTTCACCCCTTCAATAAAGTAGTCTTTCTGCAAGATAACATCCAAAGGCAAGCCACAACTGAAACCATGCGACTCTTTTCGGTTCTGAACGCCCGGCTCAAAATAGGAGTTCGCGCATACGATTGCTGTTTTAGAAAAACGGCTGATCGTCCGAATAGAATTCTCGATATTCTCCACGGAATCCCTGCTGTACGCTGGAACCAGTACGAGCGAGATTTCTCGCTTTGGTTTCGAACGCGTCTCTCTCTTTCCCGTGAAGCGGTGCGTGATGTTGAGAAACTTCAGTACGAGCCCTGGGTCATACATGTCCAGACAGATCCAGATAATAATGTTGCCGAAGTCCGTTTCGAAAACCATCAACTCTCGCGTGTCTGGGGTCCGTATCCGTTCTTGCTGCTTGACCGCCGAGTTATGCTTCAGCGCGAAATATGGCTTCCGGGGATCCGGGCTGTAGATTGGAGCCACCCCGAAGAATTCGGTTGTGCAGTGAAAAGTGCCCGGGACAATATAGGCTTTATGGGTCCTCGCCAGCTCAGTCCATTTGGAAGCCAGTCGGCTCTGCGCCTCGAAGGCATGGGAAAGCTCGTTTAGTAGGACGAAGTGAGGCGAGACCGAGGCTCCGATCTTCTTTCCTTCTTGGATGAAGTCTTCGACAGTTCGAGGGAGCAAATCCCAACTCTCTCCAGCGTCTTGAAACTCAACAATCTTGTAGGGAATAGGACTCCAGGGCTTACCCCCCGTGCGGGGCATCTCTTTGCTGTATTGTTCAGGATCGGGGAGCTCGAAGGCAAAGCTGGCCACGTAGAGCTTGTCCTTCGGTGTTTCCTTGCGCATCCCTTCGTCGGTCTTTAGATAGATCGGCTCGGGATGCCGGAGCACTGACTGGAACGCCCGCTTGGCGACGGCGGCTAGAAAGTCCAGCTCTTCGGGCTTCAGTCCCGCCAGGTTACCTAACGGGTCCCCGCCGTCGCTTGCCATTAGAAGAAGCGGCCGTACTCACTCGCCAGAAAGCGACCGACGGATTCGCTGAGTGGGAAGCACGTTACCGGCCTTTCCGGCTGGCGCCGCTCGGCGAGTGCCGAGTACCTTGTCCGGTTCTTCTCAGCGTCGATCCGGGGCATCACTAGCGCCCGCACGGAACCACATGCGGGTTCCTCGGCATAGATCGCAAGGATCTTCGGCCGACTCGATCTCGCCTCAATGGAACTTTGGATCTCAAACGAATCGGTCCACGCCAGAAAATCCAGAACCTCCATGGCTCCCGGAAATAGATTCCGCTCGGCTGCCAACCGAAACTCCTTCCATCCCTTGTCCTCAAGGAAATCGAAGGCCTCGCCGAGATCCACACGCGAAGCCAAGCTGACGATCTCGGTCTCGGCAACTTGCTCTAGCGCGCGGACGTGAAGAGGCTTGTCCAGCGCGAGCGACTTAGTGTCGACATTGAGCAAGGTTTGATAGTACGCGGTTAGAGATGCCAACGAATCCTGGACGAACGGTTCGAAGGCGCGTCGCGCGTCGCTTAGGTCGAGCCCGCACAGCGGGATGGTGTCGGCGGGCTCGCCCCGGTAGGCGATTAGAGAAGCGGTCAGCCACACCTTGCTCTTGGCGGGAGTGCCGCAGATCGTCAGGCTCTCTCGGACTTGCCACGCCCCTTCTCCGAGTTCAACTACGAAACGCGGCAGCCTAACAATCGGCACGAAGCTGTATGTGACGAGGATCTCCTCAGGGTGCCACGTCTTCTCTAAGTCATCGAAGGGTTCTGAGGCATACCTCAAGTGGGCGGGCCAGTCGCGCAGATAGGTCCCTCCGGCATGGACGGCCGCATCTCGAAGCTGGGGTGTTCGCTCGACAAGGTACCGGGTGGCGGCAGGCCTGCCCGGGTCGAAGAGGGAACCGATCAGTTGTGCGTCGGCGACGGGAAGGCTTTCGGCGCCGACCGGTTGTAGGACCCTGCCAAACCGCCAAACAGGCCAGAAGTAATTGGAACCCAACTCGCCTTCGGTGATGGCGGTGGTTCCGTGGTTTGTGTCCTCCAAAGTGGAGGCGGAGCTTCCCCACGGCGTCATGAATCACCCTTCACGGAAAGCAAGCGGCGCCGCAACGGCGGCGCCGACGTTCGTTTAGTGTAGACACCACTCCGCCCAAAGCGTTTGAGCTGAGCACCTTGCCTGCGCTGAGGCAGGCCAGGATGGTGACATTCGAGCATCAAACCTCCAGTCGGAGGCGAAGCTTCTCTAGGATACACAGATCTCTTCTAAGCGTAAAGGCGCACGAAGGTGGTGTCAAGCACGCCCAACGCCCTCCGATTTGGCCCCGTCGGCTCCTCTCCGACCCAGGCCTTGCGGTACCTGCTGCGAGCTTCGTGCCAGCCAAGTGGTTAGAGCGCCGACAATTCACTGAAGCAGCCGGCTGGTCCCTACTCCGCCGGTTCCCCTAGGATCGCGAAGAACTCCTGCTCTTTTTCCTTCAGCTGTTCGGCGGTCTTCGCTTCCATCACCAAGCGTAGAAAGGGCTCGGTGTTGCTCGGGCGGACGTTCGCCCACCAGTCGGGGTAGGAGATCGTGATGCCGTCCAGGTAATCGATCGTGGCATCTTTGTAGCGCTCGGCGAGTTGGGCGATCATGCCGGCCTTGTCTTCGACTTCGAAGTTGATTTCCGGGCTCTTGGCGTAGCGGTGGAGCGGGGCGACCAGCTCGGAGAGCGGCTTGCCCGTGGCGCGCAGGAGATTGAAGATTTCGATCACCGCCATCAGTGGGCAGTCGGCGTAAAAATGGTCGCGGAAGTAATAGTGCCCGGCGAGCTCGCCGCCGAAGATGCCGTTCTTCTCGCGCAGCGTCGCTTTCATGAACGAGTGGCCGACTCGCTCGCGAACCGGGACTCCCCCGTGCTCCGTGATGTATTCGCCCGTGGCGCGCGAGGAGCGCAGATCGTAGATGACCGCCTTGCCCGGTTCGCGATCGAGCAGGGCGCCCGCGATCAGAGCGGTCGCCAGGTCGCTGCCGATCGCTTCGCCCATTTCGTCCACGAATGCCGCGCGATCCGAATCGCCGTCGAACGCGATCCCCAAATCGGCGCCGTTTTCGTCGACCAGCTTTTGTAGATCGACCAGGTTCTCCGCTTTGAGCGGGTTCGCCTCGTGGTTCGGGAACGTGCCGTCCAGCTCGAAATAGAGCGGGATCAACTCGATGCCGCAGGCTTCGAGGATCGGCCGCTCGATCACCACCATGCCGTTGCCCGCGTCGACCGCGACTCTCAGTTTCTTATCGCGACCTTCCGGTCGGAGGAACGAGAGGACGTGCACCTCGTACGCCTCCGCGACGTCGCCCTTGGTCCGGGTGCCGCGCACCGCGGCTTCGGGCAGGTCGCCTTCCGCGATCTTCTTTTCCATCAGCGCGATGCCGTGATCGCCGGAGACCGGCAGCGCGCCGTGGCGGCTGAATTTGAAGCCGTTGTATTTCGCCGGATTGTGGCTCGCGGTTACTTGGACGCCGCCCGCGGTCTTGTGGTGGCCAATCGCGAAATAGTTCATCGGCGTGGTGGCGAGGCCGATGTCCAGCACGTCGAGCCCCGCCGCGAGCAGGCCGTCGATCAGCGCCTCGGCGAGCCCCGGGCTGTGCGAGCGCATGTCGCGGCTCACCACGACCGTGTTGCCCAGCGCGCGGTCCTCCGCGTCGAGCACGTGCTGGAACGCGAGGCCGATCTGCCGCGCGATGGTTTCGTTCACCTGATCGGGGACCGTGCCCCGGACGTCGTATGCCTTGAAGATTCCGGCCATGGTCGGCTCCTGGAAGTTTGAGGGTCAGCGCCCGATCTTTTCGATCGCGAACGCGAAGTCGTGCCCTTCGATCGGCGCTTCGGCCAACCCGGCGGCATCGGCCGCCTCGATCATCTCCACCCCGAGCGTCTCGCCGAGAATCCAATCGCGATGCGTCGAAATCGCCGCGGCGAGCGGCTCGGCCGCCCGTTGGCGGATGCGGATGCGGTCGGCGTAGTCGAGGCTCTGCTCTTTCCGGGCGGTCTGGATGCGGCTCACCACCTCGCGCGCCCAGCCTTCGGCGAGCAGCTCGGGGGTGAGGTGGGTGTCGAGGGCGACCAGCAGCTCGCGGTCGCCCTGGGTCGCCGTTCCCTCGCGCTCGATCAGGCGGATCTCCACCTCTTCGGTCACCAGCTCTACGGCCTCGCCGGAGAGCTCGATCGTCAACTTGCCCGTCGCTTCCAGCTGTTCGAGCAACGCCTCGCCCTCGGCCGCTTCGAGGGCCGCTTTGATCTCCGGCATTCTTTTTCCGAACCTCTTGCCGAGCTTCGGGAAGACCGGGCGAACGTCGGCGTGGACGTACTCCTTGCGATCGGCGGCCCAACGCACCTCTTTGACGTTCAGCTCGTCGCGCAGAATGTCGAGGTAAGGCGCGACCGCCCCGGCGAGAGACGCGTCCGCGGCGACCAGGGTGACCGAGGCGAGCGGCTGCCGGGTCTTGAGGCTATGGACGTTGCGCGCCGCATGGCCGAGCCGGACGATCCTCTGCACGGTCGCCATGCCGATTTCGAGCGCGGCGTCCGCCCGACCTCCCGGTATGGTAGGCCAGTCTTCGAGGTGAACGCTCGCCGCCGCGGTCGAATCCTGGCTTCGAACCAGGTGGCGGTGAAGGACTTCGGCGACGAACGGCACGAACGGCGCGAGCACCCGGGAGAGCGTGGTCAGCACCTCGTAGAGCGCCTGATAGCCCGAATGCTTGTCGGCGTCCGAACCGCCGGCATCGGCCGACCAGAAACGTCCGCGGCTGCGACGGATGTACCAGTTCGTCAGGTCGTCGACGAACGCCTCGATCGTCCGGGCCGCTTCGGCGAGGTCGTAGCCGTCGAGCCGGGCGGTCACCTCTTCGGTCACCCGGTAGAGGCGGAGCAGAACCCAGCGGTCGAGCGCGGGGCGATTGGCGAACCGCGTTTCGATGCCCGGCTGTCCCGGCCGCCAACCGTCCAAATTGGCGTAGATGGTGAAGAACGAGACGGCGTTCCACAGCGGCAGCAGAAACCTCTGCGCTGCCTCGCGGACCAGCTTGGCGGAGAAACGGGAGTTGACCTCGGGGTTGTTGACGCAGAAATACCAGCGCATGGCATCCGCGCCGGTCTCGGCGATCACGCCCATCGGCTCGACCACGTTGCCCAGGCGCTTCGACATCTTGCGGCCCTGTTCGTCGGCCACGTGGCCAAGCACGATGCAATGTTTGTAGGCGACGCTTCCGAAGAGCAGAGTGCCGAGCGCGTGCAGGGTGTAGAACCAACCGCGCGTCTGATCGACCGCCTCGGAGATGAAGTCTGCCGGGAAACCGATCCCGCGCTCCGGGTCGAACTCGGGCAGCGGCTCACCCAGGTAGTGATGCTGGGCGAACGGCATCGCACCCGAATCGAACCAGGCGTCGATCACTTCCGAGACTCGGCGCATCGTGCCCGCGGCGCACTTTGAGCAGGCCCAGGTCCACTCGTCGATGTACGGCCGGTGTGGGTCGAACTGGTCGCGGTCGTAAACATTTTCGGGGAGATCGCGGCCGGCCTTGGCGAACAGCTTGGCGTAGGAGCCGGCGACCCAGATTTCGTCGCACCCTTCCGCATCGCAGCGCCAGACCGGGAGCGGCGTTCCCCAATAGCGCCGCCGCGAGAGCGCCCAATCGACCACGTTTTCGAGCCAGTTGCCAAAGCGACCTTGGCCGACGTGCTCCGGGTGCCAGGCGATCGTGCGATTCAACGCGACCAGGTCGTCCTTCTTCTGAGTCGTGCGGACGAACCAGCTGGTGGTGGCGTAATAGAGCAGTGGCCGGTCGCAGCGCCAGCAGAACGGGTAGTTGTGCTTATAGCGGTCGGAGTGGAGCATTAGGCCGCGGCGCTTCAGATCCTGGATGATCTTCGGATCGGCGTCCTTGAACCAGAGCCCGGCGAACTCTCCGGTGCCCGGCACCATCTTCCCCTCGCCGTCGACCGTCAGCCAGAGCGGCAGGCCGTAGCGCAGGCCGGTCTGGTAGTCGTCCTCGCCGAACGGCGGCGCGGTGTGGACGAGTCCCGTCCCTTCGGTCGAAGTCACGTACGGCCCAAGCACCACCCGCCCGGGGACTTCCGGGTCGATGAAGGTGAACAGCCGCTCGTAGGTCAGCCCTTCGAGCGCGCGGCCGCGAAAGCGGGCGAGGGCCGGCTGTTCGCGCAGGTCGAGCTGCTTCCGGTGGCCGTCGATCTCGGCCGCGAGCGGCACCGGAGTGCCGAGCCCTTCGCCGATCAGCAGGCGCTCTCCGGGCTTCCCCGGATTGTCGATCAGCTTGTAGAGGAGATCCGGATGGGCCGCGACACCGGCATTCGCGAGCGTGGTCCACGGCGTGGTCGTCCAGCCGACCAGGCCGACGCCCGAAAGATCGACCTCGGCGCCGTTTTCGTCCTGCGTCTTCATCCCGGCATGCAGGCGAAAGATCGTCCAGATCGACGGGTCTTCCGCCTCTTTGTAGTTCTGCGCCACCTCGTGGCTCGACAGCGTCGTGCCGCAGCGGGCGCAATAGGGCTGGATCTTGTATCCCTCGATCAACAGGCCCTGGTCCCAGAGCTTGCCCAGCGCCCACCAGACCGACTCGATGTACTCGTTCTTGTAGGTCCAATACGCATCGTCCAGATCGAGCCAATAGCCCACCCGCTCGGTCATCGCCCGCCATTGCCGCTCGTAGGTGTGGACGCTCTCCAGGCAGGCCCGGTTGAACTCGGCGATGCCGTAGGCCTCGATCTGCTGCTTGCCGGAAAAGCCCAGCCGCTTTTCGACCTCGATCTCGACCGGCAGGCCGTGGGTGTCCCAACCGGCCTTCCGCGCCACCCGGTGGCCGCGCATGGTCCGGAAGCGGGGGATCAGATCCTTGACCACCCGGGTGACGACATGGCCCACGTGCGGCACGTTGTTCGCCGTCGGCGGTCCGTCGTAGAAGACGAAATCGCCCTCCGGCGCGGGGCGCGTGAGGGTGCGCTCGAAGATCCGGTTCGCCTTCCACTCCTCCAACACCTCCAGCTCGAGGGTAGGGAAGGGATAGCCGCCGGGAAGGTCGGGAAATCGGGAATCGGTCATGGGTCTCGGGAAGTGCCTATGCGTAGTGGGCCGGGTCGGTGCCCGAAGGGAGCCCCGTATTGTACCCGGGGTGGGCGCGGGACGTCAGGGTGCGCTGCGGGCGGCGCGCATAACTCGCCCTTCGGGCTCAAACAGATGCGCTGCCGTCCTCGCGCAACCTGACGCAGCGCTCTTGTCGTGAACATCTGAATCGGGCACGCGAACTGCCGGACAGGTCATCACAGGGGGACGAACCAGGAATCTCATCCCATTCCCCGATGTTCGAAGGAGGGGGCGCGTATAATCCACTGTGAGATCTACCTCTATGGCCGTTCGACCGATCCTCCGCCTGGGGCACCCGGCACTGCGCGTGCCGGCGAAAGCCGTGGACGCTTCGCATGTCGGCCGGGGGGAGATGCAGGACCTGATCGACGACATGATCGAGACCATGCGCGCCGAATCGGGGGTCGGTCTGGCGGCGCCGCAGGTGGGCGCGGATCTCCAGTTGTTCGTCTACGAGCGCCATGTGGACGTCGAAGGGTCCGATCCGGCCTATCCGGACATTCCGCTCCGGGTGGTGATCAACCCGATGGTCGCCCCGACCTCGCACGAGATGGTCTACGACTGGGAGGGGTGCCTGTCGATCCCCGACCTGCGCGGCCTGGTGCCGCGGCACCACAGCGTCCGGGTGCGCGGCCTCGACCGGGCCGGCCGGCCGACCGACTTCATCGCGGCGGGCTTCGAGGCGCGGATCATCCAGCACGAGTTCGACCATCTGAACGGCGTCGTCTTCCTCGACCGTATGCGCGACCTGCGTTCGCTCAGCTTCACCGACGAATGGACCCGCTTCCTGGTCCATTCGCGGCCGGAAGGCGAGCGGGAAGAGGTCGCGGCGCTCGGCTGACGGGAGTGGTTTCGTTTGCCTCCTCGCTCCTTCGGGCGCCTTCGGCAGCAGCCAGTCGCTGCGGGGCAAACGAAACCACTACTTGGCTGACCCCCCCAAGGGTCCTTTCCCT
>Ga0068860_100001094_pt1 | contig 29839 bp, 17 predicted proteins | sample KBSSwiS32_FD_66597 | JGI IMG/M metagenome (GOLD analysis project Ga0068860, IMG submission 66597) | Switchgrass rhizosphere microbial communities from Kellogg Biological Station, Michigan, USA - KBS Switchgrass S3-2 | ecosystem: Host-associated > Plants > Roots > Rhizosphere > Soil ... | reverse complement strand
ATCGCGAAAAATATTTTTTCAGGGTGCGGGCTGTTGCCCTGAGTTGAAAATTGTGGCCGATTATCGATATGAAATGCCGGCTGTCGGCATCACGTTATTGTGAGCTATTTGCTCAATAAATAACTTTTGAAATCTTCATAATTCACCTCCATTTGTAAACTTTGCTTTTTCAACTTCAGCATATCGCCTATTGGAGCAGGCATGGGTACTTTCTCCCCTATGACTGGTTCTACCACATCATAAAATTTTACAGGATGCGCTGTCTCTAAAAATATTCCGGCAGTATCCCGGTGGTGTTGCAAATATTTTTCCAGTGCCCCGTAACCAACCGCCCCATGCGGATCTAACAAATATTTTGTGCTGAGATATACTTTTTTTAGAATGGCCTTTGTTTCCGCGTCAGAAAAAGAATAACCAGTCATGACATTTTTAAGGGACTGGAATTCCCGGTCAAACAATTGGAGAATGCGAACAAAGTTGCTCGGGTCACCGACATCCATTGCATTGGAAAGAGTTGCCACTGATTTTTTAGGGGTATACTTCCCGGTTTCCAGGTACTCCGTTACCACATCATTTGCATTGCAGGCTGCAATAAAATGTTTTACAGGCAGGCCTGAACGATGTGCCAGCAAGCCTGCGCAGATATTTCCAAAATTTCCGCTGGGCACACTTATAACCGGCGGATTATTTTTATCGCTCCACTGGGTATATGCAAAAAAATAGTAAAATTGCTGTGGCAGCCACCGGGCAACATTTATTGAATTTGCTGAAGTAAGGAATAATTTTTTATTCAATCCCTCATCAGCAAATGCCTGTTTAACCAGCTTCTGACAATCGTCAAATGAGCCATCAATTTCCAGGGCAGATATGTTTTTGCCCAATGCGGTTAATTGTAATTCCTGTACACTACTTACCTTTCCCGAAGGATACAAAATCACTACATCTATCCCATCTACATTATAAAATCCATTAGCCACTGCTCCACCTGTATCCCCGGAAGTAGCAACAAGCACCGTTATTTTATTCCTGTAGCTATCGGGATTATTCTTTACAAAATACCCAAGACAGCGGCTCATGAACCTGGCACCTACATCTTTAAAAGCAAGCGTGGGGCCATGAAACAATTCCAGTGAAAAAATATTTTTGTCAACCCTAACCAATGGGAATTCAAAATTGATCGTTTCGGTTAAGATATTTAATAAATCACCCGCTGGAATTGCACTTCCTACATAGGGTTGAATGACTATGAAAGAAATTTCCTCTTTGGAGTATTGACTCATATTTTCAATAAAATTTCTCTCTAAAGAAGGAATCGTTTCCGGAAAATACAATCCTTTATCCGGCGCCAGCCCCCTTATGGTTGCTTCTTTAAAATCTACTTTGGGTGAATTATTATTGGTACTATAGTAAAGCATTCTTTTAAAATTTAACCGGGTAGCGGGAACCAGGTATCAGGTATCAAGTATGAGGACAGGACATACACCATTCACAACTCACACATCACTACTCACTGCTCACAACTATTCCCTCATTATTTATTGTTGTTACGTATGTATTGTATAACAGTCCCGTATTTTCATAAACATCTTTCATTATTTTCTCGACCTTTTTAGCTGTGCTTTCCTTTTCACACAACATAAAAATTGATGGTCCTGACCCGGAGATACCGCCGCCCAATGCTCCCGCCTCAACACTTCTTTTCTTAACATCATCAAATCCCGGAATGAGCATACTACGAACCGGTTCAATGATCACATCTTCCAGTGAACGACTTATCAGGGCATAGTCATTTTTCATAAAGCCTGCAACGAGCCCCGCTATATTTCCCCATTGCTTAATGGCATCTTTCAACAAAACTTCTTTACGAAGAATTTCACGTGCGTCAGAAGTTTTTACTTCTATCTGCGGATGAACAACAGCAACGAACATGGCCGGTGCTGGCAATGAAATAATATCCAGGGGAAAAATAGAACGAATCAGCGTTACCCCTCCATAAATACACGGAGAAATATTATCAGCATGCTTTACACCAGAAGCCAGTTTTTCGCCGGCCATAGCAAAGCGAACAAGGTCTTCCTTTGAAAAAATATTCCCCAGTAAATGATTAGCGGCTACAACACTCCCTGCCGCACTTGCGGCACTGGAGCCCAGGCCGCTTCCTGGTTTAATATGTTTATTGATAATTAATTCAAAACCGCAATTATTGTTAAGTTCCTGCATCAATTCTAAAAGTGAAACACCTGCCACGTTCTGTTCGGGAACATTTGAAAGGTTATAAATATCCGTGTGCCTCAGGCGGATGCCGGGCTCCTTATTTAAAGTAAGGTGCATCTCATCCCGCGGATAATTCAAGGCCAGGCCCAATACATCAAAACCACAAACAAGATTTGCGATGGTTGCGGGGGCAAGAATTTTTATGCTATTTCCCGTTGCCGTACCCCCTAAAGGGGAATTATGAAAATCGTCTTTTTGTTTTTGCATGTTTTGCCTGTTGCAAATGTTTTATATACTGGTACAGCCGTCTACAGAGTTTCTCGAAACTGACACCTTAAAGTACTTTGAACTTTGAACCTGTGAACTTACTTAAAACCTCACCCCTCCCAAGGAGTCATTTGGACAACCCCTCTCCAAAGGAGAGGGAACTACCTTATAAAATACTTTGAAAACCTTGAACTTTGAACTTTCAACTTTCAACTTTGAACCTTGAACCTTCAACTTTGAACCTTCAACTTTGAACTATGAACTATGAACTGATAACCTTCGACCTTCAACTTTTACCCCGCAGCTCTTATAATATCTGCAAACACCCCGGATGCAGTTACTTCTGCGCCGGCGCCCGCGCCTTTAACCACCAGTGGCTGCTCAGTATAGCGGTTTGTATAAAAAAGTACCGCATTATCTTTCCCATATAAATGATAAAAATCATGATGTGGATCGATGTGCAGTAATCCTACAGAAGCTTTTCCATCCTCATACTTTGCCACGAACTTTAATTTTTTACCGGCCTCTGCAGCTTCCGAAACTAAGTTTAAAAAAAGGACTTCATGTTTTTCCATCTCATTATAAAAATTATCAACATCGCCTTTCATGCACGATTCGGGCATGAAAGAATTATTGCTGATGTCTTCCATCTCTAATTTTTCGCCCGTTTCCCTGGCAAGAATCATGATCTTGCGCATCACATCTGTGCCGCTTAAATCTAATCTTGGATCTGGCTCGGTATAGCCTTCATCCTGCGCCTGCCTTACTACTTTTGCAAAGCTCTTTTCACCATTATAATTATTGAAAACAAAATTAAGCGTACCACTTAAAACCGCTTCTATTCTTTTTACCTTATCCCCGCTACGAAGCAAATCATTCAATGTGCCTATGACAGGCAATCCGGCACCCACATTAGTCTCAAAAAGAAAAAGAGTATTGAATTCTCTTGCAAGATCTTTCAGATTTTTATAATATTCATAAGAAGATGAACATGCAACTTTATTGCATGCTACTACCGAGATGCTCTTCTGTAAAAAAAGGGGATAGGTTTTTGCAAGAGCATCGCTGGCAGTCACGTCTATAAAAACTGAATTACGTAAATTCTTTTTTTGAATAATATGTACGAATTCTTCCATGTTCATGGGTTCTGCATTTTGCAATAGCTCATTCCATTTTGAAAGATCAAGACCTTCATCGTTAAACAACATCTTCCGGCTGTTTGCCACTGCGGCCACCCGCACCTGCAAGCGAAGATGATCCTGTAAGTGTTGCTGCTGCTGCTGTAACTGGGCCAGCAATTTACTGCCTACGTTTCCTGTTCCACTAATAAAAAGATTTACCTGCTTGTAAGTAGTTTCAAAAAACTCTTCATGCAACACATTGATTGCTTTTTTCACATCCATGGTGGCGATTACTGCAGAGATATTTCTCTCAGACGAGCCCTGGGCAATTGCTCTTACATTAACCCCGTTCCTTCCTAATACTCCAAACATTTTTCCGCTTATACCGGGGTGATTTTTCATATTATCACCAACGAGGGCTACTATTGCCAGGTCTTTTTCTACAGCCAGTGGCTCTACTTTTTTTATGTCAATTTCATAATCAAAAGCTTTATCAATCGCTTCCTTTGCCTTATCGGCATTTATTTCTTCAATCCCTACACAAATAGAATGTTCCGATGAACTTTGGGTAATGAGGATCACATTAATTTTTTCGTTTGATAAAGCCTCGAATAATCTCTTTGAAAATCCGGGAATGCCCACCATCCCGCTGCCTTCAAGGCTTAACAAAGCAAGATTACTAATGCTTGATATTCCACGAATCGTATTGCCGTTTTTATGACCATCCTTGTGAATCCACGTTCCGGGATCAGAAGGGGAAAAAGTATTCTTTATACAAACCGGAATACCCTCATTCATTACGGGCTGAATAGTTGGCGGATAAATAACCTTGGCACCAAAGTGTGACAATTCCATCGCTTCCTGGTATGAAATCCGGTGAATAATTTTTGCATTAGCGACTAGCCTCGGATCAGCTGTCATCATACCCGAAACATCAGTCCATATTTCTACAACGGAAGCATGTAAAGCCGCTGCAACAATTGCGGCAGTATAGTCAGAGCCTCCCCGTCCCAATGTAGTAGTATGCCCGCTTTTGTCAATTCCGATAAAGCCCGGGATGATGCAAATTCCCCCATCATGGGATGAAAAGAAGTCTTCTATCATTTTATTAGTTGCTGCAAAATCGACATTGGCCATACCAAATTCAGAATTGGTAATAATAAGTTCCCGGGCATCTTTCCAGGTACTATGGATACCCAGGGATTTTAATTTGGCGGCAAATATTTGTGAAGATAGAAATTCACCATAGCTGATAATAGAATCCCTGGTGCGAAGTGATAACTCTCTCAATAAAAAAACGCCATTGCAAATATCTTCAATTTCATTACACCGCTTTTTTACCATGGTCAACACACCGCTTTGCTGGTCAAGCGGAATTAATTCTTTCACAGCAGTAAGGTGACGCTGCTCTATGAGGTGAAGTTTTTCCTTATATGACAAATCGGCCTTTGAAGCAAGGCCCACGGCCTCCAGCAAAGCATCTGTTGTTCCACCAAAAGCTGAAAGAATAATAATAATTTCATCACCGGTTTTTATTGCTTCCTGTACGATTGAAATAACCCTGTTGATGTTTTGCGCATTTGCTACAGAAGTGCCGCCGAATTTTAAAACCTGCATATTTTAAACTTTTTTACTAAGATAATTGGATATAAAATAAACTTATTTATTAGAGAGGCTAAAGCCCAGGGACTATATGAAGATATTTAACCCTTACGGGTTCTGATAGTTGTTGTGAAAGAAAGAAAAGTCACTTCTGAAAGAATAAAAGGTTTTGATATGCTCATTTGATTAACAAAATAATATAGCCGAAAATACACTAATTGGCTGTAAAGAGAAAATCTAATCAAAATTTTTGAAGTATTTTCATACTACGATACGATTGCTGCATTTTTTTATTATTTTTTTTAATTTTCAATAATGGATAACCAGTCTTCCCGTGGGTTGCAGCATTTTAAGAATTACGTTGGCATAAAGTTTCAACTGTACAATAGCCTGTTCACTTCTTTACCGTTTCACCGGATTGAAAAAACAGGAATTCTTTTATCGCTGTTCCTCAATATATGCGAGGAAGGTTATAAAAAGAAGCTCAGCCCTTCGGAAATTATTGACGATTTTTTCTCCAAGCATACTTCGTTCAACACACAGCCTGAAAAGCTGGATCTTCTTTTTCGATTTATACAATATGTGGAAAGACAGGTTGTTTTATTCGATGCGCTGGAGGATGCGGCTTTTAGCATGGTACATGACATGAGCGGGGCCGGTACAATGAAGCAGCTCGAACTGGAAGTTCTGCAAAATAAAAAGGAAGCAGAGCTAACAAAAAAATTAAAAAATTTTTCAATTAAGCTTGTCCTTACAGCCCATCCGACGCAATTTTATCCTGGTTCGGTTTTAGGAATTATCAATGACCTTTCAAAATCTCTTTCAGAAAATAACGCGGCCCAAATAAACATGTACCTGCAGCAATTGGGCAAAACGCCTTTTTTTAAAAAAGAAAAACCTACTCCATACGATGAAGCAATGAGCCTTCTCTGGTACCTGGAAAATGTTTTTTTTACTGCTGCCGGAAGAATAATATCCTTTCTTAAAAATCAATTTCCGGATGCAATCAATGAGAGCAATCCCGTGATCAATATGGGATTCTGGCCGGGTGGAGACAGGGATGGCAATCCATTTGTAAACACAGAGACCACCTTAAAGGTTGCCGATGCGTTAAGAGGTGGCATTATCAAAAGTTATTACCTGGAAATACGCAGGTTAAGGCGGCGGCTCACTTTTAAAGGGGTGGATGTTCTTTTAGCAGAACTTGAAAAACAATTGTACGATAACGTTTTTATACCCGGCAATCGTACCCGTTTAACCAAAGAAGAGATCCTGGGGGTTTTGAATAAGATAAAGGAAATTCTCATTTACCAGCACAATGGCCTGTTTCTTTATCTCATTAATAACCTCATCAATAAAGTACATGTGTTTGGATTGTACTTTGCGTCCCTGGATATAAGACAGGACAGTTCTGTTCATGAAATTGTATTGCAGGCAATCGCATCAGAAGATGCCGTGCTACCTGCAAATTACAGGGGGTTAAATGATGATGAAAAAATTGGCGTTCTTACCACTAATGAACAATATGTTCCTGAAAAAGACTACAAAAATCCTATTATCAACGACACAATTGCCTCCATCAAAGCGGTTAAATTAATACAGGAATACAATGGCGAATTGGGTTGCAACAGGTATATCATCAGTCATTGCAGCAGCGCTTTAAATGTACTGGAAGTATATGGCCTGTTCATTTTATCGGGATGGAAAAAAGCAGAAATGAATATTGATATTGTTCCGCTTTTTGAAACTATCAATGATTTGCGAAATGCCGCATCAATCCTTAATACTTTGTATACCCATGCAGATTATAGAAAACATTTAAAAAGAAGAAATAATAAGCAAATTATTATGCTTGGATTTTCTGACGGCACAAAAGACGGCGGCTACCTAATGGGAAACTGGAGTATTTACAAGGCAAAAGAAAAACTTACAGCGGTTTCAAAAGAACATAATATTGACGTTGTATTTTTTGACGGCCGGGGTGGGCCACCGGCAAGGGGCGGAGGAAAAACGCACAAGTTTTATGCGTCCATGGGTAAAAATATTTCCAACAAAGAAATCCAGTTAACCATACAGGGCCAAACTGTAAGTTCCAACTTTGGAACTATTGATGCAGCTCAATATAATATTGAGCAATTAATACATGCCGGTATTTCCAATGATCTTTTTTCGAACCGTCATATTACGCTCCAGGAGGAAGAAGAAGCTTTACTACAGGAACTTGCTGATGAAAGTTTTGATGTGTATACCGCGCTCAAAAATCACCCTGATTTCATGGATTATTTAACCAATATAAGTCCGCTTAAATTTTACAGTGAAACAAATATTGGAAGCCGGCCTTCAAAACGCAGTGGGTCAAAAAAATTAAACCTGGAAGATTTGCGTGCTATTCCTTTTGTAGGTGCATGGAGCCAGCTCAAGCAAAATGTAACAGGCTATTACGGAGTAGGTGCAGCATTACAAAAAATGGATAAAGAGGGAAAATTAAACCAGTTAAAAGCATTGTATCAAAATTCTTTATTCTTTAAAACGCTGATTGATAATTGTGAAATGACCATGAAAAAATGTTTCTTTCCGCTAACCGGACATTTGTCCAAAGATGAAAAATACGGAGAGATCTGGAACATGATTTACCACGAATACGTAAATACAGAAAAATATCTTTTTCAGCTTACAGGTAAAAATGAGCTTATGGCTGAATATGCTGTTGAACAGGTGTCAATAAGTATGAGGGAGAAAATTGTTTTACCCCTTCTGACGATTCAACAATTTGCTATTGCAAATATCCGGGAAATAGAAAAAGGGCTGGCATCAAATGATTTGAAAAACACTTATGAAAAATTAATCATGCGCTGTTCTTTTGGAATCATCAATGCGGGAAGAAATTCGGCGTAGATAAATGCGGCTGAATTACATAAGAGCCGATTTATCTTTTTAGGTGAACGTCGTTGTCAATAAAATTCAATACCCTGTATAATTGATATTATTCCTCCTCATCTTTGATGGCACTGGACAACATAACCGGCAAATACAATAGCAAAAAAAAGCAATATACAGAGGGCGATGCTTAACATACCGCGCATTTAAAATTACTCCTTAAAATAAGATGATTCTATTTTAAAAATTAAAACAGAATCATCTTCAATTATTCGTACCAAAAACAACCTTTTAGTTGCTGACAAAACGTAAGGCTTAACCAAAAAGGTCGCTTAAAATCATCACCTACAACTTCTCCAGATGTTGTGTAATATCCAATCCGGCCTCTTCTTCTTCTGCTGAAACACGTAGAGGAACAATCATATCGACTATCTTGAACAAAATGAACCCCATAACCAGGGCGAAGACAACTACGAGGAAACACCCCACCACCTGGTGTAAGAAAAATGTTGTGCCTCCATACAGTAATCCGTCGCTACCGATAGAAGGGTTTATTTTTTTGCTGGCGAAAATACCTGTGCATATCATACCCACGATACCGCCAATTCCGTGGCAGGGGAATACATCCAGTGTGTCGTCAATAGTAGTTTTACCTCTCCAGAACACGGCGATATTAGAACAGATCGCGGCAATAAAACCGATGAAAATACTTTGTGGCACCCCTACGTATCCTGATGCAGGTGTAATCGCCACTAATCCAACAACGGCACCAATACAAAAACCTAGAGATGTAGGCTTTCTTCCACGAATGACATCAAAAAATATCCATGAGAGACCGGCAGAAGCCGAGGCAGTATTAGTATTGGCAAAAGCATCTACCGCAAGCCCATTGGCAGCCAGCGCTGAGCCCGCATTGAATCCAAACCAGCCAAACCATAACAGGCCGGTTCCGAGTAAAACATAGGGAATGCGAGCGGGTTTTACTTCTTCATGAGCTATATGAACCCTTCTTCTTTTCAAAAAAATAGCGCCTGCCAAAGCTGCACAACCAGCGGATATATGAACCACTGTTCCACCGGCAAAATCAATTACGCCCCATTTGGCAAGCATGCCCTCAGGATGCCAGTTCCAGTGCGCTATGGGAGAGTAAATCAGCAGGCTGAACAGAATCATAAATAAGACGTAAGCCTTAAACCGGATTCGCTCAGCAGTTGCACCCACTACCAGCGCAGGAGTGATAATGGCAAATTTCATCTGGAATAATGCAAATAACAATATGGGAATGGTAGGCGCCAAAGACCATGGCTCATGTGAATTGATACCTTTCATCATGAAGAAAGTCGATGGATCCCCAATAAACCCATTAATGGATTTTCCAAAGGCCAGGCTAAAACCGCAAACTACCCACAGGATACTGATGACCCCCGTAGCTATAAAACTTTGCAGCATAGTAGACAGAACATTTTTTTTACCAACCATACCGCCATAAAAAAAGGAAAGCCCTGGCGTCATTAATAATACCAATGCTGAAGAGATCAGCATCCAGGATATATCTGCATAATTGTAAACTTTTGAGCCATCAAAGTCTGCAAATAAAGGAACAAAGATGCCAATGATGGAAAAAAGGGCTAACAAAATAAAAGGAACAACAGTAGTAATCTTGTTCATAACAAATTGTTTATATTTTTAATAAGACTGTTTGGCAAACTAAAAATGGTAGGTAGCGGCGAGGATCCCTGTAACCGTTGTCTTGGTTCCGTCTCCATCACTCTTCTGAAAAATCTCATCCTTGCCGGCATCCAGTCTCAGTTCAGGAATTATAGTAAGATTTCCTATTTTGAAATTGGGAGAAAGCGTTACATCAAAAATGCTTGTTGCCGGCGCTGCAGAAACCGCTTTTTTATTATCAAAATATTCAGCCCTGAGTGTAATACCGAAAGTACTTGTGGGGTCAACATTGAAATATAGCGCAGAGCCCCACCAGCTGTTACTTGATGTGGAATCTGTTTTCGATGATTGTAGTGTACCATTGTATCCTATACTGAATTTATCAGTAATGGTTCCTATAATAACCGCGTCAAATTGAGTCATGCTAAATGAGCCTCCATAAGTTCCCATATAATTGACATAGGCTTTCACCTTGTCATCGCCGGAAGCAGTACTAAATTGGGCAATAGCGTGTTTTCTTGATGATGTAGTAGAGGCGAGATCCGCAATATTCGCTACACCCAGCATTAAGGCACTTTTTTTACCTAAGCCTATATCAGCTTTTATACCGGTGTGTGAAAACGGCCCATAGGAAAACATGTAATCCATACTATAATTACGATTCAGATAAGCGTCTGTTAATTCATACCCCACATGAGTCGCCCATTTTCCTATGGTAAACTTTAATTTACTGGAAATTGCGTAGCTTAAGTATACCTGTTTTACTGCAAATAAAGTGGGGTGATCGGGATTTCCATAAGAGAATTCCTCTGCCCTTCTGCCAAAGCCCAAATCTATTCCCGCACTGGCTTTGCCAAAACTGTGATCTGCCTTAACGCTGGCCATTCCCAGTTCAAAGGAGTTTTGGGAATTGGTAAAAGCGGTATAATTATTCGTCGCGCCTGATTTAGGATCATTAAAATTATACCTGTAATACACATCAACAGATCCTGTAAATGTGGGTGCGGGAGAAGATGGCTTTGTTGAATCTGTTTGTGCGTAAGTAACGATAAAACCAAAAAATAAGGGTACTCCTAAGAAAAATTTTCTTAACATTGTTAAAGATTTAAAGATTAATAATAAGGGGTTTAGCTGATTAACTTTTCTCAGAAGTTAATAGTTTCAGCTATGCCCCTTTCCTGTTCATTGAGTGTTCCGTTACTCTTAACAAGCAAAGTTCCCTGGAGATATTTTTCGTTATGCTGGGATGCATCCAGGCCAGCTTCTTCATCGGCAATACTTACTCTCATAGGTACTACCCAATTGATAAATTTAAATATGCCGTAAGAAACAGCGAAGCTATATGTCACAACGATTGCGAGGCCTTTTAACTGTGTAAAAAAGAGGGCAGGATTTCCATAAAACAATCCATCATTGCCACCACTATTAATATTTTTAGTTGCAAAAATTCCTGTCATAACCATACCAACCATACCACCGATACCATGACATGGAAACACATCCAGGGTATCATCTAAAATTGATTTGGATCTGTAATAAACTGCAATATTTGAAATAAGCGCGGCTACTGCACCTATAAATATACTTTGTGGTATTGCAACAAAACCTGCAGCAGGCGTAATAGCAACGAGCCCAACAACGGCTCCAATGCAGAATCCCAGAACTGAAGGTTTCTTTCCCCTTAGTACATCAAAAAACATCCAGGACAACCCGGCCGCAGCTGCAGCAGTATTGGTCGTTGCAAAGGCGGAAACGGATAATGCATTGGCAGCACCTGCGGAACCGGCATTAAAGCCAAACCATCCAAACCAGAGCAACCCTGTTCCTATAAGAACATAAGGAATATTGGCTGGTGGAATTTCTTTATTCTCAAGATGCACTTTCCTGCGCTTTAGAACAATGGCGCCTGCAAGGGCGGCACATCCGGCAGAAATATGAACAACAGTACCCCCGGCAAAATCGAGGACCCCCCATTTGAATAAAAATCCTTCAGGGTTCCAGGTCCAATGAGCGATAGGTGCATATACTAAAAGACTGAACATGATGATAAAAAGGGCGTAAGAAGTGAAACGAATTCTTTCTGCCACTGCACCCACGACCAGGCTCGGCGTTATGATCGCAAACATTAGCTGGAAAAGTGCAAATAATGTCAGAGGGATTGTCGGAGCCAGGCTCCACGGAGCGCCGGAAGCAACTCCTTTGAAAAAAAAGTGTGAAAGAGGATTGCCTATAACGCCGCCCAGGGAGGGCCCGAAAGCAAGGCTATATCCAACTGCAACCCATAAGATACTTACGATACCTGTTGCAACAAAACTTTTGATCATAGTGGAAAGCACATTTTTTCTGTGCACCATCCCTCCATAAAAAAAGGCAAGTCCAGGTGTCATGAGGAACACAAGGGCAGTTGCTACAATTATCCAGGCAGTATCTGCAGCGTTGTATTTCCCGTCATCAAAATTTTTGAGGGTTGGAATAAAAAGGGCCATGATAGCGATTCCCATTAATGCGATAAAAGGAATCGATTTGCTTAAGGTAATTTTTTTCATTTTAGTATCTGTTTTTTCAAACATATCCAATTTTTTGCACCCGGTAAAATAATTATTTATATATTTATTTTTATAATATGTTTATTTATTTTGTTAATTTATTGATTAACATACATGTGCGCAAAGAAATAAAATTTTACACATTTGCATGTTAATAAATATTCTTATATATTTTTTTATTTAATATGAATTTAACAGGAAGAAAAAAACCGCCGGGCAGCGGTTTATGTATGAGTAACTGTCAAATGAATTATGCCTGGTGCAAAATATTTTGATCTTTAGTTTCAAGCAAGGAATATCCCATAAGATATTCATCCACCTTCCTGGCACATTCTCTTCCCTCAGATATGGCCCATACAACTAACGACTGGCCTCTTCGCATATCACCGGCAGTGAATATTTTTGAGATACTGGTGCGGTATAATTTTTCAGATGCTTTTACATTTCCCCTTTCATCCAGTTCAATTTCGAGTTGGTTTAACAAGCCTTCATGTTGCGGATGTACGAATCCCATAGCAAGTAAAGCAACTTCACATGGAATTTCTGTTTCACTCCCCGGCACTTCGATAAATTTTGCCGGTTTGTCTTCTTCTGTAAACTTCCATTCCAGATCTACAATTCTTAAAGCCTTCAGATTTCCTGTGCCGTCTCCAATAAATTCTTTTGTGGCGATAGCCCAGTGACGTTGAACACCCTCCTCGTGGGAACTGCTTGTTTTCAATACCATGGGATAAGTAGGCCAGGGCATAAAAACAGTGCGGCTTTCGGGTGGCTTCGGTAATAACTCGAACTGTGTTACAGATATTGCCTTTTGTCGGTTGGACGTTCCTACACAATCACTCCCTGTATCTCCTCCACCGATTATCACCACGTTTTTACCAGTAGCTATTATATTTTCCTCCAACACTTCTTTTTGGGATACTCTTCTATTTTGTTGCACTAAAAAATCCATCGCAAAATGAATTCCTTTTAGCTCCCTTCCGGGAATTGCCAAATCCCGCGGAATAGTTGAGCCGCCTGCGAGAACGATAGCATGGTATTCTCTAAGCAGGTCATTTATACTTACATCAACTCCAACATTTGAATTACACTTAAATACGATGCCTTCATCTTCCATTAACCGTATTCTTCTTTCTATAATCCATTTTTCTAATTTAAAATCGGGAATGCCATATCTCAGTAATCCGCCGGCTTCATCATCTCTTTCAAAAATGGTAACACTGTGACCGGCGTAGTTTAATTGCGCACCTGCTGCCAGTCCGGCAGGTCCCGAACCTACAATGGCTATTTTTTTACCAGTTCTGATATTTGGTTTTTTTGGCTGAACAAATCCTTTGTCAAATGCAATTTCAATAATATGCTTTTCTATTTCTTCGATAGTAATCGCGGGAGCATTAATACCTAACACACAGGATGATTCACATGGAGCGGGGCATATACGCCCGGTGAATTCAGGGAAATTATTAGTGGAAGAAAGAATGTCATATGCTTCCTTCCAGCTTTTACGGTAAACTGCATCATTAAATTCGGGAATCACATTACCTAAAGGGCATCCATCCTGGCAAAAAGGTACGCCGCAATCCATGCACCTGGCCGATTGCTGGTTCAGCTTTTCATCTGAATATCTTTGTATAAATTCATTAAAATCATTAAGCCTTTCTACAGGGGGGCGCTTTTCAGGAAGTTCTCTTGTAAATTCTAAGAAGCCGGTTACTTTTCCCATATGTCATTTATTTTGCCACGGATTTTTTGCCACGAATTATACGAATTTTCACGAATTTTTTTCAGGAGGCTTTCTTGGTAGAAACAGGTTCAATCCGATTGCTGTCGGATAGTGCCAGTTTATTCTCGGTTAATACTCTCTTATAATCTTTAGGAAAGACTTTTACGAAATTTTTTAACTGGTTCTCGAAATCGTTCAGGATGAATTTTGCAACAGTACTCTTAGTATAATGGAAATGCCTGCTTATCATATCATGCAATAATCTTTCATCAGCCTGTTCAAGAGGATCCAGGTCTACCATTTCCTTGTTACACAAAGAACTAAACTTTCGTTGCACGTCATAAACATAGGAGATACCCCCACTCATACCAGCCGCAAAATTTCTTCCTGTTTCACCCAGGATGACAACATTTCCTCCGGTCATATATTCGCAGCCATGATCCCCAACGCCTTCTACCACCACATTGGCACCCGAGTTACGCACGCAAAAACGCTCTCCCGCTTTACCCCGGATGTACGCTTCGCCGGAAGTGGCCCCATAAAAAGCAACATTTCCAATAATTATATTTTCTTCAGGAATAAAGCCTGCGTCTTTTGACGGATATATTATCAATTTTGCACCACTTAATCCTTTACCAAAATAATCATTGGCATCTCCTTCCAGTTCCAGTGTCACACCCTTGGTATTAAATGATGCGAAACTTTGGCCGGCAGTGCCGGTAAATTTAAAATGAATAGTATCCTCAGGTAAACCCGCTGCCTTGTACTTTTTCGTTATTTCATTCGATAAGATCGTCCCTGTTGTCCTATCAGTGTTTTTGAGATTGAAAGAGGCCGTTATTTTTTCCATACCATCCAGCGCTGGCCGGGCAGCTTTTAATAATTCCCAATCCAGTACTCCGGCCAAGCCATGATCCTGCTCTTCTGATTTAAATAATTCTGAGGGCTTCGATGAGTGCTCCTTATACAATATACAGGACAGATCCAGCTTACTGAATTTCCAATGGCTGATATCTTCTCTCCTCTCGAGGTAATCAACCTGGCCTACCATTTCATTAATAGTCCTGAACCCCAGTTCCGCCATAATTTCTCTCAGCTCCTGTGTTAAAAATTTAAATAAATTAACGACATGATCTGCCTCTCCTGTATAAAGTTTACGCAATTCAGGATCCTGGGTAGCAACGCCTACGGGACAGGTATTCAAATGGCATTTTCGCATCATGATACAACCCTCCACTATTAACGCTGCGGTAGCTACTCCCCATTCTTCCGCGCCCAGTAATGTAGCCATCGCAATATCCCGGCCTGTTTTTAACTGACCGTCTGTTTGCACGACGACCCGGCTCCTTAATTTATTTTTTACCAACGTTTGATGTGTTTCTGCCAGGCCCAGTTCCCAGGGCAAGCCTGCATGTTTAATTGAACTAACCGGGGAAGCTCCCGTTCCGCCGTCGTGCCCGGAAATCAAAATTACATCCGCTTTGGCCTTGGCTACCCCGGCGGCAATAGTGCCTACTCCCGCTTTGGATACCAGCTTCACATTTATTCTTGCTTTCCTGTTTGCATTTTTAAGATCAAAAATTAATTGGGCAAGATCTTCTATTGAATATATATCATGATGAGGCGGCGGTGAAATCAATCCTACACCCGGTGTTGCGTGACGAACTTTTCCAATCCACTCATCAACCTTATGCCCGGGCAACTGGCCACCTTCTCCAGGTTTTGCACCCTGTGCCATTTTAATTTGTAACTCATCCGCCTCCGTCAAATACAAACTCGTAACGCCAAATCGTGCAGAAGCAACTTGTTTAATAGAGCTTCTCATCGAATCTCCGTTCAATAATTTATCATACCTGATCTCATCCTCACCACCCTCACCAGTATTGCTTTTACCACCCAGGCGATTCATGGCAATAGCAAGTGTGGTATGAGCTTCCCATGAAATAGACCCAAAAGACATAGCGCCGGTAGCAAATCTTTTGTAAATATTTTCAGCCGGTTCCACTTCATCAATAGGGATTGAAGGGCGCTTTATTTTGAACTGAAATAAACTTCTTAACGTACCTGCCCGATCACTCTGGTCATTAACCAGCTTTGAATATTTTTTGAAAGTATTGTAATCATTAAGCTTTGTTGAGTATTGCAATAAATGGATCGTTTGCGGATTGAACAAATGAAACTCGCCTTTGCGCTTCCATTGATACAACCCACCCACCGTGAGCCGGTCGAAAGGGATATTTTTTTTGCTGAAAGAGAAAAAATGTTTTACTAATGTCTCTTTGGCGATCTCATCAAGACCCATTCCTTCAATTCTTGAAGTTACTCCCGTAAAATATTTATCAATTACCGATTTGTTAATTCCAACAACCTCAAAAATTTGGGCTCCCTGGTACGACTGCAGCGTAGAAATTCCCATTTTTGAAAATACTTTTAATAAGCCATCATTAACCGCTTTTATATAATTCTTTTTGATCTGGCTTGTATCCAGGTCCGTTTGTAGTTTTCCTGCGAGCTTCATATCACGTATGGAGGACAATGCCAGGTAAGGATTAATAGCAGTAGCGCCGAATGCGAGCAAACAGGCAAAGTGATGCACTTCCCATACATCCCCTGCTTCGATCACCAGCCCCACCTGGCCCCGTAACCCTTTTCTTATAAGGTGATGATGGACCGCTGCCGTAGCTAACAAAGATGGAATAGCAGCATGCTCCGAATCAATTGCCCGGTCTGATAAAATCAATACTTCAAACCCATCCACAACTGCATCTGCGGCGTACCTGCATAAGCGATCTATTCCTTTCTGCAAAGAACCCGGTTTACCATCGGCAATAAAATAAGTTTGTAAAGTGTGCGCCTGAAAAATGCCTGTATCTATACTTCTTATTCTCTCTAACTCACGGTTGGAAAGGACAGGGTGTTTTAATGCCAGACAGTGGCACGATAACGGATCTTCCTTAAGTAAGTTCCCGTTGTTTCCCACAAAGGTGGCGAGTGACATCACCAGCTTTTCCCGGATCGGATCAATCGGGGGATTGGTTACCTGTGCAAAAAGCTGTTTGAAGTAACTGCTGAGGTGTTGTGGTTCATCACTTAAAACAGCCAGGGGAACATCACTTCCCATTGAACCTACAGGCTCTTTTCCTTCCAAAGCCATAGGCGTTATTAACATGTCCAGGTCTTCCGTGGTATAGCCAAATGCTTTTTGATATTGAAAAACCTGGTCGTGTTCCAGGTGAGTAAACATTACTCGTGGCTCTGGTAATTCTTCCAGACGGATTTTGTACTTATTCAGCCATTCGTAATAAGGATTTTGCGAACAAATTTTATTTTTTATTTCCTCATCACTTATGATTCTTCCTTCTTCGATATCCACAACAAACATTTTGCCTGGCTGCAATCTTCCTTTTTCTTTTATGAGTTTGGGATCAATCGGAAGCACACCGGTCTCTGATGCCATGATTACCCTGTCATCGGTGGTAATACAATACCGTGACGGGCGCAGGCCATTCCTATCGAGGGTGGCCCCAATTAATTTTCCATCAGTAAAAGAAATAGATGCCGGTCCGTCCCATGGTTCCATAAAGGAAGCATGAAATTCATAAAATGCTTTTTTTACAGGATCCATTTGTTCATTGCCATCCCAGGCTTCAGGAATCAGCATCATCATTACATGTGGAAGAGAGCGGCCGCACAGTGTAAGTAATTCAATCATATTGTCGAGGCTGGCAGAATCTGACTGGCCTTGCTCCACCACGGGTAATAACATATCCATTTCTTCTTTGGTGAAGAACTGCGAAACGAATCCCTTTTCACTGGTTCTTAGCCAGTTAAGGTTTCCCTGCAAAGTATTTATCTCGCCATTGTGGGCTATATAACGAAAAGGCTGAGCCAGCTTCCAGGAAGGAAAAGTGTTAGTTGCAAAGCGGGAATGGATCAGGCCGAAGGCAGACACAATTTTTTTATTGCCCAGGTCTGGGAAATATCCGCGAAGCTGGAGACTGGTAAGCTGCCCCTTATAAATAACTGTTTTATAAGAAAGGGAAGCAACATAAAAGCCAATCACATCTTTCCTAACCGTATTGTTGATGGTTTGAGCAGAGTAATTTCTCAGGACAAATAATTTTCTTTCGAAATCATCCGGGTTGCTGATATGATCAGGACATGCAATAAAAACCTGTTCAATTTCAGGTTCTACCGACAATGCTGAAATTCCTATGTCATCGGTATTAACCGGCACCCGGCGATATCCTATAATTTCAAGTCCAAGTGTTTCAGCGGAACGGTTGAATATATCGCGGCATTGTTCTCTAAGGCGGATATCTTTAGGGAAAAATAAAACACCCACCCCATATTTACTGTAAGCCGGCAAATGGATACCAAGCTTTATACATTCGTCAAAAAAAAATTCATGAGGCGTTTGAATAAGAATCCCCGCTCCGTCGCCCGTATTATTTTCGCAGCCACAGGCTCCGCGATGTTCCATATTTTCAAGTATGGTGAGCGCGTCAGAAACAATCTGGTGGCTTTTATTGCTTTTGATATTAGCAACAAAACCTATCCCGCACGAGTCATGTTCAAATTCCGCACTATATAAACCTTTACTCACAATATTTAAATTAAATAATTAAAATGATCAGTTCAGCAAATATTCTTTGTGATGAAAACAGCCGGGTTTACAAAACCAAGCTAATAATTAAAGTGTTTTTCCTGTAAAATAACTGAAAACGTACCCTTCCGAAATTATCTTTAATAGCCTGGGATATGAAATCAAATTTGATTCATTTTACAGCCTGCAAAGTCCCTTATTTTCATCGAAATTCAGGCTGACAAACGAATACACACCTGGTTATTTACGTTGCCCAAATTTAGCTGTAAAGCTACAAAGTCAATCTTAAACTACTATAATTTAGCTAATCTGAGCAAGAACACCTGTTAATTTTTCGTGTGAATTTACGCGAAATAAATATTTACATCGCTACTGAAGCATTTTCTTTTCCCCCAATTATTCAGATTTACAATACAGATGGCGTGCATAAAAAAAACTAAATACGCTTTATTTCCGCGTTGCTTTAATACATTTTATTAAGATGATCCTATTTTCAATGACGTCATAGTTAAAGACCCGGCCATCAATTTATCGTTGAAAACAGCAGCCTCATCCTTCTTATTTTGTAAACCCAGTGAATATAGTAACGGATAATAATGATCAGGAGTGGGAATGGCTAACTTTGCCCCGCTGCCCAGGCTTTCATAATTCACCAATGCCTGGTGGTTTCGGCTATTGATATGCTTTTTAAAAATATCGTTCATCTCAATAGCCCAATCAAATCCAAACTCTTTATCCATCCGATCGAATGAAATCATCCTCAAATTGTGGACCATATTGCCACTACCCATTATCAATACGCCTTTACTTCGTAATGAAGACAATTCTTTTGCGAGCTCATAATGAAACTGCGGGCCTTTGGTATAATCTATACTGAGTTGTAAAACCGGGATCGTAGCATCAGGATACATATTTCTAATTACTGCCCATGCCCCGTGATCAAGGCCCCAGTCATGCGTAAGTTCTACTTCCACAGATTGTATTATTGCGGCAGTTTCTCTTGCCAGTTCGGGATTACCAGGTGCCGGGTATTGCACCTCAAACAACTCTTTAGGAAAGCCCCCGAAGTCGTGTATAGTTTCAGGGAAGTCCATCGCAGTAATTTTTGTACCCCTGCTTAACCAATGTGCTGAAATTACCAATATTGCTTTGGGAAGAGGTATTTCCTTTGCAAGTTTCGCCCAGCTACCACTGAATTCGTTGTGCTCAATCCCATTCATCGGAGAACCATGGCCAATGAACAGGACCGGCATAACACTATCCTGGCCTGGCAGGTTGCCGGTAAATTTATTAAAATCTGATATGGATGTCATAGTTTATGGCGAATGGTTCAAGGTTGAAGGTTCAAGGTTCAAGGTTGAAGGTTCAAGGTTCAAGTTGAAGGTTTAAAGATTGAAGTGCCTACTTGCCTATTGCTTATCACTCCTTACCCTATTGCTTATTTGTTCATTACTTATTGTTGTTTCTATATTTATTGAGAAACAGGGCTATCGACTTTTACTTACCTCAACTTTTGTTCCGGCTTTTTTGAGGTACAAAAAACCAGGAAGGTTTTTTAAACTCTTTAAAATTGAAATGTCTTCAATAAAAACCTTCCTGGTTTGCAAATGATTGGGTTGAGTAATGAGCAAGAAGCGCAACTATCAACCATCAACCTTGAACCTTGAACCTTAATTATTTAAATGAATAATTTGAGGTTATGAAAAAACATTTTATATATTTTTTAAGACAAAAAAATTATTTGCCTGAAGTTATTTTTAATTTTTAATTCCGAATACCCTACCTTTATGGTAGACAATTGGAATTTATTCGACATGAAAATCTACTCTCATTTACCAGGCGCATTTAATTTTTATATACCAATGAGTTGGTGTTGCATGTTTATTGAATAAACCCGCGTATGCAATTCAACTTTAATCATACCAGCCGATCTCTCCTCAATTTTTCAGATTTACAATGACAAAATAGAAATAAATTCAGATGTTTTTTCAGTTAAAGCACCATATTACTTCAATATTACAAAAAACGAAAGTCTTAGACTTAGATAAAGTATTAATTGACCTCGCCAGGGAATTCCCCGGAGCAGTTACCTTCTCAACAAGCTTTAGTTATGAAGACCAGGTTATTACACATAAAATTTTAACCAACAAGCTTCCCATAACCATTTTCACCCTGGATACCGGGAGGCTATTTCCGGAAACCTATTCGGTGTGGAGCGCAACAAACGAAAAATATAATACAAATATCAAAGCTTACTATCCTGATCATTCTCTGCTGGAAAATTTTGTAGCAGTAAGAGGCCCCAATTCTTTCTACGAATCTGTAGAAAACAGGAAGGGTTGCTGCCATATCCGTAAAGTTGAGCCTTTAAAAAGGGCATTAAAAGATAATGCGGTGTGGATTACAGGGCTTCGTGCAGAACATTCTGCCGACAGGCATGATATGCCACAGGTAGAATGGGATGAAAGTAACCAGGTAATTAAATACCATCCAATTCTTCATTGGACGACGGAAGAAGTGAAACAATACATTAATCAAAACAATATACCCTACAATCCTTTACATGACAGAGGATTTGTAAGCATTGGATGCGCACCCTGCACAAGAGCGGTAAAACCTGGTGAAGATTTCAGGGCAGGTCGCTGGTGGTGGGAAGACAATACTAAAAAGGAATGCGGCCTTCATGTTCATGAGCAGGTATCATAAATGGATTGAAAAAAAATAAAGATGAGTACGTATCATTTAGATTATTTGGGGCAACTGGAATCAGAAGCTATACACATAATGCGGGAAGTGGCCGGGCAGTTTGAACGTCCTGCCCTGTTATTTTCCGGAGGAAAAGATTCCATCACGCTTGTTCACCTGGCATTAAAGGCTTTTCGTCCCGGAAGGTTTCCTTTTCCCCTGGTACATATTGATACAGGACATAACTTTCCGGAAGCCCTGGATTTCAGGGATAAACTGGTAAATGAAATTGGTGAGCATTTAATTGTACGCAAAGTAGAAGATACCATTAAAGAAAAAAACCTTACCGAGCAGAAAGGAAAATTTGCCAGCAGGAATGCACTACAGACTTACACCCTTCTTGATATTATTGAAGAGTTCAAATTTGATGCATTGATTGGCGGCGCAAGAAGAGACGAAGAAAAAGCAAGAGCGAAAGAAAGAATATTTTCTGTGAGAGATGAATTTGGTCAATGGAATCCCAAACTCCAAAGGCCTGAATTATGGAACACCTACAATGGAAAAATACATAAAGGTGAAAATGTTCGTGCATTTCCTATAAGTAACTGGACCGAATTGGATGTTTGGAATTATATAAAACGGGAACAGATAGAATTGCCCGCGATTTATTTTGCGCATGAAAGAGAAGTAATCGAGTTTGAAGGTCAACTCGTATCCGTCTCAGAATTCATAAAGACAGACGATCATGATGTAATAGTAAAAAAGAGAGTGCGCTATCGTACAGTTGGCGATATGACCTGTACTGCTGCTGTAGAGTCAACTGCTATTAATATTGATGAGATCATTAAAGAAATTATTGCTACCAAAACCAGTGAAAGAGGCGAAACAAGGATTGATGATAAGGTATCAGAAGCAGCAATGGAAGACAGGAAGAAGAGCGGATATTTTTAGTGAATGGTGAATGGTGAATAGTCAATTGTGATGAGTGCAATTTATAAGTGACACTCACAACTCACGACTGACAACTACAATTGACAACTGACAAATATGGACATTCTAAGATTTATTACTGCGGGAAGTGTAGATGATGGTAAGAGCACCCTCATAGGCCGTTTATTGTACGACAGCAAATCAATATTAATTGACCAGCTTGAAGCGATTGAAAAGCAAAGTAAAAATAAAGCGGAAGGTGAAATCGACCTGGCTCTTTTAACTGACGGCTTGCGTGCAGAACGGGAACAGGGTATTACGATCGATGTTGCTTACAAATATTTTTCTACCCCAAAACGTAAATTCATTATTGCAGACGCTCCGGGTCATATCCAGTATACACGCAACATGGTTACCGGTGCTTCCAATTCGGCGCTTGCTATTATTCTTGTCGATGCAAGAAATGGTGTAGTTGAACAAACCCGTCGTCATTCCATTATTACTTCTTTGCTGAATATACCACACGTGGTGGTGGCAATTAATAAAATGGATTTGGTCAATTATTCCGAAGATGTTTACAATAATATTGTTATAGATTACCAGGAAGTAGCCGGTTCACTTGGGCTTAAGGATGTAAAGTACATTCCCATCAGTGCTTTGAAAGGAGATAATATTGTAGAAAAGTCAGATAAATTTTCATGGTATGATGGCGAATCCTTATTGCATCATTTAGAAAATATTCAATTGGATTCTGACATTAATCTGACGGACGGGAGATTTTCAGTACAATATGTTATTCGCCCCCAGGCCGAGGATTTACATGATTACAGGGGTTATGCCGGAAAAGTGATTAGCGGCATTTACAAAAAAGGTGATAAGGTGATTGTTCTTCCGTCGGGGATTGAAAGTACCATTAAAGCTATTGAAATTGGCGGAGAAGAAATTGAAGAAGCTTATGCCATGCAAAGCGTTGTACTGCACCTTACAGATGATGTGGATGTTAGCCGGGGTGATATGATTGTTCCCTTAAATAATCAGCCTGCAATGGAACAGGAATTTGAAGCACTGCTGTGCTGGATGGATAATAAGCCGCTGATACCGGGAAATAAATATTTGCTGCAAATTAATAGCCGGGTCGTAAGAAGCGTGGTAAAAGAGATTGAATACAAACTTGATGTGAACACCCTGCAGAAAAATTATTCGCCAGAGAAAGCAGTATTGAATGACATCATTAAAGCAACCATTAAAACGGCCTCACCCATTGCCTTCGATTCATACAAAAAACTAAGGCAAAACGGCGGAGCAATATTGATTGACGAAACCAGTCGCGTTACAGTGGGCGCCTGTATGTTGCAATAAACGAATAAATTTTTTTAATTTTTACCCTACTTATTTAGTAGACTTATATGAATAAAAAAACCATAACCGGAAAAGTGATCCTTGCAGGGGCCGGGCCGGGTGACCCTGAACTGATTACAATGAAGGCAGCGCGTTACCTCCGGGAAGCAGACGTAATTCTCACTGACCGCCTGGTAAGCGATGAAATCCTGATACGGCATGTACAACCGTATGCTAAAATTATTTACGTAGGAAAACAATGCGGGCGCAGGCTTTCCACATCGCAGGAAACCATAAATGATCTGCTGGTGCATTATGCACGATTGGGGAAATTAGTAGTCAGGCTCAAAGGCGGAGATGTATCTGTTTTTGCTAATATTATGGATGAGTTAGAAACATTGGTTGTTAACAATATTCCCTATGAAATCATTCCGGGTATTACGGCATCATCAGGCGCAGCAGGGTATGCAGGTATCCCCCTTACGGCCAGGAACTATGCAACCTCAGTTCGCTTTCTCACTTATTATAAATCAGATATTGTTTCTGATGAATACTGGAAAGAATTGGCACGAACAAATGACACATTGGTTTTTTACATGTCGTCAGAAACCCTACCAAAAGTAGTTGCAAAGTTGACGGCAAATAACATTGATAGCATGAAACTGCTTGCCATTGTAGAACAGGCAACTACGCCCTTTCAAAAAGTGCATATTATCAATTTATATGAATTTGAAAATAAATATGCAGGACAATCATTCATTTCTCCTTCATTAATCATTATTGGCAAAGTGGTTGCTCTTCATGAAAAATTTGCCTGGCTTAGCAACAGCAATAGCAATGAATATTATTTTAAGCCAATGACGAACCAGGTAATTTCAATAAACGAAACTGATAAATTACACAAACATGTTAGCTGAGGATAAATTGAAAATTTTAAAGGACCTCATCAGCAACGCAAGCAGTGAAGAACTTGCCTGGATGAATGGATATTTAAATGGCATTGTATCCAGGCAGGAACCGAGCGAAATAAAAGCTGCGATAAAAACCAGTGTAAATAAACTCACCATTGCCTATGGCACAGAAACGGGGAATTCAAAAAAACTGGCCACAGAATTTGCTGCCAAAGCAAAGAAGCATGGTATCCATGCAAAGGTTCAAAGCCTGGATCAATACAGGCTCAATGATCTTACAAAGGAAGAATATTTTTTAGCAGTGATCAGTACGCATGGTGATGGTGAGCCTCCTGCAGCTGCCAGAAAGTTTTACGATCATGTGCACCAGAATGGATTTAAACTCGATAAATTAAAGTACAGCGTGCTTGCATTAGGCGATACCTCTTATCCCCTGTTTTGCAAAGCAGGTGAAGATGTAGATGAGCAATTGAACAAGTTAGGAGGTAACCGAATCGTGCCTTTGCAAAAATGTGATCTTGATTTTGATACAGAAGCCGAGGAGTGGTTTACACAGGTATTCCAGGCTTTAAATGAAAATCCTCAAGGTAGCGATACCATTGCCCCTCCTGTTATTTCAAAAAAAGCACCCGGTAAAAAAAATTACTCGGGCAAATTGCTGGCTCATATAAACTTAAATGATACTGGTAGCAACAAAGAAACCTACCATATTGAGATTGATGCAGCGGGAGTAAGTTATAAACCCGGTGATTCTATCGGCATAGTTCCGGAAAATAAAATTGCAGTCGTAGAGCACATACTTTCAATAGGAGGTCTTGATGCAACAGAAAATATTGACTACAAAGATGAATTAATTTCAGTGCAGGACCTTCTTCAGAAAAAATTAAACGTAATTCAGCTTCCTGAAAGGGTGGTCAAAAAATACGCGGGTGTTGTACAGCAGGAGATTCCGGTTACAAAAATTGATTTGCCGGATCTGTTGAGAATTTATCCTGTTAAAGACGAGAAGGAATTCAGGGAAATTCTTAAAATATTAGAACCCATTACTCCAAGATTGTATTCTATTGCATCTTCTCCTGAAGCCCATCCTGACGAAATTCATATTACCGTTGCGAGAAATTTTTTCACAGTACATGATGAGGTTAAATATGGCCTCACTTCTGATTTTCTATCACACCTTGATGAAAATAATGAACTGAAGTTTTATGTGCATCCCAATAACCAGTTTCGTTTACCTGAAGAAGATAAAAATATTATTATGATAGGGCCGGGCACAGGTATTGCTCCATTCCGGTCTTTCATTGCTCAAAGAGACACGACAGGGGCAACAGGAAAAAACTGGCTGTTTTTTGGTGAGCAACATTTTGCAACCGATTTTCTTTACCAGACAGAAATTCAGAACTGGTTTGAGACAGGTGTTCTTACAAAAGTGAATACAGCTTTTTCAAGAGACCAGGACGAAAAAGTTTACGTACAACATAAGATCCTTCGACATGGCGCTGAATTTTTTGAATGGCTCGAGGCCGGTAGCTACGTATTCGTATGTGGCACTAAAGATCCAATGAGCATTGATGTTGAACATACAGTATTGCAGGTTATTGAACAGTTTGGTGAAAGATCAAAAGAAGAAGCGGTACAATACCTGGATAATTTAAAAGAAGATGGACGGTATATAACGGATGTATATTAAAAAGGTGAGTTGCGAGTTGCGATGGCAATAGGCAGCAGGCAATAGCTAATGAGCAATTTAACAATTCAACAATTTAACAATTTAACCTTCAACCCCGAACCTTCAACCCGATAGCTATCGGGTTTGAACTTTGAACTTTAGATTATGTCAGAAAATTTATCATCCAACGAAAGAATTAAAATAGAAAGCGATGGGCTTCGTGGAACCATTGCAGAAGGTTTACAGGACGAATTAACCGGTGCCATTCGTGAGGATGACCAGGCGCTCATAAAATTTCATGGCATGTACCAGCAGGACGATCGGGACCGCCGCGAGGAAAGAGCAGAAAAAAAACTGGATCGTTTATATAGTTTCATGATACGGCTTAGATTACCTGGCGGATTTCTTACATCAGACCAATGGATTGCTGCACATAATATCGCGGGTGAAAATTCAACGGGTGTTATCAAAATCACAACGAGACAAACCATTCAATTGCACGGCATTTTTAAATCAAAAATAAAACCGACCATACAGGATTTTAATAAAGTACATCTCGATTCAATTGCCACCTGTGGAGATATCAACAGGAATGTGCTGTGCAGTGCTCATCCAAAGCAATCTCCGATTCATGAAGAAATATTTTCCTATGCCGATAAGATAAGCAAAATGCTCATGCCAAAAACAAGAGCTTATTATGAAATATGGCTTGATGAAGAAAAGATCCTGGATAAAAAAGATGAAGAAGACCCGTTGTACCAGGACAGGTATATGCCGCGTAAATTTAAAATTGCCATAGCTATTCCCCCAAATAATGATGTGGATGTTTTTGGAAATGATATCGGTTTAATTGCTATTGTTGAAAATAATAAACTCCGGGGATTTAATTTGGCTATAGGTGGTGGCTTATCCACTACGCATGGTAACCCGGAAACATATGCAAGGTTGGGAACATTAATAGGTTTTGTCAATAGTGAAAAGAAGACATTAAAAGCGATCTATGAAATACTAACTGTTCAAAGAGATCATGGAAACCGCAGTGACCGCAAACTTGCCAGGTTGAAATATACTATTGACCGCCTGGGAGTTGACAATTTTAAAAAAGAAGTGGAAAAACGAACAGGCTTTAAGTTTGAAGAAGAAAAGCCTTTTGAATTTAGCCAGCGAAAAGATTATTATGGATGGTATCAAAATGAAAAGGGGAACTGGTATTATACGGTATTCGTGGAAAATGGCAGAGTGCTTGATGATAAGCAGGTCGCTTTGAAATCCGCATTACTGGAAGTGGCCAAAACAGGAAAAGTAAATTTCCGGTTTACAACAAATCAAAATGTTATTATAAGTGATGTGGACCCACAGGATAAAAATTTTATTAACCAGATACTGGAACAATTCAAAATTATTGAGCACACGGAAGGCGCATCTGCCATTCGTAAAAATGCAATGGCCTGTGTTGCATTACCTACGTGCCCTTTAGCCTTGGCAGAGGCGCAACGATACATGCCTTCCCTGCTTACGAAAATAGAATCATTACTTGCAAAATACGATCTCAGCGAAGAAGAAATTATTATCAGGATGACAGGCTGCCCCAATGGCTGTGCCAGATCCTATATAGCGGAAATAGGATTTGTTGGAACCGCCATAGGTAAGTATAATTTGCATGTAGGCGGGGATAATGAAGGCTTTCGTTTGAACAAAATTTATAAAGAGAACCTGGATGAGAAAGCCATTCTTGGTGAACTTGATGCAATGTTTGGCAGTTTCAAAAATGAAAGAATCAATAATGAGTCATTCGGTGATTATTCGCATCGCAGGTATGTTGCGGATCAAATAAATTAAAAAAGTATTTATACCACTAAAGTTTGAAAAGAAGCTTTATCTAACTAAAAAAACATGCAGACAATAACTGTAAAAGATGGCAATAAACTGTTTCCTGTTTTCCTGAAGCTGGAAGAATTGAATGTATTGCTGGTTGGTGGCGGTAATGTGGGCTTGGAAAAATTACAGGCTATCATGAGCAATGCTCCTGAGACTTCTATTACCGTTATTGCAAATGAAATTAATGAAGAAGTAAAAAAACTTGCGGCTACACATTCAACTATTTTATTAATCGAAAGACCTTTTGAACCTGCCGACCTTGATAACAAGGATATAGTTGTTGTAGCCGTGAATGATACTTCTGTGAGTGGTTACATACGTGTGCTTGCGAAGCAAAAAAAGTTATTGGTAAATGTCGCAGACAATCCTGATCTGTGTGATTTTTATTTAGGGTCTATTGTACAAAAGGGAAACCTTAAAATTGCTATTTCCACAAATGGAAAATCGCCTACAGTTGCCAAACGTTTGAAAGAACAGATAAACGATATGGTTCCGGATGAAATTGAAGGTGTTTTACAAAACATGCAGATAATACGAAAAGACCTGACCGGTGATTTTGCCGAAAAAGTAAAACAGTTAAATGAGCTTACTAAAGTATTGGCAGCAAAGCAAATTACGTTAGAAGAAATCAATAAACCCGGCGCAAAAAAATGGCAGCAGATTGTGAGATGGATCTTATTTGCATTTTTATTTATGATATTAGGTCATGGAATTCTTTCCTATGTTCCGTTCGGTACGATAATAGATGGATTTAGAACCATTCCGGAATATATTGATACAAAATCTTTTTTGCTGATGCTACTTACAGGTTTTTTGGCACAAATGGTTGACGGCTCGCTGGGTATGGGATATGGAACTATCTCGACAACATTTTTATTGGCAAACGGTGTTAATCCGGCTATAGTGAGTAGCCGTGTTCATACGGCCAGGGTTTTTTCCAGTGGAGTTTCAGGGTACAGTCATCACCGTTTTGGTAACATCAATAAAAAATTATTCAAGGCTCTTGTAATTCCTGGAATTATCGGTGCAATTATCGGTGCATCGTTATCCTTTTTTGGTCAGAGCTATGCATCATGGGTTCGCATTCCACTTTCAATGTATACATTTTACCTGGGTTATTACATTTTGCGTAAAGCATTCGAAAAATCAAGGTTCTCCATAAAAGTTAAGCGCGCCGGGTGGTTAGCATCTGCCGGTGGATTTATGGATGCTTTTGCTGGTGGTGGGTGGGGCACATTAGTTACCAGCACCCTGCTTTCGAAAAGGAGAAGCCCGCGATATGTCATTGGGTCGGTATGCCTGGCCGAATTCTTTGTTGTACTTGTGAGCTCAATAACGTTTTTTATCCTACTTAAAAGCATCCCGCTTATTGATGTTGCAGGCCTTATTATCGGGGGACTCATTGCAGCGCCAATTGCTGCAAGATTAGTAGGAAAATTGCCACTAAAGCCAATGTTTATTGTGGTGGGATTGTTTGTTATTATAACCAGTTTAAATACGTTGTGGAAAGTACTCATACCCCTGTTTTGATATAGCTGAAAAGCAAAGGGCCCAATACTTTAAAGAACAAGGCAAACTTTAATTTACCAAAAAAGGAGTTCCGGCCATGTAACCAATATCGGAGGGTCATTCTTTAATCTTCATTCATGCTCAAACTACAACTCTCTCCATTTTTCATTAAATATAAGGAAGCAGGTGTCCTTGTTAAAAATAATACCCTATAAATTTGGTAGACTAATAAAAATCACTTTATATTTGCAACAAATTAGTTATGAAACATTTTTTTACAACAGATTTACTGTTA
>Ga0068860_100001091_pt1 | contig 29898 bp, 21 predicted proteins | sample KBSSwiS32_FD_66597 | JGI IMG/M metagenome (GOLD analysis project Ga0068860, IMG submission 66597) | Switchgrass rhizosphere microbial communities from Kellogg Biological Station, Michigan, USA - KBS Switchgrass S3-2 | ecosystem: Host-associated > Plants > Roots > Rhizosphere > Soil ... | reverse complement strand
CGGTGGCGAACTGGATGTAGCGCCAGGCGTTGGTGAAGAGCTTGGCGATCTCCGCCTCCATCGGCTCCATCGTCACCAGCGTGTCCGTCATCCGGCCGAACAGCTCGCGGGCGGCGGCCAGCCCGCGCTCGTCGAAGGCGGAGATGATCTGCGGCAGCTCCGCCATCTCGCGCAGGCTCTTCCCCTGCGCCACCCGCTCCGGGCAGAAGGCCACGCTGGTCTTCTTGCCGTGCTCGCGCAACCACTGCTGCACCGTGGCGGAGGTGCCGGGGTACACGGTGCTGCGGAGCACCAGCACCTGCTCGTCGCGGAGGTGGGGGAGGCAGCTCTGGAGGGCCCGGGGGATGCCGTCCAGCTCCGGGTTGAGGTGTTCGTCCACCGGGGTGCCGATGATCAGCACCAGCATCGCGCAGGAGGCCAGGCCCGCCGGGTCGGTGGTGCAGCGCAGCCGCCCGGAGGCCAGCGCCTGGGAGAGCAGCGCCGGCGCGCCGTCCTCGTCGAAGGGCATCTTGCCGGCGGAGACCTCCGCCACCGCGGCGGCGTTGACGTCGTAGACCAGCACCCGCTGGTCGAGCTTGGCGATGAGCAGCGCCAGCGGCAGGCCGACGTGACCGCAGCCGCCGATGACGCCTACGTCGAACTTGTCTGGGTTGGGAGGCATCTTTGCGCCCTAGACAGACTTCGGCGCGGCGCCCTTGTCAACCAGCCACGCGAGCGAGCGGCCAATTCCGTGGGCGCGGGGGCGAAACGGGGCTTATGCTGCCGCGCCGAGCGGAGACACCGGAAATGAAGAAAGTCGAAGCCATCATCAAGCCCTTCAAGCTGGACGACGTGAAGGACGCCCTCAGCGAGATTGGCATCCACGGCATCACCGCGGTGGAGGTCAAGGGGTTCGGCCGGCAGAAGGGGCACACGGAGCTCTACAAGGGCGCCGAGTACGTGGTGGACTTCCTGCCCAAGGTGAAGATCGAGGTGGTCGTGGACGACGACCAGGTGGCCAAGGTGGTGGAGGCCATCGAGCGCGCCGCCAAGTCGGGAAAGATTGGCGACGGGAAGATCTTCGTCATCCCGGTGGACGAGGCGGTCCGCATCCGCACCGGCGAGCGCGGCGTCGACGCGCTCTGATGCCGGAGGCGCCCCGCCCGCTCCCCAGGGCCCTCACCGCGCTGGTGGTGGGGCTCTACGTCCTGGCCTTCCCGTACCACCCCAAGCTCCGCTCCCCCAACGAGCTGTCCCGCCTCTGGCAGGCGCGCGCCGTGGTGGAGTTCCACACCCTGGCGGTGAACGACGCGCTCCGCACCTTCGGGCACGTGGGCGACCTGGCGCTCAAGGACGGGCGGCTGTACCCCTCCAAGGCGCCGCTGATGTCCATGGCCGCGGTGCCGGTGTACGCGGCGCTCAAGGCGCTGGGCGGCGGGCACCTGTACGCGGTGCCGGAGCTGGCGCAGGTGTACTGGAGCCGGCTGCTGCTCACCGTGCTGCCCACGCTGCTGTCGCTCCTGCTCCTCCGGCGCTTCCTGGGGGCGTACGTCGCCCAGCCGCTGGCGGACGCGGTGGTCGCCACCTACGCGCTGGGGACGCTGGCGTTCAGCTACTCGCTGCTGTTCATGAGCCACCAGCCCACCGCGGTGCTGCTGGTGGTGGCGTTCTACGCGCTGTGGCGCTGCGGGCGCGGGGAGTGGCGCGAGCGCGGCTACCTCCTCGCCGGCTTCGCGAGCGGCACCGCGGTGGCCGCCGAGTACACCGGCGCGCTGGGGGTGCTGGCGCTGGTGCTGTACGGGGTGCTCGCCTGGGCGTTGCGGGCGGAGCTCCCGCGGCGCGAACGCTGGGTGCGCATTGGCCGGGCGCTCGGGCTGGCGGCGGTGGGGGCGGTGCCGCCGGTGGTGGCGCTGATGGCGTACCACACGGTCTGCTACGGCCACCCGCTGGAGACCGGGTACGTGAACCTGAACGACCCGGGGTACCAGGGGTGGCACCTGGGCGGGTTCCTGGGCATCCGCACGCCGGACCCGCGCGCCTTCGGGCTGTCGTTCTTCTCGCCGCTGCGGGGGCTGTTCACGCTCTCGCCGGTGCTGCTGGTGGCGCTGCCGGGCCTGCGGTGGCTGCGCCGCGACCCCACCCCCGAGCGCCGGGCGCTGTTCTGGATGACGGTGGCGCTTTGGGGCGGGTACGCGTACTTCACCTCGTCGTTCAGCTACGACTCGTGGGGGTGGACCACCGGGCCGCGCCACATGACGGGGCTGGTGCCGTTCCTGCTGCTGCCCATCGCCCTCTTCCTCGAGTCGGAGCCCGAGCGGTGGACCGCGCCGGCCGCGGGGCTGGCGGCCGCGGCGGTGCTGGTGACGGGCGCGCTCACGTTGCTCAACTACGTGCCGGACACGGTGGACAACGCGCTCTTCGGGCTGGCGGTGCCGCTCTACGCGGACGGCTTCCTCCCGCCGAGCGCGCTGGGGGTGGCGATCCCCAACCCCACCTCCGGCGCGTTGCTGCTGCTGGGGGTGGTGGCGGTGGCGGCGCTGGTGGTGCTCGCGCTGGTGAAGTCGCCGCGCGCGAGGGCGATCGCCGCCGCGGTGGCGCTGGGGTACGTGGGGTTCCTGGCCGTGCTGCCGCACCACTCGGATGGGGACGTGGGCGCGGTGGGGTTCATGAAGACGGTGTGGCTGATGCCGGCGGGGCAGACCGTGCGCCTGTGGCCGTGATCACGCCCACAGGCGCGCCGGCCCGGGGTCTCGCCACAGGTTGCACTTCGCGCACACCGCGATGTCCGCGCCGCGCGCCTGCATGTGCGCGCGCCGGGCGCGGGTGAGCGGCTCCCCGCGCCAGATCTCCCCCAGCGTCTGGGTGTTGAGGTCGCCCACCACGTACTCCTCGTTCCAGTCGTCGCAGCAGAGGACCGCCCGCCCGTCCGACCAGATGTTGAGGTCCCGGAACGGCAGCACGCACGCGCGCGCCGGGGCGTGCTCCACGCCCAGCATCTCCGGCCCCAGGGAGCCGGCGCGGTTGGAGACCCCGCCCAGCCCCACGTAGTCCACCACCCCGCGCCACTTGGCGAGGAAGGCGTCCACCTCGTGCCGGTTCTGCGGGATGACGATCATCCCCACCCGGATCCGCGGGTACTCCAGCCCGCGCTCGCGCCGGATCGCCATCACCCGGTGGATGTTCCGCTCGATCTGGTCCAGCTCCAGCTGCACCCGCACCTTCTCCGCCGTCGCCGCCGTCGCCCCGTCCACGCAGATGTTGAGCAGGTAGACCCGGTGCCGGATGAACTGCTCGATCTTCTCCTCCGTCATCCGGTAGCCGTTGGTGTTGATGACCACCCGGAAGGGATGGGCCTTCGACGACACGTAGCCCAGGTAGTCCTCCAGGTTCTTGATGGTGAGGATCTCCCCGAACCCGTTGGGCATCAGCTCCGGGATCCCCATCTCGGCCGCCTGGTCCACCATCCGCCGCCACAGCCCCAGGTCCATGTGGCTCATCCGGCGGTCCATGTCCTCCCGTGGGCAGTGGATGCACTTGGCGTCGCAGATGGAGGTGATCTCCACGTTCAGCGCCTCCGGCCGCGCCGGCCACCGCACCGACGTGCGCCGCTGCGCCAGGTTGGCGGCGGCGACGAGGAGCCGGTTCCGGACGGCGTTGGCCACTCCCCGCCCGGGCCCCGGCTGGAGCGCCCGTCTGGCGAGGCCTTTCATCCGCTGGCGGAGCGACATGCCGCTAGAATATCCGGCATGGCCGCCCGTCCATGGCGCATGCGTCCGCCTTTCGCGCTCCCCCTCCTCCTTGGGCTCTGGGCGCTGGCCTCCCCGGCCGGTGCGCAGGTCTACCGCTGGGTCGACCCCGACGGCAGCATCCACTACTCCGACAGCGCCTCCTCCGCGCCCAAGGACGCCAAGGTGGAGGTGACCACCGGCGACGACATCACCGTCGAGGGCACCGGCCGCATCGAGGCGGGCTCCCCTCCCACCAACCCGCCCCTCCCGCAAACCCCGCCCTCCAACACCGGCGCGTCCGGCGAGTGGTCCGGGCCGCCGGCGGACCAGCCCAACGAGCAGGCGGTGCGGCAGTCCTTCCGCGACACCCACCAGAAGATCGCCGACACCGAGAAGCAGCTCGCCCAGGCCAAGAAGCTGGTGTCGGACCAGGAGCGCGGCGTCGCCACCGCCCCCACCGCCTGCACCGGCACCCAGCAGGAGTGCATCAACTGGCGCCGCCAGCTGCGCGCCAGCCAGGACCAGGCCAAGGAGCGCGTGACCGAGTTGGAGGCCGAGCTGCGCAAGTGGAAGAGCTACCTGGACGACCTGGAGCGCTGGGCTTCGTCCAAGGCCATCCCCCGCGCCTGGCGCGAGTAGCTACGCCGCGGCCCGTTCGGGCAGGTGGAGCTCCAGCTCCGCCGCGGTGACGTGCACGGCGGCGAAGGGGCGGAACCGCTCCGGGAACGCGGGCAAGCGGCGGTGGAGCAGCGGCCCGTGCTCGAACGACACCCCCGCCAGCGCCGCCCGGGCGCTCCCGCGGGTGTCCACGTGCGAGGGCTCGCCGCCGCAGACCTGCAGGTAGCGCGAGCGCACCGGGATGCGCAGCGGCAGGGTGAGCCGCGGCCGGACGGTCAACCGGAACAGCAGCTCCCCGCCCAGGTACACCTCGCCCACCCGCGCCTTCCCTGCCTGGTCGAGCCGCACGTCCGCCAGCTCCTTGGGGAGCCCGAAGATGGTGGGGCCGCGGGCGAGGTTCTCCTCGCTGGTGACCGGCATGGTGAGCACGTGGAAGCCGCGGCCGCCCCGCGCGCCCCGCGCGTACACCGCCAGCGCCGCCTCGCGGTAGCCGGGGAACTCCGCCGGCCGCGGGAAGTGCTGCACGGTGATCATCACCAGCACCCCGCCGCCGGGCAGCGCCGCCGGCTCCAGCCCCTGGGGCAGCCACGCGCGCGCCGCGCCCGCGGGCACGGTCCCCAGTGCACCCAGGAACTCCACCTCGTGGAACACGGTGGGGAACCGGTAGGTGCGCGGCCCCAGCCCGGGGAGGTCGAACGTCCGCTCCACCCCCGCGGCGGTCATCTCTTCTCTTCCGGGAACCAGCGCGCGGAGAGCCGCCCGCGCCGGCCGCCGTCGATGAGCTGCGTCCTCCCCAGCTCGCCCCTCACCCCCGCCACCTCGTACGCGAACAACAGGATGCCCTCCCAGCCCGCGTACACGTACGGGTTCACCACCTTGCCCGGGTCCAGCTCGATGACCCCGGAGCTCTCCGTCTCCGGCGTGTAGGTGAAGCGCGTCCCCTTGCTCTGGACGCTCGTCACGCTCCCCAGGTTCTTGAAGATGGTGGCCGGCGTGGCGCCCCACAGGCGGAGGAGCGCCTTCAGCATGGGGAGCACCTTGGGCCCTATCTGCTGGCTGGTGTGCTCCACCGCGAACTGCCGGATGGCGTCGTAGGAGGTCGCCTCGCCCGCCTCCCCGAGGAGCTCGTAGAACAGGTCCCCGTCCACCCACACGATGGGCAGCGGCGGGTGCGCCACGAACGCCGACAGCGCGGGCGACATCTTCGGGCGGATCTTCTCCATCACGCCCCGTCGCTCGAACAGGTCGATGTACTCGCGCACCACCATCGCGGCGATGCGGATGCCTTTGGGTTCTTCCGTAGCCACCAGCGCCGCATGACGTAACATGAATCGGTATGGAGGGCGCAACCACTCGCCGCGGTCTCCTCGCCACCGTCGCCGCCGGGCTGTCGGCGCTGCTCGGCGCCGCGCTCTCGGTGCCCTTCCTGGCCGCGCTCGCCTCCCCGGCGCGCCGCGACCGGGCGCATCCGGCCGGCCAGGACGCCTCCTCAGGCTTCATCCCGGTCATCCAGATCTGGGACCTCCCCAAGGGCCAGCCCAAGCGGGTGGAGGTCACCGCGGACGACGTGGACGCCTGGGCGCGGCAGGAGCGGCGGGTGCTGGGCGCAGTGTGGCTGATCAAGATCTCCCGCGAGGAGGTGAAGGCCTTCTCCACGACCTGCCCGCACCTGGGGTGCTCCATCAACGCCACCGCGTCCGGGTACGGGTGCCCGTGCCACACCTCCGCCTTCTCCCCCGACGGGCAAGTGGTCGGCGGCCCATCCCCGAGGTCCATGGATCCGCTGGAGGTCAAGGTGGAGAAGGACACGGTCCTGGTGCGGTACGCCCGCTTCCGGCAGGGCCAGGCGCGGCGAGAGGAGATCTGACCGGATGGGGAGGCTGGGCGACTGGTTTGACCAGCGCACCGGGCACCGCGCGCTGGCGCGCCACGCGCTCGAGGAGCCGGTGCGCGGCGGGGCGCGCTGGGCGTACGTCTTCGGCTCCGCGCTGGTGGTGCTGTTCGGGCTCCAGGTGCTCACCGGCGCGGCGATGGCGCTGTACTACAGCCCGTCCGCCACCGACGCCTGGGCCTCGGTCAACTTCATCCAGAACCACGTCTGGCTGGGCTGGCTCACCCGCGGGCTGCACCACTACGGCGCCTCGGCGATGGTGGTGGTGGCCGGGCTGCACCTGCTGCAGACCCTCTGGTTCGGCGCCTACCGCTCCCCGCGCGAGCTGAACTGGCTCACGGGCCTGGCGCTGCTGATCCTGGTCCTCACGTTCGCGCTCACCGGCTACCTGCTGCCGTGGGACCAGAAGGGCTACTGGGCCACGCAGGTGGCGACCTCGCTCATCGGCCTGGCGCCGGGCGTGGGTGATTCGGCCCAGCGCATCGCCCAGGGCGGGGCGTCCTACGGCAACCTCACCCTCACCCGCTTCTACGCCGCGCACGTGGTGCTGTTGCCGGCGTTCACCTCGGCGCTGATCGCCGCGCACCTGTGGCTGTTCCGGCGGCACGGCGTCACCACCCCGCCGTGGATGTCGGAGGCGGAAGGGGAGGCGAAGAAGGAGACCTTCTTCCCCAAGCAGGTGGCGCTGGACGCGGCCTTCGCGGTGCTGCTGGTGGCGGCGCTGGCGGGCCTGGCGGCGCGCTCGCATGGCGGCGAGCTGGAGGCGCCGGCCGATCCGTCCTCGCAGTACCTGGCGCGGCCGGAGTGGTACTTCCTGCCGCTCTTCCAGCTCCTCAAGTACTTCCACGGCTCGTGGGAGCTGGTGGGCGCGCTGCTGCCCGGGCTGGCGCTGCTCTTCGTCGCCGCGCTGCCGTTCCTGCACCGGTACTGGAGCGCGCGGAAGCCGGCGATGGCGCGCTCGCTGGCCTGGGTGGTGACGCTGGGGCTGGCCGGCGCCGGGGTGCTGGGCGTGGTGGCGGATCGCCAGGACGCCGCGGACCCCACGGTGGCCAAGCTCCGCGAGCAGGCGGACCGCGAGGCGGCGCTGGCGGAGCGGCTGGCGGCGATCGGCGTCCCGGTGACCGGCCCCCTGGACCTCTACAGGAACGACCCGCTGGTGTGGGGCGAGCGCGTCTACACGCGGAAGTGCCAGACCTGCCACCACCCGTGCTCGAACGACCCGTACAAGGGCGACCCGTGCCTGGAGGGCTACGCCTCGCGCGAGTGGATCGCCAAGCTCCTCCGCCAGCCCGCCAGCAAGTACTTCTTCGGCAACAGCCGCATCGACGAGATGGACCCCTACACCGGGGAGGACGCGACGCTGCGCGCGCTGGTGGAGTTCTTGTACTGGCAGGGGGCGCGAAAGGACGCCGACGCCGCGCTGGCGGCGCACGGCCGGGAGCTCTTCGAGTCCGAGGGCTGCGGCGCCTGCCACACCCTGGACGGGAAGGGCGGCGGGGACGCGCCGGACCTGGAGGGCTACGCCGGCGAGTCGTGGCTGGCCGCGTTCGTCCGCGGGCCCGGTGGGCCCCGCTTCTACGGGGACAAGAACAAGATGGAGACGTTCGACCACCACAAGCTGGACGACGCCGAGGTCGCCGCGGTGGTGGCGTACCTGCGCGCCCAGGCGCAGCAGCCGGTGAAGTTCCCTTAGCGCCTTTCGTCTACAGTCCGTATCCCCTCAGGAGGACCACACCGATGTCCCTGAAGCGATTCGCCGCCGTCGCCGTGTTCGCAGGCTCCCTCGCCACCGCCGCCTTCGCGGACGACCCCGCCGACGTGTGGAAGGCCAAGTGCAAGGGCTGTCACGGCGATGACGGCAAGGCGAAGACCAAGGTGGGCGAGAAGGAGAAGATCCCCGACTTCACCACCGAGAAGTGGCAGAAGGAGATGGGGGACGGGGACATCAAGAAGGTCATCGCCGACGGCTCGGACGCGAACTCCAAGATGAAGCCATTCAAGGAGAAGCTGAGCGAGCAGGAGATCGACGCCCTGGTGAAGTACATCCGCACGCTGAAGGGGAAGTAGGCGCGCAATAGAAGTTCCCGATGGCCTCCGAGGCGTCCCCCCAGACGTTCCCCGCGCGGGCTGACGCGGGCGGCCCGGACACCTTCCCGCGCCTGGTGGAGCTCGTCTCCGCCGGCCCAGGGGTGGTGCGGGCCCAGGGGCTGAAGGGCGCCGCGCGCGGGTACGTGCTGGCGCGCCTGCACCGCGCGGTGGGGGCGCCGCTGGTGTGCGTGGCGGCGGACGAGGAGGCCGCCGAGCACCTGGCCGCCGACCTGGCGTTCTTCGCCGGTGGCCGCTCGAACGTCCTCGTCATGCCGGCGGACGAGGTCCTCCCGTTCGACGAGGTCTCCCCGGACGCGGCCACGGTCTCCGAGCGCCTGGGCGCGCTCTTCCACCTCTCGCGGGGGACGCCCTTCGCCGCGCTGGTGCTCTCGCGGCGGATGCTGATGCGGCGGGTGCTGCGGCCGGAGCTGATGGCGGCCCTGGCGTTCCGGGTCGTGGCCGGCGCGGACCACCCGCGCGATGACCTGGCGCGGCAGCTGGTGCGGATGGGGTACCAGACCTCGCCGCTGGTGGAGGACCCGGGGACGTTCTCGGTGCGCGGGGACCTGATCGACGTCTTCTCTCCGCTCTACGACCAGCCCCTGCGCATCGAGCTGTTCGGCGACACGGTGGAGTCCATCCGCCTGTTCGACCCGGAGACGCAGCGGACCGTCGGCTCGGTGAAGCAGGCGGACCTGGCGCCCGCCCGCGAGCTTCTGGTCAACGACGAGACGCTCCCGCGCGCCGAGGCCGCCCTGCGCGCGGCGGCGGAGCGCACCAACACGCCCACCTCCAGGGTCCGCGAGCGCATCGACCAGCTCCGGGAGCAGCGCACCGCCTTCGGGCTGGAGGGCCTGCTCCCCGGCTTCTTCGAGGGCGGGCTGGGGACGGTGTTCGACTACCTCGCCGGGCTGCCGCGCGCGCCGGTCTTCTACCTGGACGACCCCATGGGCCAGGACCGGCTGGAGGCGGAGCTGCGCGCGGAGATCGACCGCTCGCACGAGGACGCGGTCCGCCGCGGCGACTTCACCCTCCCGCCCGGCGCGCACTTCCTGGGGGAGCCGGAGCTGCGCGAGGCGCTCAAGGGGCGGGCGCTGGTGGAGGGCGGCGGGCTGTCGCTCACGTCGGGCGAACAGGTGCCGCTGGCCTTCTCCTTCGGCGCCACCGAGGACCTCCGCGCCGCCATCCTCTCCCACCACGGCGAGGAGGGCGCGCTCACCCCGCTGGTGGAGCGGCTGCAGCGGTGGCAGGACATGGGCGTGGCGGCGGCGGTGGCGTGCGGGACGGCGGGGCAGGTGGACCGGCTGAAGCGGCTGCTCCTGGACCGCGGGCTGACCGTGCGCGGGCACCAGGAGGCGGTGGAGGACCCGGGGAAGCTCTTCGAGCTGGGGGTGCACGCCCACCTGTTCACCGGGGAGATCTCCCACGGGTTCGTGGACGGCGCGGGCGGGTTCGCGGTGCTGTCGGACGAGGAGATCTTCGGCGTCCGCTCGCGGCGGCGGGTGCGGCAGCGGAAGGTGGACGCCGCCTTCACCCAGGCCTTCCGGGAGCTGAAGGAAGGCGACCTCATCGTCCACACCGACTTCGGGATCGGCCGCTACCGCGGGCTGATCAAGATGGACGTGCGCGGGGTGGGCGGGGACTTCCTCGTCCTGGAGTACGCGGGGCGCGACAAGATCTACCTCCCGGTCCACCGGATGAAGCTGGTGCAGAAGTTCACCGGCGGCGACCCGGACCACGTGGCGCTCGACAAGCTGGGCGGCACCTCCTGGGAGAAGACCAAGAAGCGCATCAAGGAGAACCTGCTCCAGATGGCGGCGGAGTTGCTGCGCATCTACGCCGCGCGCCGCGCCCACGCCGGCTTCGGCTTCAGCAAGCCGGACCGCTACTTCCACCAGTTCGAGGCGGACTTCGAGTTCGAGGAGACGGCGGACCAGGAGAAGGCCATCTCCGACGTGCTGGAGGACATGCAGAAGCCGGAGCCGATGGACCGGCTGGTGTGCGGCGACGTCGGCTACGGGAAGACCGAGGTGGCGATGCGCGCCGCCTTCAAGGCCGTGCTGGACCGCAAGCAGGTGGCGGTGCTGGTCCCGACCACCGTGCTCGCGCAGCAGCACTACCTCACGTTCAAGAAGCGCTTCGCCGACTACCCGGTGACCATCGAGGTGGTGTCGCGCCTGCGCAAGGCCGCCGAGTCGCGCGAGGTGTTCAAGCGCGCCAAGGAGGGGACGGTGGACGTGCTGATCGGCACCCACAAGCTCCTCGGCGGCGAGGTGGGCTTCAAGGACCTGGGGCTCCTGGTGGTGGACGAGGAGCAGCGCTTCGGGGTGAAGCAGAAGGAGAAGATCAAGAAGCTGCGCACGCAGGTGGACGTGTTGACGTTGACGGCCACCCCCATCCCGCGGACCTTGAACATGGCGATGTCCGGAGTGCGGGACATGAGCATCATCGCCACCCCGCCGGCGGACCGCCGCGCCATCCGCACCTTCGTGGTGAAGTTCGACCCGGCGCAGATCCGCGAGGCGGTGGTCCGGGAGATCCAGCGCGGCGGGCAGGTGTTCTTCGTCCACAACCGCATCCAGTCCATCCACTCGATGGAGAAGCTGATCCGCGAGCTGGTCCCCGAGGTGACCGTGGCGGTGGCCCACGGGCAGATGGCGGAGGGGCAGCTGGAGCGGGTGATGACGGAGTTCGTGGAGAAGAAGCACCAGGTGCTGCTCTGCACCGCCATCATCGAGAGCGGCATCGACATCCCCAGCGCCAACACGATGATCGTCAACCGGGCGGACCAGTTCGGCCTGGCGCAGCTCTACCAGCTCCGCGGGCGGGTGGGCCGGTCGAAGGAGCGCGCCTACGCGTACCTGGTGGTGCCGGCGCGGCGGAACGTGACCCGGGACGCGCAGCGGCGGCTGGAGGTGCTGCAGGCGTTCACGGAGCTGGGCGCCGGCTTCTCCATCGCCTCGCACGACCTGGAGATCCGCGGGGCGGGGAACCTGCTCGGGGAGGACCAGAGCGGGATGATCGCGGAGATCGGCTTCGACCTGTACACCCAGCTCTTGGAGGAGGCGGTGGCGGAGATGAAGGGGGAGCCGCCGCCCTCGCAGATCGAGCCGGAGATCAGCCTCCCGTTCGCGGCGCTGCTGCCGGACGACTACGTGCCGGACGTGCACCAGCGGCTGGTGCTCTACAAGCGCTTCTCGGTGGCGGCGACGGAGGACGAGCTGTCCGACCTGCGCGCCGAGCTGGTGGACCGGTATGGGGACCCGCCCGAGGAGGTCGACCACCTGGGCGAGCTCACCGGGCTGAAGATCCAGCTTCGGGAGCTGCAGCTGCGGGGGTTGGAGAGCGGACCCGGGCGGCTGGTGTTCTCGCTGGGGGCGGACGCGAAGCTGGACCCGGCGAAGATGGCGGCGCTGGTGCAGCGCTCGAGGGGGACCTACCGGCTGACCCCGGACATGAAGCTGATGGCCAGGGTCACCGAAGGGCTGAAGGGCGTGGAGCTGGTGAACGAGGCAAAGAAAGTGATTCGCGACCTCGGGTCGTGCTCCACTGCCGTTCACTGAGCATGACTCGACATCTCGTGGTGGTTGCGGCGCTGGGGACGTTGGTGGCAGTGGCGTTGGCATGCGGGCGCACCGAAACGTCGCCCGCGGAGCCGTGCGACGGCGGCTTCGTCCGGTGCAACGGCGAGTGCCGGAACACGCTGGTGGACCCGGCGAACTGCGGGGGGTGCGGGACCGCGTGCCGGACGGACCAGGTGTGCCAGGCGGGCGTGTGCAAGGACGTCTGCACGCCGGGCCGGACGTTCTGCAGCGGGAAGTGCCCGGACCTGGGGACCGACTTCTTCAACTGCGGCGGGTGCGGGACGACGTGCACCTCCACCCAGACGTGCTCGGCGGGGCGGTGCGTGACGGCGCCCCCGTGCCCGACCGGGTTCACGCTCTGCAACGGGGCGTGCGTCAACCTCAAGGACGACCGGGAGAACTGCGGGAAGTGCGCGCAGCCGTGCAACCAGTACCTCTGCTACTACTGCGTCGACGGGTACTGCGCGCAGACGTCCGGTGTGTTCGCGTGCGACCCGACGGTCTGCACGGACACCGGGAACGACCCGAAGAACTGCGGCGGATGCGGGAACGCCTGCCAGTCCACGCAGGTGTGCGACTACGACCCGAACCGCGGGTACCAGGGAAGCTGCCTGCCAAGGTGCGAGCCCGGCCACACCTCCTGCAACGGCAGCTGCGCGAACCTGCAGACGGACGCGCGCAACTGCGGCCGGTGCGGGAACGCGTGCCCGGCGTGCCAGGTGTGCTCGAGCGGGCGGTGCACGTCCGGCGCCGGCGTCCTCCGGTGCGGGCGGAGCTGCGAGACGCTCCAGCTCCGGCCGGGCGTGGGGGTGTGCTCGGCGTGCAGCACGACGTGTGACGGGTCGGGGCTGGCGTGCCAGCGGTGCTTGTATTGATCAGGCGCCTCGCCGGCGCAGCGCGTCCTCCAGGTAGGCGCGCATGACCGGTCCCAGCGGGCGCGAGAGCACGTCCCGGGAGTCGACGAACTCCGCCCAGACGACCTCCCGGCGGTCGATGGTGACAATCGGGCGGGACGGGAGGTCCACCTCGAAGAAGCGGACGTGGTCGCGCTTGTGCTCCTCGGTGGAGACGATCTCGAACGCCGCGCGGAGCTGGTCCGGAGGCACGTGGAGGCCCACCTCCTCGCGGAGCTCGCGCGCGCCGGTCTCCGGCCAGGCCTCGCCGCGGTGGGGACCACCGCCCGGCAGCGAGAAGTAGGACTTGTAGGAGTTCTTGATCAGCAGCACCTCGTGCCCGTGCCAGACGCCCACGCACACGCCGTGCGTCTGCGGGCGCGCGAGGAACCAGTAGACGCTCAGCAGCCGGTAGGCCCCGCGGAAGGCCATGCGCGCCAGGAGGTCGACGAGCGCCGTCACGTTCTGAGCGTAGCCGCTCGGAGCGGTATGATCGGCTCCTCGTGAGCCTGAGCGCCGGCCGCTTCACCCTCCACCGAGAGGACGGGAGCATGCGTCCGGGGTGGGCGATCCTGATCTTTGCCCTCATCGTGGGGGCCGGGTCAGGGTTCGAACGCGCGCTGGGGACCCTGACCCTGGGCCCGAGCTTCTGGTTCCGGGTGCGGTTCGGCGACCCATCGTTGACGGTGGCGCTGTTCGGGCGTGCCGCCTGGGCCGTGGCCGCCACCTGGCTGGCGTGCCGGATGGTGCACTGGCCGATGGGGGACGCGTACCTGCGCGACCAGCGGTGGTGGATGCGGGTGCTCCAGGGCGTGGGGCTGGGGGTGTTGATGCTCGCCTTCGTGTCGCTCGTCCCGGTGGCGTCCGGTCACCAGCAGCTCCGCGCCTCGAAGGACGGCCCGTTCGAGATCGCGGCGACGTTCTTCTGGGGCGGGCTGGCGTGCGCGTGGATCGCCGTCTCGGAGGAGCTGTGGACGCGGGGCTTCGTGCTCCGCCAGCTCTCCCGGGCGAGAGGGAGGTGGCGCGCCGCGGCGGGGACCGGGCTCGCGTTCGGGTTGATGCACTGGGGGAACCCGGGCGCCACCTGGCTGGCGGTCTTCAACGTGGCGCTGGTGGGGGTGTGGCTGGCCTTCACCGTCTTCCGGACCGGGTCGATGTGGATGGCCGTCGGGTTCCACTTCACCTGGGACCTGCTGCAGTTCGCCTTCTGGGGTGAGCCGTTGAGCGGGGCCGCGGGCCGGGCGTCGGTCTTCACCCGGTTGCCCTCCGCCGACACCCTCTGGACCGGCGGCGATTTCGGCCCGGAGGCGGGGCTGCCGAACACGGCGATGATGGCGGCCCTCATCCTCCTCTTCGCGTTCTGGCCGGTGCGGCGAGAAGCGGATTGATCGGATCGCGCGGGTCCGGTTAGTCTCGATTTCCGTAGATTCTACGGCCACGCGACGAGGGGGCCCCGCATGAGGGTGACGCTGGTGTGGTTCCTGTGTGCCCTGGGGCTGTCGTACGGGGCCTCGGCGCGCGCGACGACGTGCAACCCGATGCCCAACGGTTGCCCCACCCACTACAACTCTGGTGACGACGTCTGCGAGTGCGCCGGGCCCGCGACCATCTCGCTCTTGGTCTGCGGCCGCGCCGGCACCGCCTACTGCGACAGCGAGTGCTCCATCGACCCGGCCACGGTGACGGCCGCGCACCAGGCCGACGGTAGCTGGTACCCCGAGGCATGTGACAATTGCGACGACGATTACGATGGATACAAGGACAACCCCGTCCGCGGCGTGGCAGGCGGGGCGCTCACCCGCTCCTGCACCACCGGCGCGCCGCCGGGCTCCGGGTGCGTGGGCGTCCAGAGCTGCGGGGCGGACCACGCCTGGGGTGCCTGCGTGTATTGCGCCGGCCGTCACAATGCGGACGGATCGCCGATGACATGCCAGCTCGAGGTGTGTAACGGCCTGGATGACAATTGCAACGGCGCCATCGACGACGGCGACGTCTGCCGGGTGAATCGCTGCGTCTGCCAGCCGACGACCTGCGCCCAGCAGGGCGTCACCTGCGGCACCATCTCCAACGGCTGTGGCGGCACCCTCAATTGCGGCTCCTGCGGTACCGGGCAGACGTGCCTCGACACCGGCTCGTGCTGCGCGATGGCCACGTGCCCGGCGGGCTGGTGCGGGACGCGCTCCAACCAGTGCGGCGGGACCCTGACCTGCGGCTGCTCGGGCTCCCAGGTGTGCGTCCTCAACGGAACGTGCTGCCAACCGACGACTTGCGCGGCCCAGGGGCGGACGTGCGGCGCGATGTCGGACGGATGCTCGGCGACGCTGATCTGCGGCACCTGCGCCGCCGGACAGACGTGCCTGGCCTCGGGAGCGTGCTGCACGCTCGACACCTGCGCCGCCCACGGCCAGACCTGCGGCACCCGCGCCGACGGCTGCGGCGGCACCCTCAACTGCGGCTCCTGCGCCGCCGGACAGACCTGCACCGGCGGCTCCTGCTGCACCCCCACCACCTGCGCCGCCCAGGGCGTCACCTGCGGCACCATCTCCGACGGCTGCGGCACCACCCTCAACTGCGGCTCCTGCGGCTCCGGCCAGGTCTGCACCGGCGGCTCCTGCTGCACCCCCACCACCTGCGCCGCCCAGGGCGTCACCTGCGGCACCATCTCCAACGGCTGCGGCACCACCCTCAACTGCGGCTCCTGCGGCTCCGGCCAGGTCTGCACCAACGGCTCCTGCTGTACGCCCACCACCTGCGCCGCCCAGGGCGTCACCTGCGGCACCATCTCCAACGGCTGCGGCACCACGCTCAACTGCGGCTCCTGCAGCTCCGGCCAGGTCTGTGCCAGCGGCTCCTGCTGCACCCCCACCACCTGCGCCGCCCACAACCAGACCTGCGGCACCCTCTCCGACGGCTGCGGTAGCACCCTCAACTGCGGCCATTGTCCCTCCGAGTACGTGTGTTACGGCGGCAGTTGTTGCGCGCCGACGACGTGCGCCGCGCTGGGCGTCACCTGCGGTGGCCCCTCCGACGGCTGCGGCGGCACCCTCGACTGCGGCTTCTGCGGCTCCGGCCAGGTCTGTGCCAGCGGCTCCTGCTGCACCCCCACCACCTGCTCGGCCGCCGGGGCGCAGTGCGGAAACATCTCCGACGGCTGTGGCGGCACGCTCCCCTGCGGCTCGTGCGGGTCTGGATACATCTGCCAGGGCAACCAGTGCGTGGCCAACTGCCACCCCGGCTGTCCGGCCTCGATGTACTGCGTGAACGGGACCTGCTCGTGGGACGAGTGCGGCGGATGCGGTCCTGGATACGTATGCGTCGACGGTAGCTGCCAGGGGGGTGGCCAGTGAGCGCCCGGGGAAACAAGGCGATGAGGACGAGCCAGCTCCGCGACATCGGCCGGCGGGTAGGCGCGACGCTGGTCTTCACGGTCTACTGCTGCCAGATCACCGGCTGCGGCCCGGTCGACGACAAGGACCGGATGGCCTCGGGCGCGCACCTGGCCCTGACCAGCGATCCTCCCCCGCCCCCCGACCTGACGGACCTCACCCTGCCGGCGGACACCATCGTCCCGCCGGAGGCGAGCCCCTCCACCGCGCCCACGCCCTTCACCGCGGATGTGACGCCGGACGGAGCCGGCACGGCCCGCATCCCACTCTGGGTCCCGCGGGGGCGAGCCGGAGTCCAGCCAGAGCTCTCCATCGTCTACAACAGCCGAGCGCCGGACGGCCCGCTGGGGGTCGGGTTCTCGCTGGAGGGCCTGTCGCAAATCACCCGGTGCAACAAGACCGCCGCGCAGGACGGCGATTACGTCGCCGCCAGCATGCTGGCCAGCTCCGCCTCTCCCCTGTGCCTGGACGGCATGCGCCTGGTGCCGGTGGCCAACACCAACCCACCACAATACAAGACCGAGCGCGACTCGTTCTCCCGGATCGCCCGCACGGCGGTCGACGCGGACGGATCGCCCTCCACGTTCGAGGTCCGGACCCTGGACGGCCGGATCTACACGTACGGGGCGCTCCCCTCCCGGACGGACGCGCTGCTGAGGACCACCTTCGAGGACCAGACCTACGTCCTGCAGTGGGCGCTGGCGGCCGTGCAGGACCGCTCCGGCAACCGGATGGAGATCACCTACCAGAAGGCGGAGTCCGGCGTGGCGCAGTGGATCCGCCCGCTGGAGATCGCCTACACCAGCTCGATCTCCGGCGGAGGGCCGGCCAAGCGCTCCGTCCACTTCGACTACGAGACGCGGCCGGACGCCTTCTTCGGCTGGGTGTCCGGCGTCAGCGTGGGCCGGGACTACCGCCTCAAGACCATCACCATGAAGGCCCCGCCACCCGGCGGCGGCGCGGCGGAGGTGATGCGGACCTATACGCTCACCTACGCGAACAACAGCGTCAGCTCACGCAGTCGCATCACGCAGGTCCAGGAATGTGACGGCGCCGGCGTGTGCAAGCTGCCGGTGCGCTTCGACTGGAAGCTCGGCAGCAGCGCGTTCACCGACCAGGGCGTGGCGACCATCTACACCAGCTTCCCGGACGTCGGGCTGAACGTGGTCGGGCTCGGCGCCGGCCGGAGCGGCGTTGGATACGCCTTCGCCTCCTATCAGACGGGGACCGAGCAACGCCCCTCGCCGGGCCCTGAGACCTGGGACCTTCCCATCGCGCCCCCTCCAGAGCCCATCTTCGGGACGCTCACTCACTGGCAAGAGGACGTCACCTACCACTACAACCCTTATGGTTGGTGGCCGGGGATCACCACGGGCACGCTCTCCGGGCAAGCGGTCTGGTCCGAGTTTTGCGGGACTCGAGACAGCTCCCTGCGGCCGCAGATCCTCGACACCCAGGGCCGTGGGGTCTCGTCGGTCGCATCGCTCTCCTGCGATCGGGCGGTCGTGCCGGACAACCAGGCGCCCTTCCCGCCGGAGTGGACGTGCCGGTTCGACTCGAACTTCATCTGGCACTGCCAGTTCATCTACCGGCTGAAGAACTTCTACGACCTCGGCTCGGGAAACAAGCCGGAGCTCCCCAGGCCTGCAACGGGCGCTTACTGGTACGACCCCACGGGGAACCATCAGGTCGAGCTTGCGGACGTCCAGGAGATCTTTCGCGTGAGCAGCTCGCCTCACGTGCTCATCCCCGGCAAGGCGAATTCTCCGCCCGGTTACTTCTCGTGGAACAGCCCCACCGGCGTCCGCGTGGTGGACCTGGACGGCAGCAGCAAGGACGTCCTGGTCGGCAACGCCTGCGCCCAGGAGACCCACTGCGCCTACGCCGATGAGCACCTGTACCCGCAGCTCCGGGGGCTGCGGTGGCGTCCAGGGCCTTCCGGGGGCGCGTGGGATACCATCCCCACGCAGATCGAGACGCCCTTCTGGGCGGATTGCGCCGCCTCCCAGTCCGGCTGCGGCACCACCGCGGGGCACTACCCGGCGTGGTTCGGCTTCATCGACGTCAACGGCGACGGCCTCGCGGACGCGGTGACGACCGGCTACGACACCGACCCGGCGCGCCAGACGTTCCGCCTGGACGTCCAGCTCAGCGCCGGCAACGGCACCTTCCGCGCTCCCACCCGGGTGTGGCTGGACGGCACCACGACCGCCCAGCTCCAGGACCTGCACCCGCACCCCATGGACTTCAACGGGGACGGGCGGGTGGACCTCGTCTTCAGCGGCAACACCGGACCCAAGCGGATCTTCTACGCGGGGCCGAGCGGCACGTTCACCAACCCGATCTCCTGGACCCACCCTACCGGCGGGACGGACCCCAACGACTGGAAGTGGGAGCAGGTGGTGGACTTCAACAACGACGGGATGCCCGACTTCACGTTCCGGGTGGGATCCACTCTGTCCGTGGCGCTCCGGTTCACCGAGGCCGACGTGGTGACCCGCGTCCACGGGGGCAGCCGGCTCCCCGACGCGCAGGGCTACAGCGGCCTCGACTACAGCTTCGAGTACCTGCCGCTCTCGAACGCCCCCTGGGTCTACTCGACGACGTACAGCGATGGCGCCCGCATCCGCCGGGCCAACGAGACGATGCGCGTGGTCACCAGGCTGTCTTTGAACGACGGGGCGACGCGGAAGCGGAGCTGGACCTACGCGTACCAGGACGGCCGCTACGACGTGCAGGCGCGCGAGCTCCTCGGGTTCCGGATTCGCACGGTGACGGACGAGCAAGCGCCGGTGGTGCGAACGGAGACCTACGGCATGCCCGCGCCAATCGGCGACAGCCCCGTCTGCGGGACCGGGGTGGTGAAGGCGCACCTGCCGACCAGCGTCGTCACCGACACCACGCTCTCCGGCACCTCGGTCCGACACGAGGTGGTGACGTGGAAGTACAGCAGGGACGCGGGCTCGGCGTGCACGGCGACGTACCCGCAATACGCCACCAACGTCCGGACCCAGGTGAGCGAAGGGGGGATCCTCCTCGCGGACGTGGAGACGGGGACGGCGCGGGACCAGTACGGGAACCTGACCCGCCGGCTCCGCACCGTGCGCGGCGTCCAGTACGACGGGACGCCGTACCGGGAGGACACCGCGAGCGCCGTGTCCGGCCTCCAGTTCGACGCCACCGGGTGGCAGCCACAGGGCACCTGGACGTCCACGGAGACGTTCGCCCGCTGCACCGGGTCATCGCTGGAGAACGAGTGCACCTCCACGGATCCGGAGCAGCACACCACGTCGGTGACGTTCGACGAGTACGGCAGGGTCGCGTTCACGGAGCTGGAGCCCGGGCACCGCACGGATCCGCTCACCAGCGGCACGCCCGACTACTACGTGAAGACCATCCTGGTGCGGGACGTCAACAACGGGCTGGTGACGGCGATCCACCGGGAGACCAACGCGCCGGCGTCGTCCGGGACCCCGGTGCGGCGGGAGGTCTTCGTCTACGACTCGATCGATCAGGTGTACCTCAAGCGCTCCGAGCTGCACGTGATGACGCCCGGGCCCGGGCCGGGGGACCCGCCCACCGACCAGCTCTTCGCGGCGACGCGCTACGCGTTCCATCCCGGGCTGGGGGTGCTGGGCCTGATAGTGGATCCGAACGGGGTCCGCACCCGCGCCCAGTACGACGGGTTCGGCCGGCTCCGGCGCTCCATCCCGTACGACGGCGCCCCCACCGGCGTCGCGGTCCACGGACAGACGGCGTTCGACTACAGCTGGGAGGCCACCGGGCTCCCCATCCAGACCAACCGCCTGGAGCGCGTGGTGAGCGGCCAGGGCACGGCCGTGTCCACGCGCATCGAGCGGTTCGACTTCCTGGGCCGCCCCGTCCAATCCGAGTGGAAGCGCTTCGACGGCGCCCAGGTGCACGGCGACGTGGAGTACGACCCGCTGGGCCGCGTCATCCGGATCCACCGCCCGCACAACGACGCCGAGGCGCAGCTCACGCAGGCACCGCCCTCCTACGAGTGGCGGACGTACGACGCGGCCGGGCGGGTCACGCAGGCCGGGCACACGGATGCGTACGGCCACGACGGGACGCCGCTGGTTGCCTACGCCTACCTCCCAAGCACGTGGGGCCTGGGCACCGTCATCCACCGCATCGACGGCGAGTGCCGGAAGGAGATCGCGGATGGGCGGGGGTTGTTGATCCGGAGCATCGACGCGATGACGGCGGTGCCGCTGGGGCAGGGGCCAGTGGATTGCACGGCCTCGTCCCAGCTGTCCACGTACTACAACTACGGCTCCTACGATCGCGTCCAGAGCGTCTTGGCGCCGGGCCACATGCGGACGCAGACGTACGACGCGCTCGGGCGGCCGCTGCAGATCGACGACCCCAACATCGGCTTCCACCAGTACCGCTACAACGCCTATGGCGAGCTGAAGCAGGAGGTGGTGCCCGGCGCGACGTACGAAGACCCGGACCAGGTCACCACCTACGCGCGGGACTCGCTGGGCCGGGTGACGTCCATCTCCAGCCCCGACGCGCAGACGACCATCTTCTGGGACGAGAACCACGGCGTCGGCAAGGTCGACCGCATCCGGCGGAGCAAGGCCGGGAAGGACGTGTTCGTCGACTACGCGTACGACGAGCTCTCGCGGCTGTCGATCTCGGAGACCCGGTTCGAGTCCGGCGGGAACGTCGAGTCGTACCAGACGACCGCGACGTACGACGACCTGGGTCGGATCGACTCCCTGGTCTACCCGCCCGGCCCCGGCGGCGCCGAGTTCAAGGTGCGCTACGGCTACGACGACACCAAGAACGGGCAGCTGGTCACGGTCGGCCGGGTCGGCGCGGGAGGGACGGTCCAGAATTACTGGACGGCGCAGGGCCGCAACGAATACGGGCAGCTCACCCAGGAGCAGTTCGGCAACGGCATCCAGCGCACGCGGAAGTACGGCGAGCGCGGCGAGCTGAGGTTCGAGGCGGGAGTGCGGGTCGCCGACGGCCTGACGGTGGAGCGAGAGGCGTTCGAGTACACGCCTGGCGGGAACCTCAGCGCGCGCCACCACCTCGCGCAACCGGTGCCGTCCTCGGAGACGTTCGAGTACGACCCGCTCGACCGGCTCCAGAAGTGGACGGTGTACCAGCGGTGCACGCCCGACGCGACCATCCTGGGGTACGACGACGCGGGGGACCTGATCGCGCGCTACATGGCGACCGGGCAGGGCACCGAGGCCAGTTACACGTACGGGAACGGCCAGTTCTCCCAGGAACAGCTCGACAACTCCACCATCGACGGCGTGTGGTCGTCCTACGAGTACGACCGGCGCGGCAACCAGACGAAGGTCCTGGACGGAATGGCGGAGCCCAGGCGCCAGGTGGATTACACCCTGGCGGGGCTCCCGGAGCTCATCACCGAGGCCGGCCACCAGACGGCGTTCACCTACGACGGGTTCGGGCGGCGGGTGCGGAAGACCGCCTTCGCCGGGGCGACGCTGCTCTCGGACACGGTCTACGTCGGCGACCTGTACCAGAAGCGGTTCGACGGGATGGGGTTCACGCACGTCTACAACGTGTACGGGCCCCAGGGGCTGGTGGCGACGGTGGAGACGCCGGACTCCGCTTCGGCGGAGAACCTGTCGTACGTGCTGGGCGACGAGAAGGGGAGCCCGGCGCTGATCGCCTCGCCGGCCGGGGCGCCGGTGAAGCGCGCGGCGTGGGAGCCGTTCGGCCAGCGCCGCAGCCCCGCCGACCTGTCGGTGAAGGTCACCGGGCCGGTGACCGCGTCGCGGGTGGACTACACCGGCCACGAGCTGGACGACGAGCATGGGCTGGTGAACATGCGCGGGCGCATCTACGACCCCGCGCAGGCCCGGTTCCTCAGCCCGGACCCGGTGATCAGCCACCCGGCGAACGGCCAGTCCCACAACCCGTACTCGTACGTCCTGAACAACCCCACCAACCTGGTGGATCCCTCCGGCTGGTCCGACGAGGCCTACGGCGAGCTCTGGACGACCGTGGAGTACGGGCCGTCCAGCGGCGCCAGCGCGAGCGACGCGGCGGTGCAGCGGCAGATCGAGAGCGCGCTCGCGCAGGACCCCCACGCCACGCGCCCGACCAGACCCGCGGTCATCGACGACGGGAACGCGATGGCGCTCCGGAACAGCGCGGACAACGGGAGCAGCATGGCCGCGACCGGCGTGACGGAGCTGAGGCCGGTGGATCAACCACAGGGGATCCTGGACCGCTGGCTGTCGCCGAGGATTTGGGACGGAGTCGGCGATTACCTGGTGGACTTCGCGACCGCCGCCCCGCTCGGGTACATGGTGGGATCGGTCCCGTTCGCCGGGATGGTCGTTCCCCCTCCGCAGCCCCATACGCCGGGGACCCAGGCCGGCTACGGGCTGGGGATGATGCTGGGGGGCCTGAAGACCACCACGGAAGGGGTCTCACTCTTTGGAGAGGGCGTCGCGGTCAATGCCCTCGGCTTCGCGGGCGCGCCCGAAACCGTGGGCGTCAGCCTCGCCCTCGAGGCGGTGGGCTCCGTGGTGGCGAACCTCGGAGTGGCGATAGCGGTGGGTGGCGTCGCCAACGTCGCGAAGGGCTTGAGCCTGATGACGTCGTCGTCGAACGCCGGCGGTGGGGGCGGCGGTTCTCGCGGCGGCGGGCCCCGAGAACGCGCGCCTGCGGAGGAGCGCGGAGCGGACACCCCCGTCAACTCCGGCCCGTCTCGAGCGACGCACGAAGGAACGCCGGATTCGGTCTACGAGCAAACCGACCAGAATGGCAACGTGCGCTCGAGGACCTTCTATGACGAGAATGGCCGGCCGTTCAGCCGGCAGGACTTCGACCATCCCCATGGGGGCATGCAGCCCCACGAGCACCTGCGTGGGTTTGACCCTGCGGGGCGACCGATCACACCCGAAACCGTCAGGCCGGTTCCGGACGGTTACGATAACTCGCCAACGCCGCCATAGGGGCCTCGATGAGCTACTTCGTCTTCGGACTGGCTGACCTGGAAGCAGGCGCGACCGGCGCCAGGGACCATGCCCACATCAGGTCGACCATGGAGGGGTGCGCGACTGCCGCCGGGCTGTTCGTCTCGGTGGAGCGCGAGCGCGAACCGACCATCCTCGCCGAGATGCGAGGAGACTTCGACGCCGAGGCCGCCGTCCCCTTCCTGTGTCTCAAGAAGCCGGCTGATGACACCAGCGACGCGCTCATTTCACCATACGACGTCGGGATCGAGGGGGCTGCCCGGGGAGCCGCGGCCATCGCCGATTGGGTCCGTGGTGTCCTTCGAGATGGCGGTTGCAACGCCGTGAGGCTCTGGCTCACGGAAGGGTGGGACGATGCGTTCGAACGCTGGAAATGCCACCCGGATCGGCTCGCGCCGCTGCTGGAGCGGCGTCTCCGGGAGGAGAACGACATCCCCTCCATGCAGATCACCGTCAGCCCACGCTTCGAAGAGGCGCTCACGCCGCGCTGAGGAACTCCAGCAGCTTCGCGTTCACCTCGTCCGGCGCGTCCATCTGCACGAAGTGGTTGGCACCCTCCACGCGGTGGACCCGGAAGTCCGGGCACCACTTCGACTCCGGGTCCGCCAGCTCCGCCTTGATGAAGTGGTCGCGCTGCCCCCAGATGATCTGCACCGGCGCGGTGATGGGCTGGAACGCCGGGAGGTTCCGCAGCGCGGCCCGGTAGTAGTTCACCATCGCCGTGAGCGCGCCCGGCTGCCGGAGCGCCTCTTGGTACCGCTCCAGGTCCTCCTCGCTCAGCCGCTTCCGCTCCAGCAGGCCGCGGTACATGTTGCGGATGGGGGCGAAGTTGCCGGCGCCGATCAACCACTCGGGGACGCCGGGGACCTGGAAGAAGAACATGTACCAGCTCCGCCGCAGCTGCCCCAGGTCGCGGCGGATGGCCTGCCGGAACTGCACCGGGTGCGGCGAGTTCATGATGGCCAGCCGCCGGAGCCGTTCGCCGTGCAGCGTGGCGAACGCCCACGCCGCCGCCCCGCCCCAGTCGTGCCCGACGACGTCCGCGCGCTCCACCCCCATCGCCTGGATGAGCTCCGCCACGTCCCGGGCCAGCTTCACCACGTTGTACGCGGCCACGCCCTTCGGCTTGTCCGAGGTGTTGTACCCGCGCATGTCCGGCGCCACCACGCGGTAGCCGGCGCGCGCGAGCGCGGGGATCTGCGCCCGCCACGAGTACCAGAACTCCGGGAAGCCGTGCAGCAGGACCACCAGCTTGTCGCCGGCCCCCGCCTCCACCACGTGCAGCTCCACCTCGGACAGCTTCACCCGCCTGTGCTGCAGCGGCACCCCGTCCAGCGCGGTCACCTCGTCCATCACACCCCTCCGCAGAACCGGGCGATGGCCTGCTCCAGGACCTCCTCCGCCCGCACCAGCTCGTCCACCGGCACGAACTCCCCCGTCTGGTGCGCGACCTGGATGTCCCCCGGCCCGAACACCACCGCCTCCGCCCCCAGCTGCGTCATCTGCGGCGCCTCGGTGCCGAACGCCACCGTCGCCGGCGGCTTCCCGGTGGCGGACGCCACGAACGCCACCACCTCCGACGCCACGCTCGTCTCCACCCCGCGGTCCATCCGCTGCACGTTCACCTCGGCCGGAAACCCCAGCTCCGCCACGAGCGCCCGGAGCTTCTCCGGCACCAGCTCCGTCCGCTGCGACGGGATGGGCCGCCACTCCACGATGAACCGGCACTCCCCCGGGATGACGTTCTTCGCCTTCCCGCCGCTGATCAGCCCCACGTTCACCGTGGTGTACGGCGGCTCGAACTTCCCGTCCGCCTCCACCCGCAGCTCCGCCCGCGCGTACGCCTCCAGCCGCTCCAGCAGCCGCGCGGCGCGGAAGATCGCCGACGCGCCCGACTCCGGGTACGCGCTGTGCCCCTCCTTCCCCCGCACCACCACCTCCGCCAGGCAGTACCCCTTGTTGGCGTGGATGGGCCGCAGCTGCGTCGGCTCGCCCACGATGGCGTACCGGGCGCGCCCCACCCCCGCGTCCGCCAGTTGCTTGGCGCCGAAGCACCCCAGCTCCTCGTCCGCGGTGAACACCGTCAGCAGCGGCGCCCCGTGCGCGGGCACCCGCGCGCACGCCTCCAGCGCGCAGGAGATGAACGCCTTGGTGTCGCACGCCCCGCGCCCGTAGAGCTTCCCGTCCTTCTCCTCCAGCCGCAGCGCGCCCTCCCACGCCGGGTCGAAGGGGACGCAGTCGGTGTGGCCCACCAGCGCCAGGGCGGGCACCGACGAGGGCTCTCGCCGCCCCGGCCGCACCGACACCAGGTTCACCTTCTCCACCCCGGCCGAATCCCGGTACGCGTGCCGCCGGCAGTCGAACCCCATCCCGCGCAGCGCCCGCTCCAGCACCTCCACCACCGGCACGTTGCTCCTCGCCGACGTGGAGTCGATCGCCACCAGCTCCGCCAGCCTCCGCCTCAGACTGCTCTCGCGCTCCGTCACGCGAACACCTTCCGGGATAGCGCCGCGAACGCGCGCGCGGACTCGCGCTGCAAGACGTGCTCGCCTTCGGTGAGGATCCACCGCCCACCCACCATCACCTCGCGCACCGCCCCCGGCGCGCCGCTCAGCAGCAGCGCCGGCAGCAGCGACTCCTCCGACCACCCCGCCAGCGCCAGGCTCTCCAGGTCCACCGTGAAGAAGTCCGCGGACTGCTTCGGCTCCAGGTACCCCACGCCCTCCAGCCCCAGGCTCCACGCCCCGCGAGCGCTCGCGCTCCTGAGCAACCGCACCGCCAGGCCGTCCGGGTCGCCGCCGCCCGGGTCCATCACCGCCCGCCGCAGCCGCACCAGCCGCAGGTGCCCCTCCAGCTGGCGCGCTTCGTCCAGCAGGTCCACCGATGCGTGGCTGTCCGTCCCCAGGCAAATGGGCGACCCCGCGCGCAGCAGCTCGTCCGCGCGCACCACCCCGTCCCCCAGGTTCCGCTCGGTGGACGGGCACGCGCACACCGTGGCCCCGGACGCCCCCACCCGCCTCACCTCGTCGTCCGTGAGGTGGATGGCGTGCACCAGCGTCACGCCCTCCCGCAACAGCCCGACCTCGTCCAAAAGCTCCACCGGCGTCCGCCCGTGCTCCTCGCGGCAGGCGGCGATCTCCGCGGGCTGCTCGGCCGCGTGGAGGTGGATGGGCATCCCCTTGGGCGCCTCGCGCGCCAGCTGCTCCAGCCACGGCCGCGGCACCGCGCGCACGCTGTGCGGCGCCAGCCCCACCACCACGTGGGGGTCGCCCCGCGTCGCGTCCCGCAGCGCCACCGCGTCCTCCACCACCTCCTCCAGAGAAGGGTCAATGAAGCGCCGCTGCCGCGGGTTCTCCGGCTTGCCGAACCCCGCCCGCGCGTACCCCACGCGCAAGAGCGCGATGCGCAGGCCCACCTCGCGCGCCGCGCGGATGACCTGCCGCGCCAGCTCCAGCCGGTCCCGGTACGGCGTCCCGTCCGGCGCGTGGTGCAGGTAGTGGAACTCCCCGACCGCGGTCGTTCCCGCCAGCGCCATCTCCACGAACGCTTGCCGCGAGGCGACGTACACGCCCTCCGGGTCCAGCGCGTTCGCCGCCCGGTACATCAGCTCCCGCCAGCTCCAGAAGTCGTCCCGCTCCTGTCCCGCCGCCACGTACTCGGTCCGGCCGCGGATGAGGCGCTGGAAGGCGTGCGAGTGCGCGTTCACCAGGCCGGGGAGCAGCAGGCGGTTGCGGACCATCTCCTGCGGCACGCCCTGGGGCGGCCGGGCGGCCCCCACCACGCACCCGCGCTCGTCCACCTCCAGCGACAGCCCCGAGCGCACCCGCCCATCCCAGAAGAGCAGGTCAGGCGTTATCCAGCGGTTCCCCGGCACACGGCGGGCTTGTAGCAACTGCGCTGCTGGGCGGCCAGCCGGCCCGCGGTCCGAAGCTGGGCCCCGACCTGCATGCCCAAGTTCATGGCCCGAGCCAAAAGGAGACGTCCCGCCATGAAGAATGAAGGAGCCACGACTTCGAGAGTGGAGAACGAGACGCGGAAGATCCCGTCCATCACGTTCCTGGGGTTTGCGTTTGCGGCGATGGGCACCAGCCTGCTTCTGATGATGTTGGGGAAGAAGCAGGCGGCGAACTTCATCGGCCAGTGGGTGCCCAGCATTCTGGTGATGGGCACGTACAACAAGATCGCCAAGACCTTCAGCGCTCCGTACGACGAGGAGCAGCGGCTGCGCCACGGCGACCACCCGTCCTCGTTCCTGCAAGAGCGTCAGGATCTCGGCGCGCCTCGACCGCTTCCGAGCGTGTGAGCCACCCGGTCCAGGCACGCCATCAGCGCCAGTCCGGAAGGCCGTCGTCCTCCCAGGCGACGGCCTCCCGTTTTTGTCTGCAGTGCTGCCCGCGCATGCGCGCCGACTGGTCCCTCGCTCCTCAAGGAGCGTCACCGACGCGCGAGGCGGAAATGTCCCTGAGCTCCCTCAAGGGAGTGGCGGCTTGGAAGCCGCGCCCTTACCCTCGCGAGTCCTCCGACGAAGGCTTTCTCTGCATTTTGTTCAATCCTTTCAAGTACCCGCGCATGGCGGGGATGAATACCGCTTGTAGAGATTGTCGCCGCGACCCCTAGGATGTTGCGGTGTCGGACCTACATTGGTCCTACATCCCCGTGGCTGCGGCGGAAATCGGGAGTGAGGAGGAAGGGGCCGTGGCGAGCGTCAAGGACCGCCTCGAGACATATCGCCGGAAGCGCGACTTCAAGGTCACCCCGGAGCCTTCGCCGGAAGCGGAGGCCCACAAGCCGGTGAAAGGCGCGCTGTTCATGGTCCACAAGCACGACGCCACCCGGCTGCACTACGACCTGCGGCTGGAGATCGACGGGGCGCTGGCGAGCTGGGCCATCCCCAAGGGACCCTCCTACGACCCGGGGGTGAAGCGGCTGGCCGTCCAGACCGAGGACCACCCGCTGGAGTACGGCAACTTCGAGGGCCGCATCCCGGACGAGGAGTACGGCGGCGGCGACTCCATCATCTGGGACCGCGGCGTGTTCGAGACCTTCCCGCCGGGGCAGGCCACCTTCCAGCGCGAGAAGGGGCACCTGAACCTGGTGCTCCAGGGCCAGAAGCTGCAGGGGCAGTGGCACCTGGTGCGGACGCGGCCCTCGGGCGGCAAGTCGCAGTGGATCTTCTTCAAGGCCAAGGACGGCCTGGAGAACCCCGCGTACGACGTGGTGGAGGAGCGGCCGGAGTCGGTGCTCTCCGGGCGGACGGTGACCCGCGGGCCGGTGACCAAGAAGACGCTGCGCGCGCCGCACCCGCCGCCCGAACAGCTGCTGGAGAAGGTGTGGCCGCCGATGCGCGCCACCCTCGCCACGCCGGACCGCGCCCCCGCCGGGCAGTACGTCTACGAGGTGAAGTACGACGGCTACCGCGGCATCGCCGCCGCCTCGGGCGGGAAGGTGGCGATGGTGACGCGCAACAACCTGGACCTCACCTCGCGCTTCCCGCGGGTGGCCAAGGCGCTGGCCCGGCTCACCGTCGGCGAGGCGGTGCTCGACGGCGAGCTGGTGGGCCTGGACCCGCACGGCGTCTCCCACTTCGGGCTGTTGATGGACCCCAGCGGCGAGGAGCGCTTCATGGCGTTCGACCTCCTCTGGCTGGACGGGGAGGACGTCCGCGGGCGCCCGCTGCAGCAGCGCCGCGAGCTGTTGCAGAGCCTGCTGTCCAACGCCCCGCCGGAGCTGGCGCTGTCGGAGCAGGTGCCGGCGAAGACGGTGGAGGACGCGGTGCGCGAGGCGGAGGCGCGCAGCTGGGAGGGCGTCGTCGCCAAGCGCATCGGCTCCAAGTACGCGTCCGGCAAGTCCAGCGACTGGCTGAAGCTGAAGGTCAACGACGCGCAGGAGTTCGCCGTCGCCGGGTACGTGCCGCTGAAGGCGAAGACGCAGAAGCGGCAGGCGGGGAACGCGGACGAGATCGGCGCGCTGCTGATCGCCGTCTGGGACCCGAAGGCCCAGGCGTTCGTGGACGCCGGGAAGGTCGGCACCGGGTACTCCACCCAGATGCGCCGGAAGCTGCGCGCGATGCTGGATAAGGACCGGGTGGGGCCGGAGGAGCGGCCCAAGGGCGCGACCAACATCCGCGACGCGACGTGGGTGAAGCCGCGGTACGTCGCGCAGATCGGCTTCTCCGAGTGGACGCCGGACGGGCGGCTGCGCCACCCCACCTTCCAGGGCCTGCGCGAGGACAAGAAGCCCACGGATTGCACCAGGGAACGCGCGACTGAGCCGGAACCGGCGGCGGCGCCGAAGCCGAAACCGAAGCCCACCGAAGAAGTGAAGCTCACCAGCGGCGACCGCGTGCTGTTCCCCAAGCACGGCTACACCAAGGCGGACGTCTTCGAGTACTACCGGGCCGTCGCCCCGGCGATGGTCCCGGCCATGGACGGCCGGCCGATCTCCTTCCAGCAGTTCCCCAAGGGCATCCAGGACACCGGCTTCTTCCGGCAGATGGCGGCGGGAACGCCGGAGTGGGCCACGCTGGTCGCCATCAAGCACCAGCGGCGCACGGTGAAGCACCTGGTGGTGGACCGGCCGGAGACGCTGCTGTGGCTGGCCAACCAGTCCGCGCTCACGCTGCACACGTGGTCCAGCCGGGTGGGTCACCTGGACGAGCCGGACTACGTGGTGTTCGACCTCGACCCGTCCAAGGAGGGCGACCCGCGGAAGGCGTGGGAGGACCTGGTGGCGGTGG
>Ga0068860_100001088_pt1 | contig 29946 bp, 25 predicted proteins | sample KBSSwiS32_FD_66597 | JGI IMG/M metagenome (GOLD analysis project Ga0068860, IMG submission 66597) | Switchgrass rhizosphere microbial communities from Kellogg Biological Station, Michigan, USA - KBS Switchgrass S3-2 | ecosystem: Host-associated > Plants > Roots > Rhizosphere > Soil ... | reverse complement strand
GGGAGGGTCTTCTCCAGGCGCGCCGGGTGCGGCGGGTAGGACGGCACGGCGATGGTGCCGGAGTAGAGGCAGCCGAAGAAGGCGGCGATGAACTCCAGGCCGGGCGGGAAGAGGAGGAGCGCGCGCTCCCCGTGCGCCTCCAGCTTCTGGAGGGTGGCGGCGATGGCGCGGGCCTGGCGGTCGAGCTCCTGGTAGGTCAGCTCCTCCACCTCTCCCGGCACGTCGCCGGTGGGGAGGAAGTGGTAGGCCACGGCCGAGCCGCGTTGGCTGGCGCGCTGCTGGAGGAGTTGGACGAGGGTTTGGGGGCGCCCTCGCGAGAGTGGTGCACGCACTCTGGGACCGGCCTGGATGATGCCATGCCAGGGGGATGCGCCGTCTAGACCTGGGAGGACGAAGGTAGGGAAAACCTGCGAGAGTGCGGGAGATGAGGGTGGCCCGAATCGCGGTGCTGGCGGGGCTGCTGGGGGGCGCGGGGTGCGTCAGCTTGACACCGGTGCAGTCTTGCGAAGCCATCTGCGACGAGCTGGCCCAGTGTCAGTCTTCGGTGAGTGGGAGCACGCTGGCCGCGGGCGCGAGCTGCCAGGGGGACTGCCTGGCGAAGATCGACGCCCGCGGGTCCAGCTGCCAGTCGTCGGCGGCGTACCTGGCGGACTGCTTCCAGACGTACACCTGTGACGGCGACCCGGTCCTGTGCTCGGACCAGGCCTCGTCGTTTGCGATCGACTGCGAGTGACGCCTCAGCTCTCCTGAGCGCGGTCGTTGTGCTTGGCGGCGTAGATGGCCTTCGAGGTGGCGTCCTGGCGCCGCTCGATGACCGCGCTCTCCTTGGGGCCGATCTTCCCGTCGTCCAGCTTGGACTTGGCCATGTAGAGGTCGGTGCGGGCCTCGGCCTTCACCAGGCGGGTGGTCTCTCCCTTGGTCAGCGAGCCGTCCTGCACGCCGTCGCGGATGCGGGCGGCCTGGTTCTGCTGGCGGTCCACGCGGGGACGGTCGGGCTGGGTCTGGTCGTTGTGGCGGGCTTGGAAGATGTCCTTGGAGCTCTGCGCCTGCTGGCCGCGGATCTCCTGGCGCTCCTTGGGGCCGACCACGCCGTCGTCCCGCTTGGCGGAGACGAGGGCCTTGTCGGTGGCCACCTGCTGGCCGACGAGCTGCTTGGCTTCGGGCTTGGTGAGGGAACCGTCCTGCACGCCCGCGGAGATGCGAGCCGCCTGGTGAGCCTGGGTGCCGACGAGCCGATGGATGGACATGGGAGTTGCTCCTGTTCGTTGGGGCCGCCGGGATGGCGGCCGATGAGGAGTCCCAAGAGCGAAGTTCGTGCCTGCGGGTGGGGTGGTGGTGTCGAGGGTTTGCCGGATCGGGTGCCGGGTCCGGGCCTGCGCTCGCGCACCGCACGCGTGGACCGACGGTTCACAGGAGAGGGAGGCCTACAGGTGGCGCCGGTGATCGGGAGCCTCGCGCGCTCCGCGGATGCGGGAAACGGGCCGGCGCACGACGAGGTTGGCGGCCAATGATCGCGCCGTTGGGAGACGTGGCACCGTGCGCCGGATGCACGGTGCGCTCCATGCGTGCCGTCGTGCCGATTACAGCCCGTGCCGGCGCATGAGCCGGTGCAGGTAGACGCGATCGATCCCCGCCTCGCGCGCGGCCTTCGACACGTTGTGGTCCGCGGCGCGGAGGAGCTGGAGGACGAACTGCCGCTCGAAGCGCTGGAGGGCGTCCTCGCGCGCGGCGCGGTAGTCGGTGGTCCGCGCGGGCGCGGGGACCGGCTTGAGCCCCAGCGCCTCCGGGCCGATCTGCCCCTCGGTCTCGAGGGCCACGGCGCGCTCGGCGAGGTTCTTCAGCTCGCGGACGTTGCCGGGCCAGGGGTGCTCCTGGAGCGCGGCCAGCAGCTCGGGGGACGGGGTGAAGCCGCGGGCGCGCTCGCCCATCCCGCCCAGGAGCGTGGAGAGCAGATCGGAGAGGTCCTCCGCGCGCTCGCGCAGGGGCGGGAGGTGGACGCGGATGACGGCGAGGCGGTGGAGGAGGTCGCCGCGGAAGCGCCCTTGCCGGACCTCCTCCTCGAGGTCGCGGTGGGTGGCGGCGATCACCCGCGCGTCCACCGGGCGGTACGCGGCGTCCCCCAGGCGGCGAACCTCGCGGCGCTCGAGGGCGCGGAGCAAGAGCGGCTGCAGGTCCAGCGGCAGCTCGCCGATCTCGTCGAGGAAGAGGGTGCCGCCGGCGGCGCGCTCGAAGGCGCCGGGGCGGTCGCGGTCGGCGCCGGTGAAGGAGCCGCGGAGGTGGCCGAACAGCTCGCTGTGGGCGAGGTCGCGGGGGAGCGCGCCGCAGTCCACGGCGGTGAACGCCTCCCCCCGCCGGGCGCCGGCGCCGTGGAGCGCGCGCGCCGCCACCTCCTTGCCGGTGCCGGTCTCGCCCTGGACGAGGACGGTGGCGTCGGTGGGGGCGATGCGCGCCAGCTGGTCGATCACCTGCTGCATCGGCCGCGACCGGGAGCGGAGCGGGCCCAGCGAGACGGCCTCGGGGAGGGCGGCGCGCTCGATGCGCAGCTCCGCGCCGCCCAGCCGCAGCACCGCGCCGGGCGGCACCAGCGCGTCCGTCACCTCCGACCCCTGGAAGCGCGCCCGGTTCTTCGCGCCCAGGTCGCGCACGCGCACGCCGCCGGCGACGAGCTCCACCTCCAGGTGGCGGGAGGAGACGGTGCGGTCCTCGACGACGACGTCATTTCCCGCCGCGCGGCCGACGGTGGCCTTCCCCTTCTCCTCGGCGAGCAGCAGCCGCGGTCCAGGCCGGCCCTCGACGATGGCGGTGAGCCAGAGGGGCTCCAGCCGGACGGAGCGCTTCACTTCGACCGTGGACGGGTCCGCCATGGCGCACGTCACCAGACGGCGATGGACCAGCCGCCGTTGACGGGGTTGGAGGTGAGGAACTCGTCGAGCGCGTCCGGGGTCATGGTGAGCGTCTCGCCGGTCCAGGGGTCGTTGACGGCGTAGTTGCCCTGGGCGTCCTTGCCGCTGACGACCATGTAGTGGCCGGAGAGCTCGCCCTCGACGGGGATGGCGCCGTTGACGATGACGGAGCCGCCGGCGGCGAGGGTGGCGTCGACGAAGCTGGGGTGGAAGCCGCCGAGGGCGGAGGCGGTCTGGTAGCCCAGCGCCTGGGCCATGGCGATCTCGCCGTTGGGCGACGTGCCGGTGCGGCCCGTGCCGCCGGCCATCCCGAGCGCCATCACCAGCTGGGCGTCGGTCATGCTGGAGACGGGGACGCCGTTGATCGTCGCGTTGGGGTCGGCGCGGGCGATCATGGCCATCGACGTGGGCCCGCAGTTGGCGTTGCCGTTGAGATAGAACCCGTTCCCGTCCGGCGTCTGCTGGTCGATGACCGGCAGCGTCCCGCCCATCACGATCGGCGCCTGGACCCCCTCCTCCGTCCCCAGGTTCAGCGTCCGGGCGGTTTGCCGCACCTCGACGCGCTGCGCGATCGGCTCGAAGACGTCGTTGAGCTGTAACCCGGCGGGCCACACCGGCGCGCGCGCGTCCGCTCCAGATGGAGGGGTGGCGGGGGGCTGATCGGCGCTGAAAGCCCGCGAAAGGAGGGCGTCGAGGAACGGGGAGATGGTGGTCGCCATGGGAACCTTCCCATGTGCAACCCGCTCGCCCGCCGGAAGTTGCGGGCCCCCGCAAAAGTCGCAGGTTTCAAATCGGGGGTCCGGCCCACCAGGTCGGGCCCCCGATTGGCGTTTCTGGCATGCAGCCGTCCGAGTTTCAGGGCCAACTCTCGCCGATGCTGGAGAGCAGGGTCCGGATGGCGGCATCGTCGTAATAGAGCCCGGCATCCACGATTGACCGGATCACCGACCGAGCGGATGCGGTCAATCCGCGTTGCTTGGCGCGGATGATCACGCCGAAGGTTCCGATCACGGGCACGCCAAGCGCCTTGGCACAACGACGAGCACTCCGATCGTCGAGGACTGCCGTGGCCCGCAGTTCGAGCGCCAACGCGATGACGGCGCTCTCGCCACTTCCCAGCCCCCACTCGGCGACCGTTTCCGGGACGACCGCCGGCCGCCTCGGCCCCCAGGCCGACGCGAGCGCTCGGCGTGCGGGATCGTCGGGGCCGGCAAGGATCTCCTCCACCACGGCCTCGGGGACGACGAGGCCGGTGGGCAACTTCTCGAGCAGTTCGAGCTGGTCGGCGTGGGCGAGTGCGATCAACGGCGATGCGTTGACGACCCACACATCAGCCACGCCCGCCCTCTTCGATGGCTTCTTCCGGAGTGTACTGGAAGGGGCTCACCCGGTACCGGCCGAGCGCAGCGAGGAACTCCTGGCGGGAGACGCCGGCGATCTCGGCGGCACGGCTCTGCGAGATCTCGCCGAGCTCGTACCACTTGATCGCCGCCGCCAGACGAAGCTCGCGCATGAAGCCCTCCGGGTCCTTGCGCAGCGAGGCCAGCGCACCCTCGGGCATCTCGATGGTCATCTGCACCATTGCCATGGATCGTACTCCATCCGGCCGGCATCGGCTCAGCGCTCGCTCCCTCACCGTAGCGAGCCGTACTTCCGGACGACGCCGGACGGCAAGGTGGCCGGCTTCCGGATCCCCTCGGCCGCCTCCTCACGCCCCAGCCCAGCACGGGCTGAGGTCCCTCCTCTTTTCAGGTGGCGGCCCACCGGTCGATGGGGATCTTCGCGCTGAAGGGAGACGCGGTATGCGATAGGTCGCTGATCGCGCCCCCGCAAACGACGAAGCCCCCGGAGCTCATCGCTCCGAGGGCCTCGGGACTTCACTCAATCTTGTCGCTTAGGCCTTGGCCGGGCCCTTGTTCGCGAACCACACGTCCTCGGACTTGTAGGTCTGGCCGTTCTGCACGAAGGAAGACTGCATCAGGTTCTCGCCGCGGCCGTTCTTGACGTTGTTCACGCCGGTGGAGAGCTCGGTGATGCCCTGCTGCGCCAGGGTCTGGATCTCGCCGGCCTGGACCTTGCCGTCGCCGTTGTCCTTCCAGACCTCGATGCCGTTCAGCTCGGCGCCGGTCAGCTTGCCGTCGTGGTTGGCGTCGGCCTGGGCCAGCTTGTTGTAGCCGTTGCCGTACTGGCCGCCCTGGTCGCCGAAGAGCGACTTGCCGTTGATCTCGCCGTTGCCCTTGAGAGCCGCGTCGATCGCGCCGTCCTTGTTACTGACCAGCATGGCGTCGCCGTCGCCCTTCATCCACTCGACGTTCTCCTTCTTGCCGTCGCCGTCGATGTCGAACGCGATGGTCTTGCCGGTCTGGCCGTCCGCGCGGTTCTTCGCGGTGCTGACGCCGGTGGTGCCCAGCTGGCCGTCGTGGTTCAGGTCCAGCATGATCGGAGAGCTGGTCTTCTGGGCCTGGGAGTACTTCTCCTGGGCCTTCGAAGTGTCACCGGAAGAGAGCGCCGCCTCGGCCTCGGCCACCAGGCGCTTGGCGTTCGGGCCCTTCGGGGACTCCGAGTTCTTGCCCTTGCCGTGCCAGGCGCCGAACTGCTGCTGGAGCTGGCTGAACGGGTCCCCGCCCGCCGCCGCGCCGGCCGAAGCATTCGCGGTCGCCGTGGCGCCACCCGCCGTCGCCGTCGCCGTCGCCGCGGCCGCCGCACCACCCGCCGCCGCGCCCGCGCCCGCCGCCGCGCCGCCCGCCGCCGCACCCTGGCCGGCCGCCTGGCCACCGCCCAGGAGCTGCTGCAGAAGACCCATGATCTGGGTCAGCGCCTGCATCAGCTGGCCGATCTGACCCTTGATGTCCGCGCCGCCTGCGGGCTGACCCAGCGGGTTCGGCTCACCAACCGCAATCCCCTGCTGCCCGTTCGGGTTCGGCTCGCCAACCGCGATCCCCTGCTGGGGCTGCGCCTGCTGGAACTGGTCGACCGGCCCCTGCTGAGCGGGCTGCGCGGCCGGAGCGGCCTGCGGCTGCCCAAGACCGGAGACGCCCTGCAGCAGCCCTCCGACGCTCTGAAGAACCGAACCGATCGTGCCCAGCGGATTGAAGTTGGTGGCCATGTGAGAATCGTCCTCGGAATGTGAGAAGCTGATGTAGTTTTCGTCTGACACCTCCCCACGGTTGCGTGTTTTTCGGCCGATTAACCGCAAATCGTGATCTGGCGCGGTGCGGCAGTTGGGTGATTTCCCCTGAGGCCATGCCCTCTTGGAGCATCGAGGCGCGATCTGTCCTGAAATCGGACGATCTGGGTTTACATCCGGACCCGGATCAGGGGCCGCCGTCGCCGAAGCTGCCAACTCACTTGGCGCTGTTTGTCTCGGGCGCCGACAACTGGTGCCTGCCGGCCCCATCTCCCGCCCGGAAGTTCGCAGGTTTGCTCGAAAACCCGCCTCGGGCGCCCCCGAGAATCCCTGCATCTCGGTCCCTCCTCCCCAAGGGCTGCGGCTCCCTACCGCCGCATCCCACCGGGCGATCAAAGGACCAAGGAAGGAAGCGATCCGCGGCGTCGGGGGACTCCGTGAATCGCGCCGGCCGCACACGTGGGGACGTGGACGGCCAGCATGTGCGATCAGGACGCGCTCTCCGGCGCGGGGTTGTCCAGGTAGCAAGCCGGAGAGCGCGGTCCACCTTCCCCACTCCGCCAGGCCACCGCATACACTCCCTCCCCGTGGCCCCGACGGCCCCCCTGATTCGCGGGAGCGAGCCTCCCGACGACGACCCCACGCGCCCGCCCGAGCGCACGCTCGCGACGCCCGATGCGACCGGTTCGCCCGACGCCTCCAACGCGCCGGAGCAGACGTCCCCCATCATCCAAGGGGCCCGCCACACCCAAGCCCTCCCCGAGGTCAGCCAGGTCCCGCTGGAGGAAGGGCCCGGGCTCCCCAAGAAGAAGGGGGAGATGCTGGGGCGGTACCTCCTCCTCGGACAGCTCGGCCGGGGCGGGATGGGCGCGGTCTACGCCGCCTACGACCCGGAGCTCGACCGCCGGGTGGCGATCAAGGTGGTGGAGACCCCTGACCCGTCGCACGCCAGCCAGCTCCAGACCCGCCTCCTCCGCGAGGCGCAGGCCATGGCCCGGGTCTCCCACCCCAACGTGGTCCCCATCCACGACGTGGGCACCACCAAGGACGGGGTGTTCATGGCCATGGAGCTGGTGGAGGGCCAGACCCTGCGCGGCTGGCTGAGCGAGGCCAAGCGCCCCTCCCGCGAGATCCTCCGCGCGTTCATCGACGCCGGGCGCGGCCTCCAGGCGGCGCACGGGGCCGGGCTGGTGCACCGCGACTTCAAACCCGACAACGTCCTCATCGCCAAGAAGGACGGCCGGGTGATGGTGACCGACTTCGGCCTGGCCCGGCTCTCCGCGACGGACCTGCCGGCCTACCGCCCCTCGGGCATCAAGCCGTCGCCGGACGGCCCCGCCCCGCGCACCAACAGCTCCTCGGGCATCCTCTCCGCGGAGATGACCCGGGCGGGCGCGGTGATGGGCACGCCCAACTACATGTCCGTGGAGCAGTACCGCGGCCAGACCGCGGACGAGCGCTCGGACCAGTTCAGCTTCTGCGCCGCGCTCTACTGGGCGCTGTTCAAGCAGCGCCCCTTCGACCCGCAGCGGATGCAGGGCTTCGTGGCGGAGGACCTGCCCGGCGCGCCCTCCCCCATCAAGCTCGCGCCGTCCGTCCGCTCCGTGCCGGCGCGCGTCCGCCGCGCCATCGACCGCGGGATGTCGCTGGAGCCTTCGCAGCGCTTCCCCTCGATGGCGCTGCTCTTGCGCGAGCTGGAGGCGAGCATCACGCGCACCTGGCGCACCCCGGCCGCCTTCGCCGGCGCGCTGGCCCTGGCGGCCCTGGGCGGCACCTTCGCGGCCCAGCGGCAGGTGGCGGACAACGCCCAGCGCTGCTCCGGCGGCCCCAAGCTGCTGGCCGGCGCGTGGAACGACGCCTCCCGCGCCCGCATCATCGAGCGCTTCACCGCCACCTCCCCGGAGACCGGCGCCGGCCAGGCGCAGCGCACCGCCACCGCGCTCGACACCTACGTCGCCTCCTGGCTGCAGATGCACCGCGAGGCGTGCGAGGCCACCGCCGTCCGCCACGAGCAGAGCGAGGCGGTGATGCAGCTGCGGATGGCGTGCCTGTCCACGCGACTGAAGGAGGTGGCCAGCCTCACCGCCCTCTTCTCCGCCGCGGACAAGGCGGTGGTGAAGCAGTCGGTGGACGCCGCCCTCGGCCTCTCCAGCTTGCGCGGCTGCGCGGACATCGCCGCCCTGACCGGCGTGGTGCCGCTCCCCGAGGAGCCGGCCGCGCGCCGCGAGGCGGACGCCATCTCCTCCGACCTGGCGGAGATCAACGCGCTCCGGCTGTCGGGGAGCTACGCGCTGGCGCTGGAGCGCACCCAGGCCGCCGCCGCGCGCGCCGCCAAGCTCGGCTACCGGCCGCTGGAGGCGCTGGCGGCGTACTACCGCGGGCTGCTCGAGGACCGCGTGGGCAAGCCGGAGGAGGGGCAGCGCTCGCTGCAGGCCGCCGTCGGCCTGGCGGACGCGGCGCGCGACGACGCGCTCAAGGTGCGGATCGCCTCCCGGCTGGTGTACCTGATGCAGAACAAGGAGAAGTTCCAGGAGGGCCACCTCTGGGAGGGCGTGGCCCACGGGGCGCTGGAGCGCGGCGGCGGCGACGAGGAGCTGGAGGGCGACCTCCTCAGCGCGGTGGGCCAGCTCCTGCTCGCCGAGGGGCGGCCGAACGACGCGCTGGAGGCCGAGAAGCGCGGCGTGGCGCTTTTGGAGCACGCGCTGGGGCCCAACAGCGCCAAGCAGGCCAACGCGCTGGGCAACCTGGGGATGGTGGAGCAGGCCCTGGGGAAGCGGCAGGACTCGGTGGCGCACCTGGGCGCGGCGGTCACCGCCATCGAGCGCCTCCGCGGCCCCGACCACCCGACGCTGGTGGGGCCGCTCGAGCAGCTCGCCATCAGCGCCTCGGAGCTGGGCCAGTTCGAACGGGCGCGGCTGGCGGTGGATCGCGCTCTGGCCATCGGCCGGGCGCGCTTCGGCCCCACCAGCATCAAGGTGGCGTGGACGCTGGACAACAAGGCCCAGGTCTTCCAGAACGCCAAGCGCTTCAACGAGTCGCTCGCGCTCTACCGGGAGGCGCTGGCCATCAAGCAGGCCGAGGAGAAGCCGGACCCGGTGGCGCTGGCCTACTCGCTGGACGGCGTCGGGCAGTCCTTGCTGGGCCTGGGCAAGTCGAAGGAGGCGGCCGCGACGCTGGACAAGGCCCTCTCGATGCGCGGACCGGAGACCCTGCCCAGGGCGGAGACGCGCTTCGCGCTCGCCAAGGCGCTGTGGGCTTCATCGCCGAAGGACCGGGGCCGGGCGCGCCAGCTCCTGGCGGGCGCCAAGTCGGACTACGAGGCGGCGAACCGCGACGACAAGGCGCTGGAGGTGGACGCCTGGCTGGCGTCCGCGCTCAAGGTGGCCGGCGAGGGGAAGCGGCGCTAGCCGGCTAGTCCTCGACGGGGTTGCTGCTGGCGCCGATCTTCCCGCCGCCACCCGGACGCTCGTGCTTCGGGCGGGCCAGCTCCGTCTGGGTGGGCATGCCGCCGCCGCCCTTCTGGCTGAGGTCCGTCTTGTCGAAGGTGACGGCCTCCGCGTTGTTCAGGAAGTGCCTGGCGTTGACGGTCTTCGACTCACCGGTGAGCGGATCGGTGACGGTCATCCGGCCGCCGTCCGGGGTGGCCCGGAAGCCGGTCACGTTGAACCAGTGGCCGTTGCGGCTGACGGACGGGTCCTCGCCCTTCTTGAGGTTGTCGTGGATGGTGTCGACCGCGCTGCTCACCGAGGCCGCGTGGTTCTTCTTCGAGTCGGAGATGTACTGGGAATCCCAGTCGTGGCCGACGAGCGCCTGCTGCATCCGCTCCATCCCGGTGGAGACGGTCCCCTGCACGGTGCGGTCGGTCTTGCGGCCGTCGGTGGCGTGGGAGACGCCCTTGGCGTCGACCTCCATCCCCGCGCCGTTGGCGTACTCGGCGAGCGCCGGCGCCGCCAGCCGCTGGGTGGCGGTCATCGAGCCCATCGCGCTCGGGTCCAGGTCCTTCTGCGCGTTGAGGGTGACGCCGTTCTTCACCTGGGCGCTGCCCTTGGTGGAGAGGTCGGCCATCATCCTCGCGTAGCCGGCCGGATCCTGGCGCGCCATGTGGGAGAGCGCGTCGGTCTGGGCGCAGAACTTGTTGTCGACGCCCTGGCGCATCTTGCCGGGGTGCGCGAGGTCCTTGACGGTCTGGCCCAGCAGCTCCGGGCTGTTCCCCAGGCGCTCCAGCTGGTCCAGCACGCCCTTGCGGCTCAGGCGGCCGCCGGTGTCCATGTGCTCCAGCGCCCGCTGCGCGGCCGGGTCGTTGGCCAGCTGGGTGCGGAGGTTGTTGACCCGCTCCGCCCGCGACGGCTGGTAGGCGTCGGTCGGCTGCTGCGTGACCGGGGTGGGAGTCTGTGCGCCCGTGGGCTTCTGCCCGGCGTTATTGACCGCGCCCGTGAGCTTGTTGCCGACGTCGGCAAGCATCCGGGAGAAGTTCCACAGGTTATGGAAGCCGCTGACTGGGGTAGACATCGGGACCGAACCCCCTGGGGGAGGAGCTGAGAGAAGCCCATGGGATTGTCGTAGGCAAGGTTGGAAAGTTTCTTGTCTCATGCGAGGACGAGAGGGGCGAATTCCCTCGAAATCGCGCCCAGTTACGAGCGTGGGATGGTGGATCACATGGTGCGACGTTGGAGTATTCGGCTGGGGTTGGGAGCGGTTGGGCTGCTCGCGCTGGCGATCACGGTCTTCGTGGTGTCGGGGTGGCGGGCGTTCGGACACCGCGCCACGGGCGAGCGGCGCGCGCGGATGGAGCGATCGCCGCAGTGGAAGGGCGGCTCGTTCGAGAACCCGCAGCCGCTGTGGAACGACGTGTGGGGTTCGATCACCGGGATGATGCGCGTGAGCGAACACGTCAGCCCCTCGGTGGGCGCGCCCGTCCCGGTGGAGCCGGTGGACCCGGCGCGCTTCGACCAGCCGCCGCCGTCCGGGCTGCGGGTGACGTGGCTGGGGCACTCCACGGTGCTGCTGGAGATCGACGGGCACCGCGTGCTCACCGACCCGGTGTTCTCGCCGCGCGCGTCGCCGCTGTCGTGGGTCGGCCCGGAGCGCTGGTACCCGCCGCCGCTGGCGCTGTCGCAGGTGCCGGCGGTGGACGCGGTGGTGATCTCGCACGACCACTACGACCACCTCGACCAGCCGACCATCGAGGCGATCAAGGGCTGGAAGGCGGTGTTCGTGGTGCCGCTGGGCGTGGGCGCGCACCTCGAGTACTGGGGCGTGCCGAAGGAGAAGATCGTCGAGATGGACTGGTGGGAGCACACCCAGGTCGGCGACCTGGAGATCCACTGCGTGCCGGCGCGGCACGCGTCGGGGCGGACGGTGCTCGACAAGGACGCCACGCTGTGGGCCGGCTACGCGTTCGTGGGGCCCAAGCACCACGCGTACTTCTCCGGCGACACCGGGCTGTTCCCGGCGATGGAGGAGATCGGCCGGAAGCTGGGCCCGTTCGACGTGTCGATGATCGAGGTCGGCCAGTACAACCGCGCCTGGCCGGACTGGCACATCGGCCCGGAGCAGGCGCTCACCGCGCACCGGCTGGTCGGCGGGAAGGTGTTCTTCCCCATCCACTGGGGGCTGTTCGAGCTGGCCGCGCACGGGTGGACGGAGCCCATGGAGCGCGCGCTGGCGGCGGCGGAGAAGAGCGGCGCGCTCATCGTCAGCGCCCGGCCCGGGCACAGCGTGGAGACGGACTCGCGGCCGAAGCCGGAGCGGTGGTGGCCGGACGAGCCGTGGACGCCCGGCGACCGCGACCCCATCGTGTCCACGAAGGTGGAGGGGATTCCAGCGGCGCGTTAGCTCGGGCTAGGCGCCGTGGAACGGGGTGTCGATGCGGTGGTCCTTCGTCTCGCGGAGCATCGTCCCGCCCACCGCGAGGGTCATCAGGCACACCGCGATGGGGTAGATGAGGCCGGCGTAGATCGCGCCGCTCCCCAGCGTGTCCTTGGCCCAGGCCGAGGTGCTCACCGCGGCGGCGATCAGCGGGAGGAAGCCGCCGAACCAGCCGTTCCCCAGGTGGTACGGGAGCGACATCGACGTGTAGCGGATGGAGGTGGGGAACAGCTCCACCAGGAACGCGGCGATCGGCCCGTAGACCATGGTGACGTAGAGGATCTGCACGAACAGCAGCGCGATCAGCCCGGCGGTCCTCCCGGCCGAGAGCTCCGTCACCGCCGGCGCGTTGTCCGGGTTCGCCAGCGCGTGCATCGCCATGTAGATGGGCACGTACGTCACCGCCGCCAGCGCGCACCCGCCGAGCATGATCCGCTTCCGCCCGATCCGGTCCGAGAGCCGGCCGAACACCAGGAAGAACGGCGTCCCCAGCACCAGCGCCACCGCCATCAGCCAGTACGCCAGCGTCCAGTCCAGGTTGAGCGGCTTCTGCAGGAACGTCAGCGCGTAGAACTGGCCCGCGTACCAGACCACCCCCTGCCCGGCGGTGGCGCCGAACAGCGCCAGCAGCACGTAGCGCAGGTTGCGCGGGTTGCCGAAGCTCTCCTTGAGCGGGTTCTTCGCCACCTGCCCGCCGCTCTTCAGCTTCGCGAACAGCGGCGACTCCCGCATCTTCAGCCGGATGTAGAGCGAGATCCCCAGCAGCACCACCGACGCCAAGAACGGCACCCGCCAGCCGCTCGCCTTGAACCCCGCCGGGCCGAACCCGATGCGGCAGGCGCCGATCACCGCCAGCGAGATGAGGAAGCCGGCCGAGGCCGTCGTCTGGATGAAGCTGGTGAAGTAGCCGCGCTTCTCGTCCGGGACGTGCTCGGCGACGTAGGTGGCCGCGCCGCCGTACTCGCCGCCCAGCGCCAACCCCTGGAGCAGCCGCAGCGTCACCAGCAGCACCGGCGCCAGGAGGCCCACCGACTCGTAGGTGGGCAGCACGCCGATCAGCGCCGTCGACAGGCCCATGGTGACGATGGTCACCAGGAAGGTGTACTTGCGGCCGACCAGGTCGCCGATCCGCCCGAACACCAGCGCCCCCAGGGGCCGCACCCCGAAGCCCGCCCCGAAGGTCGCCAGCGACGCCAGCAGCGCGGCGCGGTCGTTGCCCTTGGGGAAGAACAGCTCGCCGAAGAACACCGCCAGCGTGCCGTACAGGTAGAAGTCGTACCACTCGAACACCGTGCCCAGGCTGGAGGCGAGGATCACTCGCCGCAGCGAGGTCTGCGCTTCCAAGGGCGCGGAGGCGGACACGGCGGCGGGGGAGGGGGCGCTCACGGCGCCGCGTTCTAGCCCGGAACCGCGGAGCGGGCCGTCCCGGGCTTCCGCCGATTGTTCGGCCCGCATACAGACCGACCGGTCGGTTTCGACTTGCATGCCGACCGACCGGTCGGTATAGTGCCGATCATGTCACCTCGCGTGTACTCCAGCGCCCGCGACCGGATCCTCGACGCCGCCGAGCGGCTCATCCGCGCCCGCGGCGTCGGCCAGCTGAGCGTGGAGGCGGTCGCCCAGGAGGCGGAGGTCAGCAAGGGCGGCTTCTTCCACCACTTCGCCAGCAAGGACGAGCTGCTGGTGGCGCTGCTGGACCGGCTGGTGGAGCAGGTCCGGGGGCAGCTGGAGGCCCGCGCCGGGGAGGACCTGGAGCCGCGCGGCGCCCTGTTGCGCGCGCAGATCTCGCTCGCCTTCGACCTGGGCCGGGAGGCCTTCGAACAGTTCATCTCGTTGATCCTCGCCTTCCTGCAGGTGGCCACCTCCCAGCCGGCGCTGGTCAAGCGGGGCCAGCAGATCAACGCCGAGACCATCGCCCGCGACGAGGCGCAGGGCATCCCCGTCGGCAACGCCATCGCCATCCAGTTCGCGCTCGACGGCTACGGGCTGGCGATGGGGGTGGGCAGCACCTCCCTCACCCCGAAGCAAGAGGCGGCGTTCCGCGAAGTCCTGATCTCGCTCGCCCAACCAACCTCAACGAAGAAGAAGAGGAGGACGTCATGAGCACCCAGCCTGACCTCGCCAGCCCGGAATTCCGCGCCAATCCCTGGCCCTGGTACGCGGAGCTGCGCCAGAAGACCCCCGTCCACCAGATCACCTTCACGGACGGGAAGCCCGCCTGGCTGGTCCTCCGCTACCACGACGTGGCGGCGGCGCTGAAGGACCCGCGGATGGCCAAGAACCCGTTCAAGGCGCTCAGCCCCCAGGAGCAGAAGAAGAACCTCCCCTGGATGCCCGGGTTCCTCAAGCCGTTGACGATGAGCATGCTGGACCAGGACGCGCCCGACCACACGCGGCTGCGCGGCCTGGTGCACAAGGCGTTCACGCCCGGCACCATCGAGCAGCTCCGGGCGGGCATCGAGAGGCGCTGCGACGACCTGCTCGCGGACGCGAAGGCGCGCGGCCGGATGGACCTGGTGAACGACTTCGCGCTGCCGGTGCCGCTGTTCGTGATCACCGAGATGCTGGGCATCCCCGTGGAGGAGCGCCTCCGCTTCCGGAAGTGGGTGGACCGGATGGTGGGCGTGACCAAGCGCAGCGAGATGTTCCTCGCCATCCCGGCCATCTGGGCGTTCCTGCGCTACGTGCGCGGGCTGGTGGCGCGGCGGCGCAAGGCGCTGGGGGACGACATCATCTCCGCGCTGGTCCGCGCCGAGGAGGGCGGCGACCGCCTGAGCGAGGACGAGCTGGTGGCGATGGTGTTCCTGCTCCTGATCGCCGGCCACGAGACGACGGTGAACCTGATCTCGACCGGGACGCTGGCCATGCTCGACCAGCCAGCGGCGTGGGAGCGGCTGCGGGCCGACCCGTCGCTCATGCCCTCCGCGGTGGAGGAGCTGCTGCGCTTCACCAGCGTGGTGGAGTACGGCACCGAGCGCTACACCACGGTGGACCTCGACGTGGGCGGGGTGGTCATCCCCAAGGGCGAGCGGGTGTTCGGCGTGGTGGGGTCCGCCAACCACGACGAGACGGTGTTCGAGGACCCGGAGACGCTGAAGCTGGACCGCAAGCCGAACCTCCACCTGACGTTCGGCGGCGGCGCGCACTACTGCCTGGGCGCCCCGCTGGCCCGGATGGAGGCGCAGATCGCCTTCCGCGCGCTGCTGCGCGAGGCGCCGGACCTCGAGCTCGCCGTCCCGCGCGAAGAGGTGCGGCTGAAGAAGGGCATGGCCCTGCGCGCCCTGGGCACGTTGCCGGTGTTGCTCCCCCGCGCCGAGCGGCCTCGCCGCGTCCGGCCGGAGGCGGGCGCCGAGGTCCGCCCGTCGCTCTAGCGCAACGCCTTGCCCAACTCGTGAATGCCGCTGCTCACCAGCCGGCGGTGCGCCGAGGCGTAACCGCCTGACTTTCGTCGCGTCGCGCGTGGCACACGGGCTGCTCCCCAGGGGCGCATCGCGCTCCAAGGGGGAAGCCTTGCGACGACCGGTTGACGCTGGCGAGGCGCTGAGCATCCACGAGCAGATCCTCCGGGACCGCGGGCTGGAGTTCGTGGTCTGGGGCGGCACCAGGCGCGAGGCGTTCCGCACCCGGGGCGCCACCGCGGTCCTCCAGCGCTGGTTCTCCCCGAGCGAGCCGTGGACCCTGGGCCTGCCGGACGTGCTGAGCGACCGGCTCTCCGGACCGGCCGGCGGCGTCTGGGAACGGCGGGGCCCGTCATGCGCGCTGCGCGTCACCTTCACCCGCGTGGACGGCTGGCGCGTGGCGGTGCTGGAGGAGCGGACGCTGCCGCGCGCCCTGCCCGGCGCCTGGGTCCAGCGCCTCACCGCGCGCGAGCTGGAGGTCACCTCCCACGTGCTGGAGGGCTGGGACAACCAGCTGATCGCCGACGAGCTGGGGTGTTCGGTGGCGACGGTGAAGAAGCACCTGCAGCGCGTCTTCGACAAGCTGGGCCTCTCCAGCCGCGCCGCCCTCCTCGCCGTCGCCGCCCGCGCCCGCGAGGGAGTGGTGGAGCCGGGGCCGATGTCACGCTCCAAGGCCGCCTGAGGTATGCATGGGCGCCGATGGAGGCGCCGGCTCCACCCCCCGACCTGGATCAGCGCGAGCGCGCCATCCGCGAGCACTGCGACGGGGGGAAGTACGACCTGGCGATCGCCGCCGCGTGGAAGGAGTACCGGACGGAGATGCTCCACTTCCTCGGCGGCGCGCTCCGCGACGAGGACGCCGCGCAGGACGTCTTCAGCGCCTTCACCGAGGAGCTGTGGAAGAGCCTCCCCGGCTTCCGGTGGCAGAGCTCGTTCCGCACCTGGGGCTACCGCCTGCTGCGCGCCGCCTGCTTCCGCTACATGCACTCGCCCAAGCGGCGGGAGACGCCGGTGAGCAGCCCCGTCCCGCCGGACCGGCCGACCCCCAACCGGACCGCCACCAACCCGTGGCAGCGGACGGACGTGAAGGACGGCTTCAGCGCGCTCCGGGAGACGCTGCCGCCGAGCGACCAGCTGGTCCTCCTCCTCCGCGTCAACCAGAAGCTGCCGTGGACGGAGATCGCCCAGATCATGGACGACGGCGACGGGCAGCTGACGGCCGAAGAGGTGCGCAAGAAGTCCGCCGCCCTCCGCCAGCACTTCCACCGGATCAAGGACCAACTGCGCAAGCTGGCCGAGGAGCAGGGCCTCCTCTCGTCAGAGCCGTAGGTCCGGGTGTGCCGAGATCCGGTGAGATGGTAACTTCACTGGAACACCCCAGCCCTCCGAGCGCATGGCCACCTCCGACGACCAGGAACCGGACTCGGGATCGGGGCTGTACTCGACGTGGCTCCAGAAGGTCGCCGAGCCGTCCGCCTCGAGGCAGCAGCTGCTCGATCTCCTGGACGCCATCTGCCCGCACCCGGGCGACCGGATCGGCGCCGAGGACCGCTTCGAGATCATCGAGCGGCTGGGCATCGGCGGGATGAGCGTGGTGTTCCGCGCGCGGGACCGCCGGCTCCACCGCGACGTGGCGGTGAAGTTCCTGCTCTCCTCCCCGGCGCAGAAGGACCGGACCGCCTACATCCTGGGCAACGAGGCGCGCGCGGTGGCGCGGCTCAACCACGAGAACATCGTCTCCATCTTCGACATCAGCACCTGGTCCGGAATCCCGTTCATCGTGATGGAGCTGGTGGACGGCAAGCCGCTGGACCTGCTGCTGGGTGAGCGGATGCCGGTCGGGCGCGCCACCGCCCTCCTCCTCGACATCGCGCGGGGGGTCCGCCACGCGCACGAGCGCGGGATCATCCACCGCGACCTCAAGCCGTCGAACATCTTCATCCGCGCGGACGGCAAGCCGAAGGTGCTCGACTTCGGGCTGGTGTGGTTCGACCCCGGCTTCTCCGACGGGGGCGAGGCCTGGAAGCCCGACCTGGGGCTGCTCGCCGCCGGGACGCCCACGTACATGTCCCCCGAGCAGTGGCGCGGCCAGCCGCAGGACGCCTGCACCGACATCTGGGCGCTGGGGATGATCTACTTCGCGCTCCTCTCCGGGGGGCCGCTCTACCGGGGCGCCACCAGCGTCGAGGTCCGCGAGCGCACCCTGTCGCTGGAGCCGGTGTCGCTGCCGGACGCCGCCTCCCTCGGGGTGCCGGAGGAGGTCCTGGCCATCCTCCGCCGCGCGCTGCAGAAGCGCCCGGAGGACCGCTTCCAGTCGGCGGCGGAGATGATCGCCGCGCTGGAGCGCGTCCAGCAGATCGCCCTGGGCGCTTCGGCGCCGGCGTCGCGCCAGCGGTCGGCGCCGGCCGAGCGGCGGCAGGTCACCGTCCTGTGCTGCGTGATGGGCCGGGTGGCGTCCGCCGACGAGGCGGGCGAGGACGTGGACTCGGTGGGCGCCGCGCACCGCGCCTTCCACCGGATCTGCGAGGACGCGGTGACCCGCGCCGGCGGGCGCGTCATCTCCTCCACCGGCGGCAAGCTCCTGGCCTGCTTCGGCTACCCGGCGGCGCACGAGGACGACGCGCAGCGCGCGGCGCGGGCCGCCCTCAGCGTCACCGCGCAGGCCAGGACGCTCCAGCGCGACCTCTTCGGCGGCGGGACCCCCTCGGCGCACGCCGGCATCCACACCGGGCAGGCCATCGTGGGCGGCGGCGACGAGTGGGGCTCCGGCGTCACCGCCATCCAGGGCGAGGTGCCGCAGGTGGCCGAGGACATCGCCGCCATCGCCAGCCAGCACCAGGTGCTGGCCAGCCCGCGGGTGAAGAAGCTGCTGGGCCACGCCTTCGCCACCTCCGAGGTCGTCCCCGGCAAGGGCTTCTCCGCCGCCCCGGTGCTCCACTCCGTCGAGCGCGAGACCTTCACCGAGAGCCGCTTCGAGGTCTCGTCGCCCCAGCACGAGTCGCTGGTGGGCCGCGAGGGCGAGCTGGAGCGGCTGCGCGCGCTGTGGGCCGCCGCGTACTCGTCGCGCGGCAGCTTCGTGCTCATCGAGGGCGACGCCGGCATCGGCAAGTCGCGGCTGGTGCACGCCCTGAAGAAGGAGGTGGCGTCGCAGGAGGCGACCCACCTGACGTGCCAGGCGTGGCCGCACTTCGCCAACTCCGCCCTGATGCCGCTCACCACCCTGCTCTCGCGCTCCATGGGCATCCAGCGCGACCAGCCGCCGGAGGCGCGCCTGCAGAAGCTGGAGCAGGGCCTGGCCGCGCTGGGGCTCCCGCTCTCCGAGCACGTGCCGGTGCTGGCGTCGCTCCTGGGCATCCCCGCCCAGCCGCGCTACGCGCCCATCCCGGCCGCGGCGTCGCCCGCGCAGGTGAAGGCGAAGACGTTCCAGTCCATGGCCGCGCTGCTGTTCCGGATGACGGAGCGGCGCCCGGTGCTGCTGGTGGTGGAGGACCTCCACTGGGTGGACCCCTCCACCCTGGAGTTCCTCAACGTCGTCTTCGAGCGCGTGCCCGGCGCGCGGATGCTGGTGGCGCTCACCTACCGCCCCAGCTTCCAGCCGCCGTGGCGGGAGGCGCCGCACCTGCACCACGTGCGCCTGGAGCGCTTCTCGCCGATCGAGGCCACCGCGATGGTGGAGTCGCTCACTCACGGGACCCTGCCCCGCGAGGTGGTGCAGACGCTGGTCGCCGGCACCGACGGCATCCCGCTCTTCATCGAGGAGCTGACGCGGACGGTGATGGACTCCGGCGCCGCCCAGCAGCGCGCCACCGAGGGGCCCATCGCCGTCCCCGCGTCCCTCAACGAGCTGCTGCTGGCCAGGCTGGACGTGCTCCACCGGGACGAGCGCGAGGTGCTGCAGATGGCCGCGGTGCTGGGCCGGTCGTTCGACCGCGGGATGATCCGGCGCGCGGCGCAGCTGGCGGACAAGGCGCTGGCGGACACCCTGGACCGGCTGGTGGACCGGGGCTTCCTGGTGTCGTGGGAGGACCCGCAGGAGCACGGCGAGCCGGTCCGCAACTACAGCTTCAAGCACGCGCTCATCCAGGCGGCGGCGTACCACTCGCTGGTGAGGGCGCAGCGGCAGCGGTACCACGCCATCGTCGCCACGCTGCTGCAGGAGCAGCTCAAGGACCACGTCGAGCTGCAGCCGGAGCTTTTGGCCCACCACTTCGCCGAGGCCGGCGACGCGCAGCGCGCGCTCGACTACTGGGAGAAGGCGGGCCACGTCGCCGCCCGGCGCTCCGCCAACCACGAGGCCGAGCACCACTTCGGCAACGCCCTCAAGCTGCTGCGCGCCGGCCCGCGCGCCGCGCAGATGGCCAAGCGCGAGTTCCAGCTCCTCATCGCCATGGGCGCGTCCGTGATGGCCACCCACGGGTACGCGTCCCCGGAGGTGCGCGACACGTACGCGCGCGCGCGGGAGCTGTGCAAGGACGCCGGCGGGTCGAAGGAGCTGGTCACCGCGCTTTTGGGCATCTGGCAGAGCCACATGTCCACCGGCCGCATCCTCACCTCGCTGGAGGTGGCCAGGGAGCTGGTGGGCCTGGCGGAGGGGCTGGAGGGGTCCGAGGCGCTGGTGCCCGCCTACCGGGCGCTCGGCACCTCGTACTTCCTCAAGGGTGACCTGAAGGCGGCGCTGGAGCAGATCCAGCACTCCATCCAGCTCCACGACCGCGTCGCCCACCGCGGCGCGGCGCTCCTCTACGGGCAGGACCACGGCGTCATCGCCCGGCTCTACGCGGGCTGGACGTTCCAGCTGCTGGGGCTGCCGGAGCGGGCGCTGGCGTCGGCGGAGGAGGCGCTCGCGCTCGCCCGCGAGCTGGGCCACGCGCACAGCCTGGTGTTCGCCGAGTGCTACGCGATGATGGTGATGCAGCAGCGCGGGGACTACGCGCGCATTTCGGAGCTGGCGCCGAAGACGCTGGCCTCCTGCGACGAGCACCACTTCGCGCTCTGGGTGGGTTGGGCGACGGTGGAGCGCGGCTACGCGGCGGCGCGAACGGGCGGCGGGAAGGAGGCCGTCGCCGACATCCGCGCCGGCATCGAGGCGTGGCGGAAGACGGGGGCGATCTCCGGGCAGACGTACCTGCTGCCGCTGCTGGCGGACGCGCTCCGGCGCGCCGGGCGGATCCCGGAGGCGCAGGAGGTCGCCGGCGAGGCGCGCGCGCTGATCGAGCGCACCGAGGAGCGGATGAACGACGCCAACGTCGCGCTGGTGCAGGCGGAGTGTGCCCTGGAGCGCGAGCCGCCGGACCGTGAGGCGGCGGAGAAGTGGTTCCGGTACGGGCTGGAGGTGGCGCGGGCGCAGGGCGCGCTGTCGCCGGAGCTGCGGCTGTGCTCGGCGCGCTATCGCTGGACGCGCGGCGGCGAGGAACGGAAGGCGCTGGAGGCGGTGCTCTCGAGGTTCACGGAGGGATTCGAGACCGAGGACCTCCGCGCCGCCCGGCAGCTCCTCGAAGGATGATGGCGCCGGCGTTCGACAGCCTGGGGGCGATGATCGAGGCGCGCGCGCGGGCGGCCCGCGGCACCGTGCGCTTCCTTCGCGGCAAGCCGGGCGACGACGAGGTGGTGAAGGTGAGCGAGCTGGCCGCGCAGGCCGGGAGGACCGCGGCCGGGCTGCGCCGGATGGGGCTTAAGCCCGGCGACCGGATGGCGATGCTCCTGCGGTCGAACCTCGACTTCGCGCGGCTGTTCCTCGGCGCCGCGGCGGCGGGCGTGGTGCCGGTGCCGCTCTACCCGCCCGCGTCGCTCGACCGCATCGACCACTACCTGGGCAACCTGCGCGGCATCCTGAGCGTGGTGCAGCCTGCGGCGCTGGTGGTGGCGCGGGAGGTGCGGCAGATCCTGGAGCTGGTCCCGGGCCGCCCGGCGGTCTTCGGGCTGGAGGAGGCGCTCTCCGGGGGCGAAGCCTCTGAAGTCCAGAAGGTCGACGGCGGCGCCACCGCGTTCATCCAGTGCACGTCCGGGAGCACCACCGTGCCCAAGGCGGTGGTGGTGAGCCACCGCAACCTCTTCGCCAACCTCGACGCCCTCTGGCAGGAGGGCCGGGACGGCGAAGGCGACGCGATGTGCATGTGGGTCCCCATGTACCACGACATGGGATTGCTGGGGTTCCTCCGGCCGCTCATCTACGACCACTCGCTCGTCCTGATGGAGCCGCAGGCGTTCCTGCGGCGGCCGGGGCGGTGGCTGCGGGCGATCTCCGACCACCGCGCGACCATCAGCGGCGGGCCCAACTTCGCCTTCGACCTGTGCGTGCGGAAGGTCGGCGACGAGGAGCGGAAGGGCCTGGACCTGTCGAGCTGGCGGCTGGCGTACAACGGCGCGGAGCCGATCCGCGCCGACGTGCTGCGGAGGTTCCTGGAGGTGTACGAGCCGCTCGGGTTCCCGCGCTCGGCGATGGTCCCCTGCTACGGGATGTCGGAGACGACGCTGGCCGCTTCGGCGCCGAGGACGGGCGAGGCGGTGCTGGGGCGGACGTTCGACCGCGCCGCGCTGGAGCAGGGCGCCGCGAAGGAGAGCGCCCAGGGCGTGACGCTGGTGGGCGTGGGGCGCGCGCTGCCCGGCCACGACGTGAAGGTGATCGACCCGGAGAGCGGCGCGCCGCGGCCGGAGGGTGAGGTCGGCCTGGTGGCGGTGACCGGGCCCAGCCTCACCAGCGGCTACCTGGGCCGGCCCGACCTGACCGAGAAGGCGTTCGGCCCGTGGGTGAAGGGCGACGAGCGGCGGTGGATCCGCACCAACGACCTGGGCTTCTTCCACCGCGGGGAGCTGTTCGTGGTGGGCCGCGCGGACGACGCGCTCATCGTGCGCGGCCGGAAGATCCCCGCCACCGAGGTGGAGGACGTCGTCGAGGCGGTCCCCGGCGTGCGCAAGGGGTGCACCGCGGCGGTCCAGACGGCGAGCGGCGACTTCGCGGTGGTGGTGGAGACGAGGGGCCAGGCCGGGGGCGAGCTGGCGACGCGGGTCCGCGGCGCGGTGTCGGCGGCGTTCTCGGTGGCGCCGGCGGAGGTGGTGGAGGTGCCGCGCGGCACCATCCCCAAGACGTCGAGCGGGAAGATCTGCCGCGCCGTCATCCGCCGCCAGCTGGCGGAGGGGACGCTGGTGAAGCGCGCCCGGCCGGCGTGGCTGCAGGGCGCGGCGCTCAAGGCGCGCATCGGCCTGAGCTGGCTGCGCAACCGCATGCCCTAGCCCAGGGTGACCCCAGGCAGGTTCTTCAGCATGATGGGTGAATGTTCTCGGCGGAGGTGAAGGCCGGAAGGTTGCTCGAGATCCGCCTCATCGCGCCCGTCGTGCCGGAGGACATCGACCAGATGCAGGAGCGCCTGAACCAGCTCTTCGACGAGCACGGCGAGGTGGTCCTCGTCGCCGACTACACCCGCGCCACGGTCTTCTCCCAGGACGTGGCGACCAGGCTGCTGGACATGTTCAAGCGCGCCAGGGGGCGGGTGGCCCGGAGCGCGGTCCTCCTCAAGCCCGGCGCCGTCTTCAGCCTGCAGATCGAGCGCCTGATCGCCCAGGCGGGAAACCCGATGCGGCGCTGCTTCCACGAACCGTTCGAGCTCAAAGCGTTCCTCGGCGCAGCGATGAGCCGCGAGGAGCACCTCCGCCTCGTCCAGTTCCTCGCGGAAGAGCCCTGATCGCCGCCGCGGGCTAAGGCTTGTTCTTCGCCAGGAAGGCGAGGACGCGCTGGCGGGTCTCCTGGCTGTTGGCGCAGGTGATGAAGCCCGTCTCCTCCATCCGGTACCCGGCCTGCGCGTCGATGGCCCCGGCGCGCACGCAGCGCTTCACCACCGACTGCGCCAGCCGGCCGCCCTTCAGCAACCGCGCGCACGCGGCGTCCACCGCGCCGGCCAGGTCCTCGGGCCTGGCCACCTCGTGCACCAGGCCAATGCGGAGCGCCTCGTCGGGCGGGACGCGGCGCCCCTCCAGCAGCAGCGGCATCGCGGGCCCGGGGCCCAGCAGTCGCACCAGCCGCTGCGTCCCGCCCGCGGCCGGCACCAGCCCGAGGTGCACCTCCGGTAGCCCCACCCGGTAGCGCGGGTCGCCGGCCATGATGCGGACGTCGCACGCCAGCGCCAGCTCGAACCCGCCGCCCGCGGCGTGGCCCGCCATCGCCGCGATGGTGGGCTGGGGCAGCGCCTCCACCGCGTCGTTCATCCGGTGGGCCTGCCGCCCGATGCCGTGCAGCTCCTCCAGCTCCCGGTCGGAGAAGCCGCGCCCCATCCGCTCGGCGAGGAAGTCCAGGTCGAAGCCGACCATGAAGTAATCCGGCACGCGGCTGGCGAACACCACGACCCGCACGTCGTCCCGCAACGCCAGCCCGGAGACCATCCGCTCCATCTCCTGGCAGAACTCCGGCTACATCGCGTTCACCGGCGGGCGGTTGGCGCGGACGAAGACCACGCCGTCCGGCCGCTCCTCCAGCTCGACGAGGCTCATGGCGGCGGCGCCAGCGCGGCGAACTGCGCGTTGTGGAAGTCCTCGTCGCCGAAGAGCGTGTTCAGCGCCTGCATCCGCTTGAAGTACAGGCCGATGTCGTGCTCGTCGGTGATGCCGATGCCGCCGTGGAGCTGGATGGCCTGGTAGGCCACGAAGCGCCCGCTCACCGCCAGCTGCGCCTTGGCCGCGGAGGTGGCGGCGCGCCGCTCCGCCGGGTCCTTGTCGTCCGCCTTGATGCACGCGGCGATGGTGATGGACCGCGCCAGCTCCGTCTCGATGAACATGTCCACCGCCCGGTGCTGGAGCGCCTGGAACGAGCCGATCTTCACGTTGAACTGCTCGCGCGTCTTCAGGTGGTCCAGCGTCATCTGGAGCATGGTCCGCGCCACGCCCACGCCCTCCGCGCACGCCGCCGCCGCCCCCAGGTCCAGCACCGCCTCCAGCACCGGGAGCGCCGACCCCTCCTGGCCCAGCAGGCGCTCGGCGCCCACGCGCACCCCCTCCAGGTCGATCAGCGCCGCGCGCCGCCCGTCGATGGTGCTCAGCGGCGTCACCTTCAACCCCTGGGCGCCGCGGTCGACGGCGAAGAGGGAGAGGCCCACCGACGACCGCGCGCTGACCACCAGCAGGTCGGCGGCGTGCCCGTTGAGCACGAACACCTTCTGGCCGGTGAGCCGCCAGCCGTCGCCGTCGCGCTCGGCGCGGGTGGAGATCTGGTTGGCGCTGAAGCGGCTGTCGCGCTCGTCGTGCGCCAGCGCCAGCGTGGTGCGGCCCTCGATCAGCGGCCCCAGGAACTGCTGCCACTGGGCCGGTCCGCCGGCGCGGGCGATGGCCAGCCCGGCGAGGATGACCGAGGGGACGAACGGCTCCGGCACCAGCGAGGCGCCCAGGTGCTCGAGGACCAGCGACACGTCCACGAAGCTGCGGCCCAGCCCGCCGGCCGACTCCAGGAACGGCATCCCCAGCCAGCCCATCTCCGCCATCTGCCTCCAGAGGTCGGGGGAGTAGCCCAGGGGGTCGTCGCGCAGCTTGCGGAGCCGCCCCGGCGGGGAGGCGCGCTTCACGAAGGACGCCGCGGTGCTGGAGAGGAGCTCCTGCTCCTGGTCGAGGTCGAAGTTCATGGAGGGGTCAGAGGCCGAGGATGGCCTTGGCGATGATGTTCTTCTGCACTTCGTTGGTGCCGCCGTAGATGGTCGTCGCGCGGAGGTAGCTGTAGCGCGACGGGACGAACTGCTCGATGGGGGGCACCACCGGCGGCGGGTTGAACCAGGAGAGCGAGTCCAGGCCCATCGCCTCCATCGCCAGCTCGAAGCTCTGCTGGAGGATCTCCGCGCCGCAGATCTTCAAGAGCGAAGACTCCGGCCCGGGCGCCCGGCCCAGCTGCGCGCCGGCGAGCGCGCGGTAGTAGACCATCCGGAGCGCGCGCAGCCGGATCTCCAGCCGGGTGAGCCGGTTCCGGAACACCGGGTCGTGCAGCAGCACCCGGCCGTCCTTGAGCGTGTCCGCGGCGATGCGCTTCACCTTCTGGATGGCGCGGGTGGAGCTGCCGATGGCGGCGATCGCCGTCCGCTCGTGGCCCAGCAGCGCCTTGGCCATGGTCCAGCCGCCGTTGAGCGGCCCCACCAGGTTCTCCTTGGGGACGCGGACGTCCTCGAAGAAGGTGTCGCAGAAGGCCGGCGTGCCGCCGATGGTGAGCATGGGCTTCACCGTGACGCCGGGCGTCTTCATGTCCACCAGGAGAAAGCTGATCCCCTCCTGCTTCTTCGCCTTGGAGTCGGTGCGGACCAGGCAGAAGATCCAGTCCGCGTACTGGGCGTAGGTGGTCCAGGTCTTCTGCCCGTTGAGCACGAAGTGGCCGGCGCCGTCGTCGGCGGCGCGGAGCTGGAGCGCGGCCAGGTCGCTCCCGGCGCCCGGCTCGGAGTAGCCCTGGCACCAGACCTCGTCGCCGGAGAGGATGGGCGGGAGGAAGCGCTTCCTCTGCGCGTCGGTGCCGTACTGGATGAGCAGCGGGCCCACCATGATGATGCCGAAGGGGCTCAGCTCCGGCGCGCCGGCCTGCTCCAACTCCTCGGCGAGGATGGCTCTCCGGGTGGCGTCGAACCCGGGGCCGCCGTACTCCTTGGGCCAGTTGGGGGCCGCCCACCCTCGCTTGTAGAGGATGCGGTGCCACTCCATCACCTCCGGCATCTCGAACGGGGCGTCGATCGCCGCCTTGGCGGCCAGCGGCGGCGGGAGCGCGGAGGCGATCCACTCGCGCGCCTCGGCGCGGAAGGCGATCTGGTCGGGCGTGAACGACAGGTCCATGGCCGGCACTGTGCCAGCTACCGGCGATACTTCTCCAGCCAGATCCGGTCGTTCTGCCGCGGCTGTGCGCCGGTCAACCGGGTGATGACCCACTCCAGGGCGCGCCAGAAGCCGGGCCGGCTGATCAGGTGGTCCGAGAGGCCGTTCACGATGCAGTAGTTGTAGTCGTGGGTCCCGGAGTGGTGCGCGCCGTGGTGCGACGGCGAGCACAGCAGGTGCGCCCGCTGCAGCCAGCCCAGCGGCCCGCGCGCCCACGGCTTGTGGCCCAGCTTGTGGAACTCCAGCATGAACACGATGCAGAGGTCCGCCACCAGCCCGGTCCACACCGCCGCGTAGCCCAGCGCGCCCGGCGGGCCGGGGAGGAACATCGGCGCCAGGAGCGGGAGGTTGACGCCCAGCGCGATGACGGAGAGCGGGCCGGCGTCGTGATACCAGCGCGTGGCATGTATCGCGCCGGGCCGGATGTGGTGCTCGCGGACGACCACCACCATCCGGCGGAGCTGGGGGCGGAATTCGTCGAACCAGGTGTCGAACATCCAGTGGAGGACGCCGGAGACGAAGTCCGCGCCGACGGTGCCCACCAGGGTGGCGAGGACGAGCCACGGCCAGATGGCGGCGGCCACGCCGCGGTGCCAGGCCAGCCAGAGGACGGCGAGCAGCGCGACGGCGGAGTTGGGGACGGTCACCGCGACGTGACCGGCGATCTCCGAGCGCGAGTACGGCGCCGCGCGCGGGTAGTCGTCCCCCGAGGTCATCGTCCGAAGAGCTTGCGGCGCGCGTGGAGGCCCACGGAGTTCCGCAGCACCATCCGGTGCGCGCCCAGGGTGCGGTCGAAGAAGGCGCGCGCGGATCCCCAGAGGTAGAGCCGGAAGCGGCGATACAGGTGCTGGCCCCACTTGGCGGTGATGGTGTGCTGCACCGCCTCCAGGTTCTCCGCCCACTTCTTGCAGGTCAGGTAGTAGTTGTGGCGGTCGTCCTGGAGGAAGAGCACCTCGAAGTCGGTGCGGGCCAGCTCGGCGAAGTAGCGGTCGAGGGCCAGCGGGGAGGTGTTGCCCTCGAAGACGTACTTGGTGACGAACGAGCTCATCCCGTGCCGGTCGCCGGAGTAGCAGTCGAGGTAGATGGAGCGGCCGGGTTTGAGCAGCCGCTGGTACTGGGCGATGGTGCCGCGGTAGTCGGGGAGGTGCTCGGTGACGCCGAAGTTGCAGATGGCGTCGAACGGCTCCTTGGGGCGGAACTCCAGCAGGTGCTCGCGCACGGCGGTGCACGGGAGCTTCTCCCGCTGGATGAGCTCCTTCATGTACTTCTCGGACTCGGCGGCGATGGTGACCGAGGTGACGTGGATCCCCTTCCGGCCGGCGTACTGCACGAAGGAGCCCCAGCCACCGCCGATGTCGAGCACGCGGTCGCCCGGCTTGATGCCGCAGGCGTCGATGCCGTACTGGAACTTGCGCTCCATGGCCGGTTCGAGCGGCTCGTCGTCGGAGTTGAAGAAGGCGTGGGAGTAGCCGCGGACGCTCTTGTCCAGCCAGAGCTCGAAGAACTCCGGCGTGATGTCGTAGTGGCTGCCGATCCCCTTCTTGTCCGCGCGCACCTGGCCCAGCAGGACGGTGCGGGCGTAGGTGGACCAGAGGTAGCGGAGGAGCCGGTTGTCGGAGAGCAGGGAGCGATAGCCGATCAGGTCGAAGAGATCGCCGGTGATGTTGATATCGCCCTCCATGTACGCCTCGCAGATGGCGAGGTCGTCCAGAGAGAGCAGCGCGCTCACGCCCCTGGCGGTGACGAGGTGGACGCGCGACTCGGGCTCTCCTTGCCCGAAGCGGCGCGACTGGTGGTCCGGCATCACGATCTCGAACGGCTTGCCGGCCCGGCCTTCGGCGGCCAGCGCGTCCACCTTCTGCTGGATCGCGTCCAGGAACCGCGAGGAGATGGAGTGCGGGACCGCCTTGCCGGTCCCGGCGTCCGACGTCTGCAATTCGCTCATAAGCCCCCTCTGGCGACAACAACTTGATCAGGTTCCGCTGTTGACGTCAAAGGCGGCCAGCGCGCGATCTGGCCCGATCTCATTTGGAGTAGAGAAAGCAACAGTGAGCTCCCGCGCGCGGCAAGACGCAGGGCCGCGCAAAGGATTCCGTGGACGCATGAACCGGACGCAGATCACCAGGCCCCCTGCAGCCGTGATGCGACGCGCGCTCCTCGGCCTCACGTTGACGGCCGGGGTCGCGGCGGCGGGCGTGCCGCGCGCGGACCTCGTGCTGCGGGGCGGCCGCGTCTACACGGTGGACGCGGCGCGGAGCTGGGCGACCGCGGTGGCGATCAAGGACGGCCGGATCGTCTTCGTTGGGGATGATCGCCAGGCGGCGGCGCGGGTCGGGCGCGGGACGAAGGTGGTGGAGCTCGAGGGGCGGATGGTGCTCCCGGGCTTCCATGACGCTCACATGCACCCGGTGTCGGGCGGGCTGCGGCTCGTCAGATGCCAGCTGCAGGAGGCCACCACCGCGGATCAGCTCGCCGCGGTGGTGCGCGCGTGCGTGGCGGCATTGCCTGCGACCGGATGGCTCATCGGCACCGGGTGGGACGCGCGGCTGCCCATCCCCGCGGCGCTGGTGGCGGATCGCCCGGCGTACCTGGCGACCCCGGACGGGTACACGGCGTGGGTGAACGCGAGCGCGCTCGCCGCGGCTGGTGTCGATGAGCGGACGCCGGATCCTCCTGGCGGCCGCATCGAGCGCCTTGCCGATGCGGCCGCCATCCTGCGCGACCGCGCGGTCGGCCTCGTCCGGAAGGTGATGCCGCAACCGGGCCCGGCCGACTACCGCGAGGGCCTCCGCCGGGCGCTGGCGATGGCGAACCGCTTCGGAATCACCTCGCTGATGGACGGAGCCGCGGACCCCGCGCTGCTGGAGCAGTACCTGGCGGCCGACCGCGCGGGCGAGCTCAGCGCGAGGGTCGTGGCGGCGCAGCGGGTCGACCCCGCCCGCGGCGTGGAGCAGGTGCCGGAGCTGATCGTCCGGCGCGCGCGCTTCCGGAGCAGCCGGCTGCGAACGGACGCGGCGAAGATCTTCGTGGACGGTGAGCTCCTCAACCGGACCGCCGCGCTGCTCGAGCCGTACGCCGGGGCGGCGAAGCCCGAGACCCGCGGCGAGCTCGACCTGGAGCCCGCCGCCCTCGACGCCCTGGTGCAGCGCCTGGACGCGGAGGGATTCCAGGTGCAGATGCACACCATCGGCGACCGCGCCGTCCGGGTGGCGCTCGACGCGCTCGGCCGGGCAAGCGAAGTGAACGGCCCGCGCGACCGCCGCCACCACCTCTCGCACGCGGAGCTCGTCGACCCGGCCGACCTGTCACGCTTCAGCCGGCTGGGGGTGGCGGTGGACGTCCAGCCGATGCTGGGGTTCGACGGGAGCTACCTGGCCCAGGTGGCGCCGCTGGTCGGGCCGGAGCGGGCGCGCCGACTCTTTCCGCTCGGGGACCTCGTCTCCAGCGGAGCGACCGTGGCGGCCTCGAGCGACTGGCCCGCCCCCTCGATGAATCCGCTGGAGATCATCCAGGCGGCGATCACCGAACGGGCGCTCCACCTGCCCGAGCTGCTCGCTGCCTACACCATCACCGGCGCGTGGCTGGCGAGGAGTGAGGCGACCACCGGGTCCATCGAGGTCGGTAAGGCGGCCGACTTGATCGTCCTCGACCGGAACTTGTTCGAGGTCCCGCCCGCGGAGCTTCGAGGCGTGCGCGTGCTGATGACACTGCTGGATGGGCGCCCGGTGTACCGCGACCCTGGCTTCACCCAGCGATAGGCTCCGCACCGTGCGAGTCTCGATCTCCACGGTGATCCGTTCGCCTCCGGAGCGGGTCTTCGAGGTGT
>Ga0068860_100001086_pt1 | contig 29965 bp, 21 predicted proteins | sample KBSSwiS32_FD_66597 | JGI IMG/M metagenome (GOLD analysis project Ga0068860, IMG submission 66597) | Switchgrass rhizosphere microbial communities from Kellogg Biological Station, Michigan, USA - KBS Switchgrass S3-2 | ecosystem: Host-associated > Plants > Roots > Rhizosphere > Soil ... | reverse complement strand
GAGCCCGCGGACGACGAGCTTCTTCGGCTCGTCGATCGGCGCCGGTGTGCCGCGCCCGAAGGTGGCGAAATCCCATACGCACCAGGTATAGATCGCTGCACCCAGGGTGAGGAGCGCGATCCCGGCCGGGAACCCGAGGCCCGAAACCGGGTGCCGACCGCGGATGATCGAAAGTGGCACGAAGACCGCGACCGTGCCCGGCACCACCAGGGTAAAGAGAAGGTTCTTGACCAGGAGCATGCACAGCGAAGCTTATGGCAGTGATCGTTCGAAGCCTACCCGAGGCTGGTTCCAACTGCGGCGGGTCATCGAACCCCGCCTACTTCCCCTTGGATTATTCGGTGCGAACCAAAAAACCGAGTGGACCTTTCGGATCGAGCAGCGGCCCGAGATTGCGGGAAGAGAGCGTTACGAAGGCCCACGGCGCGACCTCGGGCCCTCCTCCGATAACGAGCACGATACCGCCGTCGCTTTGGAGCAGGAACGATCCCAAGATCTGATCCGAACCTTGGTCGAACCGACCCGCCAGCTCCTCGGGGGACTCGGCCGCCGCTCGCCGCGCGAGTTTGTACAGCTTCGCCAGCGGCTCGCTTCCCGGCAACAGGCACTCGCGCAGGTCGACCTGGACGGGGTGGCCGGCGCGCAAGGTGTAGGTCGAGGTCTCGAAATCGTTTTGGCCATGGGCACCGCCGGTATAGGCGTGCCAGATCGTGGCGAGGCTGACGGCTTCGGGCCGGAAAGAGGCAACCTCCACCTCGATACTCTCGGAAAATGGCAATAGGTGCTCGTATTCGCTCGGTCGCTCGATGCCTTTGAGATCGTCTTCCATGCCGTGGTGCGCTGCGACGGCGTCGGCCGTGAGTCGGTCGTTGAGCTCCGCGAAAGCTCCGGCGGTCGGCTCGAATTGCGGATAGACCGACCAAGTCGACCAGGTTCCCGCCACGCCCGCTGCGAGTTTCAGATCGCGCGCCACCCTGCGGAAGCGAAGGTTTTCGCTGGCCGCCTTGCTCGTTTCGAGGCGCAAGAGAAGGTCGCCGTGGTGAAGCCGCCCGGTCCATTTCACTTCGGGCGCCCGGGAGCCCCAAACGAGGATTTCGATCTTCGGTTCTGCGCTCCCCGCGCGCGTCCATCGAGTGACCTTGACTTGTCGCGAGCTCGAGGCCCACTCCTCGCCCAACACGAGACCCTCGAGCGTGCCACGGTTGAACCTGAGATGAAATGCGGATAGAGCCGGCTTCGCCAGACAGTCGACTTGTGCCCAGACGCCCACCAGGTTCTCGGCCTGTTTCTGGCTTAGCAGAGGCGGGTCGGCGTACCCGGCGGAAGCGGCAATACAGACCAAAAGCGCAATTGTCGGTACGAGGGGACGAGACAAGTCGTGACTCCTTGAGTCGACAACCTACCACTTCCCAAATGCCGAGGCGGGCGGATTACCGCGATCGAATGACGAGGCCGACGGCACCTGCCGTCGGCCTATCGAAGCTCTCGACGCTTCACTTCAGGGCAGGAATCCCTCGCGGTCGACCAGGCCGTTCAGAACGTCGCTGTCCTGCGGGACGCCGGAAAGGTTGTAGTAGTTGATCGGTCCTCCCGACGTCTTCTGGACCCAAAGCTCGACACGCGAGACGGTGAAGCGAATCACCTCGGGCCAGAGGAAGCCGTTGGGTCGCGGGCCGATGATGCGGACGAAGACTTCCGTGCGGGTGGGGATGGCTCCCGCCAGGCAGATGGTTTCCGGCACGCAGTCGGTGACCTTCGTCGCGATGCGGCTGTTGTCGATCCGGGATTTGAATTGGAACCCCGGCAGGGCGTTCGTGGTCAGCCAGGGACCGTCGGGCGGAAGGGGATCGGTGCCGCCGCCGGGGGTGAACTCGGCGCGGAACATCAGCGCCCGATCGGTCGTGAAGGTGTCGGTGATCGGCTGCCAGGTGGAGCCGCCGTTGGTCGAGCGGAAGACTTGGGCGAGCGGAGTGCCCGGGCTTTCGTCGGCGCAGACGAACAGGTCTTCGTTCGCGACGCCGTTCCACTGGACCCCGACGTAGGCGCCGCCGGAGGTGAACTGAAGGCCGAGGCTCGAACAGTCCTGGCCGACGAAGGCGGCGGTGAACGAAGAGCCGATGTTGATCGAAGAAGGTACGCTGCCGAGGAAGCTGCCGGGAGTCCCCCCCGGCCCGTTGTCGTCATAGACCATGAAGTTGAACGACATGGACGACGGATCGGTGCCGGTCAACCAACAGGCACAGATGCGCGACAGCGTCGAGGGATAGGACGGCGGGACCAGACGCTGCACCAGGCGGACGTCCGAAGCTCCGACCCGGTAGCCTTCTTCGATCGAGCCGTCGTCGGCCGCGACTCCGCCGCTGCAGGTAGGGCCGGCCTGGGGCAGGTAGGGAGATCCGCCTCGAAGATCCGAGAATCGAAAGCCGTCGTTTTGGGCTTGAACGCCCGTGGAAGAGAGCAGGATGGCCACTCCGAGGCCGAGCAGGGTCAACGCGCGCCGCGTCGACTTTTGGGAGAGCACTGCAAGGGGTTTGGGAGATAGGCTCCCGGAGCGGTCATTTTTTCCGACTACAGTTGGGTTCATGGGGTACGCCTCCTTTTCGGTTTGCCGAAAGTGCAAGGCGGGTGCCGACGAAAATCTTTTCGTTTGATCCGCGATGAAAAACTTTATGTTCGCGCCGGACCTTCGATCCGATCGCCGCGCGGGCGCTTCTCAGCCGAAAGGCAAGCGAACCGATCAGAGGCGGCCGATATCGACGTTCGGAGCCGGGCGAAGACCTGCCGGACGCCCGACCTCGCTGGCCCGGACGACAAACCGCTGGGGTGCCGTGCCGATGTAGCGGAAGGGATAGCAGGTGATCAGGGTGAGCGTGGAGGTGGCCCCGGGGGCGAGCACCTGGATCTCGGTCGGTTCGACGATGCGGAGATCTTCGACCACGTAATCGTAGGTACCGGCGGTCGTGATGAGCTGGATCGGATCTCCCAGCTCCAGCTTCGCCAGGCCGCGAAAGAAAGTATCGCGGTGGCCGGCGAGCGCGACGTTGCCCGGTTCGCCCGGCAGCGCGGTGTTGGGGATGTGGCCGACGGCGCGGCGGAGGGTGGGATCGTCGACTCCTTCGGTGACGATCGCGTCGACGTCGGCGGCGGGAATCGTGAGGCGGCCGATCACGCCGGAAGCCGGCGCAGTCCGGTCGCGAACCGCGGGGACGCTCGTCGAGCCCGTCGAGGTCGTGGCGCTCTTTAAGGAAGCCGTCGCGAGCCGCGCGCTTTCGATGCGCTGATAGGCGAGGCGGTCCAGCTCCATCCAGGCGACATATGCCAACGCCAGGAAGGCGACCACGAACAGCGCCCGTTCGAAGGAACGGGCGCCGCTCGGGATCGCCTCCCTGGGTTGGTTCAGCATAGGGGGCTGGTGGTTAGTGAGTGGTGCGCTGCCGCATCAGAAACGCCGCGGCGGCCAGGGCGATGAGACCGAAGACGAAGACCGCCGGTTCCGGACTTGCCGTCTGCGGCAAGCTGTTGTCGGCCGTCGTGGTGTCGTTCGTGGCCGTCGTGTCGGTGGCCGTGGTGTTGTCGTAGGCCGTCGTGCCGGAAGTGCCCGACGTACCGGTCGTGTCCTTCATCGGCGCCATCGGCGCGGTCGACGCGGAAGTTCCCGTGGTCGAATCCATCGAGTGATCCATCGAGTGATCCGGGTCGTTCGGCTGCGCCGGGGGAGCCGGAGCCTGGTAGCCGCCCGTGGTACCCACGACAGTGGTGCGCGACTCGCCCGTCTGGCCGGCGGTTCCCGGAGTTCCGGTGTTGGTCAGCGTGCGGGTCGTCGGTCCGGCCGGTTTAGCAGGAGCGGTCGCCTGGGTTCCTTCGAGGACTTGGATCGCTTGGAATCCGCCGGTGTCGAGAGGATGGTAGACGACGGTCACCTGATCGCCGGCAGTGAGGACGGCGGGCTTCGAGGTCGCGGAATCGAGGACCAGGTTCAGGCGGGTTCCGGCGTCGGTCTGAACGACCAGCTCGAACGCGGAGGACGAGATGACGCGGCCCGAGACGGTTTTGTTCATGGTGTCTTGGGCGTAAGCGGCTGCGCCAAAGGCGAGCACGAGACAGAGGAATAGGTTGGATATACGCTTCAAGGCGGCCTCCTTCTTCGAAGTGGGCGAAGGGCCGCCGCCTGGGGACCTATTTGAATCTATGGGGAGGCGGCCTCCGCCCGGCATGCCCTCGAAAGGGGCAAGAGCGGTGCCAGGGTCCTTCCCCTGGGAGGGCGCGAGAGAAAGAGGCAGTCGTTGCCGGTCGGGGAGTGCGGCTGGCAGGAACTGCAAGGCCGCGGGGTACCATTTTTCCCCGGCCGGGGGGCATCTCTACCCGGCTATTCGATGTCTCTCCCGGCCGCCACCTGGCCGGTTCATGCCGACAGAGTAGGCCGGTTTCCCGGCTACGGTCGGCCGGTATGGGACGAACGGCGGATTTTTCGCCGTCGCTAGTACCAGTACTTCGCCTTCTGCGCCCACTCGCTTTTCGGGTAGCTCTTCTTGAGCAGGTCGAACGTCGCCTTGGAAAGGTTCGATTTTTCCTGTCGGCAATTTACCGCGCGCGCCCTTTGGGAGGCGAGGTAGAGGGCTTCCGGGACGTTCGGGTCGCCGGGGCGTTCGCGCGCCCAGGCGAGCACCCTGCCGGCCACGACGTCGTACCCTTCGCCCAAGGCTTCGAGCGATTTCACCTCGCGCTCGGCGGCGGCGTTGTCTGCGGCGGAGAGGAACGCCGGCCGGGCCGGCAGGTCGGGCAGGTCGCGGTTCCGATCGTCGGAGGAAACCTCGACCGGCAGCTTCGCGCACCACCAGTTGCGGCGGAAGTCGTCCATTTCGCTCAACCTAGCCCAGCGCGGGAAACCCCCTTCCGCGACCGGCGCCAGGCCGGGGTTCTTGATCAGCGCCCAGGCGGCAGCGCTCGGGCGGTCGGCGCCGGAGGCGGCTGCCCAAGCGGCGATTTCGGGCACGGCTTGGCCGATCGCCTTGGCCGCGCGCTCGCCCTCGGTCGAGTCGTCGAGCAGCAGGGCGCGCGTCCAGGCCGCTTCGGCGAGCCGTTCTCGAACGTCCCCGGCGCTCACCTTTCCTACCGTTGCGCCGAACTGGGCGAGCGGCAGGCGGGTGTTCAACCAGAACGCCGCCTCGCCGGTCAGGTAGCGGGCGCTCCGGGCTTCTGCGTCGTCCTCTCCGCCGGCGCTCAGGCGCTGCTGGACGCCGTCCTGGACCAAGTCGTCGAGGCTCGCCGCGGTCCGCAGGCGCAGGCTGTTGCCCAAGTTCTCCGAGCCGAGCGAGGGGTGGCTCGCGATCAGCCGGTCTAGTTCCTTTCGCGCCTCCGCGGCCTGATTCGCGGCGATCAGCAGCCGCGCGCGCTGGAAGCTTGCGGTCGCCTTGCCGGGCGAATCGTCCTTCAGGTCGGCGGCCGCCTGGAGCAGGTCGGCGGGCGCCTTGCCGTCATGGGGTGCGACCGTGAGCGCGGCCACCAGCCAGGGGAGGGTGTGCGTCGCCCGCCAACGTTCGAGCGCCTTGGCCGCCCCTTCCGGGCTGCGCGCACCGAGGGCGTCGATCCACTCGGTGAGCGGATCGGGCTGAGAAGCACGGGGGGCATGGCGGATCAGATAGGAGTAGTCGGCCAGCTGCCGGCCGAGGGCCGCCGGGTCGATCTCGGGGGCGGTCAAACGACCGGCCAGCTCCGCCGCTCGTTCCGTCGGCCGGGCGCGGATCGCGATCCAGTCGCGCAGGCGGCCGGCGGCCTCATGCCAGGCGGCGCGCTCCTGGTCGGCGATCAGCGCCGCCAGCTCCGCGTCGGCTTCGGCCAAACGCTTGCGATCGACCTGGCCGGGGCTCAAAGAAGCCTGGCGCACGAGCGCCCGGGTCGCGAGGTACGGCGCGACGCCGCTCCAGGGCGACGAGGTCTCCTTGGCGATTGCCAGGAACCGCGTTCGGGCGTCGTCGAACCGGCCGGAGTAGAAGCTCGCCGCGGCCATCTGGTAGCGGCGGTCGGCCGCGATCTCCGGCGGCAGGCCGGGCTCGGGGGCCGCGACGGCGGGCGCTTCGCCGTCGCCGCAGGCGGCGAACACGGCGTCCTGCGCCTTCACCCAAGAGGCGACCGCGGCGGGGAAGCGGGTGCGGCGGTCGGCGAGCGTCGCGATCGCGGTGCGAAACGCATCGGCCGGGCAGTTCAGGTACGGCACGGAGTCGGTGTACGACTGGCCCGTTTCATCGACCGCGGGGATCTCGATGTAGCGGTCGGTCGAGACCGAGACGTCTTTCGCCGCCGGAACGGCGGATTTCCGCGCCTCGGCCCAAGCGGCCGGCAGAGGCCAAAGATCGCTTTCGTTCGGACCTTTCGGCTCGAGCGCCTTCAGATCGGCGGCGGGGGTCGCGAGCCCGGAGAGGCGCCGCCAAGCCAGAACCTGCCACGCGGTCTTGAGCGAAGGGGAGAGCACGTCGAGATGGCCGGCGAGGAAGCGCGCCGGGTCGTCAGGCTCTTTGCGCCGGACGAATTCGGGCGGGCTGAAATCCGGTCCGCAAGCCGGAAGCGGCAGACAGGCGAGGACCGTGGCGGCGAATGCGGCGCGCAGGGGGCGGTTCATCGATCGATCTCCCGAAGAATGGATAAGAGAGCATGTCGCGTCCAGGGGTGCGGAGGGAAGAGGTACACCGCGCGATCTGAAAACTTCCTCGGCATCGGCTCGTCGGTCGCGAGGCCGACGCTCGTGCGGCAGAGCGGCAGCGAGAAATCGTCCCCTCGCGCGAGAAGGCTGCGGATCCCTTCGCCCTCCGGCCCCATCCGGAAGAGCATCGGCACCGCCTCGTCCACGGGTAGATCCGCGATCCAGGGGTCACCCAAGCACCAGGAGGCGAGCGCGGTGATCGACAGCGTGGTGTCCGCCGGCAGCCGGCGCCGAAGGTCGGAGAGCAGCGCGCGATAGAACGGCCGCTGGGCGGTGGTCGCGTCGAAGTCGACTTGCAGACCGATCGCGTGCCAGCGGCGGGGGAGCGGAGCGATCTGTCCGGCGAGGTTTGCGATCGCCCGCGCGTCCAGCCCGGGAGCGCCGCGCGCGGCTTCGAGCCGCACCACGGCGAGCCGGGGGACCGAATCCGGCAGGGCGATCGGCTGCCGGCGGAGCTCCAGCCGCGCCGCGCCGTGCTCGATCCGCGCCGTGCCGGCGAGCAGCGCGACGGCGGTCGTCGCCCCGTCGAGAAATTCGAGCCGCTCGGGGCGCTCCCACGCCCACAGGACGATCGGACGGCGGGCGACGCCGGGAGAATCGCGCGGAACGCAGCCGGCCGCGAGCGACGCCAGGGCGGCGCCGAAGAAGACGGCGATCGAGCGCTTCGTTCGTCGCGCGCTTGACAGTGAGATTTGACGCGCGTACGCTTTTTTTAATCCTGGCTTGAACAGCTAGGACTCCTTTGCCCACCCCGCACCGGACTCGGTTTTTTCCTTTTCCCCCAGGAACCTGGGAGGAGGGTACGATGAATCGGAGAGCGTTGGTTGTGTGCAGTGTATGGCTTGGAGCAGGGCTTGCGGTAGGAGCCCAGGAGTGGCCCCAGTGGGGGCAGAACTCGCGGCATACCGGAGTCTCGACGGCCGTCGGTCAGACGGCCGCCCAGATGCTCGACAGTATCGTCTACGACCCGTTCGTGGCCCAGGAGCAGGCCGATCCCCTGACCGAGAACGACCTGCTGGCGCATTTCCAGGTGCCGCTGGTCAACGGCAACGACGTCTACATGGAGTTCAAGACCGGCACCTACACCGACATCACCCATTGGGAGACGCAGACCTGGAACGAGAAGCGCCTGCGTTGGACCGGCGGCCACCTGGTCCCCCAATGGAACTTCGAGAGCGACTGGAAGCCGGTGCCGTACAGCAAGTACGCGACCGGACCGGGCTGGGAGCCGGTGTTCCACGCCGTGCTCGCGGGAAGCTTCATCTACGTCCCCGGAGCGGGCGGCACGATCTTCAAGCTCAACCGGACGACCGGCGCCCAGATCGCGCGGATCAACCCGTTCGGCTCGATCGACGTCGACACCTTCACCGTCGGTCCGCTCACCGCGGACTCGTCGGGAAACATCTACTACAACGCCATGAAGCTGGTCCATGGCGAGGCGTGGCACGCCGATGTGGTGAATTCCTGGCTGGTCAAGGTGTCGTCGAGCGGCAGCGTCCAAAGCGCCACCTACGCCTCGCTCACCCCCGGCGCGCCGGCCGCCAACGACAAGTGCGCCGGCACCTTCAACATCAACCAGCTCCCCTGGCCGCCGTCACCCACCGCGGTGCCGGCGACGGTGCAGTGCGGCTCGCAGCGGCCGGCGGTCAACCAGGCCGTGGCGGTCGGTCCGGACGGCACCATCTATACGATCAGCCAGGCGCATCTGACCAATCGCACCGGCTACCTCGTGGCGGTCAACTCGAACCTCACCCCGAAGTGGAAGGCGTCTCTGCGCGACCGCTTCACCGACGGCTGCGGCGTCCTGCTGCCGGCGAGCGGTCCGGGGGGATGCCGCGCCGGCTCTCCGGTAGGCGTCGATCCGGCCGAGAACCGGCCGGGCGCCGGACGGGTCCTCGACGACTCGACCTCCTCGGTGGTCGTCGCTCCCGACGGCAGCCTGTTCTACGGCGCCTACAGCCGCTACAACTGGGCGCAGGGCCACATGATGAAGTTCAGCTCGACGGGACAGTTTCTGGCGGCCTATCCGTTCGGCTGGGACGTCACTCCGTCGATCTACTCCCACGACGGCACGTACTCGGTGGTCACCAAGGACAACCACTACGGCGAGGTCGGCTCGTACTGCAACGACGAGACGGTCTGCCCGTCCGACCGTACGGCCACCCATCCGACCTATCCGGAGCAGTACTTCATCACCCGGCTGAGCGCGAACCTGACGCCGGAGTGGAGTTGGCAGAACACCAACCCGGACAGCTGCACCCGGGACGCGAACGGCAACGTCACCTGCGTCGCCGATCATCCGTTCGGCTTCGAATGGTGCGTCAACGCCCCGGTGGTCGACAGCACGGGCGTCACCTACGCCAACAGCGAGGACGGCGGTCTCTACGTCATCCGCCCGGACGGCACCCTGCGCGAAAGTCTGTTCCTGAACCTCGCGATCGGCGCCGCCTACACGCCGCTCTCGATGGCCAGCGACGGCAAGATCTACACCCAGAACGACGGCGTGCTGTTCGTCGTCGGCAACTAGCTCTCCCCTCTCCCCTCGAAGGAATCAAAAGGGCGGCCCGATCGGGCCGCCCTGCCTCCGAATCCTGACGAAACATTGGAGTCGCCGATCTCGGGGGCTCTGCCTCCGACGAACCGTTAAGATGCCTCCGAATCCGAGGCCCCTTCCGACCGAAGGTAGCCATTCTTCTTGAGAGCCCGAGGAGGCAGAGTGCACGAGACGAGCAGCGCCCAGACGCCGCACGAGGTTTTGCCCGCCTACTACGGCTCTCCCGCGGAAAGGCGCCCGTTCGTGGGCCGGCTGTTCGACGACGGCGCGCCGTACTACGAAAAGATCAACCGCTGGATGTCGTTCGGGACCGGAGTGTTCTACCGGCGCGATGCGCTCCGGCGGGCCGGCCTCGCCGCGGGCATGAAGGTGCTCGACGTGGCGACCGGCACGGGAGTGGTGGCACGCGCGGCGCTCGAAGTGGTCGGCGCCAATGGTCAGGTCATCGGGCTCGATCCGAGCGTCGGGATGCTCCACGAGGCTGGGCATATCCCTAACCTCCGCTGCGTGCGCGGTTTCGCCGAGGCGCTCCCCTGCGCCGACCGGAGCGTCGATTTCCTCAGCATGGGCTACGCGCTCCGCCACGTCGCGGACCTGGCCGCCACCTTCGCCGAGTACCGCCGAGTCCTTCGCCCCGGAGGGCGCCTACTGATCCTGGAGATCGTCCGGCCGAAGAACCGCATCGCCCTCGCCTGGGTCCGCTTCTACCTGAGGCGCCTCATCCCCTGGATCGCCTCCGTCCGTTCGCGCGAAGCGCGCACGATGATGGAGTACTTCTGGGACACGATCGACGCCTGCGTGCCGCCGGAAACGATCCTCCAAGCCCTCCGAGAGGCCGGCTTCGCCGACGTTCGGCGCGAAGTCCAGTGGGGGTTTCTCACCGAGTACCAGGCACGGCGCTTGGAGTAATCACTTAGGACGTTGAGTAAAATTACTCAGCGTATTGAGTAATCCGTCGATCCTCACCGCCCGTTGACGACTGCGCCGCGGAAGGAGAGTCATGGCGCTCCGGTTGACCTCCGCCATTGTCAAGCGCCAGGCCGCGCTGTCGCAAACCCAGGCGCGGTTCCTTGAGTTCGCCGCACGGAATCCGGCAGCTTTCTCGCGCCGGGCGTTTTCGGAGGTCCATCGCAAATCGGAGTTCGGGCGGTTCGCGATGCAGTCGTGGCCGATGTTTCTTTCCGCCACACGGCGCGACGAAATCGCGCAGGCGAGCCTCGCGATCTGCCGCCTGATCCGTTCGATCCCCGAGCGGATCTTCGGCAACGATCCTTCCAAGCTGGCCTGGTTCTATGACCTGGACCTTCCGACCGCGAGGCGCAATGCGGCGCTGATCGGTGCGACCGGCCTGCTCGATCGCGTGACGGCGCGTGCCGACCTGATCTGGACGCCCAAGGGACCACGCATCTGCGAGATCAACTTCGCCGGTTGGCTCGGCGGTTGGGAAATGAGCGCCTGGGAGGCGCGCTTCCGCTGCGTGCCGCTTCTGCGACGATTCTTTACCCAGGAGGGAATCGTTCCCCGCTTTACCGATCCGCTGCGGACGCTGTGCGCGCATGCGATCGAAGCGGGCCTGGCAGCAGGCCTTGGCGTCGCGGGGGAGCTCAACCTCGCGTTCTGCCAGACCGAGCCGGACGAGACCTTCCTGCCGCTGCTCGACGCGAGATATCGGGAGGCGCTGGCGGCCCTCGAGCCCGGGCTCGGCGGGCGGGTCGTGCTTTGCCAAGATGGCGATCTCTCTTTGCGACGCGGCCGGCTTCATCTCGGCCGGCTGGCGATCCACCTGATGCTCGACACTTTCGAAGGGCGCTTCGGCCGTGCCGCGTTTTCAGCCTGTGCAAACGGCGCGGCGCTCGCGTTCGACGGCCCGGCGACGGCCATCCTCTCCGACAAGCGGAATCTGGCGCTGCTGTCCGAAGCGGTGGAGGCGGGCGGCTTCCTATCCGCCGCGGAGCGCGCGATCGTTTCGGCGTATCTGCCCTGGACGCGAAGACTTGTCTCGGGGCATAGCCTTTTTCGCGGCGAGCGAGCGGAGTTGTCGTATCTGGCGGTCGCCCATCGCCGCGACCTGGTGCTCAAGCGCGGTCTTTCGCTCGGCGGCGAGCATGTCGTGGTCGGCCGGTCGACTTCGCCCGCCGTCTGGCGGAGGCGGGTTGGGGAGGCGCTCGCCGAAGGCGATTGGATTCTCCAGGAGTACGCGCTCCCCATCCCTTACCTGTTCCAGCATCCGGCCGGCGGCGCGGCGCCCCACGACCTGGTGTGGGGGATCTTTATGAACGGCAATAGGTACGGCGGCGGACTGCTGCGTATGGTCCCCCGCGGCGCCGACACCGTAATCAACGTCGGCCGCGGAGCCGCGGAAGGGCTGATCTTCGAGGTTGAGGTGTAGGGGGCGCGGACCCGGCCGGAGAGTCCGCACGCCGGTTCGGGGCGTTCGGGCGGCTCAGACCACGCTCGCAGCCTCTCGCTCCACCTCCGTTGCGCCTGCTCGCTCCACCCGATCGAGCGCGAGTTCCAGATCGTCCAACAGATCGCGCACGTCTTCCAATCCGACCGACAGCCGCAGCAGATCGGGCGTGATCCCGGCCCGCTCCCGCGCTTCGTCGTCCATCGCGGCGTGCGTCATGGTCGCCGGATGAGCGATCAGGCTTTCCACTCCGCCGAGCGATTCGGCGAGGGTGAAGCAGGCGAGCCCCTCGACGAAGCGTTCGACCGCTCCCGGCCGTCGATTCAGCTCGAAGCTCACCATGCCGCCGAAACCCGCCTGTTGCCGCTTCGCGATCTCGTGCCCCGGGTGGTCGGCGAGGCCGGGATAGTGGACCCTCGCCACCGCTGGATGCTCGGCGAGGAACGCGGCCACGGCGCGGGCGTTTTCTTCATGGACACGCATCCGCGCAGATAGAGTGCGCAGGCCGCGAAGGGTCAGGTAGCTGTCGAAGGGTGCGCCGGTGAGGCCGACGGCGTTGGCCCACCATGCCAGCCTTTCGAGCAGGGAGGGATCCTTTGCCACCACGGCTCCGCCCACCACGTCGCTGTGACCGTTCAGATATTTGGTCGTCGAATGGATCACCAGATCGGCGCCGAGCGCGATCGGCTGTTGCAGCGCCGGGGAGAGGAACGTGTTGTCGACGGCCACCCGGGCGCCGTGCGCATGAGCCGCAGCCGCGAGCCGGGCGAGGTCGTAGATCCGCAGCAGAGGATTGGAGGGGCTTTCGATCCATACCCACTTGGGGTGCCGGGCGAACGCTTCCCCGAGCGCCGCCGGATCGGCGTAGTCGACGAAATCGACGTCGATCCAGCCTTTCTCCGCATAATGGCGAAGCAGGCGGTAGGTGCCGCCGTAGCCGTCGTGCTGGGCGAGCAGCCGGTCGCCGGGCGCCAGCAGATGGAGCACCAGCGCCACGGCCGACATTCCGCTCGACGTGACCACCGCGCCCGCGCCCCCTTCGAGCGCCGCGATCGTCTCGGCGAGCTGGTCGCGGGTGGGGTTCCGGGTCCGCGAGTATTCATAGGCGCCCGGCCGGTTGAAGTCGGCAAACGCATAGGTCGCCGAGAGGGTGATCGGCGGCATCACCGCGCCGGTTCGCGGATCGGAGCCGATGCCCGCGCGGACGGCGCGGGTGGTCTGACGGAGAGCCCGAGGGGCGGTCATCGCGCCACCTCCAAATCCAACCCCTGAAGATCCGAGCGAACGATCGCGCCGATCGTGTCGTCCTCCTTCAAGAACGCATCGTGACCGTAGCGCGTCTCGATCTCGATCAACCGCACCGGCCCGGCGAGCCGGGTCCCCAGGTCGCGAATCTGCTCGACCGGCACCAGCTCGTCCGAGGTGGCGGCGACCAGCGTGACCGGCGTTGTGATGCGCTCGGGCTCCACCCGATGAAGGTCGATCGCGAGCGACAGCGCCAGAAACGCCTCGGGAGTGAAACGCGCAGCAAAATCGCGGCCCCGCGCTTCGAGATACCCCTCCACGGCGAAGCGCGCCCGACCTTCGAGGACGGTGGGCGGTGCGGCGAACCTCTCCGCCAGCTCGCGCCGGCTGCGGTAAGTGGTGAGCGCGAGGCCGCGCGCCAGCTCCAGCGCTTCCGCCCCTTCGCCGTGCCGGGCGCCCAGCTCGACGATCCGCCGTTGCACGCTGCGCCAGGCGGAGGCGCGCGGGTGGCTTTCGTGCGCGGCGGAGATCGCCGTCACGCCGCGCACCCGATTGGGCGCGAGGGCCGCGAAAGCGAGCGCCACCATGCCGCCGTACGAGGCGCCGACGAAACGATCGACGCGCTCGATCCCCAGATCGTCGAGCAGCGCGAGCAGCGCTCGCGCCTGGTCGTGCGACGAGACGATCGGAAAGTCTTCCTGTGCCTCCGCGGAGCGACCCGGGCCCGAGGAGGCGCCGATGCCGCCGAGCCAATCGGTCGCGAGAACCCGGCAGCGGTCCGTGTCGATTGCGCGCTCCGATCCGACCAGGCTCTCCCACCAGCCGGGCGTTGGATCGAGCTCTGTCGAAGTAACGTGGCGCCCGGCGGAGATCCCCCCTTGGACCACCACCAGCGGCCCGTCGGCCGGGCCGGTCAGCTCGAACGCGAGAAGGCCGGAGCGAAGCGCGCCGCCATGTTCGAGCGGAAATTCGACCGGCAGGTGGTGCAGGCCCGTGCCGGCCGTGATCTCGACCGCGCTCATGCGACACCTCCCGCCACGACGGTCTCGAAGCGGCGCGCCGAAGCTCGGCTCAGACCGCGGGTCAGGGCGAGGACGTCGGCGAGCAGCGCGTCCGCCGTCCCTTCCGGCCCGAGGCCGGAGCCGACGTGGACGCGCAGGCCGCGCCCGGTCTTGTAGGCGTAGACCACCCGATCGGAAGGGACCGCGAGATGGCTGCCGCGCGGGACCTCCTCATAGGCGAGGCGGAAACCTCCGTCGCGATCCGCGCGGCCGACCAGCCGCGTCGTGGCGCGCCGGCTACGCCGCTCGCGGATCGTTGCGGGATCGAGAGAGCGGAGATCCAACTTCGGCACATCGGCAGGCGAGAGCCCGAAACCCCAGAGCGCGCGGACGACGATCGCGAGTTTCACCGCCGCGTCCGAGCCGTCGAGATCCTGGGTCGGATCGGTTTCCAGCAGCTCCCGCCGGGTGGCACAGGCGATCCCCTCTTCGAGGCTTCGGCCCGCTTCAATCTCTTCGATCAACGCGGTGGTCGAGGCATTGCCGACGATCTCGACCTCCGTGCAATGATTCTGAAGATCCGCCAGCTCGGCCGCGAGGTGCGCCCCGGTGCCGCCGAGCACGGCGTTCAGCCCCACCCGAGGGAGATGGCGCGGCGAGAGGAGATCCTCGCCGGCAAAGCACAGCGCATCCTTCGCCGCGAGCGCCAAGCGCGCGCCGCGTTCGAGGGTCGAGCGGCAGCGTCGCACGGCGATTTGAGGTTGAGAAAGATCGGTCGAGGTCGCGTCGACGATCAAATCGGCTCCGACCAGAGCGAGCGCATCGTCGGTGGAAATCAGGAGTGCGTCGCCGTGTAGTGCAAGCGATCCGCGCCGCGACTTGAATGCCGCGACAGCCTGCGGTTCTATGCCACGGGAATCGAATAGGGTGCCGGTCGAGTCGGAGACGGCGAGCAGCCGAAGCGGCAGGCGGGCGATCCGTTCGAGGAACGCGCGGCCGACTTTGCCGGGGCCGACCAGATGGAGCGTGGGAATCGAAGAGGGGGAGTACGTCGGAACGATCGGGGAGAGCAACGTCTCGGCAGTTCCGGAGGGCGTGGGCGAGCTGCCCGAACAGGTGAAAGCGGAGGAGGCGGCGAGGGTCGTCATGGTGGATCTCCTTAAAGCTCGACACGCGAGGCGTCGAGAAGTGAATCCGGAGATCGCAACTACGGGTCGAGCGTCGTCGGGGGGAGCGTCCGGCGGTACCGAGAATTGAGGGAGGGGACCCCCGCGCACCGTTCGGACTCATCTTCCGGCGAACCGCTCGACCCGAAGCGTTTCACTCCGGAGGGTTTCCGTTGGATTTGGCACCACTGCAAGGGATTTCTCCCTCGAAGGTTGCCCCGGCGTCTGCGGGCCAATTCCCTCAGCCGGTCTCGATGAGCAGGCGGATTGTGCGGGGATGAGGCGGCGTTGTCAATTGGCCTACGCAGGCAATTCGTCGTTGCCCGTCGGGTCTGCTCGTCCTGGGACCGCCGGCGTCTCGCCGGCGCGGGCGCTGAGTAACCTCAATCGCCGACCGTAGCGAAAACCGCCAGCGAGACGCCGGCGGTCCCAGGATCCTGCTTCGCTCCGATTGGCTACTTCCCCGCCCAGACCCCCGGCAGGCCTGCCCCTTGCGCCTGCTTGTCGAGCGCCGCGACGTCTCCGGAGATCAGACCGTCCAACTCGGCGACGTCCTTGTCGAGTTCGGCTTTCTCCCTCGCGTACTCCTCGAGCATGCCTTGCGTCGGGGCGCCGTCGCCACCTTTGACGGTGTCGAACAGGGGCGCCAGGCGCGAATAGAGCTTCGCTCCTCCTTCGAAGGCGAGGATGTCGTAGACCACGGTCGCTTTCGGGTTGTGGAGCTTCGCTTCGAGCGCGTCGAGCTTGGCGACCGCCGCGTCCGATGCTTTGACCAGATCCGCTTTCGTCTCGTCTTTCCGTACCAGGTCGCCGCGCGCGGCGATCTGCTTTTTGACCGAGCGCAGCCTCTCGACCGTGCGGGTCAGGCGGGTGAGATCGTCGCGGACTTGGAGGGCGAGATCGAGCTGGGCCGCCAGGTCGGCGGAGGTGACGGGGAAGCGCGGATCGGGGAGGACCTTGGCGGTCATGCTCTGGCTCTGGCCGTCTACGGTCAGTTTGAATGTATAGGTGCCGGGCAGCGCGGTCGGTCCGGCGGCGGGGTAGCCGGCGTCCAGGATGCCGCCGGGGATCATCTCCGCGCCGTCCCACAGGAGATCCCAGGAGTAGAGGTTGAGCCCCGGCTCTTTTCCCAGCACCCGGTTCTTCAGGCCGTCCAACTCGTCCTTCACGTATTCCGAGCTCCCCGTGGCCTCGGCCGCCTTGCTGCTGCGACGGGCGACCAGGCGGCCGGATTCGGTGTAGACCTCCAGCGCCACCTCGCCCTTCGGCGCTTTGCCCAGCCAGTAGGCGATGCGCACGCCGCGGTCGGGGTTGCTCGCGGTCCACACCCCTTGGCGCGCCACCCCTTCGCGCAGCGTCCAACGGATCGCATCGGAAGCGGGGAAGAGGTGAAGATCGCTCTTTCTCACCGCGTCCGACAATTGGAACAGGAGCGACGTGTCGTCGAGAATCCACATCGAACGGCCGTGGGTGCCGACCACGAGGCTGTTGCCCGAGACCGCGAGATCGTGGACCGCCACGGTCGGCAGGTTCAGCTTGAGCGAGCGCCAAGTCGCCCCGTCGTCGGTTGACAGCATGACGCCGCGTTCGGTTGCGAGGTAGAGCACGCCCGGCCGCGCCGGATCGGTCCGCACGGCATGGAGGTAGACGTCGCGCCGCAGGCCGGTGCCCGGTTTTCCTCCCACGCCCAGCCGCTTCCAGCTCTTGCCGAAGTCGGTCGTTTTCCAGAGGTACGGCGTCATGTCGTCGAGCCGGTGGGCGTCGACCACCAGGTACGCGGTCCCGGCGTCTTTGGTCGAAGGCTCGATCACCGACACCGTGCCCCATTCCGGAAAACCGGGCACGGCGGCGGTGACGTTGTCCCAATGCGCGCCGCCGTCGCGGGTGATCTGGACCAGGCCGTCGTCGCTGCCGGTCCAGATGGTTCCCGCGGCGACTGGCGACTCGGCGATCGCAAAGATCGTGGCGTAGGTCTCCACCCCGGTGTTGTCGCCGGTGATCGGCCCGCCCGACCACTTCTGCTTCGACTTGTCGTTGCGCGTGAGATCGGGGCTGATCGCTTCCCAAGTCTGGCCCGCGTCGCGGGTGCGGAAAAGGACGTTGCCGCCGTGGTAGACGGTCTTTGGATCGTGAGGCGACACCGCTATCGGCGCGGTCCACTGGAAGCGGTAGAGGAGATCCTCGCCACCGTGTCCCGACGGGTTGTCCGGGTAGATGCTGACGTTTCTCGTCTGCCCCGTCTCGCCGTCGTAGCGGGTGATCGTGCCGCCGTATTCGCCGGCATAGATGATGTCCGGATCGGCGGTGTCCGAGGCGACGAAACCCGCCTCGCCGCCCCCGACGCCGCGCCAATCGATGTTGCGGATCCCGGTATAGGCGAGGGTGTCCGAAGGACCCTGCGCGGTGCCGATGTCTTGGAGCGCGCCCGCGACATAGAAAGGTTTTCGGCTATCCACGGAGGCATGGTAGAACTGGCCGATCGGCAGCGACGGGAAACTCCAGCTTTCGCCGCCGTCGAACGAGATGTCGACGCCGCCGTCGCTCGCCGCGATGATCCGCTTGGGATTCTTCGGATCGAACCAGAGGTCGTGGCAATCGCCGTGGTGCAGCCCCTCGACGAAATCGAAGGTCTTGCCGCCGTCGATCGACTTGAGCATCGGCACGTTCGGGCACCAGACTTCGTTCGGGTTGGTCGGATGGACGGCGAGCGTCGTGTAGTACCAGGCGCGTTGGCGGATGCGCCGGTCGCCGGAGACGAGCGTCCAGCTCTCGCCGCCGTCGTCGGAGCGGAACAGGCCGCCCTTCTCGTTCTCGATCAGCGCGTAGACCCGCCGGCTGTCCGACGGCGCCACCGCGACGCCCACTTTGCCCCAGATCCCGTCGGGCAGGCCGCTGCCGGTCAACTGCTTCCAGCTGTCTCCGCCGTCGCGCGACACCCAGAGGCCGCTGCCCGGGCCGCCGCTGGTCATCTCCCACGGCCGCCTCCGCGCTTGCCAGAGGCCGGCGAACACGATGTTCGGATTGTTCGGATCGAGGGTCACCGCGGATGCGCCGGTCTGGTCGTCTTTCTTGAGCACCTGCGCCCAGCTTTTGCCCCCGTCTCTCGTCCGGTAGACGCCGCGCTCGGGGTTCGGGCCGAACGCGTGGCCGAGCACCGCGGCATAGGCGACGTTCGGATCTCGCGGATCGACCGCCATCTGGCCGATCTGTCCCTCTTGCTTCCAGACGTGGCTCCAGCTCTTGCCCGCGTCGGTCGATTTGTAGATCCCGTTGCCCGCCGCCACGTTGCCGCGAATGTTCGCCTCGCCCGAGCCGACGTAGATCACGTTCGGGTCGGACGGCGCGATCGCGAACGAGCCGATCGAGGAGATCGGCTGGTCGTCGAAGATCGCCGAGAAGCTCTTGCCGCCGTCGGTCGATTTCCAGACCCCGCCGGACGCCGCCGTGAAGTAGAACAGGTTCGGTTCGCCGGGCACGCCCGCCGCGCGCGTCGTCCGCCCGCCCCAGGCCGGACCGAGCAGTCGATATTTGAGACCTTTTGCGCCCGCTGGATCTTCGAGCTTGGCCTCGTCGTCGACCTTCTCCGCGCCTTCCTTCGGCGGGACGACGCTCTTGGCGGGGGTATCCGCGGCGAGCGGTTCGATCCACGGAGGGAGCGCGAGTGCGGCGACGGCCAGAGAAAGACGGATCGAGCGACGAATCGAGCGCATGCGGTGTCCTCGCGAAATGGAGTTTGGCGGATCTGAGATACGCAGAGCCTAGCTGAAGGTTCCGTTTCGGACCAGATCGTGTTCACAGGTAGGCTCCGGGCGAACAAGTGCCCGGAGAAGAGGAAGGGGTTGGGTGCGGAGGGTGAAGAACGGCGCCAATCGATTGGGGAGACCTGGCACCGGAACGACGCAAAGGCGAAAAGAAAGATTAAAGCTGCGCGGCGCGAGCCGAAAACGAACGCCGAGAGGAGCGGAAACGATCGCCCCGGCTTCGCGCCGCGGGATCTCGGACGACCCGAGATCCAACGCGGAGGAGCGTACGGCGGCGGTCTCGGAGCGTGCTATCGAAATCTTGACTGTTTGCGTCCGCTACTCAATCGTGCGGCCACGAGGGTAGGCGGCGGCCGGAGGCGCAATTTTCATAGGGGCTCGCGATGGAAGAGAGGATGATGGCCGGATCTATCCGTCCGCGCTATCCTTCGGTTCGACCTTTCCTCGATGGAGTCTTAGCGATGGCCCAGATCAGCCGCTTCTTCTTTCTTCGCCATTTGCGCGCGGAACCGAACCAGACGATCCTGCATTTCCGGCGCGGCAAGCTGGCCCGAAGCGGGCCGGGCATCGCCTACTGGTTCCATCCGTTGTCCGCCGCGGTGCTCCAGGTGCCGGTCGAGGACATCGCGAGCACGTTCGTGTTGCGCGAGCGTTCCGCCGATCTGCAAGAGATCGCGGTGCAGATCACGCTCGCCTATCGGGTGGTAGACGCCGAGAAGGCCGGACGGCGGATCAACTTCACGATCGGCCTCGGCTCCGGCGCATGGCTCGAACAGCCGCTCGAACGGCTCGCCGGTCTCTGGTCGCGCTGGGCGCAGGAACCCGTGCGCGAGACGCTGATGCGCCAGCCGTTGGTGGATGCAGTGCGCAGCGGCGCCGCGACGATCCGCGCGGCGCTCGATCCGGCGCTCCGCGGCAACGCCGAAGCGGCGGAGATGGGGCTCGCGCTGGTGAGCGTCCAGGTCGATCAGGTGGTGCCGAATGCGGAGATCGAAAAAGCGCTCCAGACGCCGACCCGCGAAGCGATCCAGCAGAAGGCGGACGAGGCGACGTTTTCGCGCCGCGCCCTGGCGGTGGAAAAAGAGCGGGCGATCAAAGAGAACGAGCTGGCGACCGAGGTCGAGCTGGCGCGGCGGCAGGAAGAGCTGATCCGCCAGGAGGCGTCGAACCGCCTGCTCTCGGTCCGCGAGGACGCCGGAGCGCAGCGGCTCGCGATCGAGGCGCAGGCCGAGCGCGAGGGGATCGCCGCCGAGGCGGCCTCGCGCGACGCCAAGACCCGCGCGGTGGGCGAAGCGGAAGCGAAACGCCTGCTGCTCGACACGGAGCTCGGAGCCGAGGCGCGGCGCGCGGAGATCTGGTCCGGCGCGCCCCCCTCCATCCTGCTCGGTTTCGCGCTCCAGCAGTTCGCGGGCAAGGTCGGCTCGATCGAACACCTGAACGTCACTCCCGACCTGCTCGGCGACCTGCTCCAGCGTTTCGCCCTGCGCCAGTCCGGGGAGTAGACCGGCCCGTGGCGCAAACGCCGTCGCGCAGCCGGCCGCGGGTCGTGCTGGTGACCCGCAAGACCTCCCTCGAAGGTCTACGCGAATCGCGCGGCACGCTCGACCAGGTGCGCTTCTATCTCGCCTCGCGCGGCCAGGACATCGCCTGGCACCAAGAGGCGCACGACCGCTTCGTCGCCGCCTACGCCGAAGTCGAGGGAGCGATTCCCGCCGATCAACGCCGGGTGCGCATCGACCGCGGCGACCTCGACCGGTTCCTGTTCGCGCCCGACGATCTGATCGTCGTGGTCGGCCAGGACGGCCTGGTGGCGAACGTCGCCAAGTACCTTTCGGGCCAGCGGGTGATCGGCATCAACTCCGACCCCGAGCGCTTCGACGGCGTCCTCTGCCGCCACCCGCCCGGCATGGCGCCCGTCCTGCTGAATTGGGCGGCGACCGGAACCGGAGGAGACTTCCGGATCGAAACCCGCACGATGGCGCTCGCCGAGCGCGAAGACGGCCAGACCCTCTTGGCCCTCAACGAGGTGTTCGTAGGCCATCGCACCCACCAATCGGCGCGCTACCTGATCGAAGTCGGAGGAAAATCCGAGCGTCACTCCTCTTCCGGAGTCCTTTGCGCCACCGGCACCGGAGCGACCGGCTGGGCGCGCTCGATTTGCGAGCAGCGCAAGGTCAAAAAGAAGCTGCCGCGCGGGACCGACCCACACCTCGCCTGGATGGTCCGCGAGCCGTTCCCCTCCGTCTCGACCGGCGTCACGCTCGACTTCGGCCTGCTCACCTCGGGCGCCCGCTTGGTGCTCCACTCCGAAATGGCCGAAGGGGGAGCGATCTTCGCCGACGGCATCGAAAGCGACGCGCTCGAATTCCTCGGCGGCCAGACCGTCACCGTCCGCCGGGCCGACCAGGCGCTGCGTCTGGTGGTGCCCGCAAAGCCGGTGGAGAAGCAGAACCCGCCGAACCCCAAAACCGAAGAGCCCGGCGGGTGATCTGGTTCGCTACCAATTAGCCGATGCAGCCGGTCTGCGTCACGCACGGGTAGACGACCGTGGCGCAGTTGACGTTGCTCTTGCAGGTGAAATAGAGCGTGTTGCAGCCCGAGGTGATACAGCCGGGGACGGTCGACCCGCCGACGGCACCTTCCAGGTCGCCTTCGAGAGCCCGAACCGTTTCGCGGCTGAGGTTGAGCTTCTTGATCGACTTGCGCATGAGGATCTCCTTCTTCCGTAGGGCGGCGCCCATTACCGCGGGCTCGATGCTCGCGGGCGGGCGTTGCGGTTCTGACGCAAGAGGCGGAAGAGGGAGAAAAAGGGGGCCAAGACCTGCGCTATGACCGAAGAACGGCCACCTGCATCGAGACCATCTTCGTGCCGGCTCCCGCCGGCTGCCGGCCGACCTCCCGAAAGCCGTATCTCGCATGGAAGCGGTGGGACGCCTCGTTCGGCGGCTCGACGTCGATTTCGCACGTCACCCGCGGCACGCCGATCCGGCGCGCGTAGGCGAACAGATCGTCGTAGAGGAGCGAGCCGAGCCCTTTGCCTTGCGCCGTGCCGTCGACCACGACGCGATCGACGTACAGGAAACTCGGATAACGCTCGACGAACCAGAGATAGTGCTGGCCGTCGTAACGCGTCCCCTCCCGAAAGGCGAGGAGGAAGGCCTCGACCTTCCCGTCGTTCGACACCACGCGATGGTAGGTCGCTTCGCCGTGCAGGATCTCCAGCACCTCGCGCGACATCGGGCTCAGGAAATGCTCGGACTCCAAGTTGAGCGCGAGAATCGTCTCGAAGTCGGCCGGGGTCGCGTCGCGGATCATTGGGGAGGCTCGGATCACCGAACAGGTTCATCGACGATAGCAGGCGCCTACTTCCGGCCGGGAAGAGGACGCTCTGCCGGCGAGACGGGATGGTGACCGCACACAGAAATTCACTCAAGTCCCCCAGAAATTCACTGAGCGCCCGTAGAAAATCGAATTCCTGGGGGAGCTCGGCGAATTCGTGGGGGACTTCAGCGAATTTCTGGGGGACTTCGGTGAATTCGTGGGGGACTTCGGCTAATTCGTAGGGGACCTCAGTGAATTTTTAGGGGACTTGAGCGAATTTCTGGAGGACTTCAGGGATTTCCTGGAGGACTTCACCCATTTCCTGTGTGGCTTCACCCCCTCGCCGGGCGACCCGGCCGAACTCTCGGGGTACTCGAATTCCCGGCTGCGAGCGCCGAGGGTTTCTCGCAGAGCGCCCGGCGAATTCTCGCACGCGCCGAAGGAATTCCGGCGAGGATCGAGGCCATTCCGGGGGGCGCTCTACAAATTTGGCGTCGGTTTCCCCGCCGGTGCAGAACAGGGGGTAGTCACGCCGACAGGATCATAAGGGCGTAGAGACGCTCCAGTACCCAACCACGACAGAACCGGGTGCCAGCCCGTCGGGGGCGTCTCTTCTCTGCGCATTGGCATCAAGAACCACGAACGCCGGCGACACGCGACAGGTCTACGCAATCCGGAAAGAGCCACGAAGGAACACCGACTAGCCACGGCGTTCCAGGCGGGTCTGGTGTGGGTGGCGCGGATAATCCGAAGGTCGGGGCCGTTGGTGGCCTTCGGGAGACGCCCCGACGTTGGTGGACCCGGTTCTGTCGTGGTTGGGTACTGGAGCGTCTCTACACCCATGGCACGTAGACCTCGAAGGCGGGCGACCGCTGGAAGACGGGCCTGGGCCGAGTCCAGACTACGCGCGACTTTTTTTGACCCTGGGTGAAAAACCTGGCAGCATTTTGCCGTCAGTTCTTCTTCGACACCCCAGCGAAACACCTAGAAAGCAGGCACTTTGCGTAAACCACCCTCAGACGACGCGCCGTCGCGGCGCGCGCCGAAGGAATCTTCCGGCGTAACCCAGAGCGTCGTCAGCCCTGTGGCTCCCCCGGCCACCGACCGCTTCGTCTGCATCCATGGCCACTTCTATCAGCCGCCGCGGGAGAACCCTTGGCTCGAAGCGATCGAGCGGCAGCCTTCGGCGCGGCCGTACCACGATTGGAACGAGCGGATCAGCGCGGAGTGCTATGCCCCGAACGCCCGGGCGCGGGTGTTGGACTCGTCGGGGCGGCTGGTGCGGTTGCTCGACAACTACTCGCGGATCAGCTTCAACTTCGGTCCGACGTTGCTCACCTGGATGGAGCGTGCCGACCCGGAGACTTATGCGGCGATCCTCGCGGCGGATCGAAAGAGTGTGGAGCGCTCAGGGCACGGCGCGGCGCTCGCGCAGGCGCATGGGCATCTGATCCTGCCGCTGGCCAACGCCCGCGACAAGCGGACGCAGGTGCTTTGGGGGATCGCGGATTTTCGCCATCGGTTCGGCCGCGCGCCGGAGGGGATGTGGCTCGCGGAAACCGCGGTCGACGTCGAGACGCTCGAAACGCTCGCGGATTGCGGCATTCGCTTCACGATTTTGGCTCCGCATCAGGCGGCTCGCGTGCGACCGATCGGGGAGAAGACCTGGCGGGAAGTGCCGGGCGCTTCGATCGATCCCTCGCGCGCCTACTCGGCGGCGCTGCCATCGGGGCGCGAGATCGCGCTGTTCTTCTACGACGGGCCGCTCTCGCGCTCGATCGCTTTCGAGGGGATGCTCCACAACGGCGACCTGTTCGCCGAGCGGCTGGGCGGCGCGTTTCCGTCGCGCGCCGGGGCGAAGCTGGTCCATGTCGCGACCGATGGCGAGAGCTATGGTCATCACCATCGGCACGGCGAGATGGCGCTTGCCGCCACCCTGCTGCGCCTGGAGGAGCGGGGACTCGCGCGCGTGGTTCATTACGGCGAGTTTCTGGCGCTTCATCCGCCGGAATGGCAGGTCGAGATCGTCCCGAACAGTTCGTGGAGCTGCGTCCACGGCATCGAGCGCTGGCGTGCCGACTGCGGCTGCAACGCGGGGGGCGGTCCGGGGTGGAACCAAAGCTGGCGCGCGCCGCTGCGCAAGGCGCTCGACGAGCTGCGCGACCGGCTGGCTCTTCGCTTCGAGCGCGCCGCGGCCGATCTGCTCTTGGACCCGTGGCACGCTCGCGACGCCTACATCGACATCGTGCTCGACCGTACGCCCGCGGCGCTAGATCGGTTCCTCGCGGCCGAGGCGTGCCGGCCGCTCGATGCGGCGGAGCGGGTTCGGGTGCGGAAGCTCCTGGAGCTGGAGCGCCAGGCGATGGCCATGTTCACCAGCTGCGGCTGGTTCTTCAGCGACCTCGCCGGGATCGAGACCCGCCAAGTGCTGCTCCATGCCGGGCGGGCGATCGAGCTGGCGGAAGAGCTGTTCGGCGAGCCGTTCGAGCCGGCGTTCTTGGAGGCGCTCAAGCAAGCGCGGAGCAACGATCCGGCGTTCGGCGACGGGCGGGCGATCTACCGGGCGTCGGTCAAGCCGGCGCGCGTGGCGCTCTCGGCGGTCGCCGCCCACGACGCGATCGCGGCGCTGTTTTCTCCTCCCGCCGAGCGGGCTGAATCGGCGGCAAAGCCCGAGCCGGGCATCGAGGAGGGACGGATCTACGCCTTCGCAGTCTCCCGGCGAATCTTGAGGCGTGGCAACGGTGGGCCGCTGAAGCTGCTGCTCGCCGAGGTGGACGTCACATCCGAGATCACCGGCGAGAACGGCGGGTTCACCTATGCGGCGTTCGCCTGGGGCGACCCGAACGTCCAAGTAGGGGTGCGGCCGCGCCTCGGCCCGGCGCTCGAGCCGCAGGAGATCGCGGAGGTCGAAGAGGCGCTCCGGCTGGCCGATCCGGCGCAGGTGGTGCGTTGGCTCGATCGGCGGTTTCCGGTCCAGCACGCGCTCGACGCCCTGTTCGGCGACGACCGCGAGCGGCTGCTCGAACGGATTCTGCGCGCCACGATCGAAGAGGTGGAGGGCAAGGGGCGCGAGCTGTTCGAGCGCCATGCTCCGCTGATGCGCCGGCTGGCGGGGGTCGGGCTCGCTCTGCCGGGCGCTCTGCGGAGCGCGGCCGAGATGGCGATCTACGCCGAGCTGAAGCACGCCCTGCGCGACGGGGGAAGCGATCTAGCCGAAACCCGCCGCCGCCTGATCGAGGTGCGCGACTGGGGTCTGGCGCTCGATCGCGAGGGGGTGCGTTACCTTCTGGAGCCGGCGATGACGGCGCTGGCCGAGCGGCTGCGCGGCGATCCGCTCGACGCCGGGGCGGCGATCCGGCTGGAGGCGCTGCTCGATCTGGCGGGCGCGCTGCCGTTCGCGCTCGATCACTTGCCGCCCCAAGTCGCGCTCTACCGGCTGTTCGAGGAGCGTGCCGAGCTGCTGGTCGAGCGGGCGGAAGAGGATCGAGAGGGGGCCGAGGGGCTCGTGCGCCTGCAGCGGCTGGCCGAACGGTTGTCCATCCGACTTTGATTTTGGCCGTGGTTTCGTTTGGCTCCCCGCCCGCGGGCGCCTTCGGTAGCAGCCAGTCGCTGCGGGGCAAACGAAACCACTCCCTATCGCGCCAAAACTTGGCGGCCGGCCAATCCGGCAGGTCGGAACGGCGCGCCAGAAAGACACCCAGAAACGAGAAAACCCCCCTCGGGAGGGGGGTCGATACGGGGTTGGTTCCGTCTCTCCGGTGGGATTTTTGGCTTCACCCCTGTAGACAAGGGGAATTCGGAGGACTGTGTGACGGGGTGAGATCCGAGGATCTCTTTTTTAGGTGGGATGGTAGTTGGTAGGTCGGTTCCTTCCCCGTGGGATATCTCGTTGACTGACTCTCCCTAGAAGCAAGCGGTGTGCCAGGGGTCGGTCGGGGCGGCGGTAGGCGGTCATCCATCGCGTCGAGAGAGCAGGAACCGGACCATGAACCCGGCCGACAGCGCGCCGGGTAGGGCCGCCCAGAGGAGTTGGCCGGCGGCGACGAGGATGGCCGCCGCGACCGCCAGGCCCCCCGCGAACACCGCCCAGGTGAGGCGTACCAACGCCTTTTCCATTCGCAGGGCGATGCGCCGCGCCTCGCGGCCGGGCTCGCTGCGAATCTGGAGGGCGCCCCTTTCTGCGCGCGCCAGGAAGGCGTCGAGCCGGCGGGGAAGGCCGAACGCCGCCCGCGCCCCGGTCCAGGCCTCGGCGAGCTGGGCGGCAAAGTCGCGAGAGACCTCTTCCTTGGCGATCCGCTCGGCGAACGGCAGCGCCTCGGCCCAGGGGTCGAAATCGGGATCGAGACCGGTCGCGAGCCCGGCGAGCAGCCCCACGGCGCGCGACACGAACAGCAGCTCGACCTGCACTTGGAACGGCATTTCATACAGGAGGTCGCGATACTTGCGCAGAAAATACCGGGCCTCCGACATCGCGACGTCGCGCAGTTTGCCGACGCTCACCCCCCAGAAACGGGCGAACAGCTCGGCGTGGACCTCCTCCAACCGGTCGAGGTCGGCGCCCGGCAGCAGCACGCCCGCCGCGACGTAGGACTGGACCAGGCGCGCGGCGTCCCTCGTGCCGAGCGCGATCGCGTATTCGCGCAGAGCTCCGCGCAGGTGGGGCGGCACGGTCGCCATCATGCCGAAATCGATATAGATGATCCGGAACGGCACGCCCGTCTCGGTCTCGGGCGGCGGTCCGTCGCTTTCCGGGAGCGGCCGGATGAACAGGTTGCCCGGATGAGGATCGGCGTGGACGAACGACAGCTCGAAGATCTGCCGCATCGTCGAGCGGAACAGCCGGCGCGCGACGGCGGCCGGATCGACACCGGCCTCGATCAGCGCGGCGCGGTCGTTCACTTTGATCGCGGTGACGTTCTCCGCCGCGAGCACCCGGCGGGAGGAGGCTTCGCGGAAGATCCGCGGCGCGCCGATCCCGGGATCGGCGGCGAACAGCTCGGCGAAACGCTCGGCGTTGTCCGCCTCCTTCTCGAGGTCGAGCTCCGCCCGGGTGGTGGTCGATATCTCCTGCGCGAGCCGCTCCAGGTCCACCCGGCGCCGGATCTTCCGCGAGGCCCGAAGCAGCCGGATCGCCAGCGCCGCCGCCGCGAGGTCGGTCTCGACCAGGATCTCGATTCCCGGCCGGAGCACCTTGACCACCGCGGCCCGGCCGTCCAGGAGCGTCGCCGGATGGACCTGGGCGAGCGATGCCGCACCGAGCACCTGTGGCGAGACGTCGGAGAACGGCGAGCCGCCCGGAAACTCCTCCGCGATCCGCGCCTGGATCGCGGCGAACGGCGCCGGCGGCACCTCGTCTTGAAGCCCGGCCAGCTCGGCGGCGATCGCCGCCGGGAGGATGTCCACCCGGGTGCTCAGGAATTGGCCGATCTTGATCAACACGCCGCCCATCTCGGAGGCGAGACCGCGATAGCGGCGGGCGATCACCAGCCAGCGCTCGGACGGCGAGCGGCGCAGCGGGGCGAACAGGGGGAACGCGAGGATCGCGTCCCACCAGAACGCGTGGACGAACGTCCGCAGCACGAAACGGCGCAGTTTGCGATAGCGGCGCCGATCGCGGGGCGGTGGCGTCGAGGAGTTTGGAGGTGTCGGGATCAAGGCGGAGACTCAGAGGGCAGTGTGGCAGGATTGTCGCCGATGTTCGATCCGCAAACGTCGGTCTCAAATCTTCAGGGGGACGGGCCGTCCTCCGTGGATGACGGATTCGTCCTCCGGCCGCTCGGTACGCCGGACGATTTTCACGCCTGCGTCGAGTTGCAACGCGCGACTTGGGGGCTGCATTTCAGCGATCTGGTGCCGGCGAGCCTGCTCAAGGTGAGCCAGAAGGTGGGCGGATTGGCGGTCGGCGCGTTTGATTCGACCGGCGCGATGCTCGGCTTCCTGTTCGGCCTTTCCGGAGTGGTCGCCGGCCGGGCGGCGCATTGGTCGCACATGCTGGCGGTCGTTCCCGCCGCCCGCGACCGGGGCCTCGGGGTCCGGCTCAAGCGTCACCAACGCGACCTCCTGCTCCAAGAAGGGGTCGAGGTCGTCCGCTGGACTTTCGACCCGCTGGAGGCGAGGAACGCCCATCTGAACCTCGACCTCCTGGGCGCGGGCGTCGAAAGCTACGTCGAAGAGATGTACGCGGGCGAAGAGGGCTCCGACCTCGCCGAAGGGATCGGCACCGACCGTTTCATCGTCCGCTGGGACCTCGCCTCGGAGCGCGCCCAAGAAGCCCTCGCGGGCCGGCTGCCGCGAAACCCCGAGCGCTACGCGGACGCGCCGATCGTTTCGCAGGATCTGGGAGAGGGAGCGCTCCCCGGCGCACTCCGGGTTCGGATCGAGATTCCGCGCTCGATCCAAGACCTCAAATCCGTCGATCTCGACCGGGCCGTCGCGTTCCGCGCCACCTCACGCCGCGCTTTCCAGCACTACCTTGCGGCGGGATACCGGGTGGACACGCTGCTGGCGAAAGAGGAGCGGCGGTTCTATGGATTGGTGCGAGACGAGTAGGATCGATCTACTTCATGCGCCTCACCTCCCTCCACCTGCGCGAGATCCGGATGCCGCTTGTAGAGCCGTTTCGGATCTCTTCCGGCGTTCAGACGCTGCGGCGGATTTTGTTGGTCGCGGCGACCGATGAAGAAGGTCGGACCGGCTGGGGCGAGTGTACGGCGGGGGAGGAGCCGAACTACAGCTCGGAGACGATCGATACGGCGTGGCTGGCGATCCGGGAATGGGTGGCTCCCCGGGTTCTGGGTCTGGAGATCGGCGGTCCGCTTTCGATTCATCCTCTATTGGAGCACAACTTCCGGGGCCATTCGATGGCCAAGGCGGCGGTCGAGGTCGCGCTTTGGGATCTGGAGGCGCAACGGCGCGGAATGTCGCTCGCGGCATTGGTCGGAGCAGGGCGTGGGGGGGTCCGCCAGGAGATCGAAGTGGGGATCTCGCTCGGCATTCAGGCGAGCCCGCGGGCGCTGGCGGAAAAGGCGGCGGCCTGTCTCGCGCGAGGCTACCGGAAGATCAAGATCAAGATCGGCCCCGGGGAGGATCTGGACTACGTCGCTGCGGTGCGCGAAGCGCTTGGGCCGGGCGCGCCCCTGATGGCCGACGCCAACAACGCTTACGGCCGCGCCGATTTCGACCGGCTGGCGGCGCTCGATCAGTTCGACCTTTTGATGATCGAGCAGCCGCTCGCCTGGGACGATCTGCTGCGCCACGCCGAGCTGCAGAAGCGGCTCAAGACGCCCGTCTGTCTCGACGAGTCGATTACCAGCCTCGAGCGGGCCGAGGACATGGTGGCGCTCGACGCCGGGCGGATCGTCAACATCAAAGTCGGCCGCGTCGGCGGCATCGCCTCGGCGCTTTCGATTCACGATTTCTGCCGCTCCCGCGGCGTGCCGGTGTGGTGCGGCGGCATGCTCGAATCGGGTATCGGCCGGGCGGTGAACGTCGCGCTCGCTTCACTCCCCGGATTCACCATTCCGGGCGACATCTCGCCGTCGGAGCGCTACTGGGAACGCGACGTCGTCACTCCGGAGTGGAAGATGGACGGGCACGGTCGAATCCGCGTGCCAGAGGCGCCCGGGCTTGGCGTCGCGGTCGATCTCGACCGGATCGAAGATCTCACCGCGCGCGCCGAGGTGCTGTAGGCGGGGTAGGGGCGCAGCATGCTGTCCGGCCTTCAGGACATAGGTAACACCTCGACCTCAAGACATCGGTAACAGGTTGAATCCTTCGCCGATATCCTGTTTACTTCAATTTGCAGGGCGTACCA
>Ga0068860_100001084_pt1 | contig 30014 bp, 22 predicted proteins | sample KBSSwiS32_FD_66597 | JGI IMG/M metagenome (GOLD analysis project Ga0068860, IMG submission 66597) | Switchgrass rhizosphere microbial communities from Kellogg Biological Station, Michigan, USA - KBS Switchgrass S3-2 | ecosystem: Host-associated > Plants > Roots > Rhizosphere > Soil ... | reverse complement strand
TCGCCGCGAATCGCCGCCGGAACGTCGCCCTCGAACACGTAGGCGGTGTCCAGATGCTTCTCGACGGCGCGCGGGGCCACGAGGTCGAGCGCCGATTCGACGCATTCCCGCAGGTCGAACGGCTGCGCCTCGATATCCATGCGGCCGGCCTCGATCTTCGAGAAGTCGAGGATGTCGTTGATGATCGTGAGCAGCGAATCGCCGGATTCGCGAATAGTGGCGACGTAGTCGCTCTGCTCGGCATCGAGTTTCGTATCGAGCAGCAGGCCGCTCATGCCGATGACGGCGTTCATCGGCGTGCGGATCTCGTGGCTCATCGTCGCCAGGAAGGAGCTCTTGGCCTCGTTGGCGGCCTCGGCAGCAGCGCGCGCTTGCTTGGTCTCGTAGAACAGCCGCGCATTCTGGATCGCGATCACGGCCTGGTCGGCGAAGGTCTTGAGCAGCGCGTTCTCGCGCTCGCGCAAACTGCCGGCCTCCTCGCGGAACATCGTGAGCGAGCCGATGCCGCGGCCTTCCCACATCAGCGGCGCGATGGCCACCGACGTGCCGAGATTCATGCGTATCGCCGCCTGAACGGCCGGTTGCGATGCGTCGGCGGCGCCCCGCAGGTCGCGGATCTCGAGCAAGCGTCCAGTTGCAATGACCTTTTCGGTCAACGTGCCGGCCAATGGCCGCGGAAACGCGGCGCGCATGCGTGATTCGATCGCTGCGGCCTCGGCGCTGCCGAGCCGCCGCCGCGCGCTCTCGGTCAGGAGGAACACCGGCAATGCCACCCGTCCCTCCTCGTCGACGATGCCCAGCGCGAAGGCCTGCGCCGAGAACAGCCGCTCGCAGCGTTCGACGATTTTCTCGAACACCGGCTGTGCATCGGCCATCGAGCCGCTGATCACCTGCAGCACTTCGGCAGTGGCGGTCTGGCGTTCAAGTGCCTCCTTCGTCTCGTTGAACAGCCGCACGTTCTCGATCGCGATCACCGCCTGACGGGCGAACGTTTGCAAGAGGTCGATTTCCTTTTCGGCGAACTGTCCGACCGCCGCGCGTGAGACCGTGATTACGCCGAGAATCTGGTCGTCGCGCTGCATTGGCACGGTGAGGACGCTCCGGTACCCCGCCAACCTGGCGATCGACTTTACGCCGGCGGCGTACATCGCGTCGTCTTCGGCAAGTACATCGGCAATGTTCACGACCGTGCCATCCCGCACCGCGCGCGAGGCGGCCGACCCGTCGCCCGGACGCATCGGAAACGCCCGCTTCGACGCCTCGATGCCTTGTGCATTGACGCCATAGAAACTGGCCACATGGATCAGTTCGCCGTCGAACGGAAGCACCCAGCCGTAGTCCGCCTCGGTGAGTCGCGCCGCACGCGCGGCGATGATGTCGAACACCGGCTGCACGTCGGTCGGCGACTCGCTGATCACGCGCAGCACCTCGGCGGTCGCCGTCTGCCGCTCGAGCGCGTCCCTGGTTTCGTTGAACAGCCGCACGTTCTGGATCGCGATCACCGCCTGGTCGGCGAAGGTCTGCAGAAGGCTGATCTCCGCGGGCGTGAACGGGCGCACCTCGTTGCGCAACACCGCGATTACACCCAGGGCCTCTCCCTCGCGCAGCAACGGCACGTTGAGCACCGTTCGGAATCCGTGGCGCTTCTGCAGCTCGCGAATATCCGGATATTCGGATTCGAGGTGCGGCACCACATCCTCGACATGCACATAGCGGCGTTCCAGGACCGCACGGCCTGCGACCGAGCTCCTGCGCAGCGGCAGCGATTCCAGATCGGCTTCGTACGCCGGCCCATAGCTCGTCATCGCGCGCAGTTGTCCGTCGCTGACCAGCCAGACGCGGCTGCCGTCGGCCCGACACAGAATGCCGGCGCGCTCCGCCACGGCCTTCAGCACCGGTTGCACGTCGGTCGGCGACTCGCTGATCACGCCCAGGACCTCGGCAGTCGCCGTCTGCCGCTCCAGCGCCTCCTTGGTTTCGTTGAACAGCCGCGCGTTCTGGATCGCGATGACCGCCTGGTCGGCAAAGGTCTTCAGGAGCGCGACATCCTTGTCGGAGAAGGGGCCGGCGTATTCGCGGCCGACAAAAATCACGCCGATGCCTTTTCCCTCCCAGATCATTGGCGCGAAAATGACGGCCTTGTAGCCAATCGCTTCGCATGCCCGGCGCGTCTGCACGGGCACGCTCTCGGCATCAACGTCCGGGTAGTGGATGACGCGTCGCGCCACGATCGCAGCGCCCGACCCGCTTTCGGCGCTGACCGGGAGAGGAAAGACCCGCTCGAGCGCCTCCCGGCCCGGACCGTGGTAGGCCCGAAGGTGGACGAGGCCGTCTTCGCCAACCAGGTTGATCCCGGCCACCTTGCCCGCGAACAAACGTTCGCAGCTTTCGAGAATCTTGTCGAAGACTGGCGCCGTGTCTGCGATCGAGCCGCTGATGGCGGCAAGGACTTCCCCCGATGCGCGCTGCTGGTCGAGCGCCTCCTTCGTTTCGTTGAACAGTCGCACGTTCTCGATTGCGATCGCCCCCTGGTCGGCGAACGTCTTCACCAGCGCAATCTGCTGGTCGGTGAACGGCCGCGCCTCCCTGCGCCACATGACGATCGCGCCGGTCGCGCGGTCCTCGCGCATCAACGGTACGGCCAGCAACGCGCGGAACCCATATTTCTCCTGATTTACACGCGCTTCCGGATATTCCGTGTCGAGCAGAGGAACGATATCGGGGAGATGGATGGTCGTGCGGTCGATCGCAGCCCGACCGACAACCAGGCTGCGATTCAAGGGAAAACTGTCGTTCTCCTCGGGGATCGACATGCTGCCGACGCCGGCGGCAAACCGTAGCCTGTCACCTTCAATCAGGAAGATCGCGGCCTCCGCCGCATCGCAAAGCCCTAGCGCGCGCTCGGCGACGGCATTCAGCATCGGCCGCACATCGCCCGGCGAGCTGCTAATCACACGCAGAATGTCGGCAGTCGCCGTCTGATGGCTAAGCGCCTCCTGTGTCTCGTTGAACAGCCGCGCGTTGTGCAGCGCGACGGTGGCCTGGCGCGACAGGCCGACGAGGAATTCCAGGTCGCGGGCGTCGAACAGCGCACCGCCCGTGCGCCACACCGCCATCGCGCCTTCGACCGCGCCGCCGGCGAGCAACGGCACTACCATCAGGCGCTCGTCGTGCTGCGTTTCCGTGCCCGGAATCTGTACTCCGCGCGGATCGGCCTGCGTGTCGTTGATGAGCTCTGGTTCGCCGCTCTGGAGCAGCGTGCCGATGATTCCAACGCCGCCTTCGATCACGGTGGTCTTGATGGCGTCGGCTGTCTCTCCGACCGCGACGATCGCACGGTAGGTAGTATTGCCCTGGTCGGGCAGGAAGATCGCGCTGTTGCTGGCGTTGAGCAAGTTCTTGGCGTGGGTCGCGATGCGGTCCATGACCGTGGACAGATCGAGCGTGGACGACAGGTCGCGCCCAACGTCCGACAGCGCCGACGATTCACGCGCGCGCCGCTGTGTCTCCTCCAGCAGGCGCGCGTTTTCCAGCGCCACGCCCATCGACGCGGCAATCGTGGACAACAGGTGCACCTCGGCGTCGTCGAACGCATGCTCGCGCTCGAAGCTCTCGATGGAGATTGCGGCGGTCAGCCGCTCGCCTACCATCACGGGAACGAACACGCACGACAGGCTGGGGTCGGTTCCTTCTACTGTCTTGATGCCGATGGCGTCCATCGCCGTGCGGTCGCCCAGTACCACCGGCTGCCCAGTCTGCAGCGCCTTGTTGATCGCTGCTTCGGGCTTATATATCGACGTGCGCTGCGGAAGGCGATGGCCGTGCTCGTAGACGTAGAGGTGATGAACGATCTTGGTCTTGTCGTCGCGCCAGTGGATCGCGAGGTCGCCGGTGGCGAACAACTCCCGCAGCTTGTCGCCGACCAGGTCGACGATGGCCTGGAAGTTCAACTCCTTCGCCATGCCCTGCTGAATGCTGTTGATCACCGCGAGCTCGGACGAGCGTCGCTCGGTCTCTTTCAGCAGTCGCTGCGTCTCGTCGAAGAGGCGGGCGTTCTCGAGCGCCACGCCCATGCTGGCAGCCACGGTGGAGAGCAGGCGCACGTCGGCGTCGCCAAATGCGTTGTCCCGTTCGTGGTTCTCGAGCGATATGAAGCCCAGAAGGCGCTCGGTCGCGAAGATCGGGGTCACGAGGCCCGAGCGGCTCATGTCGGTGCCTTGGGCCACGAAAAGTTCCCAAGATTGGTAATCGGCTCGGCTATTCCAAAGCACCGCCTGGCGCGACGCGAGGGTGTTGTAGTAGCGCTTGCCGGCCGCGACCGCGGCGATCTCCACCGGCGGCAGTTGCAGCCGCTGGCCGTGCTCGACCACATACAGGAACCGCATCAGGCCGGCTGGCTCTTCCAGCCAGACGATGCCCAGGTTTGCGGAGCTGAACAGTTCGCGCAACTTGTCGCCGACCAGATCGATGATGGCCTGAAAGTCGAGTTCGGCGGCCATACCCTCCTGGATGCTGTTGATTACGGCCAGCTCGGCGGCGCGCTGCTCCGTTTCCTTCAGCAGCCGCTGCGTCTCGTCGAAGAGCCGCGCGTTTTCGAGCGCGATGCTCATGCTGTTGGCGAGCGTCTCAAGCAGTCGAATGTCCGACTCGGAAAACGCGTGCTCGCGCTCCAAATCGTTCAGCTGCAGAATGCCGCGCACTTCGCTGCCAACCAGCAGCGGAACCATCACTTGCGTCTTCGGCATGCTGAGGCCGCCGTCCAGCAGCGTCGAGCCGAATTCGGCGACCCTGGCCGGCAGGTTCTCGTCGATCACGAGCGTCTCGCGCGTCCGGATTACGTGGGCGGCGAAGCCGGTCGTGCCGAGCGGACGCGACTCGATGTGGTACCGCTTCTGCGTGTCGTGCATGTACGGGTAGTGCTCCAAACCCGTCTTCGGGTCGTAGATGCGAATCGACACGATCGCGCCTTGGAAAACTTCGCGTATCTTGTCGCCCACCGCATCGTAGACGCCTTGCATCGACAATTCGCCGGCGAGCGCGCGCTGCACGCTGTTGATGATCGCGAGCTCGGCGGCGCGTTGCTCGCTTTCCTTGAACAGGCGTTGCGTTTCGTCGAAGAGGCGGGCGCTCTGCAGCGCCATGCCCATTGCGGTGCAGACGGTCGTCAGCAGGCGCACGTCGTCGTCGCCGAAGGCGTTCTCGCGTTCAAAGTTGTCCAGACTCACCAGGGCAATGACCCGGCCTGCGGCGACGACTGGCGCCCGCACATCGGACTTCGGCAGGGTGGTTCCCGGATACGCCACGGCCCCGGTGGGCAAAGCACTCTGCGCCACGGTTTCGCGGTTCTGAACGACGCGCAAGTTCCGCTCGGAGCGTCTCAGCTCCATCGGTGGGACGTCGGTCAGGCGCTGTCCGTGCTCGTAGGTGTAGACCGGTGTGACGACGTAGGTCTGCTCGTCGAACCAGGCGATGCTCACGTTGCCGATGTCAAACACCTCGCGCAGCTTATCGCCCACCAGGTCGATGATCGCCATCAGATCGAGCTGCGCCACCAGTCCCTGCTGGATGCTGTTGATCACCGCCAGCTCGGCGTTGCGCTGCTCGGTCTCCTTCAGCAAGCGCTGCGTCTCGTCGAAGAGGCGCGCGTTTTCGAGTGCTACACCCATGCTCGCTGCGACGGTACGCAGGAGTCGGACTTCCGCTTCGCCGAACGCGTGCTCCCGCCGATAATTCTCGATGGTGATTGTGCCGAGCACCCGGTCGCTGCCCACGATTGGGACGAGAACGCTCGATTGGCTTGCGTCGGTGCCGGGGAACACCTTGATGCCAAGCGCCTCCGCTTCCGCGCGCGTATTGATGACGAGCGTCTCGCGCCGCGATATCGCCTGGTACACGGGAGTGTCGCGATCGATTGCCGTGGCCGGCAGCGTGAGCCGCACCCCGTGCTCGTATTCGTACAGGTAATGGATGAGGCCAGCATCTTCATCGCGCCAGCGGATACCCACGTCGGCGGAATCGAACACGTCGCGCAACTTGTCGCCGACAAGGTTGACGATCGCCTGGAAGTCGAGGCTCGCGGCGATGCCCTGCTGGATGCTGTTGATGATCGCGAGCTCGTTCGCGCGCTGCTCGAGCAGCGCGTTCGACGATTGCAGCTCTTCCGTGCGCTGCGCCACTTTCTGCTCGAGGCCTTGCGACCACTGTGCGTTGTCGAGCGCAACCGCGGCCTGACTCGCTAGCATCGCGAGCAGATCACGATCCGCTTCGTGGAAGCGGCCGTACGCACCGTCGATGTCGGCGTACAGATGGCCGACGACCTCGTTGCGTACGACGAGCGGCGCGACGATGCGCGAGCGCTGCGCGAGCTCCGGCGCGCCGGGGGGGTCGTGCGAAAGGCTCGCTGCGCGGGTCCGGACCGCATTTTCGAGCGTGGGCACGATGTCTCGCAGCAGCCGCGATGCATCTTCGTCCTTCGGCACCAGCGAGCCCGCGAGTTGCGGCCCGCGATCCGTTGCAAGCACCAGCAGCACGCGCTCGGCGCCCGAGAGCTCGGTAGCCTCGTCGATCAGGAATTCCTGCAACTCTTCGCGGGAGCGCAGCTCGTTCATGCGAAGGCCGGTGTCGACCAGCCGCTCGAAGGGTTCCTGGAGCGTCGACCTGCCGGCGAGGTGCGCGGGACGGCGCTTGTCGGAGCGCTTGCGCTCCGCGAGCGTCGCCTCGACGATCTTGCGATGGCCATCGGGCTTGTTGAAGTAGTTGCGCCGCAGCCCCTCGTCGGTGAGCTTGCTGACCCGCTCGACCAGGAATCGATACGCCGTGGCAAGCGCGTGCTGCGCCGCAGCGGTCTTGCCGTTGGCACGCAGCGCGTCGTAGTGCCGCCACCACAGATCCGTGCTGCTGATCCCTTGGATGTCCGCGAGATCGTGCGCGCGATGGATCGCGGTCGCGCGTTCCGAAGCCCGGAGCGCGGCGGCACGGTCACCGGCGGCGAGGTGCGCTTCGCTAGCACCGATCAGCGCGTTGATTCGCAGCGCGACTTCGTCCGAGTCGGCGCCGAGGCGCACGCTCTCTTCGAACAGGGCCACCGCGGTTGCGGGATCGTTCTCCCACAGCGCGAGCTGTCCATAGGCGGCGGGCCGATACGCCGCTCCCGCCGACATGCCCGACGCTTCCCAGATGGCGGCCGCCTCCTGCAGCCGCATCCTGGCGGCATCGAGATGTCCGAGCGCGTGCTCGGTGTGCGCCAGCATCCAGTTGGACGTGCCCAGTCCTGTGCCGACCGCTCCTGCGCGCCGATAGGCATCGGCGGCTTTCGAAAGCAGCCGGCGGGCGCGGCGCTCGAGGCCGAGCTCGTGGTAGAGATTGCCGAGGTTATGAGTGATAACCGCCTGGCGCTCGACGTAACCCGCGGCTTCGAACGCGGCGAGCGCCTGTTGCAGCACTACCTTGCGCGCCGCGATGTCGGCCTCGTGGAACGTGAGCATGTTGAGCGCGTTGCCCATGCCGTACAGGTCGCTTCTGCGCCGCGCGAGGTCCAGGGCTTCCCGCGCCGCGCGATCCGCTTCGGCGACCCGACCCTGACCACTTCGCGCGGCGGACACCCCCCATCGCGCGCGCCCCTCGTACACGGCCATGCCGAGCGCCTTGAACATTCGCGCCGCCTGCGTACAGGTCTTCACCGCCTGCTCGTTGGCGCGCTGCCGGAACTGCGCCTCGCCCAACCGAAGCAGGGCCATCGCTTCGAGGGCGGGCAGTCCGCTCTTGCGCGCTGCCTGCAATGCCGCCTCAGCGGTCGGGATCGCGTCCCGCGATCGACCGTTACGGATCTCGACGTATGCGCGGCGAGTCAGCGCCTGAGCAATGAACGCGGGCTTCCGCGCGCCACGCGCCGCCGCGAGCATCGTCTCGGCGTCTTCGGCTGCGCGCGTCACGTCGCCCATCGCGATGTAACTCTCCGCGCGGAGGTCGAGGAGATCGAGACGTTCGGACAGGGCCAATCGGGCCGCGCCAAGGCCGGCCGTGGCCAACTCGATGGCCTTGGCGTGCTGACCGGACCTCGCGAGTTCGCTCACCTGTTCGGTGACGGAGGCGGAAGCAGTCCCGGCACGCCGGGATGCCGTTGGCTTTAGCGACCTCGAAGGACGCCGTGCCGTGGCCTTTTTCTGCGATCCGGGCATGAGTCGTTCCGGTGTGTTCCAAGCGGATGCGGGTCCGCATCTCCCCGGGCGCTAGTCTACAGACCCGTGGCGTCATCAGGCCAGCGCAATGCGGCGATTTGACAGCCGGCGAGCGAATGCAGTAGCCTTGGAATTGCGCCGATTTGAAGCTTCAGCTTGCGGGCGCTTAATAAATTCCGCTAAAGCGAGGTTCCGCTCCAGCTGGGAGATACCCGGCGGAGCACACGAAACCCGTCCGGCGGAGGCTCGACGGGTTTTTTGTTGGCTACTTCTTGCATGGCAGGCGAATCATGGACAAAGAGCACAAGCGCGGCTTCACGACCGCGATCCTGCATTCCGACCGCGACACCCCGATCGAGCACGGCGCGCTGCACAAGCCGCTGCATCTGTCGGTCGCCTATGGCTATCGTGACGCGCGGGAGCTCGCGGCGGTGTTTCAGGGCCGCGCGACCGGCTACGCCTACGGGCGCCAGGGCAATCCGACATCGGCCGCGCTCGAGGCCAAGATCAATGCAATGGAAGGAGGCGTCGGCACAGTCACCTTTGCGACCGGCATGGCGGCGATCGGCGCGATCATGATGGCGCTGCTCAAGGCCGGCGACCACGTCGTGTCGAGCCAGTTCGTCTTCGGCAACACGACGAGCCTGCTGCAGACACTGGAAGCGCACGGGCAGCCGGTGACGTACGTGGATGCGACCGATGCTTCGCAGGTCGAAGCGGCGCTCACGCCGGCGACGCGCATCGTGTTTGTCGAGACCATCGCCAATCCGCGCGTGCAGGTGGCGGACCTGCGCAAGATCGGCGAGCTCTGCCGTGCGCGTGGCATTGTCTACATCGTCGACAACACGATGACGTCGCCGTGGCTGTTCCGGCCGAAGGACGTCGCCGCGTCGCTGGTCGTCAACGCATTGACGAAGTACATCGGCGGCCACGGCAACGCGCTGGGCGGCAGCATCACGGACACCGGGCTTTTCGACTGGACGCGATTTCCGAATATTGCGGATCCCTACAAGTCGCAGCCACCGCGCAACTGGGGCATCCAGCAGCTGCGCAAGAAGGGATTGCGCGACTGGGGCGGAACGCTGGCCGCGGAACAGGCGCACCACATCGCGGTCGGCGCCGAAACGCTCGCGCTGCGGATGGAGCGGATCTGCGCCAACGCGTTGGCGCTCGCGCAATGGCTGCAGCAGCAGAAGCAGGTGCGCACCGTTTACTACCCGGGGCTCGCCACCCATCCGCAGCACGAGCTCGCCAGGGAATTGTTCACCGGGTACGGCGGGCTCCTGTCGTTCGAGCTGATCGACGGTATCGATCCGTTCGACTTCCTCAACCGGCTCGCGATCGTCGTCCTTTCGTCGAATCTCGGCGACAACCGGACGCTGGCGATCCCGGTCGCGCACACGATCTTCTACGAAATGGGGCCCGAGCGCCGGGCGGCGATGGGCATCACCGACTCGCTGATCCGCATTTCGGTGGGCATCGAGGACCGCGACGACTTGATCGGCGATTTTCGGCAGGCGCTGGCGTAGCGGGAATGCTTCCGGCTCAGCCGCCGATATCGCGAACGTGCACGCCGGTATCGTCGACCGCGATGTAGTGGCCGCGATCGTGCCAATCGGCGAGCACGAAGCGCTCGCGCACCGAGCCATCGACCTGATGCTCGTGCCGGGCCGGCCGATGCGTATGGCCGTGGATCATCCGTCGCGCGTCGTGGCGGGCCAACGCCGCCACAACGGCGGTGTCCGCGACATCCATGATGGACTCGGGCTTGAGCGCCTTTTCGTTGCGGCTTTTCCGCTGAAGCCACCAGGCGATTGCGCGGCGGACGAAGTAAGGCAGCCGCAGCAGTCGCGCCTGCGTCTGCGGATCGCGCATCCGCGCGCGGTACGCCTGGTACTCGGTGTCGTCCGTGCACAGCTCGTCACCGTGACACAGCAGCGTGCGCGTGCCGTGGAGGTCGACGACGACGAAGTCGGGCAACAGCGCGGCACCGGTCGCCTGTGCAAAACGTTCCCCCAGGAGGAAATCGCGATTGCCGTGGGCCACGAACAGCGGAATGCCCGCAGAAGTGATGCCGCGCAGCGACGCCACGACGGACGCGACGAACGGATCGGCGATCTGGTCGTCGCCCACCCACCAATCGAAGAGATCACCCAGGATGTAGACGGCCGCGGCGGCACGCGCCGGGCCCGACGCGAATGCATGGAACGCGGCGAGCGCGGCCGGCCTCTCGGGTGACAAGTGCAGATCCGACAGGAACAGCGTAGGACGTGTAAGCGACGACTTTTCCCCTGCACGTTCCGGAAAAGTCGTCTCGCTTGCCACGTTAGCTTGCGACTTCCTCGGCCTTGAAAATCACCACGTCGTCCTTGGGAACGTTCTGGTGGAACCCGCTGTTCGCGGTCGGCACGACGCGGATCTTGTCGACGACGTCCTGGCCGGCGACGACCTTGCCGAACACGCAGTACCCCCAGCCGTTGGCGCTCGGCGCCTTGTAATCCAGGAAGTCGTTGTCGCCGACGTTGATGAAGAACTGCGCAGTGGCGGAGTGCGGCTCGGAGGTGCGCGCCATCGCGACGGTGTACTTCTTGTTCTTGAGGCCGTTGGTCGCTTCGTTGGCGACCGGCGCGCGCACCGGCTTCTGTTTCATTCCCGGCTCCATGCCGCCGCCCTGGATCATGAAGCCGTCGATGACGCGATGGAATATCGTATTGTCGTAGTGGCCATCGCGGACGTACTGCAGGAAATTGGCGACCGTCGCGGGTGCGCTCGAAGCGTCGAGCTCGAGCTTGATGTCACCGTGATTGGTTTTGAGGACGACCATGGCTCTCTCCGGATAGGGCGGACATTCAGCCGCCGATGACCTTGGCGGACTTGACGACGACCAGCGTCGCGGGGACGTCGGCGGGGTTGATGCCGGGTCCGACCGGACCGGTCGCGCCTTTCGGCGCCTTCGCGATCTTGGTGACGACGTCCATGCCGTCGATCACTTTGCCGAATACCGTGTAGCCGGGGTTGCCGGGCGTGAAGTTGAGCCGCTCGTTGTTGTTGACGTTGATGAAGAACTGGGACGTGGCGGAGTTCGGATCGCTGGTGCGCGCCATTGCCAGCGTGCCCGGCACATTCTTCAGACCAGCCTTGCTCGATGCTTCCGATTCAATGGGAATCGGCGGCTTCGTGGGTTTTTCCTTGAAATCCGCCGTAAAGCCGCCGCCCTGGATCATGAAGCCGTCGATGACACGGTGGAATTGGGTACCGTTGTAGTGGCCGCTTTTCACGTAGTCGAGGAAGTTGGCGACGGTCTTGGGCGCGGCGTCCGGATAGAGCTCGACCTTGATGACGCCCGCCGTCGTGTCGAACTCGACCTGCGGATTGGCGGCGAGCGCCGTGGTAGCCGTCAGCGCAAAGGCGGCGGCAAGGAAAACATTGCGCAACATGGGAAGCCTCCTGTGAGTGAAACGAACAATGGGCGTCAGCGTGGCGCCGCCGCGGGCGGCACCGATTTGGTCGTCGCGGTGGTCGGAGCATCGGGCGCTGCAGACATTGGCGCGGGGGGCGCGGGCGCGGGAGCGCCTGGCGTCGCGACGGGCGCCACCGCGGGCGCGGTGGTCGCCGTTGCCGTCGGCGCGAGCACGTCGCGCACCAGCTTCAGCTTCAGCGGTGCCGTCCGGTTGCGCGCATCGCGCGCCACGGCCTTTTCGTAGTTGAGCGCGGCGAGGCGCGCATAGACGTCGCCCAGGTTTTCATAGGCGATCGTGTAGTCTGGCGCCGCGCTGATCGCCGCCTCGAGCTCGTTGCGGGCGAGCTCGTAGTCGCCCTTTTGCGCATAGAGGACGGCCAGGTTGTTGTGCGGCTCCGGCAATTCCGGGTAGTCGCCCAGCACCGACTGGAAAATCGCGATCGCCTCGTTGGTCTTCCCCGAGTCGGCGAGCGCCAGGCCCTTGAGAAAGCGCGCCTGCGGCTCGCGCGGGCGCTCGACCGACAGCTTGTCCAGCGCGGCGATGGCGTCGGCGTATTTTTTCTCGGCGATCAGCGTGCGTGCGTCCCGGAGCGATTGCGCGTAGACCTTGCGCGCCGCTTCGCTGAACTCGCGCGGATCGGTGGTCGCGTCGGATTGCGCCGACGCCAAGGGCGCTGCCAATGCGGCGACCAGCAACATGAGGAATTTGAATGAACGCATCGCGGAAGCGAAGACGATGACGGGGAGGGCCGCCACCAAAGCACGAATTCTAACAGCCTGCCTTTCAGGCATCCCGCAGCCGGGCCGCGGTCGCGTCGATCAGCCGGCGGGCGATCGACACGCTGGGCGGCAGGTAAGGCAGTGCGTCCGCCGGGAACCAGCGCGCCTCGGCGATCTCCGCGTCGTCGAGCCGGATTTCGCCACCGGCGTATTCGGCCGTGTACGCGATCATCAGCGAGTGCGGAAACGCCCAAGATTGGCTCGCGAAATACGTGAGCTCCCCCACTTCGACGCCGACCTCCTCGCGCACCTCGCGCCGCACGCAATCCTCGATCGTCTCGCCCGGTTCGACGAACCCGGCAAGCGCGCTGTACATGCCGGGGGCGAAACGGTGAGCGCGCGCCAGCAGGATCTCGCGGCCACGGGTGACCAGCGCCATCATCGCCGGCGAAACGCGCGGGTACGCGACCAGTCCGCATGCCGGGCATTCCTTCGCGCGCTCATTCGAGCGGTCACGCGTAGGCGTTCCGCAACGGCCGCAAAAACGATGCGAGCGGTCCCAGTCGACGATCTGGAACGCGCGCGCGGCAAGTGCGAGCAGCGGCTCGGGCACCTTGAAGAACAGCGTGCGCAGGCCGACGTAACGCATGCCCGCGGGCTCGAGCGCATCGTCGGCGAGATTGACCGCGACGCACGGGGCGACGCCGAGTAAACCCAGGTAATGCCGGACGCCGGCCACGCTGGACTGCGCGAGCTGGTCGAGCGTCGGGACCGCATACGACTCGTCGGGCCCCGCATGGACCAGGATACGGTCGCCGCGGAACGCGAACGCATGTGCGTTACCGGGGAGTACGGCGGGCAGCGCAGAGGAGGGTTCGAAGCCGGTAGGGGTATGCATCGGGGCTGGCGTTCCTTGAGGGTCGATTATCGAATCTCGCGATCTTCCCCGCTAGTGTTCTGTTCCGTAGGTTCCAACGATAAAAGCGCGGATGAAATCGGGTGTCGGGCAAGGCGCGAGGCCGAAACCGTTCCCCACGGTACGGCGGGGCCAAGCAACGCGGCGTGGCGCCCGTCATTTTGGAAGCTGAGCGCCTCGAGCTACCTGTGAACCTGCGGAACAGGACACGCCGGGCACGGGGTTTGCGCTAGTCCCCGCGCAACCCTGCCGCCCGGCTGCGCGTGCCTTGCATCCGCCGCTGCGCGTCGAAGTCGGACGCGCAGCGCGCTCGCGCGCTGCCGAGGGTGGCAACCTTTGCCAAAGGACAGTATGTGGCTCACAAAACCAGGGAAGCCGTAGGCGCGACGTGCGAGGATGGCTCCGCGCCCCGCACCTCCCGCCTGTAGTCGATCATGGTCCGTCTTCACTCCGCCCGCCTGCTCCGGTCGCTGTGGCCGTACGTTGCGCTATGGCTCGTGGTCGCCGGCGCGGTCGGCGGCTATGCGTGGTACGAAATCGCGTCGTCGCGCGAGCGCGAGCTGGCGGCGGGTCGCATCGAAGCCGAGAATCTCGCGCGCGTGCTGCAGGAACAGGTGGCGCGCGGCTTCGAGACCTTCGACCGCACGCTGGCGCTGGTCAAGATCGTCCACGAAAAAACGTACGGCGCCATCGCGCTCTCGAACTTGACGGACGCCCTCAGCGGCAGCGTCAACTCGGAGCTTGAGCGCCGCGTCCTTCGGTTCGATCGGGAAGGCCAACTCAGGGACTCGTCGGATCCTGAGGCGCTGCGATCCGGAGTGTCGATCGCTGACCGGCCATTGTTCCGGCGGGCCCGGGAGCGGCCCGAACACCGGATGCTCGTTGGCGAGCCGACGCTTGGCCCCATCTCGGGGAAAATGACCATTCCGCTGGTGAAGCGCCTCGACACGCCCGCGGGAGAGTTCGACGGCGTGCTGGTCGCCACGCTCGACCCGGAGCGCCTGGTGCACCTGTTTCGCGCGATCCGCGTCGGCGAGCGTTCGGTCGTCGGCATCATTCATCGCGAAGGCCGGCTCTACGTGTGGTCGACGTCGACCGATCCGTTGCCGGCCGCGATCTCGACCATCGGGATTCCACGCTCCGCGACGACCTTGATTGGCGACGAAAAGCGCACGCTGCGCGACGTAGTCGACGCGCAGGGCGTCGTCGCGTTATCGGCGGTGCCGGGGACGGATCTGCTGGCGTTTGCCGCGTTGTCCGAGGAGCGGCTGCTCGCGGATCAGCGCCGGTACGCACGCGGGATGATCGGGTTCGCGCTGCTGACGCTCGCCGCACTCACGCTGCCCATCGTGCTCGTCGCGCGCCGGGCGATGCACGAAATCGCGCGCCGGAGCCGCCTGGAAATCGGCATGGCCGCCGAGCGGCAAATCGCCCGGACCGATGCGCTGACCGAAGCGGCCAATCGCCGGGCGTTCGAGGACGCGCTCGCGCGCTGCCATGCCGAGCTCAACGATGCGGGGCGTCCGTTCGTCCTCGCCATGGTCGACGTCGATCGCTTCAAGCGCCTGAACGACACGCGCGGCCACGCGATCGGAGATCGCGCGTTGCAGCGGACGGCGCAGACCCTCATGGGTGGCGTGCGGAGCTCGGATCTGGTGGCGCGTCTGGGTGGTGACGAATTCGCCGTGCTGATGCCGGGTGCCAGTGCGCAAACGATGCATCGGCCATTCGACGCCATGTTCACGGCGCTCACGGTGGTGGTGGCGGGCGAGGGATGGCCCATCAGCTTCAGCATGGGCGTGATCGCGTTCGAAGGGCCGATCGAGCAGGCGCAGGACGCGAGCGCCCTCGCCGACGAGCTCATGTATGCGGTCAAGGCCTCCGGGCGCAACGGCGTCCGCTTCGCGATCTATCACGATCGGCGGCTGCATCCGGAACCCGATCGCGGCGAGGCGAACGAGGGCATCCGGATCACGTAGCTTGCTGGCGCAACCGGATCTGGTTGGGCAACGGCACCGAACGGCGCAACACGTCTTCCGACAGCCAGATCGCCGAGCGGCGCGCGCGCGCCGCTACCGTGGGCAGCGGCAACTGGCTGTAATCGTCGTTGAAGACTTCGAAGCTGTAGTCCCCGCGATAGCCCAGCTGGTCGAGCCGGCGCACGAGCTCCGCCAGCGCCTCGCTGTGCACGCCTTCCCCGGGAAAGACGCGGAAGTGGCGGGCGGTGGCGATCCGCTCCTCGTCGGTGCGCGTCTCCTGCCACATGAAATCGGCGAGCTGCACGAGGAAGATCTTGTCCGGCGAGAGCATGTCGAGATCGTCGAGCGAGGACTTGGTCGCGAACGCGTGGAACGAGTCGATGCCGATGCCAAGATTCGGCGCGTCCGCGCGGCACACGATGTCCCACGCGGCCGTGAACTCGTTGATCGTGCGGCCCCACGACAGGCCTTCGTAGGCGACCCTGATGCCCAGCGGCAATGCGAGCATCGCGAGCTTGCGCAGGTCGCGCGCCAAGACATCGGGATCGGACGTCGCGTGCGCGGACGTCGACGAACAGACCAGCAGCACGGTCGCGCCCAGCGCGTGCGTCATTTCCAGCATCGATTTGGCGATGTCGATCTTGTATTCGTGAAGATGCCCGGACAGCCCCTCGAAATCGCGCAACACCTGGAACCCCGTGACGCGCAGACCGCTGGCGCGCACGTCCTGCACCGCGGCCTCGATGCCGTCGGAGTGCCCGACGATGTCGCGGGCCTGCAGCATGATCTGCGAGAATCCGGCGTCGCGGACCGCCTTCAGCTTGGCCGGCAGCGTTCCGGCGAGCGAAATGGTGTCCATCCCGAAGTCGTCGATATTCACGTGCGACGTGTTCATCGGCCGCCTCGCTTCGGCGTCAGGTGCGCTCGTCGTGCACGAGCTCGAACATCACGCCGCCGAGGTAGCTCTGCGTCAGCGCGCCGCGTGTATCGGAATGCACGCCCTGCGACTCGACGAATCCCACCCCGCGCTCGCGCAATGCCTTGACCGCCCGCAACACGTCCGGGGTGCCCAGTCCGACGCGCTGCAGCGACTCGTTCGGCTCGACGTCAAAAATGCCGGGCTTGGGCTCGATCAACTGGAGGAAAAAGCTACCGCACGGGCTGCGCAGGATGCGGCCCTTGGGCAGGATGCCGTAGCGTTGCTCGTCGGGCAGCGCGTTGAATCCGAACAGCGTCGCATAGAATTCGGTCCAGTCTTCCGTCCGGTCGTTGCCGATGTACTGGACGACCCCGAACCAGTGCATGCCAGCCAGCGCCGGCGGATGCGGGTCGACGGTGGGAATGGGCGTGAAATCGACGTCGTAGATCGAAAAATCACGATAGCGGTCGACGAAATAGACGCGGCTCGCGCCGACGCCGTGGATCGCCGGAATGTTCAGCTCCATGACTTCGACATTGGTGGGGACGACCCATGCGCCGCGGTCGATCGCATGCCGATACGCAGCGGCCGCATCGCGCACGCGAAAGGCGATGGCGGCGATGACGGGCGCCTCGGCCGGCTGCACCGTGCGCGGCAGGCTGCTCACGTGCGCGTTGACGATCACGTTCATCTCGCCTTGCCGGTACAGCAGCACTTCGCGCGACCGGTGCCGTGCGATCGGCCGGAAGCCCATCATCTCCAGCACCTGCCCCAGTGCCTGCGGCTTGCTGGTCGAATACTCGATGAACTCGATGCCGTCCAGGCCGAGCGGGTTGTCGGCGTCGGCGATCAGTTCGCGGTCGGAAGTCTCGGTCATGGCGTGCTCCGCTTTTGGCTATTGTGGCACGCAGCGCGGCAAGCGGCGAACGGCGCCGCCGGTTATCGCACGATCATTGCGCGTCAAGCCAGGGTCAGCGGCAAGGTCCGCAGGCGCTTGCCGGTCGCCGCGGCCAGCGCATTGGCCACCGCGGGCGCAATCACCGGCACGCCGGGCTCGCCGACGCCCGACGGCTTCTCGGTCGATGGGACGATGTGCACTTCGACCGCCGGCATTTCATTGATCCGCAGCATCGGATAGTCATGGAAGTTGGATTGCTCGACGACGCCGTCCTTCAACGTGATCTTGCCGTACAGCGCCGCCGATAGCCCGAAGCCGATGCCGCCTTCCATCTGCGCCCGGATCACGTCCGGATTCACGGCGATGCCGCAGTCGACCGCGCACACGACCCGATCCACCTTGAGCTTGTTGTCCTTGTCGATGGTGACTTCGGCGACCTGCGCGACCACCGTGCCGAACGACTCGTGCACGGCGACCCCACGCCCCCGCTTTTCGCCGGCCGCAGCGCCGGCGAGTGGCTTGCTCCACCCCGCCTTGTCCGCGGCAAGCTCCAGCGCGCCCAGGTGGCGCGGATGCTTGGCCAGCATGGCGCGGCGAAATTCGACGGGATCCTTGCCCGCGGCCACGGCGAGCTCGTCGATGAACGTCTCGGTCGAAAACGCGGTGTGCGTCGAGCCGACCGAGCGCCACCAGAGCACTGGCACGCCTTGCTTGGGCGAATGGAGCTCGACCGACATGTGCGCAATCGTGTAGGGCAACGTCGACGCGCCTTCCACGCTGGTCAGGTCGATGCCGTCCTTGACCATCACCGATTCGAACGCCGTGCCAGCGAGGATCGATTGGCCGACGATGCGATGCTGCCAGCCGACGATGGTTCCGTTCGCGTCGAGACCGGCGCGCAAGGTGTGCAGGTAGATTGGCCGGTAATAGCCGCCCTTCATGTCGTCTTCGCGCGTCCACACCATCTTCACCGGGACGCCCGGCTTGCCGGCGCGCACGAGTGCAACCGCGATCGACACCGCCTCGAGCACGTAATCGGACGCCGAGCTCGCGCGCCGGCCGAAGCTGCCGCCGGCGTACAGCATGTTGAGCTTGATCTGCTCGGGTTTGAGTCCCGTGTATTTCGCGATGGCGAACAGATCGCCGGTCTGGAATTGCTCGCCGTTCCAGACCTCGCAGCCGCTTTCGCTGAGCTTCACCACGCAATTCAGCGGCTCCATCGGCGCGTGTGCCAGGTACGGAAACTCGAACGCGGCATCGAGTTTTTTCGCTGCGCCATCGATCGCCTTGACGGCGTCGCCTTCGTTGCGCGCGGGTTTGGCCGGTGTGGCCGCAAGTTGCTTGTACTCGGCGATGATGTCGGTCGACGAGGACTTGAAGCCACTCGCGTCGTCCCACTCGACCTTGAGCGCGTCGCGCCCTTTTTTCGCTGCCCAGAACGTGGTGGCGATCACGGCCACGCCGTTCGGGATTTCGACCACGTACCGCACGCCGGGGATGCCGGTCACGGTGGCCGAATCGAAGCTTTTGATCTTCTGGCCGAAACGGGGCGCGTGCGCGACCACGGCGGTCAGCATGTCGGGCAGCTTGACGTCCTGCGTGAAGCGCGCGGTGCCGTTGGATTTTGCCTTCGAGTCGGTGCGCGGCACGTGCTTGCCGATGAACACGAAATCCTTCGCGTCCTTGACCTTGACCGTGGTGGGCACCGGCTGCTTGCCGGCGGCGTCGGCGAGTTCGCCGAAGGTCGCCTTCCTGCCGCTCGCGTGCGACACGACGCCGTTTTTCACCTGCACGCTGTCGGCCGGCACCTTCCATTGCTGCGCGGCGGCGCCGATCAGCATCGCCCGTGCGGCGGCACCCGCCTGCCGATACTGGTCGAACGAATTCGCGATGGCCGTCGACCCGCCCGTGCCCTGCGCTTCCCCCCACTTGAGGTTGTTGTAACGCTTGGCATCGGCCGGCGCGCCCTCGACGCGCACTTGCGACCACGAGGCGTCGAGCTCCTCGGCGATCAGCGTGGGCAGGCCCGTGTAGACGCCTTGCCCCATCTCGAGGTGCTTCACGACAACGGTCACCGTGTTGTCCTTGCCGATGCGCAGGAACGCATTCGGCTCGAAGGTGCCCGCTACCGTTTCGCCGGCGGTCCTGCCTGGCCCCGACATTTGGGCGACTGCGTCGCCGAAGTAAATGCCGAGCGAAAGACCGGCGCCCGCGGCCGCCGTCGACTTCAGGAACATCCGCCGGGACATCGCGGCGGGCTGACTTGCTTCGCGTGGACGCATGCGCATCGGATTCATCGTCGTCTCCTTACCCGAGCGCCTTGGCGGCTTCCTTGATCGCCGCGCGGATGCGCACATACGTCGCGCACCGGCACACGTTGCCCGCCATCGCCTGGTCGATATCGGCGTCGGTCGGCCGCTTCTTCTTCGTCAGCAGCGCCGTCGCGGACATCACCTGTCCGGATTGGCAGTAGCCGCATTGCGGGACATCGAGCTTTTCCCACGCGGCCTGCACGGCGCGACCTTCCTTCGACGTCAGACCTTCGATCGTGGTGATTTCCACGCCGGGCTTCAACGCCGACAGCGGCGTCACGCACGAGCGCGTCGGCTGGCCATCGAGATAGACGGTACAGGCGCCGCACAACGCCATTCCGCAGCCGTACTTCGTGCCGGTCAGATTGAGGTTGTCGCGCAGGAGCCATAAGAGCGGCGTGTCGCCGGGCACGCCGGCGGCAATGTCGACGCGCTCCTTGTTGACGAAGAAAGTCGCCATGAAAGTTCTCCGGATGAGTGGGGCTGCCGCGAGTCCTAAGCGACGCCAAAGATTCATTCTACCGTCGGTGAACGAGGCCAATGAGTCCGCGTCATGTCAGTTGTAATGCGCCGGTCAGGGCGATCGGATCCGCGCTTGCGATCGCCGCGCCTGCAGCGGGTACGTCGCGTATAATTATTTGTTTCGCTTAGGGAAATCATCATGGAAGCCGAACAGGTCAATCTCATCGCCAACACGCTCGCCGACCTCGCACAACGGACGAACGAGCTGCGGAGGTATCTTTGACTTCGACGTGAAGTCGGAGCGCCTCGCCGTCGTCGCACGCGAGCTCGAGGATCCCAAGATCTGGGACGACCCGCCGCGGGCGCAGGAGCTTGGCAAGGAAAAAAAGCAGCTCGACGGCATCGTCGGCACGATCACCGGGCTCGATGCTGGCTTGGGGGACAGCCGCGAGCTCTTCGAATTGGCGCGCGCCGAAGGCGACGACGCGACGCTGTCCGCCGTGCGGGACGACGTGGCCAAACTGGCGAAGACCGTCGCCGATTTCGAATTCCGCCGGATGTTCAACAATCCGATGGACCCGGCCAACTGCTTCATCGACATCCAGGCTGGCAGCGGCGGTACCGAGGCGCAGGACTGGGCGTCGATGCTGCTGCGCATGTATCTGCGCTACTGCGAGCGCAAAGGCTATCGGGCCGAAGTGCTGGAAGAGTCGGCCGGCGAAGTCGCCGGCATCAAGAGCGCATCGGTGAAGGTCGAGGGCGACTATGCGTACGGCTATCTGCGTACCGAGATCGGCGTGCATCGGCTGGTGCGCAAGAGCCCGTTCGATTCCAACGCGCGGCGCCACACGTCGTTTGCGAGCGTTTTCGTTTACCCCGAAGTTGACGATTCGATCGAGGTCGACATCAATCCGGCCGATTTGCGCATCGACACGTTCCGGGCCTCCGGCGCCGGCGGCCAGCACGTCAACAAGACGGATTCCGCCGTGCGGATTACGCACTTGCCGACCAACATCGTCGTCCAGTGCCAGAACGACCGCTCGCAGCACCGCAATCGCGCCGAAGCGATGACGATGCTCAAATCGAAGCTGTACGAGCTCGAGCTGCGCAAGCGGCAGGAGGCGCAACAGAAGCTGGAAGACGCGAAGACCGACATCGGCTGGGGCCACCAGATCCGGTCCTACGTGCTCGACCAGTCGCGGATCAAGGATTTGCGGACCAATTACGAGACCGGCAATACGCAAGCGATACTCGACGGCGATCTCGACGACTTCATCGCGGCGAGCCTGAAGCAGGGAGTGTAGGAATGTCCAATAACGATAACCAGGCACCACCGGCGGCCCCGGTCGACGAGAACCAGATCATCGCCGAGCGGCGCGCCAAGCTGACGGCGCTGCGAACGCGTGGACACGCCTATCCCAACGATTTTCGCCGCGATGCGCTCGCCGCCGACTTGCATGCGCGCTACGACGCGTTGGCCAACGAGGAATTGGAGGCCAAGGCGATCAACGTCACTGTCGCCGGCCGCATGATGCTGAAGCGCGTAATGGGCAAGGCCTGCTTTGCCACGCTGCAGGACATGTCGGGACGCATCCAGCTTTATGTGACGCTCGATGCGGTCGGCGCCGGCACGCTCGACGACTTCAAGCACTGGGACCTGGGCGACATCGTTGGCGCCGCCGGGACGCTGTTCAAGACCAAGACCGGCGAATTGTCGGTGAAGGCGACGCAGATCCGTCTGCTGGCCAAGGCGCTTCGGCCTCTGCCGGAGAAATTTCACGGCATGACGGACCAGGAGCAGCGCTACCGGCAGCGCTACGTCGACCTGATCACGAACCCGGCGGCGCGGGACGTGTTCGTCAAGCGCTCGCAAATCGTGCAGGCGATCCGCGAGTTCTTCGTCCAGCGCGGCTACCTCGAGGTCGAGACGCCGATGATGCATCCGATCCCGGGCGGCGCGGCCGCGCGGCCGTTCGTCACGCACCACAACGCGCTCGACATGCAGCTGTTCCTGCGCATTGCGCCGGAGCTGTATCTGAAGAAGCTGGTCGTCGGCGGCCTGGAGAAGGTCTTCGAGATCAACCGCAACTTCCGCAACGAGGGGATCTCGACGCGGCACAATCCCGAATTCACGATGCTCGAGTTCTACGAGGCGTACCGTGACTATCACTACCTGATGGACCTGACCGAGCAGCTGGTCCGCGAGGTCGCGCAAAGCGTGCTGGGCAGGACGAGCATCGAGTACCAGGGCGCGGCCATCGACCTCGGCAAGCCGTTCGACCGACTGACGATGGCGCAGGCGATTCACCAATACAATCCGCAGCACCCGCTACCGGAGCTCGCGAACGCCGACTATCTCAGGACCGCGCTCGCGCCGTTCACCGTCGACGTCTATCCGACCGACGGCCTCGGGCTGTTGCAGCTCAAGCTGTTCGAGGCCACGACGGAGGCGAAGCTCGTCCAGCCGACGTTCATCATTGCGCACCCGACCGACGTCTCGCCGCTGGCCCGCGCCAACGAGGCGAACCCGGCGGTCACCGACCGCTTCGAGCTGTTCATCACCGGCCGTGAGATGGCGAACGGGTTTTCGGAGTTGAACGATCCCGAGGACCAGGCGGCGCGGTTCCAGGCGCAGGTCGATGCGCGCGCGGCGGGCGACGAGGAGGCGATGTATTTCGACGCCGATTATCTGCGCGCGATGGAATACGGATTGCCGCCAACGGCAGGCGAGGGAATCGGAATCGATCGCCTCGTGATGCTGCTGACCGATTCACCGTCGATTCGCGACGTCATCCTGTTCCCGCAGTTGAAGCCCGAAGGCTGATCGTCGGCAAGGTCGCCATGGCCAAATCGTACGCGTCGTTCGCCGAGTTCTACCCGTTTTACCTGTCCGAGCACGCGAACCGGATGTGCCGGCGGCTGCATTTCATCGGCACGTCGCTTACGATCGGATGCCTTGTCGCGCTGGCGCTGACCGGCAATCTGGCGTGGATCGCCGCGGCGCTGGTCTGCGGCTACGCTTTCGCCTGGGTCGGCCATTTCTTCTTCGAGCACAACCATCCGGCGACGTTTTCGCATCCGCTCTACAGCTTCGCCGGCGACTGGGTGATGTACCGCGACATGCTCGTCGGGCGGATCCCGTTCTAGCGCCCGTCCCGAGGTACCCCCCACCGGTATTTTGACATATACGGTGCCCGGGTATATGCTGGAAGCGTGAATCAGTCCGCCATCGCCCCGTACAGTCGCGTCGAGCTCGGTCTCACCGGGATGACCTGCGCGGCGTGCGCGGCGCGCATCGAGAAAAGCCTCAATCGCGTCCCCGGCGTGCGGGCCGCCGTCAACTTCGCGACCGAAACCGCCAACGTCGGCTACGATCCCGCGGTCGCCAGCCCCGAGCAGATGATCGCGGCAGTGGCGCGCGCCGGTTACGGCGCCAGCGTTCACCGGGATCCGGAAGAGGACCGCAGGCGCGACCAGGCCCGCAGGGCCGTCGAATACGCGGCGTTGAAGCGCGAGTTCGTCTTGGCGGCGTTGTTGACCGCGCCACTGCTCGCCCAGATGGTCCCGATGCTCGCGTCAGGTAGCCTGTTCGCAAGTGCGCATGCGGACCTGCTGCCGCGATTGGCACAGCTGCTGTTGGCAACCCCCGTGCAATTCTGGATCGGCCGCCGCTTCTATATCGGCGCGTGGCACGCCGTGCGCGGTGGCGGCGCCAACATGGATGTGCTGGTGGTGCTGGGAACGACGATGGCGTTCGCATTCAGCGCGGTCGTGACGCTGCTCGGCCTCGATGAGCAACACGTCTACTTCGAGGCAGGCGCGGCCGTCATCACGCTCGTCCTGCTCGGCAAGGTGCTCGAAGCGCGTGCAAAGGCCGGAACGTCAGCGGCGCTCGAGGGACTTTTGCGCCTGCAGCCGCCGATGGCGCACCTGCTGCGTGGCGGGCAGACGATCGACGTGCCGCTTGCGCATGTCGTCATTGGCGATCGCTTCGTCGTGCGCGCCGGCGAAAGCCTTCCGGTCGACGGCGTCGTTGTCGAGGGCACTTCGAGCGTCGACGAGAGCATGCTGACCGGCGAAAGCCGCGCGATCGCCAAGAAGGCTGGCGACATCGTGTATGCCGGAACCCTCAACCAGGACGGCCTCATCACCTGCGCGGCGACCGGCGTGGGCAGCGCTACGCTGCTCGCCGGGATCGTGCGACTGGTCGCGCAGGCGCAAGGCTCGAAAGCGCCGATTCAACGGATGGCGGACCGCGTTTCCGGCGTGTTCGTGCCGGTCGTTGTGGTCATCGCGGCGCTGACGTTCGTCGTGACGTGGATGATCGCGGGCAGTGCGACGCAGTCGCTGGTGAACGCAGTCGCGGTGCTCGTGATCGCCTGTCCCTGCGCGCTTGGTCTTGCCACACCCACGGCGATCATGGTGGGCACGGGTCGCGGCGCGCAGTCGGGCATGTTGATCCGCAACGCCGCGGCGCTCGAGCAGGCCGGCCGGCTGCGAACGCTGATCGTCGACAAGACCGGCACGCTGACCGAGGGCCGGCCCGCGGTGATCGATGTCATTGCGTTCGGTGGCGCGTCGCGCGCCGATGTCCTACGCGCGGCGGCGAGCCTCGAACAGGGATCCACGCATCCGCTCGCCAAGGCGCTCCTCGCCGCCGCGCGCAGCGAGGGCAGTGCGCCGGCGAACATTGCCGACTTTGTGTCGGCGCCGGGCAAGGGGGTGAGCGCGCGCATTGGAACCGACGCTGTGCCAACAGTGCTCGGCTCGCTCGACTACCTGCGCGAACAAGGCGCCACGATCGCGTCAGAGGTGTACGCGCCGTTGCAGCACGCAGGCAAGACGATTGTAGGCGTCGCAACCGGCACACGCGTGATCGGCGTCATCGCATTGGCCGATGCCGTACGACCCTCCTCCGCGGAGGCCGTGCGGCGCCTCGACGCCGCCGGTATCGAGGTCATCATGCTGACCGGGGACAACGCCGCCACGGCGCAAGCCGTGGCGCAGGCCGTGGGCATCCGGGAGTTTCGCGCCGGCGTGCTGCCGGCAGACAAGGCGGAAGCCGTACGCGAATTGAAGGCGAAAGGGGTAGTGACAGGCATGGTGGGCGACGGCATCAACGATGCGCCGGCGCTGGCGGCGGCCGATGTGAGCTTTGCGATCGGCGCAGGCGCGGACATCGCCGTCGAGGCCTCGGATATCACGCTGATCCGCAACGACCTGAACGCGGTCGTCGATGCGATTCTGCTGTCACGCGCGACGCTCGCGAAAATCCGGCAGAACCTGTTTTTCGCGTTCGCGTACAACGTGCTCGGCATCCCGCTCGCGGCGGTCGGGATGCTGAATCCGGTGATTGCCGGTGCGGCGATGGCCGCAAGTTCCGTGTCGGTGGTCGGCAACGCACTGCTGCTCAAGGGGTGGCGGCCGCCGCTTTGATTGCGTACCCAAGGAGAGTCTGATGGAAACGATCACGATGAATGTGCGAGGCATGACGTGCGGCGGTTGCGTGGCAAGCGTGACGCGCGTGTTGAAGGCGGTGCCCGGCGTGACGGACGCCACGGTGACATTGCAGCCCGGCGCCGCGAAAGTGACGTTCGATCCGGCGCGCACCGGTGCCCCGGCGCTGCGTGCGGCGATCACCGATGCCGGCTTTGACGTCGTCGCGTAAGGCCGCGGCGGCGGATAGGGTCCCCCCGAAGACGCCTTCGGCGTCCTCCCCCAAAGGGGGCGCCCGCCTTGGGACGGCGCGGCGGCGGGCCACGCATCCCGCGGTCCCTCGTCCCGATGGCGCCGCGCTCGCGAAGCGGCTGAATCGGATCGAGGGCCAGGTGCGCGGCATCGGCAAGATGATCGCCGACGACCGGTATTGCATCGACATCCTGACACAGGTGAGCGCGGTGCAGTCGGCGCTCGATGCGCTCGCGCTTCAATTGCTCGAGCACCATCTGCACGGCTGCGTCCAGCACGCCGTCAAGTCAGGCAGCGGCGATCATGCGATCGACGAGGCGCTGGCGGTGATTCGCAAGTTCGCACGCTGACTGCGCGCGACGTCACGCTACTTCGGCGCGTTGATCTCGATCCATTGCGCGAAGGCCTGCAGGAATTTCTGCAGGAATTCGCGCGCCGACGTGTCGGTGAGCTTCCCCTGGTCGTCGAAGAGCTTGGCAGCGTTGCCGATGTACGCTTCGGGCTGCGGCATCGCCGGCACGTTCAGGAAGACGAGCGATTGGCGCACCGCGTGATTGGCGCCGAAGCCGCCAATCGCGCCAGGCGAAACGCTGATCACGCCGCCCGGCTTGCCGTTGAAGGCATTGTGGCCATACGGCCGGGACCCGACGTCGATCGCGTTCTTGAGGACGCCAGGGACCCCTCGGTTGTATTCGGGCGTGACGAACAGCACGGCGTCCGCCTCGCGAATGCCGTCGCGAAACGCCTTCCACTCGGCCGGCGGCGTGGCAGTATCGAGGTCCTGGTTGTAGAGCGGCAACTGGCCGATCTCGTGAATGGTCAGCTTGAGCGACGCCGGCGCCATCGCGAGCAACGCGTTGGCAGTTTTACGGTTGAACGATTCCTTCCGCAGGCTGCCGACGATGACGGCGACATTGCGCGTGGTGCCCATGGCTGTTCCTTCCAGCGCGATTGACCCCTCCTAAACGATGATAACGCTGGCCAATGCGGGCCCGGACTAACGCTTTTCCCCGTCGCTGATGCCTTTCCACGCGCTCGAGCAGAGGAAGCGCCAACGGCCAAAATTGCCCTTGGTGCGTTCCAATGGCAAAATCGATGATTCGGGGTGTAGCGCAGCCTGGTAGCGCGCTTGCTTTGGGAGCAAGATGTCGGAGGTTCAAATCCTCTCACCCCGACCAGTCACATCGGCGCGCGCTCGCCGTCGCAGACGGCAAAGCACTACGGCAGCGGAATCCATTCGTGCTCGCCCGGAATGGTCCCGATGCGTTGGGCCGTCCAGTCGTCCTTCGCCTGCTCAATGCGCGCCTTGCTCGAGGATACGAAGTTCCACCAGATGAAACGTGGGCCATCGAGCGGCGCGCCGCCGATCACGACATAGCGGGCGCCCTGCGGCGCCAGGATCGTGGCTTTGCCCGGCGCGAGGACGGCGAGCGTTTGGGCGGGAACGTCGGTTCCATCGATGCGCAGTGGTCCATCCACGCTGTAGACGGCATGTTGGTGGGCGTCCGCGGGATGCGGAAATTCGAATGTGGCGCCCGGCTCCGCGGCGACGTCGAGATAAAGCGTCGCAGCGTGCGTGGCGACCGGCGAGCGTCGGCCGAAGGCATCGCCGACGAGGAGCCGGATCGCGAGCCCAACCTGCGACCACGCGGGAATCGTGGCGGCCGGCGTATGGACGAAGCTCGGTGCGGCTTCTTCAACCTCGGTCGGGAGCGCGGCCCACAGCTGCAGTCCGTGCATCGTGTGCGTCACGGCGTGCAGATCCGGCGGCCTGCGCTCCGAATGGACGATGCCGCGACCGGAGGTCATCCAGTTGATCGCGCCGGGCTCGATCCGTTGCACGCTGCCCAGGCTGTCCCGGTGCAGCATCGCCCCCTCGAACAGATAGGTGACGGTCGCGAGGCCGATGTGCGGATGCGGCCGCACGTCGTGATTGTCCTCAGGACGCGCGATGATCGGTCCGAAGTGATCGAAGAACACGAACGGGCCGACCGCCTGCCGGTGAAAGGCGGGCAGCAGCCGGCGTACCATGAAGCCGCCCCCCAGGTCTTTCGCGCGCGGCGGCAGCAGAAGCTCGATCGGCATGACGGGCCTACGACGCCGCCGCCGCGAGATCGGTGCTGATTTCCGTCGTGACCTGTGTCATGAGCCGGTGTATCGGACACTTGCCCGCAACGTTCAACAGCTCTTCGCGCTGCGCCTCGGTGAGCGGCCCGCTCAACGCAAGCGTGGCGCGCAAGCGATAGGTACCTTTGCGCTCGTCGGTGTCGTCGCGCTCCACCGTTACCTCGATGTCCTCGACGGGAATCTGCTTGCGGTTGGCATACCAGAGCACCGTCAGCGCCTTGCAGGCGGCGAGCGCCGCGTCGTACAGGTCGTGCGGGGACGGACCCGAATCCTCGCCGCCGACGGCCGGAAGCTCGTCGACCGGGAAACGATGGTCGCGGATCGCGACAACGTGACGCATCTTTCTGGTGCGGTCGCGGGTTACGGTGATCGTCATCGAAGGCTCCTGCCCTGGTTTTCGCGCCGATGATAGCAGCGCCGGCAAGGTCTGGCGGCCGTCCCTCGCCGCATGCTGCGGGGAGCTGCGACAAGGCTTAGACTAGCTGGCGGTCCTCGGAGGGCGGGACACGCCGGCCGCACCGTACGGATCCACAGGATGGAGCTTCGCCATGCGTGAATATCAGCCACTGAATTCGATCTCCCTGGCGCGATTGGGCGTTTGCACATTGACCAGGCCGGCGCCCAACCGGGTCACGCTTGACTCGCCGGCGATTGAGGTCATGACCGATCTCGCACAAGTCGCGGCGGTCACGATCGATCGTTCCGCATCGCTGGCGGAGGCCAACGACTACATGGTCGCGCGGGGCGTGCGCTCGCTGTTCGTCGCATCGCCGGAAGGCCATGTCTATGGACTCATCACGACCAGCGACACGCTGAGCGAGCGACCGGTACGCGTGAGCCACGCGCGCGGCATCAAGCGCCACGAGCTCCAGGTCGCCGACGTGATGACGCCCATCGACGCGGTCGTCGGCATGAACCTCGACGACGTGCGCGCCGCCAAGGTGGGACATATTGTCGCATCGCTCAAGCAGGCCGGCCGCCACCATGAGCTGGTGGCGGAAACCAGGAAGCCGGGCGAGGTCTACATCCGCGGCATTTTCTCGGCGTCGCAGATCGCGCGGCAATTGGGCGTGCCGCTGCAGATCACCGAATTGGCGCGGACGTTCTCGGAGATCGAGCAGGCGCTGGCCGCGTCGAAGTAGCTGGTTCGAAAACGCTGGGGCGCGATCGGCAGCTCCGAACGCGCTGCACGCTCCATGCCACAGGCTACCGGGCCGGCGGCGGAATATTAGCTTGCATTTCGCGCGCGTTATTTGAGAATGTGCCGTGGCGACGAATTCGAGCGACCGGCACCCGCTGATGCCGCTTGTACGGACCTTCTGGCGCCAGTCGCGGGATGGCGTCCGGCCAGAACAACACCGGGAGCGAACGATGAAAACAAACGCCTTGTTGTGCGCCTTGCTTGCAACCGTTGGTCTTGCCGCTTGCGGCACCATGGGAACGTCCGGAACGCCAGGCTCCGGCGGAACTACGGGAACGATGGCAATTTCGCCCAAGGATGACTGCGGGAACACAATCAATCCAAGAGACGACTTCTGCTCGGGGAATGTGTGCACGATCGCGGTCGAGGTCGTCATCGGGACAGATGGCAAGTGTGAAGTCCTGGTGGGGATCCCCACGCTTAAGGTCTTCAAAGGCAACAACGACGTCATCCTCCATTGGTGGCTGGCGCAGGGTTCGAATTTCGAGTTCAGGTCCGAATCCGGCGACTATACGGTCCCCATCATCTTCAAGGATCAGTCGGACCCCTACGTCAAGGACCAGTTTTCTCCCTCGTACGTGATGGCCGGTAGTAAGGCCGTGCGAATCACTGACAAGAACACTTACGGAGGGTCGGCGCACCCCTTCGGTTACAAGGTCAAGGTGTACAAGAAGGGCACCAACGACTCGCTGATATCCAAGGATCCCGCGATCGTCAACGATTTTTGACCGAAAGAGTTACGACGTTCGACCGTGCCTGACGTCGCTCGCAAGGCGACGCCAGGCCGGCACAACATCAGGAAGCCGACCATGAAACTGAGAACCTTGCTTTGCGCAGCACTCGTTGCAGCCGTCGTCATCGGATGCGCGCCAGGAATAAAGCCGCTCGATGGCGGTAGTGCCTTGGGTTGTCCCGGGGCGTCCTGCGACGTGGTTGTCTATGTGTCGGGTGACCTCGCGGCGGGTACGCCGGTGGTCGGCGTGAACATCGAGGAACTGCACGTGCCGAGGGGGAACAGTCCGCAGATCGTCTGGAAACTGCAGGCGCCGGGCTATGAATTTCACAGGGACAGCATCGCACCCCATACAACGGGTCCCGTCGGCTCGAAAGGGACCACTACCCAGGCCGAATGGGACGCTCAGATCAGCTACGTGA
>Ga0068860_100001077_pt1 | contig 30071 bp, 29 predicted proteins | sample KBSSwiS32_FD_66597 | JGI IMG/M metagenome (GOLD analysis project Ga0068860, IMG submission 66597) | Switchgrass rhizosphere microbial communities from Kellogg Biological Station, Michigan, USA - KBS Switchgrass S3-2 | ecosystem: Host-associated > Plants > Roots > Rhizosphere > Soil ... | reverse complement strand
GCGGCGTTCCGCGCCGCCGGATCCTTCTCGGGCTCCGCGGCGGGGACGGATGAGCAGAGTACGACGGCGGCGGCGGCGACGGAGACGGCGAGACGCACCGTCCGCGCCGGCCTCATGACCGGCTACGCCTCTTCGGGCTGGCTCGCGAGCATCCGAAGCGCCTGGCGCCATTGACGCCGCGCGACGGCGAGGTGCTCGCGATACTCCGAGAGATCGTGCCGGCGGCGCTCCTGGAACTCGGCCCAGTTGGCCGCGGCACGCTCGAGCGCCTGGTGCGACGCGTCGAGGTGGACCCGGATCGCCTCGCGGACGGGCGACGGCTCCGGCAGCCGCTTCGCCCTTTCCATCGCGGTCTGGAGCCGGGACCGCTCGATCACGAGCGCCGGCGTGCGCCGCAGGCGTCGCGCCAGTCCCACGGTCTCGAGCCCGCGGATCCACCACTTGCTCGGATCCCACTGGTACCAGCGCAGCCCGTTGCGGAAGTCCGTCGGGAAGCGGTGATGGAAGTTGTGGTACCCCTCGCCGTTGGTGACCAGGGCGACCCACGCGTTGTCGCGCGCCGAGTTCGCCTCGGTGTAGGGCCGCGAGCCGTAGAGGTGCGCGATCGAGTTGACGAAGAACGTCGTGTGATGGATGACGACCACGCGCAGGAAGCCGCCCCACAGGAGGCCGCCCAGCGGATCGCCGAACGCCCAGCCGACGAGGGTCGGCAGGCCGAGGCCTCCGACGATGCCGATCGAAGTCGCGAAGCGATCCTGCAAGCGCACGAGCGGATTCTTCTGGAGATCGGGGATGTCGTCGAAAGTCCGGTTGGACGGGTTCTTGTAGAAGATCCAGAGGATGTGCGCCCACCAGCCGCCGCGCTGGATGTTGTACGGATCCCAATCGTGGTCGACGTGGCGGTGGTGCGTGCGGTGATCCGAGGCCCAGTTGAGGATCGAGTTCTGGAGCGCCATCGCTCCGAAGAAGAGGTAGAAGGCCTGGATGATCGGATTGCACTCGTAGCTCCGGTGCGCGAAGAGCCGGTGATATCCGGCCGTCACGGAGACGCCGACGAGCGCGTAGGTCACGAGGAAGAGAGTCGGCTGCCACCAGCGCACGCCGTGCGTCCACGCGTAGGCCGCCGTTCCGACGATCCCGATGAGGGGCGTCAGCACGAAGAAAGCGATTCGAAACCAGTCCTTGGGCCGTTGGTTCATGAACTCCCTCGAGTCGCGCGGGCGTGGAGGTTGCAAGTCGAAGACTCGCGAAAGAACGCGACGCAAGAATAGCACGCCGCCGAAAAGCCCGAGGATTTCGGGAATAATCGAAGGAATGCGCATCCTGATGATCGCGGCCGAGGCGGCGCCTCTGGCCAAGGTCGGCGGCCTCGCCGACGTCGTCGGATCGCTGCCGCGAGCGCTGTCCGCGCTCGGACACGAGGTGCGCGTCGCCCTCCCCGCCTACGGCTCGATCGACTGGCTCCACTACCAGCCGAAGATGGTCGCGGCGTTCCCGGTCCACGCGGCCGGAGGCGACCAGCAGGCGGAGATCTGGGAGACCGCGATCGGCGACGTCCCCGTTCACCTCGTCGGCGGCCCGCCGATTCCGAAGGACCGCTGGATCTACGGACGCACGATCGAGGAGGACGGGCCCAAGTTCGTGTTCTTCTCGCTCGCCGCGCTCTGGTCCGCCGAGGCCCTGCACTGGAAGCCCGACGTCGTCCACGCGCACGACTCCCACGCGGGCGCCGCCGCGTGGTGGCTCGCGACCGAGGGCCGCGAGAACCCGTACTTCGAGGACGTCGCGTCGGTCTTCACGATCCACAACCTGCCGTACGCCGCGCAGGGCGCGGGGCCCGCGCTCGGCGAGTACAAGCTTCGCCGCACCGACGCGCTCGGCGTGCTGCCGGAGTCGTATCGCGATTCGCTCATGGGAATCGGGATCGTCGGCGCCGACATGCTCTCGACCGTGAGCCCGACGTACGCGCGCGAGATCCTGGCCGCCGAGGGCGGACACGGGCTCGACGGCGTGCTGCGCCTGCGCGCGGACCGGCTGTCGGGAATCCTGAACGGGATCGACACCGATTCGTGGAATCCGTCCACCGATCCCGAGCTGGTTCGCCACTTCGACGCGAAGACGCTCCCGAGCCGCGCGGCGAACAAGGCCGCGCTCCAGGAGGAGGCGGGCCTCGAGAAGGACGCGCGGATGCCGCTGCTCGGAGTCGTCTCCCGGCTCGTCAAGGAGAAGGGCTTCGACATCGCCGCGCCCGCCGTGAAGCGCTGGCTCGACCGCGGCGGGCAGTTCGTGCTGCTGGGGACCGGAGACCCCGCCCTCGAGCACGAGTTCGCGCAGTTCGAGATGCGCTACCCCCACCGCGCGAGCGTCCGCCTCCGCTTCGACGCGCGCTACGCCCGCCGCGTCTACGCCGGGGCCGACGCGCTGCTCATCCCCTCGCGCTACGAGCCCTGCGGACTCGCGCAGATGATCGGCATGCGCTACGGCTGTGTCCCGGTCGCCCGGCGGACCGGAGGCCTCGCCGACACCGTGGTCGACGCGGGGGACCCGGCGGGCACGGGCCTGATGTTCGACGAGTTCCACCCCTGGGCGCTCTGGGACGCGCTCGAGCGCGCCCTTCGGGTGTACGCTCAGCCCACAAAATGGGCCGAGCTGCAGCGCAACGGGATGTCCCGGGACTTCTCCTGGGCGAGGTCCGCGGCGGACTATGCCGTCCTCTACGAGCGCGCAAGAGCGGCGCACTAGCCCGCGCATGAGAGCCCGCGCGGTCATCCTCGCCGGCGGGGAGGGCTCGCGGCTCGGCGTGTTGACCGAGAAGCGCGCCAAGCCCGCGGTGCCCTTCGCCGGGAAGTACCGGATCATCGACTTCACGCTGTCGAACTGCGTGAACTCCGGGATCTCCGACGTGATGATCCTGACCCAGTACCGCCCGCACTCCCTGAACGAGCACATCGCGTCGGGCCGCCCGTGGGACCTCGACCGCAGCTTCACGGGCGGCATCCAGATCTACCCGCCCTTCCGGGGCCGCGCGGCGACCGACTGGTATCGCGGAACCGCCGACGCGATCGCGCAGAACCTCTCCTTCGTCGAGCGCGGCTCGCCGGATCTCGTCCTCGTGCTGTCGGGCGATCACATCTACAAGATGAACTACGGCTGGCTGATCGCCTTCCACATCGAGAAGCAGGCGGACGTCACGATCGCGACGCTCAACGTCTCGCGCGAGGAGGCCACGCGGATGGGCATCCTCGCGACCGACGAGCAGCAGCGCGTCCTGCAGTTCGTGGAGAAGCCGGCGGATCCTCCCGGGACGCTGGCCTCCATGGGCATCTACGTCTTCGGGCGCCAGATGCTGTCGCAGGTTCTGACCGAGGACGCGAAGCGCAGCCATTCCTCGCACGACTTCGGCAAGGACATCATCCCGCGCATGGTCACCGGAGGCCTGCGCGTCTTCGCGTACCCCTTCCAGGGTTACTGGGTCGACGTCGGGACCGTCGAGGCGTACTGGCAGACGCAGATGGACCTTCTCAAGGCTCCTCCGCCCGTCGACCTCAACGACCGCGCCTGGATCATCCACACGCGCTCGGAGGAGCGGCCGCCCGTGTCGATCCTGAACGGCGCGGTCGTCAAGGACAGCATGATCACGGACGGCTGCATCGTGTCCGCCGGCGCGCGCGTCGAGAAGAGCATCCTCTCGCCCGGCGTCTACGTCGGACCGGACGCCGTGATCCGCGAGTCCGTGATCCTGACCGACACCTGGATCGACGCCGGCGCGCGCGTCGAGCGCGCGATCGTCGACAAGTCGGTGCGCATCGGCCGCAAGGCGCGCGTCGGCAAGCTCGCCCCGGGAGAGAAGCCGGTCGAGAATCACGGCATCACGACGATCGGCAAGAACGCCGAGATCCCCGACGCCGTCACGGTGAGACGAGGGACCGTCATTCACACCGACGTCACCGCGGAGCACTTCACGCCCTCCGCCGTGCGGCGGCGCGCCGCCGCGAAACGCAAGTCCTCCGCCGCGACCCCCTGAGCCGCCGCCGCGAACGCGCGCGCCGTCGTTCCTGCCCGAAAGGGAAATCCGCGTCGCGCAACCGCTGGAACGGCGCTTGCAGGCCTTCTGTGGGTCGAGAACGCTCCTCCGGGGGGGACACGGCGTTCTCGTTTCTCAAAAGGAGGTCACATGAGAAAGGTTCTGGTTTTCGCGCTGGCCGCGGCCTTCCTGGTCTCGGGCGCGGTCATCGCGTCGGCGCAGTCTCAATCGGCGCCGTCGCAGAGCAGCAGCATGAAGTCGATTCGGGGGACCATCAGTTCCGTCGACAACAACGCGAAGAGCATGGTCGTCAAGGACGCCGACGGCAAGGAAGTGACGATCTTCTGGACAGACACGACTCGCCTCTCCGGTGAGCTGACCCAGGGCGCCGCGGTCAATCTTCAGACCACGGAGCAGGATGGCAAGACGGTGGCGACTTCGATCCAGGTCTCGTCCTCGAAGAAGGCCTACTAACCGCCTCACGACGCTCGGAAGCCGGAAGAAGACCCCGGTCTCTTCCGGCTTCTTCTTTTCCGGCGACCCCTCAGAGCCGCTCCGCCAGCCAGCGAACGGCCGACTCCTCGGCCCAGTAGCGCGGCCGCCACGGGGGACCGCCGACGAACCCGATGTGGCCGCCGCGCGGCGTCACCCGGAACTCGATCGCCGGCGCCGCGGCCTCGCGCGCGCGGGAGAGCGCCTCCGCGGGCAGGAACGGATCGTCCTGCGCCGAGAGGCAGAGCGTCGGCGTCGTCACCCTCGGCAGGAAGCGGATGGAGCTCGCGCGCGCGTAGTAATCGTCGGCGCCCGCGAAGCCGTGGAGCGGCGCGTTGGCCGCGTCGTCGAACTCCCAGAAGGTCCGCGCCGCGAGCATGCGCGGCACGTCGATCCGGCCCGCCGCCTCGGGGAATCGCCGCGTCGCCGAGAGAGCCTTCTCGCGCAGCGTCCGCAGGAAGTTGCGCACGTAGAGGCGCCCGATCGCGGAGTCGAGTTGCCGGTCGCTCGCCGCCAGGTCGTAGGGCGTCGAGAGCGCGGCCGCGGCGCGGATCTCCCGCTGATCCGGATGCTCGCCGAGCCACTTCAACAGCACGTTTCCGCCGAGCGAGGTGCCGGCCGCGAGGAGCGTCTCGCCGGAGTCCTCCGCACGGCGCGCGAGCGTGCGGATGAGGAAGTCGAGGTCCTCGGTCTCCCCGGAGTGGTAGAGCCGCGCGCGGCGGTTCGGGAGCATCCGCCGGTGGTCGGCGGGGTCCCGGGCGCAGGAGCGGAAGTTGAAGGCCGTCACGCTCCATCCCCGCCGCTCGGCCTCCCGAGCGAGTCCCTGAACATAGACCGAGTAGGAGCTGCCCTCCAGCCCATGGAGGAGGATCAGGCGGACCGCGGCGCGGCGGCCGTTCCCGGGGTCCACGTGATCGAGCACGAGCTCGTCGCCATCGGGCGCCTCGAGCCGCTCGCGCCGGAAGCGGACGAGGCGGCGGCTTCGGGTGACGCTTCCCCAGATTGTCTGGACGTGCGGCCCGGGGACCCACCAGGCCGGCCGGAAGTCGCGCGAATCCAAGCATTCGGATGGGCTCGTCTGCGACTCCGACAAGGAAACCTTCCCCTCCGTTCGCCGTAACTTCAGCGTCTGGCTGAGGAGGATGACATGAATCACGCCTCTCGCCGGGGGCCTGCGGCCCTCGGGTCTCTGCTTTTCCTGCTGGCGGCGGCGACGGCCGCGGCGGGCACCGCCCCGCCGGAGAGTCCGAGCACGGGCCCCGCGTACCAGGTCGACGTCGAGTACTCGAAGCTTCCGAACGGTCTCAAGGTCGTGCTGTCGCGGGACACGACGGCTCCGGTCGCAGTCGTCGCGGTCTACTACAACATCGGCTTCCGCATCGAGCCGAAGGACCGCACCGGGTTCGCCCACCTCTTCGAGCACATGATGTTCCAGGGCTCCGAGAACCTCGGGAAGATGGAGTTCATCAAGCTGGTGAACTCGAACGGCGGGACGCTCAACGGCTCGACGCGGTTCGACTTCACGAACTACTTCGAGGTCGTGCCGTCGCACGCGCTCGAGGCGGCGCTGTGGGCCGAGGCCGACCGGATGAAGGGGCTCGCGATCACGGGCGAGAATCTCAAGAACCAGCAGGAGGTCGTCAAGAACGAGGTCCGCGTCAACGTGCTCAACCAGCCGTACGGCGGCTTCCCGTGGCTCGACATGCCGCAGTACGCCAACACGAACTGGTTCAACTCCCACAACTTCTACGGCGACCTGAAGGACCTCGACTCCGCGACGCTCGAGGACGTCTCGAAGTTCTTCAAGACCTTCTACGCGCCGAACAACGCCGCGCTCGTCGTCGTCGGCGACTTCGATCCCGCGCAGGCCAGGGCCTGGATCGACAAGTACTTCGCGCCCGTGCCGGCCTCGCAGCTCCCTCCGAAGCCCGACATCTCGGAGCCGCGGCAGGAGAAGGAGAAGCGCGCGAGCAAGGACGACAAGCTCGCGACCCGCCCGGCGCTCGCGATCGGCTACCACGCCCCCAGGCGCAACACGCCGGAGTACTACGCCATGGGCCTGATCGACGAGATCATGCTCCAGGGCAAGGACTCGCGCCTCTACCAGGCGCTGGTCCAGAAGAACGGGCTCACCGGCGACGTCAACGGGGGGATCAACGAGCTCGGCAACATGTTCAACATCAACGGCCCGGTTCTGTGGGACGTCTCGCTCATCCATGATAAGGACAAATCGGACGAGCAGATCCTCAAGGTCTTCGACGCCGAGATCGAGAAGATCCGCACGACGCCGGTCGACCAGGCCACGCTCGATCGCGCGCTCGTGAAGAAGCGCTCGTGGTTCTACGACAAGATGGAGCAGTTCAACGGCTTCGGCAAGGCGGACATGCTGGCCTCGCTCGCGCTCTTCGACGACGACCCGAAGAAAATCAACCAGATCGAGGCGGAGTTCCGGAAGGTCACGCCGGCGCTCATCCAGAAGACGGCGCAGACCTATCTCGCCCCGGAGAATCGCACGATCCTCGTCATCGTCCCGAAGGGCGACGCGAAGGAGTCTCCGGCCGGCGCGCCCGCCAAGAGCGGGAAATAGGAGACCGATCATGAAGAAGCTGACGTTGTTCGCGCTGGCCGTCGCGCTTTCTCCCACGCTCGCATTCGCCGCCGAGAAGCAGACGCCGCCCGCTCCGGCCAAGCCCAAGAACTTCTCTCTCCCGGCGCCCCGCACGTTCAAGCTCGACAACGGCCTCGCGGTCACGCTCGTCCCGTACGGAACGACGCCCAAGGTGACGGTGCGGCTCGGAGTCCTCACCGGCAACGCCGACGAGAAGGCCGACCAGGTCTGGCTCGCGGACCTGACCGCCGACATGCTCTCGGAGGGCACGCAGACCCGCACCGCCGCGCAGATCGCCGAGGAGGCCGCGCGCATGGGCGGCTCGCTCGACGTCACCGTCGGCGAGAACCGCACCGACATCGGCGGCGACGTGCTGTCGGAGTTCGGTCCCCCGATGATCGCGCTCGTCGCCGACGTCGCGCGCAACCCGAAGCTGCCCGAATCCGAGCTCAGTCGGCTCAAGGCCGACCGCGCCCGGCAGCTCTCGGTCTCGAAGAGCCAGCCGCAGCCGCTCGCCCAGGAGAAGCTCCGGGCCGTGATGTACGGCGACTCGCCGTACGGCCGCGTCTTCCCGACGGAGGCGATGCTCTCGGGTTACACGATCGCCCAGGTCCGGGATTTCTACTCGAGCCACTTCGGCGCGGCCCGAGCCCACCTCTACGTCGTGGGCCGATTCGACGCGGCCGCGGTCGAGGCCGCCGCGCGCAAGGCGTTTTCCGACTGGAAGCCCGGCGCCGCACCGGCCCCTCCCGCCTCCGCCGCGAAGAGCACGCGCGCCGTCTACCTGCTGGACCGGCCCGGCGCGCCGCAGTCCACGATCAACATCGCCGTCCCCGTCATTGATCCCTCCCAGCCCGACTGGGACCGTCTCTTCCTGATGAACACCCTGCTCGGGGGAGCGTTCTCCTCGCGCATCACCTCGAACATCCGGGAGCAGAAGGGCTATACCTATTCTCCGAACGGCCAGCTCTCCAGCCGCTACCGCGACGCCTACTGGGTCGAGATCGCCGACGTGACGACGGACAAGACCGGCCCCGCGATCCACGAGATCCTGGGCGAGATCGACCGCCTGCAGGCAGAGCCGCCGTCGGAGAAGGAGCTCAAGGCGTTCCAGAACTACCGCGCCGGGATCTTCGTCCTGCAGAACTCCTCGCGCGGCGGCATCGTCGGACAGCTCGAGTTCGTCGACCTCCACGGCCTGCCCGCGGACTACCTGAACGGCTACGTGGGCCGCATCTACGCCACGACGCCGGAGCAGGTCCAGGAGATGGCCAGGAAGTACCTGAAGGACGATCAGGCCACGATCGTCGTCGTGGGCGACAGGAAGGTCATCGAGGATCAGGTCAAGGAGTACGGGCCGCTGAAGACGTCGCCGTAGCTGCGCTGCGGGATCTGCCTCCGGCTCCCGCAACGCGAGTCGTTTCGCTCGCCCGAACTCGCGAAACTTGGTCGCGTTGCGAACGGTTCAGCCATCACGGCGTGCAACTCTCAGTACCCGAGATCGCCGAAGCGCGCGCCGCGGGAGCCCGCAGCGGTCGAGCGCATCAGCGCGAGCCGCGAGGGCGACGTGTCATCCACCTCGGCTTCTTCTTCGCCACCTTCGCGTACACCGGGCAGCTCGGCTTGTGCGCGCCGCGGAGATAGCCCGTGCTCTCCAGGAACGCCCCGACGATCTCGCCGCCCGTGAAGACGAAGGTGTCCTTGAAGAGCCTCCGCCACTCCTCGCGCGAGCGCGGGTGGTGCGCGTCCAGCCACTTCGCGAACGAGCCGTGCGTCTCGCGGAGCTTCCGGATCCGCCTCGCGTTCTCGATGACCGCGTCGATCTTGAGCCGGTTCCGGATGATGCCCGCGTCGCGGAGGAGCCTCCGGCGCTCGCGGGGCCCGAACCGGGCGACCGCGTCGGGATCGAATCCCGCGAAGGCGCGGCGGAAGCCCTCGCGCTTCTGCAGCATGGTCAGCCACGACAGCCCGGCCTGGTTGATCTCGAGCGCCAGCCGCTCGAACAGCGCGGACTCGCGGCGTATCGGGAACCCGTACTCGCGGTCGTGGTACGGACCGTGGAAGGGGTGGCCGGGAGCGATCTTGCAGTAGCTCATGGCGTGCGGGGTCCGTCCCGAATCGTGTCACACTGACACGATGAAACGCCTCCTTCTCCTACTCATTGTCGTGGGCGTCATCGCATACCTCGTGAAGACCCAGGGACTGCTCCACATGACCCCCGCCGCCTCGGAGACCGAGCGCGGCTCTCCGGTCGAGCGTGCGCGGGCCGCCGCCCGGGCGAGCGACGCGAGGACCGCGGCCGGCGAGGCCGCCAAGCAGGAGGCCGACCAGCCGCAAGGCGGATCGGTGTCGGAGAACATGACGCCGGAGCAGGTCCGGAAGCTCCTCGGAGCGCCCGACGAGACCTCGACCGAGACGACCGGCAGCGGAGCGACGCGCGAGACCTGGGTCTATCGGAGCGTCGGCAAGTCGGTGGTCTTCGAGAACGGCGTCGTCGTCTCCGTTCAGTAGCGGACGGCGCGGCGCTCTCAGAGGTCGAAGAGCGTCGTCGGCGGGCGCGGCCGGTCCTCGGCCGGGATTCCGAGCTCGCGCGCGAGCGCGCGGATCGTCAGCGGCGCGCAGCCTTCGGCGCGGTTGTTGACCAGCACGAAGGCGTCCGCGCCCGCCTCGGTGACGTGGCGAATCAGCCGCACGAGATCCCGCCGCATGTCCTCGCGCGGCGCCTGGATGTGATCGTACGGGCGGAAGCGCTCGACCGCCTGCGCGTACGGCATTCCGGGCGGGACGAGGATCCGGATCAGGGCGCGGGACGACGGCAGCGGCTGCGCCGCCTCCCACTGCTCGAGCAGCGGCGGCGTCCGGGTCCACCAGTTGAAGACGTGGGAGGCGTTGCGCCGGCGCAGGACGTCGAAGTATTCCGGCGCGAAGTAGGCCGGCGTTCGGATCTCGACCGCGAAAGACTGCGGCGGCGGCGCCTCCGCCAGAAAGGCGTCCAGCTTCGCGCAGAAGACGCGTCGCGACTCGGGCGTCGGATTCCACTCGGTCGGGAACTCGAGGATGAAGGGACCGGCATGCCCCGCGAAGCCGCGCTCGTAGGCCGGCAGGACCTCCTCCCGGAAGACCCGCGGATCCAGGTAGCGAGGATTCTCCTGGTTGGCCCGGTCGGCGTGGCGTGGCGGCGTTCCGTCGGGCGCGGGCGGCAGCTCCGGGAATCGCGGGATCGTCAGCTCCTCCCACACCTTGGACACCACCGGGAAACCGGGCGGGAGCGCGGCGGCGTAGCGGCGCAGCTGCTTCTCCGTGGGAGGACGGTAGAACGGGAAGTCGAACTCGACCGTTCGAAACGGCGCGTACTGCGTGTACTCGTGCAGGCAGTCGACCTTGAACGTCGACTCGCGGTAGCGCTCGTGGTACACGATCCCCTTCCACCCCTCGTACGCGAAGCTCGCCGTCCCGAAGAGGATCTCGGCCACTTTCGCAGTATGTCGCAGCGTAGAGGGCTGCGCGGACCCCGAGTGCAGCGCAAACGCTGCGCAGACGCCGAGCGCCGCGCGGAACTAGAATCGCCGCGTGATCCCCTTCCGCAACGCCGTCGAGATCGTGGGACGGCTCGACCTTCCGGCCGCGTCGCGCGCGCTCCTGATCGGCGCCCCGGCCGAGCTCGAGGCCATGCTGCGCGAGCATGCCCCGGACGGCCAGCTGGAGGCGGTGCCGGCCGGCGCGATCCGCTCGGTCAAGGACCGGTTCGACTTCATCCTGCTGTGGCAGGAGGACCGGGTCGGCTCGCACGCCGCGCTCGAGGGAGCGCGCAAGCGCCTCGCCCCCGGCGGCCGCCTCTGGGTCGCGACCGCCATGAAGAAGGTGCAGGGCCCACGGGTCGCGGCCGCCCACCGTCTCGAGCTGCGCGACCTGACGAAGGCCTTCGCGAAGGCCGGAATGTCCTGCGACCGCGAGACGCGGCTTTCCGCCTGGCACACCGCGTATCGATTCGTCGCACCGGATCCGGCGGGACCCGGGAAGGGGTAAGGGCTCGGGACGGATCGCCTGGACGATAGACTGTCCCCAGTGACGGACGACCGCAGCCTGATGGCCGGCACGGCGCTCGAGGACGACGCGGCCGTCGAGCCGAAGCTTCGCCCCCAGTTTCTGACCGAGTACATCGGGCAGAACAAGGTGCGCGAGAACCTCTCCGTGTTTCTCGCCGCGGCGAAGGGCCGCGGCGAGCCGCTCGACCACGTCCTGCTGACCGGTCCGCCGGGCCTCGGGAAGACGACTCTCGCCCACATCGTCGCCCGCGAGATGGGAGCCGGGTTGCGCCTGACGGCGGGCCCCATGATCTCGCGCGCGGGGGACCTCGCCGGCATCCTGACCAGCCTGCAGCCCCGCGACGTGCTCTTCGTGGACGAGATCCACCGCCTCAGCCCGGCCGTCGAGGAGATCCTCTACCCGGCCATGGAGGACTTCCGCCTCGACGTGCTGATCGGCGAGGGACCGATGGCGCGCACGATGAAGGTCGACCTCCCCCCGTTCACGCTCGTCGGCGCGACGACGCGGCCCGGGCTGCTGTCGCAGCCGCTGCACGGGCGGTTCGGCATCACGCTTCGCCTGGACTTCTACGACGTCACCGCGCTCGCCCGCATCGTGGACCGCTCGGCGTCGATCCTCGGCATCCGCATCGGGCCGGAGGCGGCGCGCGAGATCGGCTCGCGGAGCCGCGGGACCCCTCGGATCGCCAACCGGCTGCTCCGGCGCCTCCGGGACTTCGCCGAGGTCGCGGGCCAGGACGACATCGACCTCGAGACGGCGCGCCGCGCGCTCGCCCGCCTCGAGGTGGACGAGCACGGCTTCGACGAGCTCGACCGGCGGATCCTCTCGACGATCATCGAGAAGTTCGGCGGCGGTCCCGTCGGCATCGGCGCCATCGCCGCGTCGCTCGGCGAGGACCGCGGCACGCTCGAGGACCTCTACGAGCCCTACCTGCTCCAGGCGGGGTTCTTGCAGCGCACGCCGCGCGGCCGCGTCGCCTCGCCGGCGGCGTACCGCCACCTGGGCATCACCGCCCCGCAGCGGGAGGGAGAGCTCTTTTGAAGCCCAAGCGCGGCTCCTCGCACCGGCGCGGCCTGCTCGTCTACAACCCGACGGCGGGCCAGCGCAACCGCCGCGACCAGATGAACGCGCTGATCGACCGGCAGCGGCGGCACGGACTCGAGCTCGTGAACGCGCCGACGACCGGCGTCGGCGACGCCACGGAGATCGTGCGCTCCTTCCTGCCCCAGGGCCTCGACCTCGTCGCGGTGTGCGGCGGGGACGGCACGATCTCCGAGGCGGCGTGCGGTCTCGAGGGCTCCGACGTCCCTCTCGCGATCCTGCCCGGCGGCACCTCGAACGTGCTCGCGCGCGAGCTGCAGATCCCCCTCGACCTCGACGCCGCCGAGGGGCTCCTCCAGGGCGGCGCGCCTTCTCCGGTCCGCTTCGCCCACGCCGACGGCCGGCCGTTCCTGCTGTGGGCGGGCGCGGGGCTGGACGCGCGCGTGATGGGCAACATGAACCTCAAGCTCAAACGCTGGCTGGGGCGCACCGGCATCTCGCTGACGGCCATGACCGAGTTCCTGCGGTACGAGTTTCCGCGGCTCGAGGTCGTCATCGACGGCGTCGCGCACCAGGCGACCTTCGCCGTCGTGTGCCGGGCCAGCCGCTACGCGGGCGACTGGATCATCGCGCCCGAGGCGCGGCTCGACGGCGAGATGCTCGACGTCATGCTCTTCTCGCGCCGCAGCCACCTCGACCTGCTGCGTCTCTTCCGGCAGATGCGCCAGGCGCGCTCGGAGCACCTCGAGAACGGCCTCTCGCGCATCGTGCGGGGGCGCGAGGTCGAGATCCGCTCGCTCGAGCCCTACCCCGTCGAGGTCGAGGTGGACGGCGACTGCGTGCTCGAGACTCCGATCCGCTGTCGCGTCGGGACGCAGACCGTGAACATCCTCGTGCCGAAGCCGGTCGATTGGCTCGAGCCGCCGGTGCAGGGCGGCGTCGCCGCGCTGACGGGCTAGCGGCCCGCGAGTGCCCTAGCGCCCGCCCCCGGCCGCAGCCGTCTTCGATCCCGCCCGCACCGCCTTCTCGACGTCCGCGACCTCGCGCGGAGCGCCGCAGGACAGGCAATCGGCGGTCCCATCCGGTTTCACCAGGATCGTGTCCTCGATACGCACGCCGATGTTCCACCACTTGGGGTCCACGCCCTGCGTGTTCGCGGGGATGTAGATCCCGGGCTCGATCGTGAACACCATCCCGGGCTCGAGCGCCCGGGGCTTGCCGTTCGCCCAATAGGCGCCGGCGTCGTGGACGTCGAGTCCCACCCAGTGCGACACGCCGTGCAGCGTCAGCTTGCGCTGGGCCATCGTCTTGACGAGCTCCGCCGGATCGCCCGAAAGGAGTCCCAGCTTCACGAGGCCTTCCGCCTGAACCTGCGCGACCTTCTGCTCGATGTCCTCGTGCGTGGCGCCGGGCTTGACCAGGGCGAGCGCCGCCTTCTGGGCGTTCAGGACGATCTCGTAGATCGCCTTCTGCTCCGGCGAGAAGCGGCCGCTGACCGGATACGTCCGCGTCACGTCGGTCGCGTAGTTCCCGTATTCCGCTCCGGAGTCGTTCAGGAGGAGCTCGCCGTCCTTCATCTGGCGGCTGCTCGCGTTGTAGTGCAGCGTGCAGGCGTTCGGACCGGAGCCGACGATCGAGGGGTACGCCATGCGGCGAGCGCCGTTCGCGAAGCAGTAGCCGTCCAGCGCCTGCTGCACCTCGAACTCCCACTTTCCGGGCCCCGCCGCGGCCATGGCGCGCCGGTGCGCCGCCGCCGACATCTCCGCCGCGCGGCGGATGTAGCGCAGGTCCTCGGCGTCCTTGATGACGCGCATCTCGTGGATGATCGCGCGCGCGTCGACCACGGTCTCCGGACCGCCGCGCCGGCCCGGCTTGAGCGGATCGAAGCTCTCCCGGAACTTCGCGAGCCATTCCGTGTCGGCGCCGTCCGACAGATACAGTTTCTCGACGCCGTTCAGGTAGCCGCCGACCGGCTGGCCGTACTCCCGCTCGATCCGCATCTTCGCGTTGAAGTCCGCGATCGGGAACGCCGCGTCGGCGCCGTAGGCCTTGACCGCCTCCTCCGGCCCGACGCGCGAGCCCAGCCAGGCCTCCCGGCGGACGTCGCGAGGAGGCATGAAGAGCACGTAGCGCATCTTGTCCGGGGCGTTGGGGCGGAAGACGGCCGTGACGTCGTTCTCGTCGATCCCCGTCAGGTAGTAGAAGTCCGAGTCCTGGCGATAGGTGTACTCCGTGTCGTTCGACAGCGTGCGCTCGGGGCCGGAGCGCAGGACCGCGATGGAGTTCGGCGGCAGCTGGGCCATGAACTTCTCGCGGCGCGCGGCGTACGCGGCCGGGTCGGGCGTCAGGACGGGATAGTCGAGAGCGAGGAGCGAGAGCGCTCCGCCCATCAGCAGTAACGCGGCGACCGAGATTCGAGTCTTCAAGCGGCCTCCTTGCCTACGTCTACCTCTTGGCAATGAATTTCCAGGGCTGGGTCGCGGGCGGCATCACGGCCGTCGGCCGCACGACGGCGGCGATTCTCTCACGGTGCGTCTTCAGCAGCCGCCGCACGGGCGTGCCCCCGGCGGCCTCCTCGAGGATGTCCGCGCCGGACTCGTCCACCTTGGCCAGGAACGCCTCCCAGACCGCCTCCGACAGCGGCATGCCGCGGAAGACGACGTTCGGCATCCGCTCGAACGCCCGCTGCAGCAGCCCGAGCCTCTCCTTGAGGACGCCGTCCTCGGCGAGCGACTCGTCCTCGTAAGGCGTGTGCGGCTTGGGGATGAAGGCGTTCAGCGAAGGCACGATCTCCGGAACGCGGCCGAAGCGGCGGCCCTCGGCGACCGCGATCCCGTGGAGGTCCTCGACGAGGCGCACCATGTCGCGGACGTCCTCCTCCGTCTCCGACGGAAGGCCGACCTGGAGGTAGAGCTTCAGCCGCGTGAAGCCGTGGGCGAACACGAGGCGCACCTTCTCGCGGAGCATCGCGTCCGAGACCTTCTTGTTGATGTGACGGCGGAGACGCTCGTTGCCGGCTTCGGGCGCGATCGAGAGCGCCCGCTCGCCCTGGCGCGCGAGCACCTCGAGGATGCGCGGCTCGATCGCGTCGATCTTGATGGAGGAAAGCGCGATGTGGTACTCGAGCCCCGCGAGGCCCTCGAGGATCGGGACGATCTCCGGATGGTCGCAGACGGCGGTCGCGATCAGCCCCGTGCGGTCGGTCAGCGGCCGCGCCTCGCGCGCGACCTTGAGGATCGATGAGGCCGGGTACTGCTTGACCGGCGCCATCGCGTAGGCGGCCCAGCAGAAGCGGCACATCTCGGTGCATCCGCGCGAGATCTCGATCAGGAGCTTGTCCGCGAGCTCGGTGCGGGGCGTCAGGATCGTCGTGTGGGGAACCTCGAACTCGGCCGTGATCTCCTTGCGCGACATCGGCTGCTGGACCACGACCCGCGCGGCCTCCGAGGACTCGGCGCGCGCGCCCTGCACGCCGGGAACGAAGAAGCCCGGCAGCGCCGCGACGCGCGCGAGGAAGGCCTCGCGGTCGAGCCCGGCCTGCAGAAGCTCCGCGATCGGCGGGACGAGCCGCTCGCCGTCGCCGAGCGCGAACACGTCGACGAACGGAGACAGCGCCGCCGGATTCATGCGCGCGACGTCGCCTCCCACGAGCAGGAGCGGATGGCGCTCGTCGCGCCGCTCCCGGCGCAACGGGATCCCCGCGGCGGAGAGCGTCCGGAGGATGTTGACGATGTCCATCTCCCACGAGAGCGACCAGGCGAGCAGCCCGAACTCCGAGATCGGAGTCCCGGTCTCGAACGTGACGGCTCCGAGGGGCTCGCCCTCCTCGTGGAAGAAGCGCTCGCAGGAGAGGTCCGGGATCCGGTTGAAGAGGCGATAGACCCACTGGAAGCCCAGGTTGGACATCCCGACTTCGTAGGAGTTCGGGAATCCGAGGGCCAGCCGGTAGGCCCCGAACCGATTGGGGGCCTCGGTATAACGCTCCGAGAGCGCGCGCTCACGGTTCTGGTCTGTGGCTGCCATGACGAACCGCAAATTATACGTTTACGGCGGAACCGGGACGGCGCGGAGGCGGAACTGCACCTTGAGGGGATCGCGGACGGTCACGATGCCGAAGGAGGGGTCGTTCAGTCCGTATTGCTTCCAGGAGACCGCGAAGAACCCCTGCAGGACCACGGAGTCCGCCGAAATGGACACATCGACGGGAACGCGGACGGGGGCGGCCTTCCCGTGGACCGTCAGGTCGCCCTCGACCTCGGCGGTGAAGCGCTCGCCCGGCTTCAACCGGGAGAGGTCGGCGCGGATGCGCCGCGCCTCGAAGACGATCTCGGGAAAGCGGTCGGTCTCCAGCACCTTCTCGCGCATGTTGCGGTCGCGCTTCTCGTTCCCGGTGACCATCGCGGCCGCCTTCACCGTCACGCGCGCCTGGATGCTCCATTCGTCATGCGCCTGCGCGGCGGCATCGACGGTCCCCGAGAGCTCGGGCGCACGGCCGTGGACGGTGTGGAACGTCGCCGGCAGCTCCCACGTGAGCTCCGAGCCTCCCGCGTCGATCCTGTAGTGGTAGGCGGAGGCGGGCTCCTCGGCGGCGAGGATCGCCGAGGAGAGGACGGCGACGAACGCGACGAACGCGACGAACGATGCCCGGGCCGAGCGCAACAGCCGCATCGGAACCATCCTAACGGCGTCGACCCTCACGCAGCAGGAAAACCCAGTCGCCGACGTTCGTGCCGGTCGGCCCCGTGATCAGGAGATCGCCCAGCCGCGCGAAGAAGGCGTGCGTGGCGTGGCGGCGCAGGGCCCGGCGCGGATCGAGGCCGAGGCGGAGGCCTCGCGCGACCGTGGCTCCGTCGGCGAAGGCACCGGCGGCGGAGGAGCTTCCGTCGCGCCCGTCCGATCCGGCCGCGAGGAGCGCGACGCCGCTTCCGCCTTCGAGCTCGAGCGCCGCCGCCAGCGCGAGCTCGAGGCTGCGTCCGCCTCTCTCACGCGAGCGGCCGAGCGCGACGACCGTCTCACCGCCGGCGATGCAGACGGTCCCGGGGCCGAACCGCAGAGCGCGACGCGCGAGCGCTCGCCCGGACGGGTCCGCGTCGCCCGAGAGTCTGCGGGCCGCGATCCGCACCGCGAGGCCGCGCGCGCGCGCCTCGCGCGCCGCCGCCAGGACGCCGTCGCGATTCGAGCCGACGAGCCTGACGACATCGGTCCGCGCGCCGTTGCCCCGCGCGACATCCCTTCGGCCGCCGCGAATCGTCGGCCCGGAGCCGACGAGACTCGCCCGGTCTCCCGGGACGTCGGAGAGGACGAGCGTGACGAGCCGCGCCCGCGTCGCCTTCCCGAGCCGTCCGCCCTTCACCGCGGAGAGCCGGGTGCGCAGTCGGTTGACCTGGCCGATCGGCGCGCCCGCGCGCACCAGCGCCCGCACGCGGCCGCGCAGCGCCGCGAGCGAGAGCCCCGCCCGCGGTTTCTCGAGCAGCGACGAGGAGCCTCCCGAGATCAGGCAGACGATGGCGTCCTCTGGCGAGAAGCCCCGGAAGAACTCCAGCGCCCGGTCCGCGGCTCGCACGCTCGAGGCGTCGGGCTCGGGATGCGCGGCCCGAAGGACCGTGGCACGCGAGAGCCCGCGGGTCGGGTCCCCGCGGGGAACGATCACGAGCGCCTCCCGGGCGGTCAGCGCCGGCAGGGCCCGCATCGCGGCGCGCGCCATCCCCGACGCCGCCTTGCCGACCGCGAAGACGCCCACGCGGCGGCGTCCCGCGAGGGCGCGGCGCACGCCGCGATCCTCCAGGGCGCGCCGAACCGCCGCCGCGGGGTCTACGGCGACGAGGGCTGCTCCGTACAGGCGCCGCAGGAGGCGCCTCGAGTTGCCGCCGCGGCTCATTCCCCAAGACTAGAATAGGAAGGCCACCCGGGAGGTTTTCCCGGGGGCACGGTAAATGAGCTCCAACCCTACTCCCTCCCTGCGCGCCTCCCGCCCGGACGAAATCGCCCCGGGAGACCACTACTGGACCAAGGCGTCCCGGGACCTGCGCCAGCGGCTCAACCAGGCCGTCCCGCACGAGGTCTTGAAGGAGCTCCATAGGAAGAGCCCCGCCCGCCACCTGTTCGTCGCCGCGCGCCAGTTCCTGCTCCTCGCCGCGGCGTCGTGGGCCGCCTGGAGGTTCCCGCAGCCCTGGATCTGGATTCCGGCGGCGCTCGTTTCGGGCTGGACCGTCTTCAACTTCACCGTGCTCCTGCACGAGGCCGTGCACCACGCGATCTTCAACGGCCCGCATCCCAGGGGCGACCGGATCCTCGGCATCCTCTACGCGGTGCCCTCGGGACTCTCGGCGCTGCAGTTCACGCGCTGGCACCTGACGCACCACGCCGAGCTGGGCGACGCGGAGGCGGATCCCAAGCGGCACTACCTCTCGCCCAGGATCAACAAGCCGTGGTTCAAGATCCTCTACTTCACGCCGGCGCTCTTCCCGATCTACTTCCGCGCCGCGGCCAAGGAGAACGCGAGCTACCCGCCGGAGCTGCGCCGGCGGATCGCGATCGAGCGGCTGGCGACGATCGCGTTCCATCTCGCGGTCATGGCCGGACTCTTCTGGGTCGGCGGCGCGGCCGTCCTCGCGCGCGTGTACCTCGTTCCGGTGTTTCTGGTCTTCCCGATCGCCTTCGCGTTGAACCGCCTCGGGCAACACTACGCGATCGATCCCACGGATCCGGCCAAGTGGGGATCCGTCCTCCGGCCCAGCCGCTTCTGGGACTTCTGGTACCTCTTCTCCGCGTACCACCTCGAGCACCACTACTTCACGGGCGTTCCGTTCTACAACCTGCGCCGGCTGCACTTCGCGCTCCGACCCTTCTTCGACTCGATCGGCTGGAAGCCGGTGACCTACGGGCGGCTCTTCCGCGCGTGGATCTTCGAGAACAAGGCGCCGCACACCGACTGGCACCTCGCGGGCTGAGCGGCGGCCGAACTCCGATGGCCGAGTCCGAGGAAGACCTCAACGCGCTGATCCGAGAGCTCAACGAGGGCGGCACGGCGACCGCGTCGCGCCGTCCTTCGGAGCCCGCGTCGGCCGAGCCGGCTGCGGCCGCGGAAGTCGTCGACGCTTTGGCTTCGATTCGCCTGGACCGCTGGCTGGAGGAGCTCGTCGCGCGCAAGGGCAGCGACCTCCTGCTCGTGGCCGGTGCGCCGCCGTCGATCCGGACGGACGGCCGCATCGTCCCGCTCCAGGAGCCGCCTCTCGCCGGCGAGGAGATCGAGGAGGCCGTGCTGCCGGGACTCCCGCGCCACGCGCGCACGCAGTACCGCGAGGCCGGGATCGCGGACGCCTCGCACCGGGTCGCGGGGGTAGGGCGCTTCCGGGTCAATCTGCACCGCGAGCGCGGCCGCGCCGCCGCGACGGTCCGCGCGCTCCCCACGCAGCCGCCCCGCCTCGCCTCGCTCGGACTGCCGCCGGGCGCCGAGGGCCTCACCCGGCTGCCGCGCGGGCTCGTCCTCGTGGGAGGGCCGACCGGATCGGGCAAGACGACCACGCTCGCCGCGCTCGTCGAGGAGATCAACCGGCGCGACGCACGCCACGTCGTCACGATCGAGGACCCGATCGAGTACGAGCACCCTCACCGCACGAGCCTGATCGAGCAGATCGAGATCGGCGTCGACGCTCCCGACTTCCCCACCGCCCTGCGCGCGGCGCTGCGGCAGGCGCCCGACGTGCTCGTCGTCGGCGAGATGCGCGATCCGGAGACCATGCGCATCGCGCTGGCCGCGGCCGAAACGGGCCACCTCGTCTTCTCGACGGTCCACACGACCGACGCCGCGTCGGCGGTGTCCCGCATCGCGGACTCCTTTCCGGCCGAGCGCCAGAACACGATCCGGCAGGAGCTCTCGATGGGGCTCGCCGCCCTGCTGACCCAGACGCTGCTTCCGCGCAAGGGCGGCGGCCGCGCGGCCGCGGCGGAGCTCCTCCTCGTCACCTACGGCGCCCGCCAGCACATCCGCAAGAACGCCCTCCAGCACCTCCACCAGGAGATCGCTCTCACCCGCAAGCAGGGATCCGTGACGCTCGAGGAATCGCTCGCGCGGCTCGCGAAGGAGGGCGTCGTGGAGGTGGAGGAGGCCCGGGCGCGGGCGAATCATCCCGAGGAGTTCGAGAACTACCTGCGCGGGGCGTAGGCGATCTCGCCGTCATCCCGAGCGCCGCGAGGGATCCCGGACTCGATTCCCACTCTCCCAAAAAGCGCGGGATCCCACGTCGCTCGCTCCGCTACGCTCCTCGGGATGACGGCTCAGAGCCCGGACTCGATTGCCACCGTCGCAGAACGCGCGGGATCCTTGCCGTTCCGTTCCTCGAGATGACGGCGAGTGAGGTCTATACCTCCCGCCGGAACAGCACCTTCGTCAAGACCGCGCACACGATCGTGAACGTCGCGAGGAAGACCCAGTCCGCGTAGACCGAGGGCGGGGCCGCGCCGCGCAGGAGCAGTCCGCGCAGCGCCCGCACGCCGTAGGTCAGCGGGTCCGCGTTCGAGAGCTGGGAGAGCCACTTCGGGTACGACTCGACCGGATAGAGCGCGCCGGACGGAAAGAACAGCAGCACGTTGATGATGCCGAACATGCCGCGCAGGAGGCTCGTGCTGCGGGCGCGCGCGAACACCAGGAACCAGAGCGCGGCGATCGAGAGCGCCGTCAGGAACACGGTCGCCGCCGCGGCGGCCAGGCTCGGTTTCGACAGCATGGGCAGCGGCGTCAGGAAGACGACGCAGCCGAGCACGAGAAGTCCCGCGACCGACGCGACGACGGCTCCCGCGAGGACGTTTCCCACGACGAGCGTGCCCGTCGTGATCGGCGTGACGAGATACCCCTCGTGGTACCCGTACATGCGGTCCTCCAGGACCTGCAGGCCGCCCGAGACCATCGATCCCATGAAGATCGCGAGGCACACGACGGCCGGGCCCAGGTACGTGAGGTAGTCGAGGTACGGATACGCCTCCAGCCGGACGCCCTGGGCGGTCGGCGTTGCATCCGGCGGCGCCGAGACCTCGGCCCAGACCTGCCGCAGCGCCTGCTCCACCGTGTCGAAGGAGAAGCGGTCGGTGTTGTCGCCGATGAAAGACGGCGCCGGGCCCGTCGGCGACAGGCCGAAGGGCAAGACCCACACGCCGCGATAGCGGCCGCGCCGAAGGCCTTCCTGCGCCTGGCCCCGGTCCGCCACGAAGTCGGCGCGGACGAGGCCTCGTCCGGTCTCGAGGGCCATGACGCCGCGCCGGCACTCGGCGGAGTAGGCGTTCCCGGCCTCGTCGACGACGGCGAGCGGCACGTCCTGCAGGGGGCGGTTCATCGCGTTGCCGAGGATCAGCAGGTAGACGATCGGGAAGACCATCGTCGAGACGAGGAGCACGGGCTGGCGCCACAGGGTCAGGAACGCACGCTGGCCGATCGCGAGGATGCCCAGGAACGCGAGGAAGGGGCCGCGCGCGGGACGGCGCTCTCGGTTCGTTCTCTCCACGCTGCCGCTGTTTTCGCTCATGCGTCCCGCGTCAGGCGTCCCTGAGGGCACGGCCCGTGTAGGAGAAGAAGACGTCCTCGAGGGTCACGAGCGCGATCTTGAGGTGGACGATGTGGTAGCCGCGGTCCTCCAGCAGCCGAGCGGCGCGGCGCCCCACGCCCTGCCCGGGCCTCGCGTCGAAGTGGACGCGCATCGGCGAGACGAAGCGCAGGTTCGTGGCGCCCGCCGACGCGATCGAGAGCTCGTCCTCGTCCGTGATCTCGTGGTCCGCCTCGAGCTCGACTTTCTCGCCCGTCTCGAGCTCGTGCTTGAGCGCGGCGGGAGAGTTCTCGCAGAGGATGCGGCCCTGGTCGAGGATCGCCACGCGGTCGCAGAGGAAGTCCGCCTCCTCCATGGCGTGCGTGGTCAGGATGATGGCGAGGTCGGGCTCGTGCGCGCGCAGCTCGCCGAACATGTCCCAGATGGCGCGGCGGCTCTGCGGGTCGAGACCCGTCGTGGGCTCGTCCAGGAAGAGGACCCGCGGGGAGTGCAGGACGCCGCGCGCGATCTCGAGGCGCCGGCGCATTCCTCCGGAGAGCTGCCGCGCGATCTGGTTGCGCCGCTCCCACAGCCCGACCTGGTGGAGCCGCCGCTCGATGCGCTCCGAGAGCCGCCTGCCCCAGAGGCCGTACATCTTTCCCTGGACCGAAAGGTTCTCGCGGACCGTCAGGTTCTCGTCGGTCGTCTGGGCCTGCGAGACGGTCCCGATCGCTCGCCGGACCGCCGGCCGCTCGGTCACGACGTCGTGTCCCTCGATCCGCGCCGACCCCGAGGTCGGCGGCAGGAGAGTCGTCAGCATGCGGATCAGCGTGGTCTTGCCGGCCCCGTTGGGGCCCAGCAGTCCGTAGATCTCGCCCCGCCGGACGCTGAAGGAGACGGCGTCGTCGGCGACGAAATCGCCGAACCGCTTGGTCAGTCCCTCGACCTCGATCGGCTCTACCATCAGTCGGGTGTTTTGGCGTCGTAGAGGCGGGGCTTGGCCCCGCCCGCGGGCGGCCGCAAGGGCCGCCCCTACGCCGGTGTCCGCCCGCTCACGCCTTCGGCGGCTCGCTGCCGGCCTCGACGACGAACGTCTGGCCGGAGACGACCGTGGCGTTGAGCGGCTGGAGGCGGACCGAGAACGTCTGGAGGTCGCGGCTCTGGAGGCCCCAGTTCTTGCGCGTCGCGAACTCGGAGCGGGGCTTGATCGAGACGACCCTCGCCTGGAAGCGCGAATCGGGCCGCGCCTGCGGCCAGACGGTCACGGTCTTGCCGACGACGAAGGAGGAGAGCCGCTCCTCGGGAACCTCGACGCGCAGGTAGGGCGTCTCGATCTGTAGGGTCACGATGGGCTGACCGGGCTCGACCCACTCGCCCATCCGGTGGTGGCGCGTCAGCACCGTGCCGCCCGCCGAGGCATTCAGGGTGCCTTCCTTCTCGAACCGGCGGACCTTCTCGAGGCGCACCTGGAGCGCCTGCTCCTCCGCCGAGAGCTGGCCCTTCTCGGCCTCGCGCGCGCGGATGTCCGCGGCGATCGCCTCGCGCTGGTGCTGAAGGCTCTCGAGGTTCGCGGCGGGCGAGACGCCGTCCTTGACGAGCCGCCCGATGCGCCGCTCCTCGGAGGAGACGCCCGCGAACTGCGCCTTGAGCTTTTCGATCTCCTGCAGACGCGTCTCGTCGCGGGCGCGGACCTGCGAGATCTGCCGCTCGATGTCCTGGCCGTCCTCGGCGAGGCCGGGCTCCTCGAGGCGGGCGACCTCCTGCCCGGCCTGGATCGCCTCGCCCTCCTCCGGGATCCGCGTCGTCAGCCGGCCGCGGCGGGAGAAGGAGAGCGCGAGGCTCTGCTCCTCGGCGATCGCCAGGAGGCGCAGCGGCTGGCCGGAGTCGTTCTCGCGGCGGACGAGCTCTCCGTAGCCCCAGGCTCCGGCCAGAGCGATGCCCACTGCCAAAATGACCCAAAGGGTCTTTTTCACTGGCCCAAGCTTAAACCCGAATGGCGCCGCAGGAGTCAAGGGGGCGGCGCCGGGAATCAGGCCTTCCGGAGCAGATCCTCCACACTGTCCAGGACCTGTTCAGCGGGTCCGGGGATGGCCAAATCGACGGCCGCGGTGGCCGGCGTGGCCTCGGGGTTGATCTCGACCGTGAAGGCGCCCCGTGCGGCGGCCTCCGCCGCCAGGCCGGCGGCCGGGTAGACCATGGCGGAGGTCCCGATCGCCAGGAAGAGGTCGCAGGAGGCGGCCTCGGAGGCCGCCCGGAGGGCGTCGGCGGGGATCCCTTCTCCGAACCAGACGACGCCGGGCCGCGCGAGCCCGCCGCAATGGGGGCAGCGCGGCGGAAGCTCGGCGAAGGGGACCGCGTCGTCGTTCCAGCGCTCGGGCGACGCCGCGCAGGCGTCCCAGCAGCGCAGCTCCCAGAGCGAGCCGTGGTACCGCACGACGGTCCGCGTCCCCGCCCGCTCGTGGAGGCCGTCCACGTTCTGCGTGATGAGCGTGAAGCGCTCGAAACGCCTGCTCCATTCGGCCAGGACCGCGTGCGCGCGATTGGAATAGGCCCGTGCGACGAGCTCGCGCCGCCAGGCGTACCACTCCCACACGAGCCGTGGGTCGCGCGCGAAGGCGCCGGCCGTCGCGAGCTCCTCGGGGCGAAAGTCGCGCCACAGACCGCCCGGGCCGCGAAAGGTCGGCACCCCGCTGGCGGCCGAGACGCCGGCGCCCGTCATGACCGTGATGCGAGGGTTCGCGGTTCGCCGCAGCCGCCGCGCCAGCTCCCGGATTCCGTCGTCGAGGCTCATGCGGCTTCGATGATATTTTGCGCCCCCATGACCAGCCCCGTCCCCATCACCCCGGTACCCATCACGGTGGCCCGCGGCGACGGCATCGGCCCCGAGATCATGGCCGCCACCCTCCGCATCCTGGAGGCGAGCGGGGCGCCGCTGGCAATCGAGGAGATCGAGATCGGCGAGAAGGTCTACCTGAAGGGCAACACCTCCGGCATCGAACCGTCCTCGTGGGAATCGCTCCGCCGCACGAAGGTCTTCCTGAAGGCGCCGATCACGACGCCCCAGGGCGGCGGCTTCAAGAGCCTGAACGTCACGACCCGCAAGACGCTGGGCCTCTACGCCAACGTGCGGCCCTGCGTCTCCTACCACCCCTACGTCGCGACCAAGCACCCCGTCATGGACCTCGTCATCGTGCGCGAGAACGAGGAGGACCTCTACGCCGGGATCGAGTACCGGCTGACCCCCGATGTCTACGAGTGCCTGAAGCTGATCACGCGCCCCGGCTCCGAGAAGATCGTCCGCTACGCCTTCGAGTACGCGCGGAAGAGCGCGCGCAAGAAGGTCACCTGCTTCACCAAAGACAACATCATGAAGCTGACGGACGGCCTCTTCCACAAGGTCTTCGACGAGATCGCGAAGGAGTACCCCGACATCCAGAACGAGCACTGGATCGTGGACATCGGCGCGGCGAAGCTGGCCGACTCCCCCGAGGCGTTCGACGTGATCGTGATGCCGAACCTCTACGGCGACATCCTCTCGGACGTGGCCGCGCAGATCGCGGGCTCGGTCGGACTCGCGGGCTCGGCCAACATCGGCGAGCGCTTCGCGATGTTCGAGGCGATCCACGGCTCCGCCCCGCGCCGCGCCGGCCAGAACCTGGCGAACCCGTCGGGGCTCCTGCTCGGCGGCGTCATGATGCTCGTCCACATCGGCCAGCCCGAGGCGGCCGAGCGCGTCCACAACGCGTGGCTCAGGACGATCGAGGACGGCGTCCACACGTACGACGTGTTCAAGGAAGGCGTCAGCAAGCAGAAGGTGGGCACGAAGGAGTTCGCGGAGGCGGTCGTCGCGAGACTCGGCCAGAGGCCCGAGCGGCTGAAGGCGGTGGCCTACGGGCACGTCTCGGGCGACGCGGCGCCCAAACCCGCCGTGCGCCCGGCCGAGCGGCCGATCCCGAAACAGGAGACGGTCGGCGTGGACGTCTACGTGGCGTGGAAGAGCCAGGACACCGACGCGCTCGCCGCGCGCCTCGTTCCGCTGGCGCAGCCCGAGTTCAAGCTGACCATGCTGACCTCGCGCGGCATCAAGGTGTGGCCCGACGGAGCTCCGGAGACCTTCCGCGGGGACCAGTGCCGCGCGCGCTTCCTGTCGGCAGAAAGCAGAGGCGAGGGCGCCGTGCGCCAGGCCGACATCCTCGCGCTGCTCCAGCGGATCGCCGGCGCGAACCTCGAGTTCATCAAGATCGAGAACCTTTCCACTTTCGACGGCGAGCGGGGCTTCTCGCTCGGCCAGGGGGAATGACGCGATGACCGCGCAAACCACGGACAAGCCGCTCGTCGGCATCCTCATGGGCTCCAAGTCCGACTGGGAAGTCATGAAGAACGTGGCCGACACGCTCGGAAAGTTCGGCGTCGCCTGCGAGAGCCGGGTCCTCTCCGCGCACCGCACGCCGAAGGAGACGACGGAGTACGTGACCGGCGCCGCCGCGCGCGGGCTCGAGGTCATCGTCGCCGGCGCCGGCGGCGCGGCGCACCTCGCCGGAGTCGCCGCGGCGCACACGACGCTGCCGGTCCTCGGCGTGCCGATGGAGAGCGCGTCCCTGAAGGGCCTCGACTCGCTCCTCTCGACGGTGCAGATGCCCGGCGGGATCCCCGTCGCGACGTTCGCCATCGGAAAGCCGGGCGCGGTCAACGCCGGACTCTTCGCGGTCGCGATCCTCGCGGGCAAGCGCGACGAGCTCAAGAAGAAGCTCGCCGACTTCCGCGCCGAGCAGGCGGCGAAGATCCTCCAGGAGAAACTGACCTAGAGTCCCACGGGCGCAATTCGGGCGCTCTTGCACTAAAATGAGTGCATCGCCGTCCCGCGGCGAGGGAGGTCGATCCCATGGATTTCTCGGAGTACTCGGATGGAGAACTGCTCGAAGCCGGCCGGGAGAGCCTGAAGCTGGAGCAGTGGGACCGAGCCAAGAACTTCCTGACCGAGTACTTCGACCGACATCTCGCTCGCGGCCAGGCCGTCCCGGCCACGGGCCTCGCGAGCTTCGCCCTGAGCCTCGGACACACCCGGGAGCTGCGCCGCGGGCTCGAGCTCTGCAAGCGGGCCCACATCTCGGATCCGCGAAACCCCTACATCTTCTGGTGCCTCGCGAACCTGCACCTGCTGAGCCGCTCCCGCAAGGAGGCGATCGACTCGGTGGAGCGCGGGCTGCGCGCCGCGCCGGACAACTTCATGCTCCTGCGCTTGCGCAAGAGGCTCGGCGTCCGCCAGAGCCCGCCGCTGCCCTTCCTCAACCGCAACCACGGGCTCAACATCAAGCTCGGACGCCTGATGCACCGGCTGCGCGGGAGCGCCGCCGCGTAGAGCGGGAACCCGCTCTCCTCGCGGCGACGGAAATTCTCCTCTCTTCGTCGGGGCGGGGCTCGCCCCGGCCCGCAAAGAAAAAGGCCGGCGCGTGGGCGCCGGCCTTCGTGTCGAATCGCGAATCGCGTCAGTTCTTGTTCTCGGGCTTCTTCTCTTCGACCTTCTTGTCGCCAGCCTTCTCGGCGGGCTTCGCCTCGGTCGTCGCCTTCGCATCGGTCGCCTTGACGGCGTCCGTCGTCTTGGGAGCCTTCTCGTCGACCTTCGTTCCCATCTTGGCGGCCTTGGCCTCCGTCTTCGCGCCCTCGACCTTGACGACCTTCGCCGTCGTCTCGTCGATCTTCTTGTCGGCCGCCGGCTTGGCAACCTCGCCCGCCTTGGCCGAAACCGCGCCCTTCTCGGCCGCCTTGTCGGCCGCCTTCTCGGTGCCCTTCTTCGCCTCGGTCTTGACGGTCTCGGTGGCGGCCTGCTTGGCGGCGTCGCCCGTCGCGGTCGTAGCTGCCGTCGCGTCCTTCTTCTCGGTCGTCGCCTGAGCCGACTGAGCCTGCGCGAGCAGACCCGCCGGAAGCGCGAGCGCCGCGGCAACCGCGAACACCTGGATGAGAGCCTTCTTCATTGCTGTCTCCTTCTTTCGCCGGGCGAAATGCCCGGCTGTTTTTCTACGGCGGCGAAGGATAGGGGCCGTCGGGTGAACGGAGCGTGAACGGGATCTCCGGAGGGCGTAGCCGCTACCGTGACGGGAGGCTCTCGAAGGCGCAGCCGCTACTGGAGGTGATCCTGCAGGAACCGCAGGGTGGCCGCGATGATTTCCCGTGACCGCGGGTCATCGTTCTGAAGGTCGAAGGCGTGCTGGCCAGTCGGGTGATTGAGCAGCGTGAGCGGGGCGTCGACGGACAGCGCCTTCGCGACGAATCGATCGATCGTCTCCTTCATCCGAGGCACGGTGTCCTTGCCGGCTCGCGCGATCAGAATCGGCGGGAACCCCCCGCGGTCGAGCGCATCGACCAACGACCAGTTCGAGTCCGGCGTCGTCGCGCGTGCGCGCGCGAACCAGTCGAGATCGTGCACGTCGAGAAAGCCGTAGTAGTCGACGAGGCAGCGAAGCCCGGGCTCCGCGAGCGCGACGTTGAGCAGGGGCCCTCCTGCGGAGACCGCAAAAACCGCGAGACGACGCGAGTCGAGGGAGAGCTCGGCGCCGTTGCGCCGAATCCAGCCGAGCAGGTTCGTCAGATCCGCCGCGGCCTCGCCAAGATGGACGATCCCCTGCGGCGACATCCGGAGGCGGTGATTGAAAGTGACCGCGGCCATCCCCGAGGCAGCGACCAGGCGCCCCCAGCTGCTGTACTGACCCGCGCTCTTCGGGGAGATGTCCAGGCCGTCCGGAAAGCCGCCGTGCACGAACACCACGACGGGAAAGGGCCCGCCCGACGCTGGTGTGTAGACGTCCGCACGCAGGCTTTCATCGCCTTCACGCGCGGCCTCTCGATAGACCCGGTCGCTCGCCACGTGGACGGACTCCATGCCCGGGACCGTGAAAACGACGGGGGCGCGAAACAGCTGCTCGGGCGTCAGCGGAGCCTTCGGACTCGTGGCTCCGCCCGCTCCGAGGCCGGCCATGAGGACCACGAGGACCCTGGAGAGCGGCCGCATCGCACCGGATGCTAGTGGGCGCGTCCCGAGGCCTCAATGACCACTTGCGCGGGTCACGCGAAACCACTCCGCAGCCGCATCCGCGGCGCGCGGCCTCGAACGGGCCGGCGAATCAGGGCGCCGCCTGGATCTCCGTGGCCGGGTGGATCTCCCAGCGCGTGCCCCGCGGGTCCTCCTGCTCCTCGTCCGGCTCGTAGTAGAGCCAGCCGGTGACCTTGACCTTCTTGCCATGGAGCTTCCGCAACGAGTCGCCCGAGAGCGCCGCCGACTTCTTCTGCCAGGCCGGCGTGACCTCGACGACCACCCACTTCTTCGAGTCGGTCTCCCTGGCGGAGGGCGCGAGCATGACGTGGTAGTCGCCGTCTTCCTCCCGCTCGAGCTGGACGACGTAGCCCTCGACGGTCGCGCCCTTCTCCTCGGAGAAGGCGGCCTTGTCTTTCTTCGAGAGCATCGCATCGAGCGTGACCGCGGAGTCGATCTCAGCCGGTTTGGGCGCGGCCGATCGGCCCCGGAGCTTCTTCTCGGCGGGGGACTCCCCCTTGTCCCCCGGCCTCTCCTGGGCCCCGAGGACACCGGCGGCGAGGAGGGCGGCGGTAAGGGAGAGCGTCAGGACCTTCGAAACGCGTGTATGGAGCATGATTCCTCCGTTTCGAAAGCGAACCGCTCCAAGGATACGCCCGCATGCAAGGACCTTGCGCCCTTGACGCCGCCTGCCGTCTCCGATACCTTCCGCGTTCCTGCCGCGGGGTGGAGCAGCCTGGTAGCTCGTTGGGCTCATAACCCAAAGGTCGGAGGTTCAAATCCTCCCCCCGCAACCATGTGATTAACCGGCCAGGGGAAACCCTGGCCGTTCTGTTTGTTGACCACAGAAATCAGAGGATTTGAACCTCCGAGCGCGACGGGCAGCAGCGCGGCCGGAGGTTCGGCGCACCGAGCGCGGCGTAGCCACGCTGCGGGGCGCGAACGCCGGGCGACGCCCGGCGGTAAATCCCTCCCCCGCAACAAGTAGATTGACGGCCGGGGGCGACCCCGGCCGTTGTATTTCTAAGTCGCCAAGAAGGGATTTGAAAACGGCGCTCGGCGCAGCCGCGGGGAGAGGTTTGACTGCTCCCGCGGCGAGCAAAGCGAGCACACGGGAGCAGAACGCGGTCCGAAGGAACGCGAGAAATCCTCCCCCCGCAACCAAACAAATCAAGGGGTTGGGCGAACAGCCAACCCCTTTTCGTTTCAGGTCGGGCGAAAGTCGGGCGATTCGCAACCAGAATCAGTCGCGAGTGCGCGGGCGATCAACTTCCGTGCGTCGCCTCAAGCCCTGACGACGAGGTCGATCTCAACGCA
>Ga0068860_100001071_pt1 | contig 30156 bp, 30 predicted proteins | sample KBSSwiS32_FD_66597 | JGI IMG/M metagenome (GOLD analysis project Ga0068860, IMG submission 66597) | Switchgrass rhizosphere microbial communities from Kellogg Biological Station, Michigan, USA - KBS Switchgrass S3-2 | ecosystem: Host-associated > Plants > Roots > Rhizosphere > Soil ... | reverse complement strand
GCCGTTTTCCGCTTTTTTTCAGGGTAAGGAGAACCCTGTGAACCGATCGGTCGCCAGGGCGGCAACACTCGACGTACGTGCGGTCGCGCCACACGCCGTCCGGGAGCCGCGCCAGCTTCTTCAGGAACGCCCGCTCGCCGTCGTCGATGATCTTCTTCATCACGCCCTTGACCGTTTCGGCGCCGTAGCGCGAGATCAGGGCGAGAACGCGGTCCTTCGCCGTCATGTTGCCGGCGAGCTGGGCCCTGAAATCGAGCGCCACCGCAGAGGGTTTTCTTGAACTTCTCAAATAAATATCTTCTATGTCGCGGCGGATTTCGTTGCCTTCGACGATCTTCACCGGCGGAATCAAGATGCCCTCGTCGTAGGCGTCGCGCGCCGACGGGCAGAAGCTGCCCGGCGTGATGCCGCCGATGTCGTATTGGTGCAGGCAGTTGGTGACCCAGCAGAAGAGCTCGCCCTTCCAGAACACCGGGCAGAGCAGCATCACGTCCATCTGGTGCGCGGCGCCCACCCAGGGGTCGTTGGCGAGGAACATGTCGCCGTCGCGGATCCCCGGGTTGTCGCTGCGGTTCTCGAGCGTCCACTTCACCTGCGTATCGGTGACCCCGGACATGTACTGCATGTAGGGACCGAAATACACGAACTCGGCGTCCTCGGTGAGGATCGAGGGGTTGAGGTCCAGCGCGTACATCGCCACCGGCGATCCCGACAGGCGCTGGATGGTCGCGCCATGCTCCTCGTTCACGTTCCACAGCGCGTGGCGCACGACCTCGAAGGTGACCGGGTCGATTTCGCGCCTCACCCGGGTATGGAGACGCAACTTCTTGGAAATACTGAGGTGCTTCGGCGGCACGTAGCCGCTGCGCACCCCGTCGAACGCGAGGCCGGTCAGCTCGCTAAGCTTTTTCAGCGGTGCATTCATTTGAAGGTGATCTCGAAGTTGCCCAGCGCGTCGACGGCGAGCGTACGCCCCGGATGGACCACGACCGTGGTATCGGAGGTCTCGACGATCGCCGGTCCGCGGATTCGGTTGCCGACGGCGAGCTTCTCGCCGTCATAGACGGGCGTCTTCCTCGGCTTTTCCCATTGAATCGAGCGCGGCTTGCGCACGGCTTCGCGCGGAATGCTTTTCGAGGCGCTCTTCGCCTTGACCAGTTTCGGCCTGGGCGTCAGCGCGCGCGCCCGCAGCCGGCACACCACGATCTCGAGCTGTGCGCCGGCGAGCGCCGAACCGCGCCCGTAGAGCTTTTCATAGCGTTCGACAAAGATGCGTCGCAACGAAACCTCGTAGTTCGCATCCACGCGCTTCCAAGGCAGAAGCAGTTCCACCTCGTTGATCTGCCCCTTGTGCCGCACATCGAGCGAGAACTCGAAGCGCTGGCGGCCGGCGGCGATGCCCTCGCTCGCCATCATTTCCCGCGCCTGCTTCTCGAGCTGCTCGAAATTGCGGTTGATGCGCGTGGCCGGAACCGGCGTCGGCATGATCTCGGTGCGCTCGAAAATGTGCAGCACGTCGGCCGCCGCGGCACCGAAGGCGCACCACGTCGACGCCGCCTTTCTCTGCGGGACGATGATCTTGCGGACACCCAGTTCCTGCGCGAAGACGCCGGCGTGCGCCGGGCCGGCGCCGCCGAAGGCGAACAGGACGAAGTCGCGCGGATCGAAGCCCTTCTCGACCGTGACCTTGCGGATCACGTCGGCCATCTGCAGCTCGACGATGCGGCAGATTCCGGCGGCGCACTCCATCGCAGTCATCCCGATCCCGGCGCCGAGCTCCGCGACGGCTTTCGTTGCCGAGGCCTTGTCCAGCTTCATCCTGCCGCCGGCAAAATTTTCCGGATCGAGGTAGCCGAGGACGAGCTGTGCGTCGGTCACCGTCGGCACCGTGCCGCCGCGCGAATAGCATACCGGTCCGGGAAAGGCGCCTGCGCTGTCCGGCCCGACGGTCATGGTGCGCTTCTCCGGCTGCACGCGCGCCAGGCTGCCGCCGCCCGCGCCGATCGCCTGCAGGTCGACCTTCGGCAGGAAGTACTCGTACTGGTCGGTGTTGCTGATGAAGGAGTAGGCGGGCTTGCCGTCGTGGATGATCGACACGTCGAACGAGGTGCCGCCCATGTCGGTGGTGATGATGTGGCGCTCGCCCATCGCGGCGCCGAGGAACATCGACGCGGTTACGCCGGAAACCGGACCCGAGTCGAGCGTCAGGAGCGGCGCCTCCCCGGCGCGTGCGACCGGTACCGTCCCGCCGCCGCACTGGGCGATCTGGAGGCCGTGCGAGTAACCAAGCTTCTGTAATGAGGTGTCTAGTCGTTGAAGGTAACCGGTCATCACCGGGCCCAGGTAGGCATTCAGCGCCGTCGCCGTGACCCGCTCGTACTCGCCCCACTTGGGCGCGATGTCGACCGAGCAGGTGACGAACACGTCCTTTGCAATCGACTTCACCAGCTCGCGGACGCGAAGCTCGTGTTTGGGGTTTCGAAACGACCACAGGAAGCAGATCGCGATCGCCTGCACGCCCTGTTCGATGAGCTCGCTGATCGCCTGTTTTGCCTCCAATTCATTCAATTCAACTACAACTTCACCGAAGCAATCTACCCGCTCGGATACGCCGCGGATGAGGCGCTTCGGCACGATCGGCACCGGCTTGGAGGTCTCGGGGAAGTGCACCACCTTGCGGATGTCGCGGCCGCCATGGCCGCGCGAGCCGCGCATGATGTGGATCGCGTCCTCGTGGCCCCTGGTGGTGATGAGCCCGACGCGCGCGCCCTTCTTCTGGATGATGGTGTTGGTGCCGACCGTGGTGCCGTGCGAGAGGAACGCGATGTCGCCGCAGAACTCCGCGAGCGGCAGGCCGAGGGCCTTGGCGCCGGCGCCGAGCGCATCCATCATGCCGCGCGAGAAATCCTCCGGCGTCGAAGGCACCTTCGTGGTGAGAAGCTTTCCGGCGCGATCGACGATCGCGCAGTCGGTGAAGGTGCCGCCGATATCGATGCCGACGAGGTAGCTCATTGCCGGAGCGGCGAATGTTAGCCGAGAATGCCGCCTCGCATGCCGCTCGAAAGAATCGTTTCGCCGCCGCCTGGACCGCGCAGCATTCTTGCCGCTGCCGGCGCGCCGTACGCCGTGGCGGCGATGGTCGCGTTCCTGTTCGCGGCGAGCGGACCGGTGGCGATCATCCTCGCGGTCGGTGCGCGGGGCGGCCTTGCCGAATCCGACATCGCCTCCTGGATCTTCGCCGCGTTCTGCCTGAACAGCGTGATCTCGATGGCTTTCACGCTGGCATACCGGCAGCCGCTCGTCTTCCTGTGGAGCATTCCGGGCGCGGTGCTGGTCGGCCCGGCGCTCGGCCATCTTGCGTTCGCCGAGGTGGTCGGCGCATTTCTCGCCACCGGCGTGCTGATGCTCCTGCTCGGCCTGTCGGGCTGGGTGCGCCGCGCGATGGAGGCGGTGCCGATGCCGATCGTGATGGCGATGGTTGCCGGGGTATTCCTGCGCTTCGGGGTGGATCTGGTGCTCGCTTTCCGCGACCACCCGTGGATCGCCCTGCCGATGACGGCGGCATTTGCTCTTCTCACCGCTCTGCCCAGGCTCTCAAGGGTGCTTCCGCCGCTCATCGGCGCCCTGATCGCGGGCGCGCTCGCCATCGGAGTCCTTGGAGCATTCAAGCCGCCGGCCGCCGCGCTGTTCACGCTCGCAGCGCCGAACCTGTACGTCCCCCAGTTCTCGTGGGCAGCGATGGTGGAGCTCGTGGTGCCGCTCGCCATCACGGTGCTCGCGGTGCAGAACGCGCAGGGCGTTGCCATCCTCGCGGCCAACGGCCACCAGGCGCCGGTCAACGCGATCACGGTTGCCTGCGGCGCCGGGTCGGTCGTGACGGGACTGCTCGGCGCTGTCTCGACGTGCCTGACCGGCCCGGTGAGCGCAGTGCTTTCCAGTGCGGGCGAGACGCATCGCCAATACACGGGCGCCCTGTTCTTCTGCCTCTTCGCCGTGGCGTTCGGGGTTCTCGCGCCGTTCTTCACCCGGCTGCTGCTCGCCACGCCGCCGGCGTTCATCGCCACGCTCGCCGGCCTCGCGATGCTGCGCGTCCTGCAAACTGCGTTCACCGCTTCCTTCGGCGGGCGCTTCAGCTTCGGTGCGCTGATCTGCTTTCTGGTCACCGTGGCCGACGTTCCGATCCTGCAAATCGGCGCGCCGTTCTGGGGGCTGGTGCTCGGGCTGGCGGTCTCGTGGCTCCTCGAGCGCGGGCGGGCGGGATAGACCGCGGCCTCACGCGTTCGAGCACGATGCGCCTGATGACGTTGACGCCCGACGGTCGGCGGATAGTACCGAGCGGATCCCTCAGAAAAGTCTCGCCGGCATTCGCGCCATGTCATTCATGTCACGCGTGTACGGTACCGTATTGATCCTCGACCCCATGAGCCTGCCATAATGTGCGCTACCGTACCGAGCGCTATAGCAATGTGCCCTACCGTACCGACACTCACCGAGAGGACGCCATGAAAGCCAAGGGCCTGCCCGTCGCATTCATCGCCGCCGCCTTCGCAGGGCCGGCCCTCGCCCAGGATGGCCCGGTCCGCGGCGGCACCGAGAAATTCAAGCTCAGTCTCGGCACCATCATCAACGAGAGCGACACCTCGGTGCGCATCGACGGCCCGAACAGGCGCGGTGTCGAGTTCAACCTCGAGGGCGGTGCCGGGATCCAGCGCGACCGCTCGAGCCTGCTCGCCGAGGGCACCTGGCGCTTCTCGCCGAACCACCGCGTCGGGTTCCAGTCCTTCAGCACGCGGCGCCATGCGGAGAAGACCATCGAGCAGGATCTGGTGATCAAGGACCAGACGGTTCCCGCTGGCACCAGGCTCGACACCAGCGCCAACACCGACTTCCTTATCGTGAACTACCAGTACTCTCTGATTCGCGACGACCGCATCGAGCTCGCCGCGATGGCCGGTCTCTACGGCGCGCGATTCAAGTTCGGGTTCAACTCCAGCACTCCGCCGCGCGACATTTCCTCGAGCACCACCGCGCCGCTGCCGATGTTCGGCATCAGTCTCGACACCTTCATCACGCCGCGCTGGACGGTGAGCACGTTCTTCGAGGGCCTGCTGCTGAAGGTCGGCGACGTCAAAGGGAGCATCAGCTACCTCGGCATGTCGACCGACTACATGCTGACCCGTCACTTCGGCGTCGGCCTGGGCATCAGCGCCGTGAAGCTCGGCGTGGACGCCACCAAGAACGACTTCACCGGCAGCTTCGATTGGCGCTCGCAGAGCTTCTTCGGCTACGTGCAAGCGCGCTTCTAGCGCCTTGTCGGATCGTCAGTCCGGTACTCCGTTAGTCCAGCTCGCGGGGTCGGCGCCCATCTTCTCGCCGAGGTCGGCCAGATCGTTCATCACTTCCTTCTTGAAGGTGCCGGCCACCTGCGGTGCCCAGGCCTCGGGCACGGCCATGATGCGCAGCTCCACGTCGATGCCGTACTTGGTGCGCGTCAGCTCGGCATTCGCCGCGAGGTGGCGCATGGCGCTCACCGTCGCGTTCTGCGTCGCCATGATCGTGGCGCGCGACATGATGTCGGGCCAGCGCGCCTGCGTCACCTGCGGCGGAAAACGGAACTGGTTGTTGAAGATCACCCAGTAGCGCACGCGTGGCGCCGGCGCGCGGCCGTGCTTCGCGCGCCACTGCGCGGCGACCCCTTGCTCCTGGTCGACGCGCGCGCCGTACAGAATGTTGCCGGTGATTGCGCCGTCGACGTAGAGGTGCGGGCCGATCTGCTGTGCGGGGAAGATCGCCGGGATGCCGGCGCTCGCGAGCAGGATGCGGTGCACGCGCTCGGGCTCGCCCGCGGCGAGCGCCGCCTTCGCTTCGGCTATCACGTCCCAGGGGTGGAGGTCGCCCAGGTCGATGTTGGTGGTGTTGACCAGCAGCAGGCGCCCGCTCGCCTCCTGCGCGGCGATGCGCTCGAGCATGTCACGGTCGAGCGCGGTGCGCAGCTCGCGCTCGAGGCCGGGCAGCAGATAGAACGACGGGTTGTTCGGCAGGAAGAACAGCAGCCCGCGCGAGCGCGCGATGTCGGTCGCCGGGTTGCGGTACAGCTGCACGATGCGCTCGATCGACTCGTCGTCACCGAGGAAGGCGAAGGGCGCGATCAGCGCGCCGGTGCTGACCCCGGTGACCGCGTCAAACTGCGGCCGCGCCGACTCGCCCTTTACGCGGCCCCAGCCCTTGAGCACGCCGGCGCCGAATGCGCCCCAGTCGCCGCCGCCGGAGATGATGAGCAGGTCGATGGTCGCGCCCGGCGTACGCGCCTTCGCCTCCACCCGCGCAAGCATCTGCGCGACGAGGCGCTTCGCGCCCTGGTTGCGCGCGGCGTCCTCCGCCCGGCGCTCGGCGAAGAGGTCCTCCTGCTTGCGCGCTTGCCGCTCCGGAGCGCTGGCGCAGCCGCACAGCGCGGCGGCGAGGAGCAGCATGCTGATCGCGCGCCTGGTCGTGTCCTTTCGCATAACTACCTCCGTTCGCCTGCTTCGCCCTGCTTGATCGGGTTATTGGCGCCCTGAAACGGCATCGCGTTCTGTGCGCGAACGCACTTAGCCAGCACCGACGGTACAGGCGGTGGCGGTCGCTGAATGCCGTGCGGTGTTCGGCTCGGTTATATTTGCCGGCGATGAGACTCCTGATCGCGTGCCTGATGATCGCGCTCGCGCCTCTCACCGCGGCGCAGAGCGACTATCCGAACCGTCCCATTCGCCTGATCGTCACGGTGCCGCCCGGCGGCGCCGCCGACTTCATCGCGCGGCTGGTCGGCGCGAAGCTCGCGGAGTCGCTCTCCCAGCCGGTGCTGGTCGATAACCGCGCCGGTGCGGGCGGCACCATCGCCACTGACGCGGTCGCCAAGGCGCCCGCCGATGGCTACACGCTGTTGCAGAACTCGATCACCACGCACGGCGTCGGACCGCATCTCTACTCCAGGCTGCCGTACGACCCGGTCAAGGACTTCGCGCCGGTCAGCGGGCTCGCTCTGCTGCCGCTGATCATGGCGATCAACGCCGATTTGCCCTTCAAGTCCGTGCAGGAGCTGATCGCCGGATCGAAAAAGGAAAGCCTGAATTTCGCCTCCTCCGGAAACGGGGGCGCGCCGCACATGGCAGCCGAGCTCTTCAAGAGCGAGACTGGCGCTTCGATTACCCATGTGCCGTACAAGGGCAGCGGGCCGGCGGTGGCCGACCTCGTCGGCGGGCGGGTGCAGATCATGTTCGATGCCGCGCCTTCGCTGATCCAGCACGTGAAGAGCGGCAAGCTGCGTGTGCTCGCCGCGGCGAGCGCGCAGCGCAACCGCCTGCTTCCCGAAGTGCCGACTTTCGCCGAGCTCGGCTACCCGAAGGTCGCGGTCTCGCTCTGGTACGGCCTGCTCGCGCCGGCCGGCACGCCTCGCCCGGTCATCGATCGATTGAACCGGGAAACGCGCAAGGTGCTGGAATCTGCCGACATCCGGGAAAAGCTGCTCGCGCAGGGCGCCGAGCCGATGCCGGGCAGCCCGGAGGCGTTCGCTTCTTTCATGCATGAGGAGTCGGCGAAATGGGCGCCGGTGGTGAAGCAGGCGGGCGTGAAGCTGGACTGACTCCGGCTCTCGCCCGGTTCCTTGCGCAGTCCAGGTGGGAGGACGTCCCCGCGGCGATCCGCCACGAGGGCAGGCGCGGGATTCTGAACGCGCTCGGCTGCATTCTCGCCGGCCGCGACGATCCCGCCATCGCGATCGTGCGCAAAGTGTTTCCTCTCGAAGATGCGCTGATCGACGCGGCGGCGGCAACCGCTCACGACTACGACGACACGCACCTGCCGACCGTGATCCACGCGACGCCGCCCGTGGCTGCCGCCGTGCTGTCCATTGCGAGGAAGCAGAAGGTGAGCGGCGCGGAGCTGCTGCATGCTTTCGTTCTCGGGGTGGAGACGAGCTGCCGCATGGGCAACGCGGTGATGCCCGGCCACTACGAGCGCGGCTGGCACATCACGAGCACCTGCGGCGTGTTCGGCGCGACCGCCGCGGCGGCGAAGCTGCTGCGCCTGGACGAGCGACAGGTGGCCTCGGCGCTGGGGATCGCTGCGACGCAGGCCTCCGGCCTGGTCGAGGTGCTGGGGAGCATGGCGCGCGTGCTGAACGCGGGATTCGCGGCGCGGAACGGCCTCGCCGCTGCGCGTCTCGCAGCCGCGGGATTCGAGGGCCCGCGCGCGCCGATCGAGGGCCTGCGCGGCTTCGTCAACGTGTTCGGAGGCAGCGCCGATCTCCCGCAGCTCACGCAGCGTTTGGGCGAGCGCTGGGAGATGGAGCGGGTGGCGTACAAACCCTATCCGTCCGGAGTCGTGCTGCACGCGCTCATCGATGCCTGCCTGGAGCACCGCGAAAGACTGAGAATCGCGCAGTCCATCGAAGTCCATCTGAACCCGCTGGCCATCGAGCGCACCGACCGTCCCGACCCGCGCAACTCGATCGAAGCGCGCCTCAGCGCGCAGCATGCCGTGGCGGTCGCGCTTCTCCATGGCGAGGCAGGACTCGCGCAGTTCAGCGACGCCGCGGCCGTCGATGGCGAGGTGCAGGCGCTTCGACGGCGGATCGTTGTGGCGGCCGATGCGCGCCTAGACAAGATGGCGGCGCGCATCCGCGCCGATGGGGCCGTCATCGAGGCGCCGGAGTCGCGGCCGATGGACGACGCGAGGCTGGAGGCCAAGTTCGCGCGCCTCGCAGGCGCGCAAGCCGCGCGACTTCTCGAGATCGTCCGCTCGATGGAGACCCTGGAGCGGGTTTCGCCACCCTGATTGCAGCTCTTTCAGACGAACGGCGCGCTTTTCCGGAGGGCCGGCGCGGTTTTCTTCCTCCAGCGTGGTTTTTGTCACTTGCTAACCTATAGAAATAGTAGTTAAATGAAGCACCTCCGACATGAAGTTAATAACTAACTGGAGGCAGGGACCGGAGGTCGCAACCGGCCCTTGAATCACAGGCCGATCAGCACCCGCCTGACGAGACGCAGCCCCGTCAGCGAGTCCTGATCGGCCTTTTCCTTTCTGGCGCAGTCCAACCGGACCGGTTAGTGCTCTTTTGCCTTCGGGTCCGGCCCACCTCTACGGTCAAATGCAGTGGGGCAGCGATAAGAACACCCGTCACGCAGAGGGGCCGCCATGAATGAACGCTGGAGCTGGATCATCCGCTACGCCGTCGTGATCGTCGCCGCGCTTGCGCTGGGCGCAGCGTTCGGGGAAATGTCGCTCTTCAAGACCACCAGGCTCGGCCGGACCGGACTGAACGCGGCGAACCTGGTTCAGTTCCTGACCTACGGCGCCGCGCTCCTGCTGCTCTGGCTCGCCGCGCGCCGCGCCGCGGCTCTGCTGCCGGCCGACGACGTGCGCTGGAACGTCCTCAAGAGTACGCTGGTGCCCCTGACCACGCTCATCGTGGTCTCGGCGGGGCAGGCGGTGCTGCTCATCGTCGCCGGCCCGCTCATGAACAAGCCTTGGCACCAGACTTACAGTTGGATCTCGGTCACCGCGATCATCCTCAGCGCCGCGTGGCTCCTTGCCGCGGTGCTCACTGGCTCCGCATCGCTCGCGCCGCTCTTCGGCGGCCGCGTGCCGCGGCGCCACCACCGGATCGGGCACCAGGCATAGCTTCCGGGCCGATCGGAGTCGCTGCGATGCCGGTGAACAGATTGACCACCGTCCTCCCGATCGGCCTCTTTTTCTTCGTCCTCGCGGGGTGCGCGAGCGCCCCGCAGCCCGCCGAGCGCGCGGCCGGCGGCGTCGGCGAGCGCGCTGCGCAGCACGCCGCGCAGCTCGTCGGCAAGCCCTACCGCTACGGCGGCTCGAGCCCCTCGACCGGGTTCGACTGCAGCGGCCTGGTGCAGTGGAGCTACGCGCAGGCCGGGCGCAAGCTCCCGCGCAGCACCGATGACCAGCGCGCCGTCGCGCATCGCATCAAGGTGTCCGAGCTGCGCTCAGGCGACCTCATCTTCTTCGACCAGGAAGGCAAGAAGAACTCGCACGTCGGCATCTATGTCGGCCGCGGCGAGTTCGTGCACGCGCCGTCCTCGGGCAAGCGGGTGCGCCGCGACCGGGTCGACGCTCCCTACTGGAGCAAGCATATCTCGGAGGCGCGCCGCCTCAACGTCTAGCGGCTAGCCGACCAGCCGGCCGTTCATGAGGCGCACGCGGTCGCCCGCCTTCCAGGCGGGCGGGGTGGTGTAGGTCACCGTCCGCTCGCTGCCGTCGGACATGCGCACGCGGATCTGGTACTGGCTTGCCGAGTCAGGCTTCCTGCCCTTGAGCTCGACCTGCTTCACCGCGACCACCACGCCGCAGTCCGTGCAACCCCTGTCGAGCGGCTTCGTCGCCACGGCGACCGGTACCTCGCCGTGCGAGGAGGGGGAGCGCGAAAGGGAGGCCACGATGCCGGCGATCGCGCCGAGGCCGATCATGATCACGCTCGCCGCGGCGAGAGCAATGAGGGATTGGATTCTCATGCGAACCAACATGCGCGCGCCGCTTTGAGCCGCGTGCGGCCGCGGCTGCTCCAAACGGAGGATTTTGTGAACTAATGCGCATCACGGGTGCGGCACGCGGTATCGTAGTTCACTACCGAAGGAGAGCGCGAAGGAGAGAGCCGTGTCCGACTACGTTCCGCATCTCAAGCTGACCCACGACGGCGCGCTGAAGATGCTCCGCGCCGGGATCGCCAAGGCGCTGGAGATGAAGCAGCCGCAGTGCATCACGATCACCGACGACGGCGGGCACCTGCTCGCCTTCGTGCGCATGGACGGCGCCAAGGTCCTGAGCATCGATTCGTCGCACAAGAAGGCGATGACCGCGGCGTCCGCGCGTGCGCCGTCCGGCCAGGCCAACGTCGCGAACGAGGTCAAGCTCGCGTTCGCGACCGGCGGCAAGCTCACCAACCTGCTCGGCGGACTGCCGATCGTGGTCGAGGGCCACGTCATCGGCGCGATCGGCGTCGGCTCGGGCACCGGCGAGCAGGATCTCGAGGTGGCGAAGGCGGCGATCGCCGCGCTTCCCGGCGCAAGGCAGTTTTGAAGGCGCTGGTCCTCAGGCAGCACGGCGAAATCGAAACCCTGCGGGTGGCGCACGACTATCCGCAGCCGCGGGCGGCGCCGGGCCACGTGGTGATCCGCGTGCGCGCCGCGTCCTTCAACCACCACGACGTCTTCACCGTGAAAGGCATGCCTGGCATCAAGGTGCCGATGCCGGTGGTCATCGGCCTCGACATGGCGGGCGAAGTGGCCGAGACGGCGGCGCCGCAGTGGAAGCCGGGCGCGCGGGTGCTCGTCAACCCGCTCAACAAGGAGCGCGGCCTCCTGGGCGAGGCGCTCGACGGCGGGATGGCCGAATACTGCCTGGTATCGGCGGACCAGCTCGTGCCCATGCCCGACAACGTCAGCTTCGTCGACGCCGCGGCGCTGCCGGTAGCCTACGGCACGGCGCACCGCATGCTCGTCACGCATCGTACGCTCGCGAAAGGCGAGCGCGTGCTGGTGCTGGGCGCCTCGGGCGGAGTCGGCATGGCGTGCGTGGTGCTCGCGAAGAGGATCGGCTGCGAGGTGATCGCCTGCGCCTCGAGCGACGACAAGCTGGCGCGGCTGCGCGAGCTCGGCGCCGACCACACGGTGAACTACAGGCAGACCGATTTTTCGAAGTGGGCGATCGAGAAATTCGGCAAGCCGCAGCGGCGGAGCTACGAAGGCGGCGTCGACTGCGTCGTCAATTTCACCGGAGGCGAGACCTGGGTGCCCTCGCTCAGGTGCGTGAAGCGCGGCGGCAAGATCCTCGTGTGCGGCGCGACCGCGGGCTTCGATCCGAAGGAGGACCTGCGCTACATCTGGAGCTTCGAGCTCCGGGTGATCGGCTCGAACAGCTACACCGACGAGGACCTGCGCGCGCTCCTCGAGCTCGTGTCCAGGGGCGAGGTGAAGCCTGCGATCGACCGCGTGCTGCCCCTCGAGCGCGCGGCCGAGGGGCTGCGCCTGATCCGCGACCGCGAGGTCGTCGGCAAGGTCGTGGTCACCCCATGAAAGCCGTGACCAGGGAAGAACTGCAGAGATTGATCACGCGCGGCCCCTATCACCAGTGGCTCGGCCTCGAGGTGCTCGACTGCGGCGAGGACTTCGTCGAGGTCAAAGCGACCTGGCGCGAGGAGTGGATGGCGAACCCGGATCGCAAGCACACGCACGGCGGGATCCTGGCCGCGCTGATCGATCTCGGCGCGGACTGGGCGCTGACGTCGCGCACCGGCCACGCGGTGCCGACCATCGACATACGGGTCGACTATCACCGCGCCGCGATGCCGGGCGACCTGGTGGTGAAGGGCAGGGTGATCAAGTTCGGCAGCCAGTTTTCCGCCTGCGAGGCGCAGGTGTTCGATGCGGAGAACCGGTTGATTGCAAGCGGTAGGGGCACCTATTTCACCGGTCCCCTGAAACAATGACCCAGTCAAAGGAGGAGCCAAAATGACATCCAGGAGGAATTTCCTGATCGGGCTCGCGGCGTCGATGCTGTCCGCCTCGGCGCTTGCGCAGGGCTATCCCAACAAGCCGATTCGCCTCGTCGTGCCGTATGCGGCGGGCGGCGTGTCCGACATCATGGGCCGCGCGCTCGCGCAGAAGCTCGGCGAGCTGATCGGCCAGCCGATGATCGTCGAGAACCGCGCCGGCGCCGCCGGCGCGCTCGGCACCGACGCCACCGCAAAGTCGCCGCCCGACGGCTACACCATCGTGCTTTCGAGCCTCACGGCGTACGCCATCGCGCCGAACATGAACAAGAGCGTGACCTACGACCCGGTGAAGGACTTCAGCGCCATCGGCGGCGTCGCGATCGCACCGAACATCCTGACCGTCAATGCCTCTGCGCCCTTCAACACGCTGAAGGAGCTGGTCGCGTATGCGAAGGCGAATCCCGGCAAGCTGACCTTCGGCTCCTCGGGTGTGGGCAGCATCGGCCATCTCTCCGGCGAGGTGCTGCGCACCACCGTCGGCGCCGAAATGCTGCACGTGCCCTACAAGAGCGCGGGCGTCGCCTATCCCGACATGTTCGCGGGCAACGTCTCCATGGTATTCGACACCTTGCCCTCGGCGATCCAGCACATCCGCTCGGGCAAGGCGAAGCCGATCGCGGTGCTCTCCGACAAGCGCTCGCCGCTGCTGCCCGAGGTGCCGACTTTCGGCGAGGCGGGCTTCCCCGAGGCCACGCTGCGCTTCTGGTTCGGACTGCACGGGCCGGCGCACATGCCGGCGCCGGTGGTGCAGAAGCTGAACGAGACGCTGAACCACGCGCTCGCCGCGCCGGACCTGCGGGAGCGTTTCTCGACGCTCGGCGCGGATCCCTATCCGACCACGCCGCAGCAGCTCACCGACCTGGTGCGCGCGGACATGGAGAAGCTCGCGAAGACCATCAAAGCCGCCGGTATTCAGCGAGAGTAGCGAGTTTCTCGCGGGCGAGGTTCCGGTCGATCTTGCCCGCGCCGTTCAGCGGCATGTCGCGCTCGCCGATGATCTCGACGAAGCGGGGGTGGGCGTACTTGGGCCCCTCGTCGAGACAATAGGCCTTGATCTCCTCCGCGCTGGCCGACGCGCCGCGCTTGAGCACGACGAGGGCGGCGGGCACGTAGCCCTTGACCGCGTGCGGCACCGGCGCCACCACTGCGTTCGCCACCGCGGGGTGACGGAAGAGCAGGTCCTCGACCTCCTTCGGGTAGATGTTCTCGCCGCCGCACGAGAACATGTCGTCCACGCGGCTCTTGAAGTAGTAGAAGCCCTGCGCGTCGCGGCGGAACACGTCGCCGGTGCGCAGCCACCCGTCCACCAGCTTGTCGCGCGTCACGTCGGGCCGCTTGTGATAGCCGAGGCAGTTGTAGGGCGACTTGAGCCATAGCTCGCCTTCGTCGTCCCGGTCCTCCCCGTCCGGGCCGACCAGGCGCACCTGGTACTCCGGCGCCTGCACGCCCGGCGAGCCGCGCGGCACCGCCCGGCCGTCGAGGGGCTCGCGGAACGGGCTGCCGCCCTCGGTGAGGCCGTAGCTCTCGCCCACCCGCACGCCGGGGATCGCGCGCTCGACCTCGTCCATCAGCTCGTGCGTGACCACTGCGGAGCCGATGGTGAAGCTCCGGAGGCTCGAGAGATCGAGCTTCGCGAGCTCGTCGCGGTGCTGCAGGAACATGGTGAACACCGCCGCCACGCCGCGCGAGTAGCTGCACTTGTACTTTGCCAGCGCCTCGAGATAGCCCTTGGGCTCATAGCCCGGCATCAGCACGAACGAGCCGCCGGCGTAAAGCATCGGCTTCACCGTGCCGCGCATCGCGTTCTTGTGGAACAGGGGCAGGGCGATGAGCCCTCGATCGTCCGGTTTCGTCGGCCAGTAGCGCTGGTTGTACTGCACGTACCAGAGCATCCCGGCGTGGGTCATGATCGCTCCCTTCGGAACGCCGGTGGAGCCCGAGGTGTAGGGCTGGAATGCCTGTGCGTCCGGCGGCAGCTCGGGCGGTTCGTTCAGTCTAGGACTTTCATCCCGTAAAGGCCCGTAGGAGGAATCAACTGCAATGCGGTTCGGCACGCTCGCCGAAACCGCCATCGCATCGGGATGCGCCTCGGGCTCGACGAACGCCGCGACGCATTCCGCATCCTCGAGGATGAACTTCAGCGTATCGCGTGCCAGGCGGGTGTTGATCGCCACGGGAATCGCACCTGCCCGCATGGCGCCGAAGAAGATCTCGAGGAATTCGACCCGGTTGCCGACGATCATGCCGACGCGCTCGCCGGGCTTCACGCCGCGGGTTTGCAGCAGTCCCGCCACGCGGTCGGCGCGCTCGTCGAGCTCGGCGTAGGTGATCTGGCGCTCCCTCCCGCCGTACAGGTCGATGACCGCGACCTTCTGCGGGAACCTCTCGACCGAGGCGGCGAAGAAATAGCCGAGGTTAGTCTTTCTGCTCACCGAGATAGGAAGCGATCATCCAGGCATAGACGCGGGCGGCGTCGAAGGTGCGGTCGACCGAGGCCATGTCGAGGTCGGTGTGGGCGAAAGCCTGCTCGCCCGAGCCGAAGTTCGCGGTCGGAATGCCGACGTGGTTGAGGTAGCCCTGGTCGTGCGCCGACTGGCCGAAGAAGGTCTCGGGCGCCGCGCCGAGCATCGCCTCGCAGCCGGCGGCGAGGAGCCGGACCACCGGCGACTCCTCGGTGACGAGGCTCGGATACATCACGGCGCCTTTCTCCACCACGAAGCGCAGCGGCTTGCCGGACACCGGGTCCTTCCAGCCCTCGAGGCTGCGCGCCACGCGCGCGATCTCCTCGACCGCGGCGTCGGCGTCCTCGCCGGGGAGCAGGCGCCGGTCGAGGCCGACCTCACAGCGGTCCTGCACCGTGTGGGTGGACTTCGGCAGGCTCTCGATGCGGTTGCATGTCAGCCACGCCGTGCCGAGCTGGGGATGGGAGCGGTTATTGGGAATCTCGGCCGCGAGGCGTCGCAGCAGCTCCATGGCGCCGGTGACCGCATTCGCGCCGTCGTTGGGCCGGCTCGAGTGCGCGGCCTTGCCGTGCACCGTCACCTTCACGTCGACGCGGCCGCGGTTGCCGAGCTGGAGCTTCAGGCTGTTGCCGTAGACGAAGGCCAGGTCGGCGCGCACGCCTTCCTTCTCGACTACGTTCCGGATCGCATCGTGCTTGCCGGTCTCGCCCGAGACGCAGCAGATGAAGTACAGCTTGCCGTGCAGAGCAATTTCAGATTTTTGAACAGCTTCCATCGCGTGCAGCATCGCCGCCATGGTTCCTTTCTGCTCGCTCGCGCCCTTGCCGAGCACCGCCTCGCCGGCGAGCCCGTGCGGCGTCGCATCGATGACGGTGGCCGCATACGGGTCGGGCATGGTGTTGGGCGGCTGGTTCATCGCGTGCGCGACCAGCATCATCGAACGGCCGCTGCGCCCGCCGCCTTTTTCTGCAATCAGGTTGCCCATCGCGTCGAGGCGTACGCTCGACATGCCGAGCGCCTTCATGCGTGGAACGAGCGCCGCCTGCATGAACTCGCGCAGCTGCGGCTCGTCCTCGAGGAGATCGGTCTGAGGCGAGGGCACGCGCACCAGCTCCTGGAAAATGGCGCGCGCGCGCGCCATGGACAGGTGCGGCGACAGGCGTTTCCGGATCGGTTCTTCAGGCATTCAGCTGTGAAAGAGACTTGCCTGCATACAACCTCGCAAACACAATAGCGCTGGCTGACAACGGACGTTAACACAAGATGAGAACCTCCCAGCGCATCGCCCTGATCGGATACGGCGCCGTCTCGCAGGCCGTGCTGCGGCATTTGGCGGCTCATCAAATGGAAGTGCTCTGCGTGCTGCTGCGGCCCGGATGGAAGGAAAAGAAGCGCGCCGAACCGCCGCGGCCGCTGCGATTCGTCGACGACGCGGGCGAGATGCTCTCGCTCGGGCCCGAGCTCGTGATCGAGTGCGCCGGGCAGGGTGCGGTCGCGCAGTACGCCGAGCGCGTCGTGGGCGCCGGCGCTGACCTGATGGCGATCTCGATGGGTGCCTTCGCCGACGCGGCTCTCCTCGAGCGCGTCAGGTCGGCGGCGCAGAGGACCGGCGCCCAGATCATCATTCCGGCGGGCGCGGTCGGTGCGCTCGATCTGCTCGCGGCTGTGCGAAACGAGGGCGTCGCGCGTGTGGTGCTGCGCTCGATCAAGCCGCCGCTTGCATGGCTAGGCACCGCGGGCGAGAAGGCGGTCGACCTTTCCGCGGTGCGCGAACCGGTGTGCTTGTTCAAGGGAAACGCGCGCGAAGCGGCGAGCACCTACCCGATGAACGCGAACGTCGCCGCGGCGGTGGCGCTGGCGGGCGTGGGGTTCGAGCGCACCGTGGTCGAGCTGGTGGCCGATCCCCAGGCGGGCGGAAATCGCAACGAGATCGTGGCCGAGGGCGCCTTCGGCCGCTTCGAGATCAGGATGCTGGGAAAGACGCGTCCCGAGGCGCCGCGCACCTCGATCTCGGCTCCGCTCAGCATCGTGCGCGCGGTGCTCAATCGCGGGTCGGGCATCGTCGTCTAGCGATGGGCTCGCTCCTCATCGACAGCGCCGCGATTCTCACGCTCGACGAGGCCGACCGCTTCATCGAGCGCGGCAGCATCCTGATCGAAGCCAGCGGCATTTCGCAGGTAGGTGAAGTGGATCGCAGCAAGGCCGACCGCGTGATCGACGGCCGGCGCTTTCTCGCCACGCCGGGCCTGGTGAACGCGCATACGCACACGCCGGGCGCGCTTTCGGCCGGCACGCAGGACAGCGCGAGCCACCCCGCCTTCATGTGGCTCAACCAGGCCGACACCAGCGGGCGCACGCCGCGCGAGGTCTACGTGAGCGCGATGCTCAACTCGGCGCAGATGCTGCTCGGCGGCATCACCACCTCGATCGACCATTTCCCGGCGCAGAATTTCGGACCCGAGGATGTGGCAGCGGCGGTGAAGGCCTACCGCGACTCGGGGATGCGCACGGTGCTTGGCCTGCGCGTGTTCGACGACGACTTCGGCGACATCTTCCCGAGCGACCGGCCGCTGCCCCCCGACCTGGCGAAGGACCTCGCGCGCATCAAGCCGCTGCCGCCCAAGCCGCTTGCCGAAACGCGCAGGCTGATCGAGGACTCCATTCGCCTGCACCACCGGCCGGAGGAGCGCGTCTCGGTGTTTCCCGCGCCGACCAACCCGGTGCGCTGCAGCGACGAGCTGCTCACCATGTGCCGCGAGCTCGCCGAGCGTCATGACCTCGGCATCCACACCCACCTGCTGGAATCGAAGGTGCAGACGAGCCTGGCGCAGCGCCGCTACGGACGCAGCATGGTGCAGCAGCTCGAGCGCCTCGGATTGCTGAGCCCGCGACTTTCCTGCGCGCACACGATCTGGATCGAGGACGAGGACATCGAACGGCTTGCCGCGACCGGCACGGTCGTGGTGCACAACCCCGAAAGCAACCTCAAGCTCGGCACCGGCATCGCACCGATCGCGAAGATGCTCGCCGCGGGCGTGACGGTGGCGCTCGGCACCGACGGCAGCGTCACTAACGATAACCTGGTGCTGCACGAGGCCATCCGCCTCGCGGCGATGCTCGGCCGGGTCGCTGAGCGCGAGCGCAGCAAGTGGGTGACTGCGCGGCAGGCGCTCGCGATGGCGACCGAGGGCGGAGCCAAGGCGGTGCAGATGCCGAAAAGCATCGGACGCCTCCAGGCAGGCTACCGCGCCGACGTGGTGCTCTACGACCTCGACACCCCGGCGTGGACGCCGTTCAACGACCCCGTCCAGCAGATGGTGTTCGCCGAGACCGGCTCGAGCGTGCACACCGTCATCGTCGACGGCGTGGTCGTGGTCGAGGATCGCGAGATCAAGGCGTTCGACGCCGCCGCGATCATCGCGGAGGCGAAGCCCATGCTGCGGGCTATCCGCAGCCGGAACAGCGACCTCTATCGGTTCGCCCGCCGCATGGGCGAGCTTTTCCCCTAGCCGCCGACGCCGAGGTAGGTCGCGGTGACCTGCTGCTCGGCGCGCAGGGCGGCGGGCGTTCCTTCGAACACCACCGTACCGTGGTCGATGACGTAGACGCGGTCGGCGAGCTGCAGTGCCATCTCGGCGTTCTGCTCGACGAGCAGCATGCTTACCCGCTCTGCCTTGAGGCCGCGGATCGTGTCCATGACCGCGTTCACTACGAGCGGCGCGAGGCCCTGCGAGGGCTCATCCAGCAGCAGGAGCTCGGGGCCGGTGAGGAGCGCGCGCGCGATGGCGAGCATCTGCTGCTCGCCGCCCGAAAGCTCGCGCCCCTTGTGGGCGAGCCTTTCGGCGAGCCTGGGGAAGCGCTCGAGCACGGTTTCCATGCGCCAGCGCGAGCCCGCCCGCTGTCCGATGACGAGGTTTTCCTTTACCGTGAGATAGCTGAAGATGTCGCGCGTCTCGGGAACGAGCGCGATGCCCATGCGCGCGATGCGGTGCGGGGGATCGCCGGCGATCGAGCGTCCCTGATAGCGGATCGCGCCGCGGCGCGGCGGGGTGAGACCGGCGATGCAGCGAAGCGTGGTGGTCTTGCCGGCGCCGTTGCGGCCGAGAAGCGCCACCACCTCGCTGTCTGCCACATTCAGGGACAGCCCATGGAGGATGTGGCCGATGCCGTAGAACGCGTCCACGTTTTCCACTTGCAGGATCAAGCGGCGACCCCTCCCAGGTAGGCGCGGCGTACCTCCGGATTGCGCTGGATCTCGGCGGGCGCGCCTTCGGCGATCAGCCGGCCGAAGTGCATCACCGAGATGCGGTCGGACACGCTCATGATGATGTCCATCTTGTGCTCGATCAGCACGATGGTGTAGCGCCCCTTGAGCGAGCGCACCAGCGCCACCATCCTGCGCGTCTCCTCGGGCGAGAGGCCCGCCGCCGGCTCGTCGAGAAGCAGCACGCGCGGCCGCGCCGCGAGCGCGATGGCGAGCTCGAGCTGGCGCTGCTCGCCGTGGGAGATCTCGCGCGCCAAGTGGTTTTGTTTGTCGATCAGTCCAACATCCCTCAGCGCCTGCCGCGCCTGCTCGTTCGCCTCGGGGTATTGATCGGTGTTTCTGAAAAGAAGCCCATTCCACGAGCGGCCGGTTGCGAACGCGGCGATCCAGACGTTCTGCAGGAGCGAGAACGCGGGGAATACGTTCGTGCGCTGGAACGAGCGTGAGAGACCTAGATGGGCGATGCGGTGCGCCGGCGTGCCCGTGACGTCCTGCTGGTCGAGAAGAATCCTTCCCGAGGTCGGCGGGAAGCTCCCGGTCAGCAGGTTGAAGAGCGTGGTCTTGCCGGCGCCGTTCGGCCCGATGATCGAGTGCAGGCCGCCCGCCTCGATCGCGAGGCTCACGTCCTGGACGGCGGCGAGCGCGCCGAAGGACTTGCTCAGGTTGCGGGTTTCGAGGATCGCCGCCATGTCCAGAACCTGTGCCACGCTTCCACCACGCCGCCGCGAAGGAAGAGCACCACGATCACGAACGCCACCCCGAGGAGCAGGGGCCAGCGCGCCCACACCACGCTCATCGACTCGGAGAGCCAGATGAACACGAACGAGCCGATGATCGGCCCGTAGAGCGAGCCCGAGCCGCCGATCAGCGTGGCGAACACCACGTTGCCCGAGAACACGAAGCCGATCGCCTCGAGCGGCACGATGCCGAAGAGCATGGCGTAGAGGACGCCCGCCACGCCGCTGAAGGCGCCGCCGATCACGAAGGCGAGGAGCTTGAAGCGCGGCACGTGGTAGCCGACCGCCCCGGCGCGCACCTCGTTCTCGCGGATCGCCTGCAGGATGCGGCCCAGCGGGGACTCCACGATCCGCTTCATGAGCCACAGGGAAGCGAGGAACAGGACCGAGACGAAAACGTAGTACACCAGCGGATCCTTGAAATCCAGGCCGAGAAACTCGGGCCGCGGAACCCCCTGCATGCCGTCTTCGCCGCCGGTGACGCTGGTCCACTGGTAGGCGACGAAGTAGAAGAGCTGGTTGAGCGCGAAGGTGAGCATGATGAAGTAGAGGCCCGAGCGCTGCACGCACAGGTAGCCGACCACGAGGGCCGAGAGCGCCCCCACGCCGACGCCGATGCCGAGCGCGATGAACACGTTGATGCCGTAGTGCTTGAGCAGCCACCCCGCAACGTAGGCCGCCGAGCCGAAGAACGTGGATTGCCCGAAGGAAAGGAGGCCCGTGTACCCGAGCAGCAGGTTCAGCCCGAGGCCGAAGATCGCGAAGATCCAGATCTCGGTGGCGATCACCGGCCGCACGATCAGGGGCAGTACGCAAATGGAAATCAAAATGAGGAAAAAAGCTCTCATCGGATGCCGAACATGCCTTGGGGACGAACCAGCAGCACCAAAGCCATTACGGCGAAGATCACCGCGGTCGAGGCTTCGGTCCAGTACGCGGCCACTACCGCCTGCGCCACGCCGATCAGCAGGCCGGCGGCGATGGCGCCGAGCAGGTTGCCCAGGCCGCCGAGCGCGACGACCACGAACGCGATGCCGAGCATGTCGACGCCCATCTGCGGGCTCAGTCCGCGGATCGGCGCGGTGAGCGCGCCGGCGATTCCGGCGAGGAAAGCGCCGATCGCGAAGGCGACGGTGAAGAGGCGATGGATATCGATGCCGAGGAGCGAGACCATCTCCTTGTTCTCGATGCCCGCGCGCATGATCGCGCCGTAGCGCGTCTTCTCCAGGAAGAGCCATGTCGCAGCCACGAGCAGCCCCGCCATCACCATCACGAACAAGCGGTACTTCGGGTAGAAGGTGAAGCCGAGGTCGACGCCGCCGCGCAGGAGCGCGGGCGGGAGGTGGCTGATGCCGACCGGCCCCCAGATGAGGATGATCAGCTCATTCAGTATGAGCGCGAGCCCGAAGGTGAAGAGCAGCTGGTAGTCGTGGCCCGCCGAGTAGAGCCTGCGGATTCCCGCATACTCGATGACCAGCCCGAGCAGCGCCACGCCGAGCGGGGCAAGCAGCAGGCCGAGCCAGAAGTTTCCGAGAACGCCGACAACGGACACGAGGAAGTACGCCCCGACTGCGAAGAGAGCGCCGTGGGCGAAGTTCGGGATGTTGAGCACGCCCGTGATGAGCGACAGCCCGAGGCCCATCAGGGCGTACAGCATCCCGGTCGCGATCCCGTTGAGGATCTGGCCGAGGAGGAGATTCAAGGACTAGAAACCGCCGATGTCCTTGCAGGCCGCGTATTCCTTGGGCAGCGGCGTGTCTCCCGTGGCAATGACGTCGGCGAGATCGAGCTCCTCCTTCATCGCCTTCTTCGGCTTGCAGCGCAGGAAGAAGTAGGGGCGCAGCGTCTGATGCGTGGCGGGCTCGACCCGCATGCGGCCGAGAAGGTCGTTCACCTCGATGCCCTCGAGCGCCTTGATGACGTCCTGCACCTCGGCCGACTTGGCCTTGTCGAAGCCGGCGAGCATGAGGCGCGTCATCGAGTAGGCGGCCGACGGCGCGTAGCCGGGCGGCGTCTTGAACTTCGCGCGGTAGTTCTTGACGAACTCCTTCGCCACCGGCGTGTCGGCGGTGTAGTAGAAGTTGGTGCCGACCCAGAGGTTCTCGCGGATCTCGGGCGAGAGCTGGATCAGCTCCTCCACGCCCGAGGACCAGCTCATGATGAGCGGGATCTTGGGCGTCAGCCCGAAGTTGAAGATCTCGCGCGCGCCGGCGACCGCGTCGCCGCCGAAATTGATCATCGCGACGGCGTCGGGCCGGTTGGCCGCAGCCTTCTGGACGTAGTTCGAGAACTCGCGCTCGCCGAGCGGATGGCGGTCGGCGCCGACGAACTCCAGGCCGTGGGTCTTTCCCACTTCCTTGATGTACTTCTCCACCGACCAGCCGAAGGCGTAGTCGGCGACGAGCAGGTGCCATCGCTTCGCCTTCGGGTTCGCCTTCATGAAGTTGTCGACCACGGTCTTTGCCGCGGTGTAGGGGCTCGCCGCCCATTGGAACGAGTAGCGGTGGCAACGCGCGCCGGAGATGTCCTCGGTGCCGCCGCTGAAGAAGTGCAGCACTTTCTTGCGCTTCGCCACCTCGGAAACCGCGAGCGCCACCCCCGAGGACCACGGGCCGATCATGAAGCGCGCGCCCTCGCCGTCGATCGCCTCCTCGGCGCGGCGCGTGGAGGTGCCGGCCTGCGTGGCGCCGTCGCGCGTCACGTACTTGATCGGGCGGCCGAGGATCTTCATGTCGCGCTCTTCCAGCGCCATGCGCATGCCGCGGTCGTTGAGCGGCCCGACGTCGGCGAACGCCCCGGTCTGGTCCCACAGCCCGAGGATCACGACCTCCTTCGGCTGGGCGCGAAGGAGAGCTGGGAAGCCGAGCGCCGCCGCCCCGACTCCGGCCTTGAGGATGTCCCTACGCTGGAGCTTTCCCATGTCGTTCTCCCGTGGAAAGCCGCAGCGTACCCGCGCGACCGGAAAAAGGCTTGAAAGGCTGCGAAATCGCGCTCAGAGTAGCGCCGGGGAGGTGGCGCCATGGCAGACATCGCACCGGTCGCTGGCAACGGGCTTCTCGATCGCAGGGCGTTCCTGCGGGCAAGCGGGATCCTGTTCACGGGCTACGTCGTCGACCCCGCCGCCGCCGAGCCGCTCAGCGAAGCGGCCTGGAGCAAGGAGCCGGGCACGGTGGTGCCGGCGTACGGCACGCCCTCGAAATACGAGAAGGCGGTGGTGCGCACGCTCAGCAATCCGAACGGCGAGCCGCGCAACCAGCATGCGCGCACCCCGCACCAGCAGCTGCAGGGGATCGTCACGCCCAACGGCCTGCACTTTACGATCTCGCACGCCGGCAACGCCGAGATCGATCCGGCGCAGCACCGCCTCGCGATCCACGGCCTGGTCAAGCGGCCCCTCGTCTTCAGCGTCGATGCGCTCTCGCGCTATCCGCTCGTGTCGCGCTTCACCTTCGTCGAGTGCGGCGGAAACAGCGCGCCGCTGTTCTCGCCCGAGCCGATCCAGGCGAGCGTGCAGGGGCTGCACGGCCTCGCCTCGTGCGCCGAGTGGACCGGCGTGCCGCTCTCCCTCCTGCTCGAGGAAGCCGGCGTCGACCCCAAGGCGAAGTGGCTGGTCGCCGAAGGCGCCGATGCGCCGCACCTTTCGCGCAGCTTCCCGCTCGGGAAGGCGCTCGACGATGCGATGGTCGCGCTCTACCAGAACGGCGAGCGGCTGATGCCCGGGCAGGGCTATCCGATGCGCCTGCTGCTGCCCGGCTGGGAAGGCAACATGAACGTGAAGTGGCTGCGCCGCCTGCAGGTCACTGACCAGCCGGGGATGACCTATTACGAGTCGCGCACGTACGCGCAGATCCTTCCCGGCGGCAAGGCCTACCAATTCTATTTCGTGCAGGAGGTCAAGTCGTTCATCACGCATCCGTCCCCCGGCATGGGCATGAAGGGAGCGGGGCTGTATGAAATCTCGGGCCTCGCGTACTCCGGCAACGGACGCATCGCCCGCGTCATGGTCTCGGCCGATGGCGGCCAGACCTGGGCGCAGGCCGCGCTGCAGGAGCCGGTGCTGCCGAAGGCATTCACGCGCTTCCGCATTCCGTGGCAATGGAACGGCAGCCCTGCGGTCCTGCAAAGCCGGGCGTGGGACGAAGGCGGCTACGCGCAGCCGACGCGCGCGCAGATCATCGCCGTGCGCGGCCAGACCTCGAAGCCTCCGCCGGTGCTGGCATTCCCGAGCCAGCACTACAACGGCCCGACGAGCTGGGCGGTCGACGCGAGCGGAGGCGTGAAACATGTCTACGCTTAAGTGGAAACTACTCGGGATCGCGATCGCCTTTCCGGTGACGGTTACTGCTGGACCCAACCTCGGTCAACCGATCAGCCACGCCGAACTCGCAGCGTGGGACATCAACGTGCTGCCGGATGGCACCGGGCTGCCTAAGGGCAGCGGCACCGCCGCGCAGGGCGCACCGATCTACGCGCAGAAGTGTGCTGCTTGCCACGGCGAGCAGGGTAAGGGCGGCATCAGCGCCGCGGTGGTCGGCGGCGCGCCGGTGAAGAGCATGGATTCGCCGAAAACCATCGCCAACTTCTGGCCGTACGCCACCACGCTCTTCGACTTCATCCGGCGCGCTATGCCATTCACGCAGCCGCGTTCGCTCAGCGACGAGGAGGTCTACGCCTTGACCGCTTACATCCTGGCGCAGAACAAGCTGATCGGCGAGCGCGACGTGATGGACGCGCAGAGCCTACCCAAGGTGAAGATGCCGAACCGCGACGGCTTCATCCCGCGCTTTCCGGAGAAGATGTAGCGCATGAGCCGACGGACGTTTCTCGGAGCGCTCGCCGCCGCAGCCGCGGTAGCCGGCCCGGCCCGCGCCGAGGATTCCGCGCCGAAGGCGCAGCGCACCAAAGGGCCGCGCGTCTGGCTCGACATGGACCAGGCCGAGCTCGACGACGCGTACGATCAGTCGGTCTACGCGCCAAACGGCAGGCAGATCAGCGCGCGCAACGCGAGCAACAGCGAGCTGACGCGCCAGCGCCTCGGCCCGCCGCGCCGTGTGGCCTACGGACCGAGCGAGATCGAGAAGCTCGACATCTACATCGCGCGGCGCGCGAACGCGCCGATCAACGTCTACATACACGGCGGCGCCTGGCGCGGCGGCAACGCGCGAGACCACGGCTACGCGGCGGAGATGTTCGTCGGTGCGGGTGCGCACTTCGTGGTGCCCGATTTCGTGAAAGTCCAGGATGCCGGCGGCAGCCTTTTCGCCATGGTCGAGCAGGTGCGGCGCGCGGTCGCTTGGACCTACCGCAACGCTGCCAGCTTCGGCGGCGATGCGAACCGCCTCTACGTCTCGGGCCGCTCCTCCGGGGCGCACCTCGGCGGCGTCGTCGCGATCACCGACTGGAAAAAGGACTTCGGCCTGCCTGCCGACACGGTGAAGGGCTACACGCTGTCAAGCGGCATGTACGACCTACGCGCCCCGCGCCTCTCCAAGCGCGGCAACTACGTCAAGTTCACCGACGAGATGGAGCAGGCGCTGTCGACCCAGCGTCACCTCGACCGGATCGTCGCGCCCATCGTGCTCGTCTACGGCTCCCTCGAGACGCCGGAATTCAAGCGCCAGACGCGCGAGTTCGCCGAGTCGCTGAAAAACGCCGGCAAGCAGGTGAAGCTCGTCTACGCCGAAGGCTACAACCACTACGAGATCGCCGAGACGATCGCCAATCCATACGGCTTCGTCGGGCGTGCGATCCTCGAGCAGATGGGGCTCGTTCCCGCAGGTTAACAATTGACCCGATTGTTGGCATTGACTGCGGCCGCTCTGGTCGCAGCGGACAGCGGGCATGCGCTCGCTCAGGCCGCCCCGGCGTACGGTTATCCGGAGCGGCCGGTGCGGCTCGTGGTGCCGTTCGGCGCGGCCGGCGCGACGACCACCGTCGCCCGCATCGTCGCGACGAAGATGAGCGAATCGCTCGGCCAGCAGGTGATCGTCGAGAGCAAGCCCGGCGCCCAGGGGATCATCGCCTGCGAGTTGGTGCGGAAGGCGGCGCCGGACGGCTACACGATCCTGGTGGGGACAAGCGGCCCGATGAGCGTGAATCCGGCCATCTATCCGAAGCTCGCGTATCAGCCTCTGCGCGACTTCATTCCCGTGACGATGATCGGCTCGTTCCCGTACGTTCTGGTGGTCAACCCGTCTTTGCCCGTGAAAACGGTGCAGGAGTTGATTGCGTATGCGAAGGCGCGACCCGGCAGCATCAACTACGGCGCGTCAGGTGCGCTCGGCCAGATCGTCGCCGAGTACTTCAACCAGCAGGCCGGCACCACGTTCCTGCATATTCCCTACAAAAGCGGCGGCGAGTACATCACCGCGGTGCTCGCGAACGAGGTCACCATCGTATTCCCGGCGCCGCCGGAGGCGTTGGCCCACGTGCGTGCCGGGCGGTTGCGTGCGCTGGCGATTACGTCGCCGAGCCGGCATCACGCTTGGCCTGACGTTCCCACGATGGTCGAAGCGGGGCTTCCCAACATCGTCACCGATGTTTGGATCGGGCTGTTTGCACCGGCCGGTACGCCGGCGCACATCGTGCGCAGGCTGCACGAAGAGGTTGTACGCGCCGTCGCGCTCCCAGACGTGCGCGAGCGCCTCGATGGAGTCGGCACCGATCCGTCTGGCATGCCTGGCGAGGCGCTCGCGAAAATCGTCGCCGACGACATCGCGCGCTGGAGCGTGGTGGCGAAAGCGGCGAACATCAAGCCCGAGTAATCGACGGGTTCATCCCGCGCTTTCCGGAGAAAATGTAGCTAGACCCCCAGGAGCTGGTTGTCGAATGCCGAATCCTGCCATGCAGCGAAAGATGATCCGTGGTACATAACGGCCGTTGTTAATAACAAGGGAGGCTCCAGATGAGCAAGAAGACCATGATGAAGGCCAAGGCACGGCTCAAGAAGGCGAAGGTCAAGCTCGCCGCTCTCCAGCGCAGAGCGAGGAAAGAGGCGGCGAGGATGTCGGCGGCGCTGAAAAGACATCAGCGCGCGCTGAAGGTCGCGACCAGGAGCTACAAGAAAGCGCGGCAAAGCGCTTAGCAGGTAGAAACCCGTGTCCTGCCGCGGTGAGCGCCGCGGCAGGATTTTCAAATCGGGCTCGCTAGCGGTTCTGGCGCTGATCGTAGGCCTTGCCGGCTCCAAATCCGACCATCGCACCGCCGATGGTGCCGATCGTGCTGCCGCCGCCCACTGCGGCGCCGACGGCCGCACCCGTCGCGGTGCCTACCGTTTCGGCCTGCGTCGCACATCCGCCGACGCCGGCAAGCGACACCAACAAGCTGCTCATTACGATTCCTGCCCTGAACATTTCCGGTTCCTCGAGAGAGTTGATGGACGAGTTGAATTAAAGCAGCGATCCCCAATTCGATCGGTATCAGATTGCTACCATTCGTAACGATGCCGAATCGTCCGATCAAAGAGCTTTTCGCGGCATTGCGCTCGAGCGCGCCGTTCTGGTCGCTGCGCTGCCACGAAGAGAAGCGCGAGTCGCACGCGATGCGGCAGGACACGCTCGAGCCGCCGCGCGTGTCGCTCGATCGCGGGGCGATGCTCACGGCGCTGACCGAAGGCGGATACGGCTACTGCGCGACGAGCGAGCTGTCGCAGGCCGGGCTGCAGAACGCGCTCGATCGCGCCACGCAATGGGCCGAGGCGACAAAAGGCAGGAGCGCGTACCGCTTCGACCCGGCGGCAATGCCCGCACCCCGAGGGGAGTACGAAAGTCCTTTCCTCCAGGAAAGACCCGTGCGATCGGTTCTTCAGGGCCTGCTCGCGGCCGAATGCAAGGCGGCGAAGCTCGACGACCGGATCGTCGAGCGCTACGCGGCGCTGGAGCTCGTCGACGAGGAGCGCCTCTATCTCACCAGCACGGGCGGCGAAGTCGCACAGCGCTTCCGCTTCACGCTGCCGCACATGCGCGTGACCGCGAACGAGGGGGTGGAGACGCAGTCGCGCAGCCTCGATCACGCGCGGCAGGGCGGATTCGAGCAGGTCGGGCGCGCCGGGCTTGTCGGGAGCGGGGAAAGGCTCGCGCACGACGCGCTGCAGCTCCTCGCTGCGCCGAACTGCCCGTCCGGGAAGATGGATCTCCTCCTGATGCCCGACCAGATGATGCTGCAGATCCACGAGTCCATTGGGCATCCGCTCGAGCTGGACAGGATTTTGGGGGATGAAAGAAACTACGCGGGCACGAGCTTCGTCACCCCGGAGATGATCGGCTCGTATCGCTACGGATCCGAGCTCCTCGACGTTACCTACGATCCTCTGCAAGGAGAGCTCGCGACGTACGCGTTCGACGACGACGGCACCGCAGCGCGCAAGGTATTCCTGATCCGCAAGGGCGTCCTGGTGTCGGCGCTCGGCGGCCCGGGCGTGGCGAATTCCCGCGCCAGCGGCTGGAACCGGCCGCCCATTCATCGCATGGCGAATTTGAACGTCGAGCCCGGTTCTAGCACGCTCGAAGCGATGATCGGATCGGTTCGCCGCGGGATCCTGATGCGCACCAACGTTTCGTGGTCGATCGACGATTCGCGCAACAAGTTCCAGTTCGGCTGCGAATGGGGCGAGCGGATCGAGGACGGCGCGCGCCGCGGCGTGGTGAAGAATCCGAATTATCGCGGCGTCTCGGCCACGTTCTGGCGCAGCCTGCGCGCCGTCGGCGGCCCGGCGTCGTTCGAGGTACATGGCACGCTCTATTGCGGCAAGGGCGAGCCCAATCAGGCGATCCATTGCGGCCATGCCGCGCCGGCGTGCCTCTTCTCCGACGTCGAGGTGTTCGGCGGCCAATCCGCCTGAAGAAGGACATAGTTCCTTATTGGCGCACCCCGCGATGGTGACAAACTTCCTCGGAACGTTCGGTCCGGCGTGGCCGCAAGGGCAAGGGACGGCGCATGGGACTCTTCGATCGCTGGCGCAGCGCGGCGGACGGTCTTTCCGCGGAAGGGCCGGGCCTCGACGCGCTCGCGGCGGACATGACGAAGCAGGGCTTCATCATCATTACGCGCAACGGCGGCGCCTATACGGTCTACTGGACCCGGAGGCCCGACGAGCGCCCGGCGCGCCAGACGAGCGTCCTCAAGCGCTCGGTGGAGGGCGAAGGCGCGACCGTCCTGGAGGCGCTGCTCGACTGCCGGGCGCAGGCGCTGAAGCAGCGCAAGGCCACGCGAAGCACGCGCTAGCGCTCCTCGAGCGCCTGCGATGAAGGCAAGGTTCTTCGAGCTCGCGGAGCGGCTCGGCCGCGTTCTGCAGGCCGGCGAGATGCTGCTTTGCGAATTCTCCGGCGAGCGCTCCGACTTCGTGCGTTTCAACCGCGGCAAGGTGCGCCAGGCGGGAAGCGTCGAGCAGGGTTACGTTTCGCTGCGGCTGATCCGCGAGCGCCGCCAGGCATCGGCCTCGCTCGCGCTCGGAAGCGAAGACTTCGACGCCTCCAGGGCGGCGCTCGACGAGCTTCGCGGCGTGCTCGACGATGTGCCCGAGGACCCCTGGCTCCTGTTCAACGAGACGCCGCACTCCGCCTCGAGCGAGCGGCGCGGCAGGCTCGTTTCCGCCGACGCGGCAACGGAAGAAATCATCGCAGCCGCGCAAGGACAGGACCTGGTCGGCATCTACGCCGGCGGGACGATCTGCCGCGGCTTCGCCAACTCGCTCGGCCAGCGGAACTGGCATGAGGTCGACAGCTTCAACTTCGACTGGAGCCTCTGTCTCGAGGTCGACAAGGCCGTGAAGGGCCGCTACGCCGGATTCGACTGGGACCCGCGCGCGCTCGAAGCCCGGGTCGAGGCGGCGGCGCAGCAGCTCGCGCATCTCTCCCAGGCGCGGCGCACGCTCGAGCCCGGCGACTATCGAGCCTATCTCGCGCCGAGCGCATTGGAAGAGCTGACCGGGCTCCTCTCGTGGGGCGGGTTCTCGGCGCGCGCGCGGCAGACCAAACAAAGCCCGCTTCTGCGCATGGAGTCGGGCAGCACGCTGAGCCAGAAGGTGACGATGCTCGAGAACACCGCCGAGGGCATGGCGCCGGGATTCCAGGGCGAGGGTTTCGTGAAGCCGGCGCGCGTGACGCTGATCGAAGCGGGGCGTCTGCGCGATGCGCTCGTCTCGCCACG